>ERZ1673749.389-NODE-389-length-52873-cov-15.773335_pt1 | contig 52873 bp, 43 predicted proteins | sample MGYA00580204_ERZ1673749 | MGnify/ENA primary metagenome ERZ1673749 (study PRJEB41218, sample SAMN15661745) | gut metagenome | host: Homo sapiens | place: Canada: London | collected 2015-08-20/2019-03-30 | study: EMG produced TPA metagenomics assembly of...
CCGCATCCGCACCAAGCGCAAAGGCTGGCTTGCTCCGTCGGTTGAAAACCGAATCGACGCGCACTTGTCGCGCATAGAAGCGGTTCTTCGACTGCTGCCGGTCACAAAGATCACCGTGGAAACGGCGTCTTTCGACTTGCAGCTGCTGAAGAATCCCGACATTTCAGGGAAAGAATACCAGGAGGGAGAACAGCTCGGCTTCTGGAACATCCGCGAGTATGTTCTTTGCAGAGACGGGCATGTTTGCCAGCATTGTTACGGCAGATCGAAAGACCCGGTGCTTAATGTTCATCATCTGGAAAGCAGACGTACGGGCGGAGATTCACCCGGCAACCTGATTACGCTTTGTGAGACGTGCCATAAGGCCCTTCATCGCGGTGAAATCACGCTGAAGGCAAAGCGCGGACAATCGTTCCGTGCGGAAGCCTTCGTGGGAATTATGCGCTGGGAAGTACACAACCGTCTAAGAGCTTTGCATCCGGGGATTGAGGTGAGCAACACCTATGGATACCGGACTAAGCACGCACGAATCGCGAACGGCATCGCCAAGTCGCATTGTGCGGATGCTTTCTGCATCGCCGGCAACCTCGGCGCCGAAAGGCTCTGCGAATTCTTCTTCCAGAAGCAGACGCGCCGGAACAACCGGCAGATTCACAAGCTCTCCATCCTCAAAGGCGGCATTCGAAAGCGCAATCAGGCTCCCTTTGAGGTCAAAGGCTTCCGTCTTTTTGACAAAGTTGCCTGCCAGGGAGAAGAAGGCTTCATTTTCGGCCGTCGATCATCGGGGTTCTTTGATGTTCGAAAACTTGACGGAACCCGCATTTCAGCCGGCATCAGCTGCAAGAAGCTGCATCTGCTGGAAAAGAGACGAACCTATTTAACAGAAATTCGAAAGGAAGAGGCGCTTCCTGCCCTGCCTGAAGGCAGGGGGCTCCGCGCCTAAATTTGATGAATTGGAGATCACTGAAAATCCCGACATCGAGGAACCGGGAGCTGCGGTAATCGTTAGGACGACAGGACGGAATCCTACGGTATTCAGTGAAATTGCTCAGTACGGTGACACCTCTGAAGCACTGGCAAGAAGTCTCGGCAAACAGATTAGAGGTTTTCTTGCGGCATCAGCATCGATTGAAACTCATTTAGCTGACCAGATCATTCTTCCGCTTTTCTTTACAGCAGGAGGGAGCTTTTTAACCAAGGGCTCATCAGAGCATCTTGAAAGCTGCATCAAGGTTCTGGAATTGTTTACAGGTCAAAAAGTAAAGACAGAAAAAGACGGAAAGTGCCTGGTCGTCAACGTGCCTAAATTTAAGAGAGAGAATCATGATTAAAGGAAAAGATTTAGAGGAATTGAAAGTTCCCAAAGTTGCCGAGATCAGAGCAAAACTCTATGAAGCCCTCGGAAAATCCTATGCAGCCGGTAAAAAGGATTCTGAATTAAAACCTCTGGTCGGCAAACTGGCGGTATCTGCCAATCCGACAGAAGTCTTGGAGCAGGTAGATATCCCGGAAGAAGTTAGAGAAAATTTCAAAGTTGCAGCCGAAGAACTGGAGAAATTCCGAAGTGGCCGAATCGTTTACAGCGAGAGGAAAGAAAAGGCACCTTGGAAGTTGTGGGGCACAGAAAAGGTCGAAGCCAGAGCGCTTGAACAGATGGATGAGGCTGTTAGTTTGCCGATTTCCGTCGGAGGCGCTCTGATGCCGGATGCTCACCAGGGTTACGGTCTCCCGATCGGCGGCGTGCTGGCGACTAAAAACGCAGTGATTCCGTATGCTGTCGGCGTGGATATTGCCTGCCGCATGAGAATATCGATTCTTGATATTCCTTACGAAGAATTCGAAAAAGATCGCCGCAAATTCGGCGCAACACTTTTGGATGAAACGCGTTTCGGCGTAGGTGTGACGTTCGAGCCCGGAAAGCGTACGCACAAGGTAATGGAGGATCCGTTATGGAGGAAATCCGGCGTCGTCAAAGAGAATTTCAAGCGTGCAGCTTCTCAGTTGGGAACGAGCGGTCACGGAAACCATTTCGTTGAATTCGGAAAGCTCATGGTGGAGAACGACGTTGATGAACCGACCTTAAAAATTAAGGCCGGGATCTATACAGCGCTTTTGTCTCACTCCGGAAGCCGAGGCTTAGGCCTGCATGTTGCGAATCACTTCTCTGAACTGGCTCAGCAGCTCCATCCGGAACTGCCTGAGAACTTAAAGCGTTTGGCTTGGCTGGAATTAGATTCTCAGGAAGGAAAAGATTACTGGGAGGCCATGGAGCTCTGCGGTAAATACGCTGAAGCCAACCATGAGCTGATCCATGAGAGCGTGATCGGAGCTTTAGGCTGCGGCGTATTGGGTTTTGTAGAAAACCACCACAACTTCGTCTGGAAAGAGATGTATGACGGAGAAGAACTCATTGTGCATCGAAAAGGCGCAACGCCGGCCGGCAAAGGTAAGTTAGGTGTGGTGCCGGGATCTATGGGTTCGCCCGGATTCATTGTTCGAGGTAAAGGAAATGCGAAATCTTTCAATTCCTGTTCTCATGGCGCAGGCAGAGTGATGAGCCGAGCGGCTGCTTTCAGAACCTTGAAACATGCCGATATGAAAAAGATCCTCAAGAAACAGGGCATCTCTTTGATCGGAGGAACCCTGGACGAATCTCCTGAAGTCTATAAAGACATCAATAAGGTGATCGACGGCCAGAGAGATTTGGTGGATGTCCTGGCGAAATTCGAGCCGAAGCTTGTCCGTATGGCTGCTGAAGGCAACCAGTGGAGCAACAAAAAGAAGAAGAAAAAGCCGGAGAACAAAGGTGATGAAGATGTTTGTATGTAGGGAGGGCATCTGTTCCATCCGGCTTAAAACGGATAGGCAGAAACAACAAGAGGCAGCTGGCTGCCTCTTGTTGAATCAGATCAGTCTAAAACTAGATCAGCATCAGCGAACGGAGGTAAGTAGCGATAATGGCAATTACCATGACGGGGATGGATCTTCTGATCAAATCAAACGGATTGAGTCCGCTCAAACCTGCAATAGCAATCGTCACACCTGCGATCGGGCTGGAAGAACGAGCCATACCGGAGGCTAACTGGAGCGGAGAAATCATGAATGCAGCGTTCAAACCAACTTTGGCTGCGATATCCGGAATCATTGGAGCGAAGCTGAAGAAAGCAGCGTTGCCGGAGCCCATCACGAAGGCGGAACCGACGACGATGAGGAACATAACGGTGAAGACAGCGTAACCGCCAGCCTGCATACCGGAAACGGAGTTGATGATTTCAGCAATACCGCCGGATTTCGTTAAACCAGCTGCGAACACTTCCGCGCAGACAATCAGGAAGACGGTGGAGGTAAAGACCTTACCCATACCCTGAGCAAAGGTCTTGATCGTGCCGATGGATTCTTTGAGGTTCATTCTTCTGATGCCGTCAAGGATGAGGGCAACGAAAGTGGAGACCAGCAGGGCAGTCACAACTTCCATGCGGATGCCTTTGTACATCAGCGGAGAGAAGACGAACAGGAGGATAACCGGGATCAGCGGGAAGAGTGCGTACCAAAGCGGAGCGTTTTCGGCTTTGGCGTCTTCTTTAGTCAGCTGAGGAACTTCGAAGTCTTCCTTAGTCAGGATGCCTTTGGCGAGGTCTCTCTTATCGAACCAGCGCTGGATAAAGAAGTGGGCAACGAGCATAGCGATAACAGCAACCCAGCCGATGGTCCACTGAACATTCAGGAAAAAGTCCATGACGTGCATCTTTGTGAGATCAGCAGCCAGAAGGTTGTTGCCGCCGGACGGCCCAAAACAACAGCAGCCGCCGACCAAGATGGTTGCTGCGGCAGACTGACGGGAGATACCGCCCATGACCATAACCGGGTAGAGGGAGACCATCAGCAGGAGGGCTAAGCCAGCTGCAGACGGAATGAAAACATTAAGGATTAAGCTCAGAATGAAGCCCAGTGTCATAACGATGTACGGAGCTTTAATCAGCTTGAGCGGCTTAACGCTTAATCTCACCAGGGCGCCGGAAGCACCGATCTGGTCCATAAAGTAAGTGAAGCCGGCGATTGCCATGATGTTCATACCTAAACCGGCTGTTCTTGTCTGAAGCAGGTTGGTAAAGATCTGAATGACATCAAGGCCAGCAAGATGAGTCGCTTTTTTGCCGGTAATTAAGGGGTCCGGGCTGATGCAGGCGACTACCCCTAAAGTAATGAGGCCTACAAATAACAAAGCGCCGGGAGCATAGTACTTTTTGAAAATCAAGTACGCCGCTGCCGCAATCGAAGCAATAACGATGCAGATACTTAACATATAAATTTCCTTGGGCGGTTGAGATAAATAAATTTAGTTTTAATCATCGAATCACAGAATTGAGTTTCCTGGAGGAAAATCGGAGCTTTTTGCTAAACCGCTAATGCAGTCAGCTCCTCTTCTTCGATCGAAGGTTGAAGACCTAATTGCATCGTTTGCCTGAAACTTGTCAGTCGGAGGCAAAGAAGAGGTTTTAGAAACAAAACCTAGTCAGACCGATTGGCGCATAAGACTTCTTACGGAGTCATTATCGGGGCTATCCCGCAAAATTGTTATCAGAAATTACCTCAATATTTGTTAAGGCAGAAATGTGAGTAAACTTGAATTTGGTAGTTCTTGTTCGTGGAAACCTTAACAAAAATTCAAATAATTCGGTTTCGGAGTTGGATCTAACTAAGATATCCTAAAGTGCTGAAGTGAAATTACTCGAGTTTTCGAAGGGGAACAATCTTTTCTTTCCACAAAAAAAATGTAAATTGAATTATGCAAAGGGGTAATCTTTCTTTAAAAGAATCTTAAAATTAATTAACTAAAACAATAATCGTAATCTAAATTAAAAACAAGAGAAAATTAAATGAAAAAAAACGGGCAGAACTATAAATGTTTTCTTGATGGATGGAACGCCTGATGGAAAAATAAAATGCACTATTGGAAACTGGATTGGCGTGGTCTACAAGATCCCAATCAAAGAACTTGATTCTTGTAGAGAAAGAGAAGAATTGAAGTACAGTGGCGTGTACTTTTTAATTGGAGCCTCTGATAAGGATTCTGAGCCCGTTATTTATGTTGGCCAAGCAAGATCTCGCAAGAACGGAGAAGGAACAAATCAAAGACTAAATGAACACCATTCAAAATCAAAGGATTTTTTTTGGTCAGAAGCGATAGTTTTGACCACGTCAAATAACTCTCTTGGTGCAACCGAAATTAGCTATTTAGAAAATCGTTTCTTCTCCCTTGCAAATGAAGCTCATAGATATAAAGTTGTCAACAATAATGAACCTCCCAAAGGAAATGTCACTGAAGAGAAGGAAAGTGAGCTTGAAGAATTTATCGAAAATGCAAGACTTGTTATGAGCGTTCTTGGGCGTCGAGTCTTCGAGCCGATAGTAAAGAAGTCGGCGAAGCAGAATAATTTGCCAGTTACACCAGTTACCACCAATGTCATTTTCCTGATAAAGCAAGAAATAAAGGGAGATAAAGTAAACGCCAGGGCTATAAGGAGGACTCCTGAGGGGATTGTCGTTCTGTCTGGAAGTAAATTAAGAGAAAAACCAGTACGTTCTTGCCCTAAAGACGCAAAGGCGAACAGAAGAAAATATAGGGATCTTATTGACGAGAACCACATACTTCAAGCAGATATCTTGTTTGATACTCCGAGTAGTGCAGCAAAATTTGTTCTTTTGCGTTCTGCAAATGGAAATACAGAATGGAAAACCAAGAAAGGAATTACTCTTAGTCAGTATGAGAAGGGTTATTGATTAATCGTTTTAGGCTGATTGAAATTTCTTCTAAGAAGGAAAAATAATAAAAATTTCTTTTATAGAAGAAAAAAGTTCAGAAAAGCCGTCCGTATTTCGGACGGCTCCTAATGCTTAATCTTCAGATTAAGGAATGAAACGATCGGTGATCTGTTTCAGAGAGAATTCCTCTTTCACAATGTGCTTGATACCGCGTTTAGCCAGAGTGGAGGCGCCCCTTTCATCGCAAATGATTGTTGTGCCTTTTCCTAAAAGCTGACCGTCCAGCATGATGACGTTGCCTTCAACAATAGTGGCAAAGGCCTTTTCATTTTGAATGTCCAGAATGGAGATGTCTGCATCGGCTCCGACGGAGAGATGTCCTTTGCTCTTTAGGCCTAAAGCTCTAGCTCCGTTAAGGCTGGCTTTAACCGCATATTCATTGAGATTCAGAGCTCCGAACTTCACAAGGAGGAGTCCATTTTCAACGATGACGTTGCGCGGGTAGCAGCCGCCGTCGGTTGAGAAGGAATCCACAACGAAAGAACCGTCAGAGCGTTTTGCGGTTGCAATAAGGAAGCGGCTAACAGCAGGATTAACTTTGAAGCTGCCAGTCGTTTTTGTTTCTTTACTTTCCCAATATTCGACGCCTCCTTTTCCGCTTAGAAGTTTGCCGATCACTCCGTCATCAACTAATACACCTGCTGCGCCGTCAAAAATTGCCTTCTTCATGCCGTCATAAGTCGGCTCATAGCCCAGCTTCTTGAGGCATGTAACGGTAACTTTGCTGATAGGAACATCGTTCTGTACGACCAGACGAGTTCCGTTCAATGGAGAAAGATAAGATTCTGAGAAGATATTCGGATGAGTCTTGAGAAGAGAAATCGCTTCAAGGGCTTCATCGGTTTCATTGGAGATTTGGCCGCGGCAGTAACTATTGATGTGAGCAATATGCAGGAAGTTATCCTTTGCCGCAGCAACAGCTTCTCTGAAGCCTTCGATATTCGAGCCGTGGGCAGTGCTACCGACGTGCCAAGCAATCCAGGATTTTTTCTGGTTCGCTAACTCGATAAAGTTTTCACTGATATCAACATCCATCGGGAAATGGCCGCCTAGAAGTTTGATGCCGATGCCGCCGTTTTCCAGCGTTCTATCCAGGAAGTCGGATTGTTCCTGCTGAGATGGACGGGAAGAGGTTAGTGTCTGTCCGGCTCTGGCAGCGTCAAGGATTGCAATGTTGACACCGGCGCCGCTTCCGGGAATGGATGTCAGAATGTCTTCTAAAGGTCCGGCCATATCCAGAGTAGTGCAAACGCCGGCCAGAGCAATCATGCGCTGAGCGTGTTTATGGCCTAACACCGTGCGCATATGCAATGATGCCGGGAATCAAGACTTTTCCTGAAGCCTCGATGAGTTTCTTTGCAGGAAGAGAGATTTCGTCTTCAATTGCGGTGATTTTGCCTTCTGCGACAGCCACGTCCTTTATTGCATTAATTTTGTTAAGAGGATCGACGACAAGCGCGCCTCGAATAATCAAGTCAAACATTTTGATTTTTCTCCTGAGATTTGATTTTGGTGTTGCGTGCTTGAGATTGTATGAGCATCAAGGCATCTTGAATATTGAGAATAACCTGCAAGATTTAGAAAAATTTTTTCTTGAAATTTCTCGATTTTTGTTACCCATTTAGATCATTTAGATATCAGGATTTGAAGGGCTTTCCATACAATTCGTACTCATACGGAAGAAACATAAATAAAGGCCTAATTTTGAACATTTACTCCATGACAAAACTTGCTGCAGTGACGGCATCTGTATTGCTTACGACGACGGCTTTTGCTCAGCAAGATTCTCAAAAGTCCTTGGACTACTCCTTGGATACTGGTAATGTCGAGATCACTCCTGCGGGGGAGACTTCAACGATTCAGAAGGATGAAGTTGAAGACGACGAACCGTTTCTTCCGATTTTTGGCAAAGAAGCACGAGAAAAGGGATATGAACTGCCAAAAAGTTATGGTGTCAATGTTAACTACATGAATATTCATCAGAATATCAATGTTAAATCTATCCAATTCGATGGCTTGACTATCCCTTTTATCAACAGGCCTTTAAAGCCTGATTTGTTCAAAATTGATGTTCTAAGTACTCGTCAGAGAAGCCACACAGAAACATTACGTTTGGATGCTTGGGTATTTCCTTTTATGAACGTTTATGGAGTAGTCGGCCATACCAAAGGGCGTTCAATTTCGAAGATAAATGTAGGCTCCACTAATCCTTTCGTAAATAAACTCATTAAGTCTATGGGCGATATGGATGGAATCGATTTTGTGCTTAAATTCAAAGGTACTACTTATGGTTTAGGAACAACCTTTGCTGGCGGTGTTGGGAATTGGTTTGGACTGCTGGATTTGAACTACACGAGAACTAAGCTCAATATCATTGATGGGAATATAAAGCCTTCACATTAGCCCCTCGAGTCGGCTATCGGTTCGCCTTGCCTGCCGTTGATACCATTAAGTTGCCTCAGAGCAAATTTAGTCTCTGGGTAGGCACGATGTACCAGAACGTTGACCAGAATTTTCATGGAAAACTGTCTAAGTTGAGCTTCTCTCCAAAACTCCAGAGCCTTATTAGCGCAGTTAACAAAGGGCAGGGCACATTCAACGTTAAGCAAAAGATGGAGTCTCCGTGGAACATGTTGGCCGGTTTCCGCTGGGAAATTACTCCGAGCTTTAATATTCTTGCTGAAGCAGGTTTTATTAAGCGCAACAGTTTCTTTGCCGCTGTTGAGTATCGTTTCTAAGATTAAGAGAGTTAATTAATATGAAATTAGCTGAAGCGTTACGCGAGCGTAAACAATTGCAGATAAAGATGGGAACGCTGCGTCAAAAATTAATTGACAACGCGATCTATCAGGAAGGTTCAAAGCCGGTCGAAGATCCGGCGGAGCTTATTAAAGCACTTGAATCGACACGGGGAGAACTTGCAGCCCTGATTAAACGTATCAATGCAACAAATTCCTCTGTCAAAGTTGGTGATTTCTTGCTTGGAGATTTGGTTGTCGATCGCGACACCAGAATCATGGAAGTTACAGCTCTGAATAATCTGATTGATCAGGCTTCTCAAGTTTCAAATCGTTATTCTCGATCTGAAATTCTTGTCCTTCCTTCAATTAACGTTAAGGAAACTCAGAAAAAAGTTGATCAGTTGGCCAAAGACATCCGCGAATTGGACAATTTGATTCAAGCTACTAACTGGAATACTGAATTAATCTAAAAGTTGATTGGTAGAGCGGTCAAAGGCGAAAGCAAAAAACTTACTTGCTCATGGCCCGAAGGCCCGGGCCAAAATTAATTGTAAAGGCCTGCGAAGTAACTAAGTTCACATGAGAACGACGGCTGTACTTTTCAGTTTCTCTAGAACATTTGACTACCGCGCTTTGATTTGATTGCTCGAGGGTGGGTTTGGGGATCAAGATCTTTTTACTAGTACGCCGTATCGGCGAAGTTTCCTGTCATTTAACAAGAGCCTTATTTTGACCGTACAGTTCGTTTAGTGCTTTTGTTACCTCTTTTATTGCCGCGGACTTCACAGAGCATTAATTCTTGATCTCGAAAAATCTTCAAAGAAAAAGAGCCGCAACTGCGGCTCTCAAAGTTACTGCTTAACCATTATTTTTGTTGTGCAGCTGAGGCTCCCGCTTGTCTTCCAAAGGTGAAGACGTCGGCAATGGCATTACCGCCAAGACGGTTAGCGCCATGAATCCCGCCTGTGACTTCGCCGGCAGCATACAGCCCGGGAACGGGTTTACCATCCTTGTCCAAAGCTCTGGCAAGCGTATCGATGCGGACGCCGCCCATCGTGTGGTGAACCGTTGGAACTTTAAGGCATGCATACCATGGTCCTTCAGTCATCGGTGCGTCGTCTGTGTTAGTTGCAACAAATCCGAACTTGTCTTTAGTGCCTTTGTTAGATGCAGCTTTGTTGTACTCGGCGACTGCGGCTTTGAGATGATCAACAGGGACGTTGATGAGCTTTGCCATTTCATCAAGAGTATCAGCTTTTTTCACCCGACCGAGTGCCAACATATCCTTCATTGTGACGCCCATGCGGTCGGGTTTGTTTTCGTCCGGATAACGAAGTTTGTTCATTAACAACCAGTATGTCCCGTCCGGCTGCTTGAAGATAGCTTTGCAAAGCGTGTCGCGGGCAGCGGATTCAGAAACAAATCTGTCTCCGTTCTTATTGATGAACAGACGATTTCGGCCGGAGGTTGCAATATCCTGCATGAGGCCAGTTCCGGGCGTTCCGTTCGGATGGAGCTGAATATCAGACAAACCGATAATGTCGGCATGAGCGCTCTTAGCTAACTTCAAACCGTCACCTTGTGCTGCCTTATTAATATTAGTGGTGCCGATTCTGTTATCCAGCGTGACTTCCTTCCAGACGCCGGTGTTAACTTCCTGCCGGAACTTAACATTTGCGCCAAAACCGCCGGTGGCCAATATCACACTCGGAGCCATGACAGTGACCGGCTGCTTTCCTGCGCGTAATCCGGAGACTCCGATAACTCTCCCGGATTTGTCCATAATCAACTTTGTCGCTGGTGTTTCCGTTAAAACGACAACGCGGTCCCCGTATTCTTTGAGTTTGTTTTCAAAGACAGATGTATAAGCATAACCAGCCGGTTTCTTACCGTAATGGCTTCTCTGACCTAAAGAGCCGGTTGCGGCACCGATTTTGTCGCGGAATACGACACCTTCTTTTTCCATCCATTTAACGGTCGGATAAGCATTATCAGTAAGGTATTTGACGAGTTCAGGATTGCCGACATTGTGGCCTCCTTTCATCGTTGCTTCATAGAATTTCTGAACGGAATCGTCAATACCTTGTGCTTTCTGACGTTTGTCATCAACAGCGTTTAAGGCACCACCGGAAACGTTGGTAGAGCCACCGAGATAACCAAGTTTTTCCAGAATGACCACTTTCTTTGCGCCGTTTTCGAGAGCAGAGACGGCAGCCGCTAAGCCCGTTCCGCCACCGCCGATAATGGCTACGTCAGCCTTGTATTCAACAGGAGTAGAAGAGATGTGGGAGACTTTTCTTGTGTAGTTTTTTAGTTCCTGGTCCGTAGCTCCGGCCTTCTGAAGACACGTCCTAACGGCAGATTTAAGTGCGAGGCTTGAGAGGGAAGCGCCGGTAATATTGTCGACACCAATAGTTTGGTCTTTTAGTATGGCGGCAGCTGTTTTGTCCAAAGCAACTTTACCGACGCCGAAACTTTCCAGGTTTTTGCTGGCATCGATGGCGGCAATTTTGTGATCTTTAATCGTGACCTTGACAGTCATCGGTGCATTGTGACCGTTGACAGTGGTTTCGTAAACTCCGTCAGTCAGTGCAGCCTGAGATTGACCGGCAAAAGCCATGGATAACATAAAAGGAATCAAAGCAAGTTTTTTCATCATCAATTCTCCTTGATGCATTGCGGGACAAGTAGTTTTATAGCATCGGCGACTACCTAGGTAGTTTGCTAAAAATCAAAAACTCAGGAAAATACTGATGTTGAAGAAATGGAAAATTTCTTTGTCTATATAAACTTCAGGAACTTAAGATTAAGCTGTTGTTAGTTAATTGAATAGATTTGGAACAAGGATTTCAAATGGCCGACCTCTCATTTCCACTTGATAAGCCTTTGTCGCCCCTTGAAATGAAAAGGCGTTTATTGCGGCTTAATGGGAAACTTCACGCTGTTAGAAAATGGAAAGATCCTCAGGCAGATAAGGCTATTCATCTTTTGGTCAAGGACAACATCGGAGTCACAGGCTTTCCGACGTCGGCCGGCAGCCATGCATTAAAAGATTTGGAGCTTCCCGATGCTTTTTGCATTCAAAGACTGCGCCGGAATCCCAAAATCGAAATCTTCGGCAAAACCCATCTCACGGAATTGGCCGGCTTTGTGACTTCCAATGTGCTTCCGTATGGCTATTCAGAGTTAGGAGGTTTCGGTCAAAATCCCCATGGAAACTTTCCCTGCGGGGGTTCAAGCGCAGGATCTGCCATTGCCGTCGCAGCCGGTTTTTGCGATGCAGCCCTTGGCACTGAAACCAGAGGAAGCCTAATGATCCCGGGTTTTAGAAATGGTGTGTATTCATTTAAGCCAACTAGAGGATTAGTCTCCAGAACCGGAATTATTCCGTTGTCTTCATCTTTTGATGCGCCGGGTGTATTGACTCGAAATCCGGCTCTATTGAAAGAGGTTTTCCTATCAATGATTGGCGTCGATCCGGCTGACGATCAATCTTTTGAATTGAGGAGTAAGGAAAGCAAGCCTAGTAGAAAAAGAATCATCTTATGTGTAAACCGCAGTCTCGGAGAGATGGAGTTACTGCAAACTAAGCTGCGTTCTTTCTTAGCTCAACTAAAACTCAATGGATTCGAGATTATCTTTATTGATTTGCCTGAAGTCAGTTTTGATTACAAAACAATTAGTTCGACCGATATTCGAGCTGATATAACTAAGTTCCTACATCGATATGGCTCAGACAATGAGCCACGCTCTTTCGAGGGACTCGTAGAATGCTATCGAGAAAGGCCTCATGCACATCTTTACGGCATGGAGCGTTTGGAAGACGCGTTAGCTATGCCTCAAATTGAAAAATCTGAATTGAAAAAATTGGTTCAGGAAAATGTGGCGAAAGCCAGAAACTTAATTGATGACATCCTTGCTCATTACGATGCTGATTTTGTGGGATTTTTGAACTTTGTAGATTGGTTCTCAATCGGAGGAGGGCCGAGCTGCACTTTGCCGGTTTCTTTTGAGACTAAACCGCCTATTTCTATAATGCTTGGCGCGCGTGTCGGTAATGATCTGGCCATTCTTCATCTTGTTAAAGAGTTGTCTGAAATAGCTAAAGCTGCACAACATGTTGAAAAATTAGGCAATAAAGCAGAATGATTATCCTCATCGCCGGCGACACCCATACAGGCAAGACAAATCTTGCTCAGAAACTTCTTGAGCATTACAAGATTCCGTATGTTTCGATTGACCACCTAAAGATGGGACTTATCAGAAGCGGTAATACTGGCCTCACTCCTGAAAGTGACGATGATACTTTGACGGAAAAGCTTTGGCCGGTCGTCAGGGAAATGATCAAAACTTGTATCGAAAACAACCAGAGCCTTATTGTCGAAGGCTGTTATATCCCATGGGACTGGAAAAAAGATTTCACAGAAGAAGAAGGAAAATCAATTAGTTATCTTTGTTTAATTTTCAGTCGAGCCTATCTGGAAAAGAACTTCAATCTGATCAGAAAACACGAAAACGTCATCGAACAGCGGCAATGCTACGAGCTCGCTTTGGAAGACATGATTTCGTGTAATGAAAGAAATTTTCAAAACTGCTTGGAATACCACCTAGGTCATATTGACATAGATGACAAATACGAAGTTTTTCCGCAGGCCGTTGCCAGCATTGAAAAACAATTGAAAGAAGGTTCGGATTTCAAAGCTAGGAGAAATAGTCTCTAAGGAAATTAAATATTGAATATCTCTCTCGTTCTAGCCTCTATCGAGGCCGCGTCTTCTTCAATAGGCTTCCGTACTCCAGTTAATAAAATTTGGACGTCGTCTGCCAGTATCTGTGGGATACCGGAGAGTTTTCGCATAACTAAAGTTTGTTCCGGGCACGCTTCCACACACCGTTTGCAGTCCACGCATCTGAGAGGGTCTGCCAGGAGTTTAAAGTGACCGTCCTTCTCTCGTGAGGTTAAGCAGCCGGAAGGGCAAAGCAGCACACAGATGTTGCACCCGGTGCATGTATTTTTGTAAACACCGGGAAGCGGAAATATCTTCTCAGTAATCTCATACTCCGTTTTTTTGTCACGGATCAGCTTGATGCAGTCAATAAGCATCTCTCGACCAAGCACTGGGAAAACTTTCTCAGTTTTCGGAGCATTGCCTTTCAAGCTTGCAATTTCTGACCTTTCCAGCAATTCATTAGAGATCTTTCTAAAGATCTTTCTGCGCTTTAAATTGTCTAATTCTTCGGAGGCCGTTTCAGCAATTTCAATCTTCGGCTGTATCTTCAGTATGTCTGAGAGTCTGGAAATTTTTTGAGCCATGCTTTTGGCAGGGTCTCCTTCGTTACTGATCGCGCAGTTTCTGCAGTTTCCGCAATAAACAACAACTTTAGCTTCCGTTGTTAATTGGGCCAATACGAAGAGCGCAGGGCTCATACTTCCTAAACAACCGACGGAAATTCGTTCTTTTGCTTGCGAACTTTTAGGGCAAGTAAAGATAGCCGAGAGATTGGTCGATTGATGTTCTTGATTCTCTTCCAGTAATTTTTTGAGTTGAAACAGAGCAGAATAAAGAGGGTAATTTGCAAAAGCAAACGCCTCAGTAGGACAAGAACTTACGCACGCTCCGCAAACAGTACATTTGATATTTTCTAAACCGATCGTTCCGTTATTGAGGAAAATGGCTTTTTCACGGCATGCTTCAACACAGCGACGACAAGAAGATTTTGGAAAAAGAGTCCTAACGCATCGGTTTTTCTCAAATGTGAGCTTGGCGTTATGAATATCTAAAGCTTGTTCGCCGTACCTTTTCTCAATGTCAGAACGGCACAGTCCAAGCAGATGTTCAATTACCTGTGTTTTATCAAGGGACATCTTTTCTTTCTAGCAGGTTGTGATGGCCTCTATTCTAGGAGATAGCAGGAAGAACAGAACAAAAAAATCGCCCTCCGAAAGATTTGGAGAGCGAGTTAGGAGAGATGTATGAAAACTCATGTTCTGAATTTGTTATTCGGTGGCCTTTTCTTTCAGTCGCGACGTTAATTCTTTCTTTAATTCTTCAAGAAGCGGGGGAAGCGTCTCAGTGCATTTTCCATAAATTCTATGATTAAATTTGGAATATGGATGGATGAGCGGATCTAAATCAAGATTGATTCTTATCGATGCTTTCGTTTCTCTCACGAAATTGGCCGCAGGATAGACGGTGCCGGAAGTGCCTACGGAAATAAAGACGCAGGCTTTCTTGAGATACGAAGGTATCCAATCCATGCCGTAAGGTACTTCTCCGAAAAGCACAACATTGGGTCTCATTGCGAAATTGGTCGCTTCGCAAACCGGACAAACCTGTTCTCGTTCGTAGAAGCCGACTCTTGGGAAAGTCTTTTTGCACTTTCTGCACAAGGAAGTTTGGAAGTCGCCGTGCAGATGGAAAACTCGTGGAGCTCCTGCTAATTCATTAAGGTTGTCAACGTTTTGAGTGACATGTATCACATCACAAAAAGGAGCCATTTCCTTTTGGAAATTTGCAATTGCTATATGAGCTGCGTTAGGCCGACACGGTTCGGCGTTTTTGATTCTTTCGTTATAGAAGTCAAATACATCTTGTGTATGCCTTTCAAGTGCGCGGATAGAAGCGAGCTCCTTTGGATCGTATTTTCTCCAGAGGCCGTTGGCATCTCTAAAAGTCGGGATTCCGCTCTCTGCAGAAAGACCCGCTCCGGACAAGATGAATACAAGAGGGCGATCACCTTTAAGCGTTAATTCTTTGAAGTTTATTTCCATTATTTTCTCCAGGTCACTTTATTAGTTAGAACCTAAGAAGATTCTTGCCTTATTAGTAATCTTAAACAGACTCACGTTAATATTTGTCGCGATATGGAGATAAAGGATCCACGATGCAGAAGAATAGGGAAAGAGCGAAGATGCAAAAAGGGGATCGGAAAATTTCCGATCCCCGAACATGTTAGAGATCAAACAATCTCAGCTATTGGAAAGATTAGTTTCCTTTAGCAGCATGTGTACCGGCATCACGACCGAAAGTCATGATGTCAGCAATGGCGTTGCCGCCCAAACGGTTAGAACCGTGGATACCGCCTGTGGTCTCACCGGCAGCATAAAGACCTGGGATAACCTTACCGTTGGCGTCAAGAACCTGAGCCTTGGTGTTGATTTCCAGTCCGCCCATGGTGTGGTGAACAGTCGGAACCTTCTGGCAGGCGTACCAAGGACCTTCAGTCATCTGCTTGTCAGCCTTGTTGTTGGCGACGAAGCCCAGCGGATCCTTGTATGTACCGGCAACAACACCGTTGTAGTCTTCAACAGCCTTCTTCAGGTTAGCAGCAGGCATGTTGAGTTTCTTGGCCAGTTCGTCAAGTGTCGGAGCAGAAACAACACGACCGAGGTCGATCATGTCTTTCATCTTGGCGCCGTTGGCGTCAACCCAGTCAAGAGACGGATAACGGAGGTGGTTAACCAGGACGTAGTAAGTAGAGCCGGGTTGTGCAAAGATAGCCTTGGCCAAGACGTCACGAGGAGCACCTTCGTTTACGAAGCGGTTGCCTTCCTTATTGATGAACAGACGGTTACGGCCGGATGTACGAACCATTTCCATCAAACCTGTACCCGGAGTTCCGCAGGGATGAACCTGAATGTCGGACATACCGATAACGTGTGCACCGACTTTTTCACCCATGATGATGCCGGAGCCCTGGGCAGACTTGTTGAAGTTCGTGCAGCCGATGCCCTTGCCGAGGTCATAGTCTTTGAACACGCCGGTGTTGACTTTCTGACGAAGAGCAACATTAGCACCGAAGCCGCCTGTTGCCAGGATGACGCCCTTGTCAGCCATGAACTTGGTGGTCTTGCCGGTGTGGTTGTCTTTAGCTACTACACCGATAACACGGCCGGCCTTGTCCTGAATCAGGGAGACCGCATCCATGTCGGTGTAGACCTTCATGTCGTTGCCATGAGCGGCGATGTATTTTTCGAAGGAACGAATATAGGTGTTGCCGGACGGAGTAGCAGGATAGTGAGAACGCTGCCACAAAGCACCCGTAGCAGTACCGACTTCGTCTTTAAACTTAACGCCGATGCTTTCCAGCCAATGAACGGACTCTAAAGCATGGTCAGTCAGGTAATGAACCAGATCAGGATTGCCGATATTGTGGCCGCCCTTCATGGTCTGTTCATAGTGTTTCTGGATAGAGTCTTCGATACCCTGTTTGCCCTGACGCTGCGGGTCAGCTGCGTTCAAAGCGCCTTCAGAAACGTTGGTGGAGCCGCCGAGGATGCCGAGTTTTTCAAGAACGATAACTTTGGCACCGGCCTGCTGAGCAGCGATAGCAGAAGCTAAGCCGGATCCGCCGCCGCCGACAACGACAACATTAGTCTTGATTTCAGCGGGAAGAGCAGTGTATTTTTCGCTGTTCTTCATCAGCTTGGCCATGTCAGCCTTGGAAACCTTAGCCTGTTCGAGTGCTTTCTTAACGGCGCCCTTCAATGCGAAGGAAGTAATGGTTGCGCCGGTAACATTGTCTACGCCGAGAGATTGGCGATCGATAATCTTCTTGGACAGTTTGTCCAGAGCGACTTTGCCGACACCGATAGTTTCAAGGTTGTCAGGATATTCAATCTTTTCAATCTTGTTCTTGCTGACGGTTACCTTGACGGTGAAGGCAGCATTATGACCGTTGACTTTTTCAGTGTAAGTTCCGGGTGTATAGGTGACTGCATTGGCTGCGAGTGCAACGCCGGCAAGTCCGACAGCCACGGAAAGTTTGGTCAAAAGCATTAGTTTTCTCCTTTGGTAGGTACGGGAAAGATCCATACCGTTGTCTTACAAAAGTACCCACAAGAGGTACTTATTACAAATTGTAAGAGACAATAGGAGAAAATGAATAGGTATAAGTACTATGGGTTATCGTCTTTCTGGATGTCTTTCTTTTTGCAGACTATTCCGGAGAGCTTGCCGCTCAGCTGCTGTAGGGAAGAGAGGTTTTCTTCCTCAATATCATCATGAAGGCCTTTAATCTGACGGGATATCAGGAGGGAGATCGTTAAGATGAGAATTGAAACAGAAGTAAGAAGAATCCACTTGCTCGTTAGATGTTCCATATTAATAATGAGGTAACGAGCAACAGCCACAACAGTAATGACCAGAGGCGTCTTGAGTTTTAACTCATGCTGTCCGAGCGAATACTGTCTGACCATCGACAAAATCTCGATGAATAAGAACAAGAGCAGTAAGTTAGCCAAGCCGATGCTCTTGGTCGCAAACATGTCATAACCTTCGGCCACGATCGCGACTGCGGTCGCAATTGTGATGATGATCAGGGCGCCTGCCTGAATGATCAGAAGAAGGGTTTCGAACTTGTCGTTAATTTTTGCGATGATTGGTTTATTCATTTTTTTCTTAATTAATAATGGGTCCCGCGACCCATGCCTGCATTATGAGAAAAAAAAGAGGCTAGTGCGGCTTAATAAGTAGCAATCTACCAAGAATGGGCGAAAGCGATCTTGGATTGCAACTTTTTGTTCATCAAAAATCAAACTGTTCGATTCATCTATTTGAAAATAAATAGAAAAGTAACTGTTGAACAAACGGTTGATCGCTGAAAAATTATTTAGCAAACTACTAGACAAACAAAAAATACTTGTTTTTAAATTTTGAGAGGAATCCTTCGATCTGAGTGTTTAGAATTGGAGCACATTTTTGCCAGGTAATGGCAGCGATTAATAAGTGGAGGGGAGCATTGGATTGTGCTCAAGTGCGAACCAAACTCGCTCTCTTAAAAGGATGCGGAATAACGAATAAACGCACGCGGTAAAAGTATGGAAGGTATTTCTCTCATTTCGACCTTAGCGATCGGTTTCGGTGTCGCTTTAGTCCTGGGTTTTTTGGCAGAAAAATTAAAAGTGCCGGCATTGGTCGGCTACTTGCTCGCCGGTATTTTGGTTTCGCCGTCGGTATTCGGCTTTGATGTGGATTTGAACTTGGCCAACCAGCTGGCTGAAATCGGCATCATGCTCCTGATGTTCGGCGTGGGCCTGCATTTCTCCTTGACAGACTTGCTGAAGGTCAAAGGTCTTGTTGTTCCGGGCGCGATTTGCCAAATGCTTTTGTCAGCCTTAATCGGTTTCGGCTTAAGCTGGCTCTGGGGCTGGGACGTAGGTCATTCAGTTCTTCTCGGCTGCTGTTTATCCTGTGCTTCCACGGTCGTTGTTCTCAAAGCCTTGGAGGCAAGAGGCATGCTCGAAGGCTTCGACGGCAACGTAGCAGTGGGCTGGCTGATCGTGCAGGACATGGTTACGGTCTTGCTCTTAGTTCTCCTGCCGCCGATGGCTTCAGTGTTCACAGGCCAGGCTCAGACTTCTTCTCAGCCGCTCTGGCAGCTTCTGCTTATAACCTTGGCTCAGGTTGTCGTCTTTATCGTACTGATGCTGGTGATCGGGCGCCGTCTGCTGCCGTACCTCCTCTGGCAGGTTGCCAAAACCGGTTCCCGCGAACTCTTTACGCTTTGCGTATTGGCAGTGGCCATCGGTATTGCCTTCGGCGCCGCTGAAGTCTTCCATGTGTCCTTTGCTTTGGGTGCCTTCTTCGCCGGCATGGTGATGCGTGAATCCAAGTATGCCCATAGAGCAGCCGTGGAATCCCTTCCGCTGAGAGATGCCTTTTCGGTTATTTTCTTCGTCGGTGTCGGCATGATGTTCAATCCGATGGTGATCGTCGAACATCCTTGGCATCTGCTTTGCGTGCTGCTTTTAATCCTCTTCATTAACCCGATCATCGCCGCATTATTAGTGATGCTGTTCCGTTATCCCTTGCACACCGCCTTGACACTCGGCGCATGTTTAGGACAGATCGGTGAATTCTCGTTCATCTTGGCGAGCCTAGGAAAGTCCATGGGCATCGTCTCTGACGAAGGCATGAATCTCGTCTTGGCAACAGCGATTTTGACGATTGCGCTTAACCCGATTGCTTTTGCCACCCTTCCGAAAGTCGCTGAATTCCTTAAAAAACGCAGCAAACTGGCTCGTATTTCGGCTGCTCGCCCGGATCCACAGTCTCTTATGCCGGACGAAGTCGAAAAGAAGAAAATCACCGGTCATATCGTCATTGTGGGTTACGGCGACGTCGGTTGTAAGTTAACAGCAGCTCTTCAGAAAGATGAAATCCCAACCGTTATCGTCGACAAAGACGATTCCCTGGTGGCTCAGCTGCGTAAGAACGGATATACCGCTATTCAAGGCGATGCCGTGGATCCGTCTGTTCTGCTTCAAGCTCACGTGCAAAACGCTGCCGTGATTGTTCTGACAATCCGTGATGAGATTTTGGAACGCAAGGTCGTAGAAACTGCCAAGCTGATCAATCAAGGTGTTAAGGTTATCCTTCGAGCCGCTACTGACCAAGAAGCTAACCACTTCAGAGCGGATAACCTGGGAACGGTCGTTCAGGCTTCTGTGATTCTGTCCCAAGAAATGGATAAGTTGGTCCGTCTGGCAATCCTTAAAGGCGATTCTCCGGTGGACGAAGAAATCGCAGTTAACAGTGATGTCAACCCGGCGCCCCCTTCACAGCATCCTGAAGTCAATCCCTAATATTTTATTGAGAAAGTTGAGTTTTTCAGCTTCCTTATTAATCTCGTGTGTCGCCTTTGGGAATTGTTCGATTTCTAAGAAATAGCGAATAAGGAATAAGAGTATTTATCCCTTTGATTCCTTATAGAAATTATGCGTCAAAAGCGAGATTTCTAAGATGGGCGGAAAAGTCCCATTTGTCAGTCTCAGAAAGCTTTCTCGAAAGTAGAATATTGCCTGAATTTGCGTGGACGAACCGGTTGGATCCTCCGAGTCATGCAATTCGCTTAAGTGTACAGAACGGTTACGCTCAAAGAATTTTTAGCAATCTGCATTAAATTTTTGCCCGCATAGGACAAACGAACGATGAGTCATAGTTTTAGCTTGATTTCGACCTTGGCGATCGGTTTTGCGATTGCCTGGGCGCTTGGCTTCCTCATGGAGCGCATCAAAGTACCGGCATTGGTTGGCTACTTGCTCGCCGGTATTATTATTTCGCCCGCAACACCCGGATTTGTGGGTGATGTTAATATTGCTTCCGAACTCTCTGAAATCGGTGTCATGCTGCTGATGTTCGGCGTCGGCTTGCATTTTTCTATGACCGATCTCATTCGAGTCAAGAATATCGCGGTTCCCGGAGCTATTCTTCAGATGGGCCTGGCGACCTGTTTAGGCGCGGTTTTGGCCCATTTCTGGGGGTGGCCGTGGGGACAAAGCATCGTCTTTGGTATGTGTCTTTCCTGCGCCTCCACGGTTGTGCTTCTGAAAGGCTTGGAAAGCCGAGGCATTCTGGAAAGCGGCGACGGTCAAATCGCCGTGGGCTGGTTGGTCGTCGAAGACATCATGACCGTCTTGATCTTGGTGCTCCTGCCTCCGCTGGCTTCCTTGCTGGGTTCTCCTCTGCAAAATACCGAGGCTTCTTTGCCGCTTTGGCAGATTGTCGGCATCACGCTGGCTCAAGTATTCGGTTTCATCATCCTGATGCTGGTTGTCGGAAAACGCCTGCTTCCGTGGCTTCTTCGCCAGGTTGCTAAGACGGGTTCCCGCGAGCTCTTTACGCTTTCAGTGTTGGTATTTGCAATCGGTATTGCCTACGGTGCAGCGCAGATCTTCCATGTCAGTTTCGCATTGGGTGCCTTCTTCTCCGGCATGGTGATGCGTGAAAGCCGTTACTCTCATCGCGCTGCGATGGAGTCACTACCGCTTAGAGATGCCTTCTCGGTTATCTTCTTTGTGGGCGTCGGCATGATGTTTGATCCCAATGTCCTTTACGAACAGCCCTTGCATGTGTTGGCCGTGCTTGCCATTATTATCCTAGGCAAAGGTCTTGTTGCTTTTGGTCTGGTCTTGTTATTCCGTTATACGCTTCACACTGCTTTAACGGTTGCTGCCGCACTGTCTCAGATCGGTGAATTCTCGTTCATTTTGGCTGCACTTGGACTTCAGCTCAAGATCCTGCCGCAAGAAGGCATGAGTTTAGTATTGGCCGGCGCCATTATTTCTATCGCCCTGAATCCGTTTGCCTTCGCAACGGTCGGACCGGCTCGCGACTTCATAAAAAAGCGTTGGGGATTCGCTAGAAGAATGGACGCGCGTATCGATCCAATGGCACTTATGCCGGACAGCGTCGGCAGCGGCATCCTCCACGGTCATGTGGTTCTTGTCGGTTATGGAGAAAAGGGGAAAATCATCCTCGAAGAGCTGCTTCAACGACATCTTTCCGTTGTAGTGGTAGACGATCACCATTCGGTTATTGAAGAGCTTCGAGAGAGGAATGTTAATTCTATTTACGGAGATGCTACAGATCCTGCTGTCCTTATCCAAGCTCATATACATGAAGCGGCCATTCTTGTTCTGGCAATTGAAAATGAGATCCTTTGCCGCAAGATTGTTGAAACAGCCAAGATCCTGCGACCGACCATTGAAACAGTCATGCCTGCCGAAAACGAAGAAGATGCTAAGGCCCTTAAGGCGGACGGTGTTGCTCAGGCTTTTGTACCGGACGAGCTCTTGGCGCAAGCCATCGTTCAATTCACGATGAGCCGTTTTGGCAAAGAATCCGAAGACCAAAAAATTCGGGAAGAGGAGGCAGAAGAACGAAAAGCAGTTGAAAGAGGAGCACTCTAGTTCTTCTTAATTTGGCTCGAGTTTTCGAACTCTATGTACAACAGGCGCCTTTCGGCGCCTGTTGCGATTTCAATTAAATACTCGGTTAGTACTCAGTACCTGAAGTATCTCCTGCAGGGCGAGCCTGAGCAGGAACAACCAAAACCAAATTCGGTTGTGTCTTAGAAGCAGAGGGCAAAGGAGCAACTTCAGCAAGTTTGCCGTATTTCTTACGCAGCTCTTCGATTTCGCCGAATTCGATAGCGCGATTAGGACAGCTTTCCACACAGATCGGCTGAAGTCCTCTCTGCAAGCGGTCAAAGCAGGCATCGCACTTTCTCATCTTGTGAGCAGTTTCGTCCAATACCGGTGCATGATACGGGCAAGCCTGTGCACAAAGTCCGCAGCCGATACACTTCGTCGCATCAATGACCACCAAACCGTCTTCTGCACGTTTGTGATGTGCTTTTGTCGGGCAAACCTTAACGCAGGCAGGGTCGGAGCAGTGGTTGCAGCCTAAGCTGACGTAATAACCGAACACGTCTTGTGTCCAGGATCCGTCAGCAGCCTGTTTCCAGTTTCCGCCGGCGTATTCATGAACTTTGCGGAAGTTCATGCCCACGGGAAGGTTATGTGCGTCCTTGCATGCTACGGCACAAGTCTTGCAGCCGGAGCATTTTGATACGTCAACAAAAAATCCAAGTTGTGTCATCTTTTTTCTCCTAGGCCTTACGGACTTCTACAAGGTTGGTGTGCTGAGGATTGCCTTTGGCCAGCGGGCTCGGGCGCAGCGAGGTAAGCGTATTGATGTTGCCGCCTACGTCGACGACATTACCGTTCTTGTTGACCGGCGTGTACCAAGCGCCCTGAGGAATGCTCACAACGCCCGGCATAATTCTTGAAGTGACTTTTGCCGGAAGTTCGACGATACCGCGATCGTTAAAGATCTGAACCAAATCGCCGTTGTTGATTCCGCGTGCTTTAGCGTCCAAAACGTTCATAAAGACGACGTCAGGATGCTGTTCACGCAGCCAGGGAAGGTTGTGGAAGGTGGAGTGAATACGGCCGTGATGGTGGAAACCGTAGCACTGCAGCGGATACTTCTTCTGCAGTTCATCCCCGTACATCTCCCAGTTTCTGAAGTAGATAGGAATCGGAGAGATCACATCGCCGGGATTCAGCTTCCAGGTATTGGCGATATTGTTAAGACGTTCGGAATAGATTTCAATCTTGCCGGACGGAGTCTTAAGCGGGTTTTTAACCGGGTCGGCTCTGAATTCGGAAAGCGCAACCGGATTCTTTCTCCAGCCGTAGACTTGAGCAGGACCGCCTTTCCAGAACGTATCCCAATCAGGCAGCTGAGGAACTTTCTTGCGTGTTTCGTTGTAGCACCATTCGAGCCACTGCAGCTGAGTTCTTCCTTCCGTGAATTCCTGTTCCTTGCCGAGTTCCTTGGCAATCAAGCGGCAGATTTCGTACGAAGTCTTCTGATCCCACTGAGGTTCGACAGCCTTGTGCATCGGCAGCATGGAAGTCGTACCGCCGTTAGAGCCGCCTTGGCAGGCGATGTCGTCGGTTTCAGGACCAAGGACATCCGGAAGAAGAATATCGGCATAACGGCAGGTCGGTGTCATCATGTTGTCGCAGACTACGATGAATTCGCACTTAGATGTGTCGCGAAGGATCTTATCCGTTGCGTTTGAGTCGGAGTGCTGGTTAATCGTGGTGTTGCCGCCGGAGTTCACGATCATCTTGATATCGTGGTCCAGCTTCTTGACGCCGCGCATACCGTCGGTAATGTCGGTCATGTCTTTACCGCGAACAATGGCATCCGTCCACATGAAGACAGGGATCGTGGCTTTAACAGGGTTCTTGCCGATCGGGAGATAAACAGCTGGCAGAGAAGAGTTGCCTTCGGCATCACCCGGGTTCGTGCCCGGCAAGCCGACTTGACCTAAAAGAATCGGCAGCATAGCGATGGCGCGAGCGGTTTCTTCGCCGTTAGCCTGACGCTGAGGACCCCAGCCCTGAGATATGAAGCAGGGCTTAGTCGTGCCCATTTCCTTAGCAAGCTGAACAATGGTCTCTACCGGGATACCTGTAATCTTGGCAGCCCATTCCGGAGTTTTAGCGATTCCGTCTTTGCCTTTGCCGAGAATGTGGCTCTTGTAGTCACTGCCTTTTGCGGCAGAGGCGGGGAGTGTTTTTTCGTCGTAGCCGACGCAGTATTTATCAAGGAAGTCCTGGTCGACCCAGTTATTCTTGATCAGTTCGTAGGCAATGGCTTCGACTAAGGCAGCGTCCGTACCCGGACGAATCGGAATCCACTGATCCATACCTGCGGCAACGGTATCGTTGTACATCGGGTCGATCATGATGGATTTCGGATGGCCTTTTTCTTTAGCGCATTCGAGCTGATAGCCTTTACCGCCGCCGGATCCGCGTGTGACTAAAGTATTGCCTCCGAATGTGACATACAGTTTGGCGTTGCCGATTTCACTCATGTCTGAGCCGGGACGACCGCCGTAGGTGTAAGGCATGGCTGCGCCGATCTGAGCGGTGGAGTAAGAACCATAGTACTTAAGGTAGCCGCCCATGAGGTTGAGCAGGCGCCACCAAGCGCGTCTGGAGTTCACTAGAGACTGCTGGCCGGAGCAATACTGCCAATAGACGGATTCATTGCCGTATTTTTTCAACGGTTCTCTTGAGGTTGTCTGCCACGGTTTTGATGGCTTCATCCCAAGTAATGCGTTCGAATTTGCCTTCGCCGCGTTCACCGACGCGTTTCATCGGATATTTCAGTCGATCCGGTGAGTACAGGCGCTGTCTTAATGCACGGCCGCGCAAGCAGGCGCGAATCTGACGATGATCGCAGGCGTCACCGGCGGTGTTGTCGGTTTCAACGCGAATGACTTGGCCGCCTTTGACAAAGCAGCGCTGCGGGCAGCGCTGGCCGCAGTTAATCACGCAGGCATTCCAGTAGAAAGGTTCAATTTCTTTAACCGCCTGAGCAACGGCTTTAGAGATCGGATTCATCAAAAAGCTGCCTGCAGCAACGCTGAGTGCTGAAAAACGCAGGAAACTTCTTCTTCCGAAAGTGCTCTGTGGAAGATTGAACATGTGCTCTCCTTGTTTTTTAATTTTGGGGTGGGTAAACAAAGATTAGGGGTCTTTGTTGCCTAAAATTGTATTTAATACGTTCGGATGAGGTCAAGAGTGTGAATCTAGTAATAACGAGTAGTTGTTTGTCTGCGAAATCCCGACAACGATAAACCCTCTCAATGAATATTTAGCTAACAAATAATCAAAAAGAGATATAGGAAAAATCCAATATTTGTTTTATGGTAAAAAAGAAAAAGGCCTCGCAATTCGGAGACCTAAGTAAGAAATAATTCTTTAGGTAAAGTCGGGTCGGACGTATAGCTCACCGGGCGTTGCTACATAACCTAAGTGTTCGGAAATATCATCCGCAGTGTGTTTGATTTCGCTGATCCAGCCTTCTAAGAAACTGCTGGCGGGAGAGGAGATCGAAAGGCAGGCAACTAATTTGCCGGAGTCGTCACGGATGCCTGCGGCTACACAGCGAACCCCCATTTCCAGTTCTTCTTCATCTCGCGCAAAACCAAGAGTTTTGATCTTGGAGATTTCAGTCAGAAGGGTGTCGATGTCCCCGATGCTGTTCGGAGTGGACTTTTCAAGGTTGGTCCGCAAAGCATAGGCACGAATCTGCTCGAAAGAATCTTCGGCTAAGAAGAGTTTTCCTGAACTCGTGGTATGCAGGGGAGCAGTAGCGCCGATCGTACGGATGACTTGAATGCCCGGACGCTCACGCATGATACGATCGATATAGACGATATTGTCGTTTTGACGAATTGAGAGATTGACTGTCTGGCGTGTGAGATTATGCAGACGCTGCATTCCGGTTCTTGCCGTATCACGAACCGAGATTCTTTCTCTCACCAGGTTTCCGAGCTGAAGGAACCGCAAACCTAAACGATAAGTTCCGGCAGAGGCGCCTTTCTCCACAAAACGAAGGCGAACTAAATCGGAAAGGATACGGTGGCAAGTAGAGATGTGAAGACAGGTTTCGTCAGAAATGACCTTCAAATTCACAGGGTCGTGATGCTGGGTCAGGACTCGAAGAATTGCACTGGCCCGATCAAGTACTTGAATGTTTGCTTTACTAACGGACTGATCCATGAGACTGCATCTGTTTTTATTGATAAATCAAAGGCGGTGATATCAACCGCCCATGATTGTTATTTTAGATTTTTTGCAATAATTTCTGCGATATCTGAGATAGAAATTTCAGATAGTGATTTTTCTTGAGATTTCGCAGAGTCGAACATGGATAAGCAGAACGGGCAGCTCGTTGCAACTTTGTCGCAGCCGGTATCGTTGACGACTGCCTTCAGACGGATCACGTTCAGTCGCTCGGGCGCGTCCGTATCGGTCCAGAACTGTCCGCCACCGGCGCCGCAGCACGTTGTGCAAGTGCCCCATTCCTTGGGATCGACGGTCTCTAAGCCTTTGACTTTATTCAAATCAAATCTCGGAGCGTTCACGATACCGTTGTAGCGAGCGTAATAGCACGCGTCATGGATGGCGACTCTTTCTTTTTCGGAAAGTTCTGCCTTGAGTCTGCCGGAATCCATCTGTTCCGCAATGAACTGTAGGTGCGAAATCACGTTGAACTGACCGCGCTCAAACTCGGGATACTCATTCTTCAGAGTGTTGAAGCAGTGCGGGCAGGTCGCCAACAAACGGCTGAAGTTGTACTGGCGCAGATTATCAATGTTGGTCTGTGTCTGAATCTGATAGAGATACTCTTCACCGACTCTGCGGGCAAACTCGGCGTTGCACATTTCTTCCTGCATCACGGCAAAGGACAAGCCGGAATGCTTGAGGATCTTGATCATTGCCTTCGCAATCTTCTGATTGCGTTTGTCGTAGGCAGCAGAGCAGCCGACCCAGTAAAGGATGTCGTAGTGAACGCCCGGTTCGGCAAAGGCAACGTCTAAGCCTTCCAGCCAAGCCCAGCGGGTATCCGGGTCCAAGCCCCAGGGGTTGCCGACGGACTGAATGTTCTGAAGCGTTTTAGCCACGCCTTCGGCGAACTGGCCTTCTTCTAGAGCCAGAGAACGGCGCATCTGCTGGATCGTATTGACGATTTCAATGCGGGAAGGGCACTGCTCGACACAGGCACCGCAGGTCGTACAAGCCAGAAGGGATTCTTTGGAAACAACATCCGGTACCAAGACTTCTTCGGTCTTGGTGTAGCCTTCCATCATTCGTTTCTTCAAAGAAAGAATGATTTCACGAGGATCAAGAGGACCGCCGGCGCGGTTGACCGGACAGACAGAAGTGCATCGGCCGCATTCGACGCATGCGTCAAAGTTGAGACGATCATGCCAATTGAACTGGCCGAACTTGGAAATACCGAAGCTTTCCTGTTCTTCGATGTTGTCGATCTTTTCCACGAGGCCGCGCGGTTTGGTTCTCTGCCAGTAGATGCTCGTCGGGCTCTTATACATATGAGCGAAGTACGTCATCGGGATAGCGGCGACGAACATTAAGGAAATGACGCCGTGGAGGATCCACATGTAGAGGTGCTGAGCTTCCAGCTGTTCCTTGCTCATGCCGGAGTAGAAAACCTTAGCCAGGAAGTTTCCGACAGGAGAACAAGAAGCATACGGAGGATTCTCGGCAGCTAAGCGAAGCGCTTCAACGATGTAGCCGGTAAGGATAATGACGGCAAGAGAACCCAAAATCCACAAAAAGCGGACGGATTTCTCATACTGCTTGCCCTGCTTGATAAAGCGGCGGTAAAAGGCCATGCCTAAGCCGATCAAGCAGACGACACCGGCAATATCGAGAATGAACTTATAGAAGTAGTAAACATTCCCGGCCAAGAACTGTTTGCCGAAGACCAGTTTGCCAATGTCCCAGTCTAAAACGGCCAGGCAGGTGCCGAAGAAGAGGAAAACGAAACCCCAGAAAATCCAAAAGTGCAGCCAGCTGCCTAAGGGTTTGCGGATGATTCGTTTTTGCTCCAGACCTTCTTTAACAAAGAAACCCCAGCGACGCTTGGTTTCCTTGTCCATGGCGTAGGGCTTGCCGGCACGCCAAAGTAGGTAGGACTTGCGGATGCCCACTGCACAGCAGATCGCAGCGGCGATGCCGAGAACATAGATGCCGATAATGGCCCAGACGGGAATATTCCAAAATCCCGGACGAGTGACGATGTCTACTCCATTCATAGTCAATCTCTCTAAGTTAAAGAGGTACATATTCCCGACGACCGTCGGAATTTAATCGAGATTCAAATATTCTCGGACGCAAAATCGGCCATTCAAAAGGATGCTGAATGACAGGTTCAGCCAAATGCGATTTCCGAAGAATGGTGATATGCGGTTTAAAACGGCCTTTGTCGTAAGAGATATGGAGACGATCCAAAATCTCTCGCGATTCGCGGGCCAAATGTTCTATCTCCGGAGAGGCGCTGCCGCCGACCCAAGCCACTTGAGGACGTATGAAAAGGCCGCTGTTGTCGATCAGCCAGCTTTTGCCGTTAAAGTCAGTCGTAAGAGGCAGAAGCTGAGCGATTAACCGGGCTTTATCGGGTTCGATCTCTCCGATAAAAGCCAAAGTCAAATGAAAATTTTCTTTCGGCACAGGCCGCGCGCCCGCATCGAAACTTAAAGCTCTATCCTGAGCGTCCACTAATTTATTAATGACGCTAGGCGCAGCGGGAAGTCCGATAAAGCACTTCATAAAACTTATCTGCCGTGTTGGTCACGCCACTGAGCAATGGCTTCGGAGCAATCAGCGATCAGTTCCGGACCTTTGTAGATGAAACCTGTATAGAGCTGAACAATAGAAGCACCGGCTTCCATTTTCTCGACGGCGTCCTGAGCGCTCATGATGCCGCCGGAAGCAATGATCGGCAGCGCACCCTGGAGATGCTCGGAGGCCATTCTTGTGACTTCGGTAGAACGAGCCATAAGAGGTTTGCCGGAAAGGCCGCCGGTTTCTTTAGCGAGCGGGCTGTGCTCGACCGGTTCTCTGGAAATGGTGGTATTCGTGCAGATTACGCCGTTCATGCCGTGCTTAACAATGATGTCCAGCGCATGTTTGACGCCGTCATCAGACAGGTCAGGTGCAATCTTTACGGCGATCGGGACGATCTTGCCGTCGTTTTCATCGGCTAAGCGCTGACGATGTTCAGCGATACCAAGAAGGAGCTTATCGAGTTCTGCATCAGCCTGCAGGTCGCGAAGGTTAGGAGTGTTCGGAGAAGAAATGTTGATCGCGATGTAATCACCGGATGTGTAGAGGCGATCCATACACTTCTTGTAATCCGATAAGGCTTCGCTGTTGGGCGTGACTTTGTTCTTGCCGATATTGATGCCTAAGATGCCTCCGCGGTTGCGAAAAGCTCTGGCGCTCTGGAGATTCTTAGCAACCTGAATAGCACCGACGTTGTTGAAGCCCATGCGGTTGATGATGGCTTCATCGGGAATCAGGCGGAAGAGGCGGGGCTTAGGATTACCGGGCTGACCTTTAGGAGTTACAGTACCGATTTCAACGGAACCGAAACCCAAAGCGCCGAAGGCTGTGACATGCTCGCCGTCCTTATCCATGCCGGCTGCCAAGCCAACGCAGTTCGGGAAGCGCAACCCCATGATTTCAATAGGATTTTCCGGGAAGGAACGAGTTACAAGTTTCTGAGCGCCAAGCTGAGTAGCCCAGTCAAGGTTCGAAAGAATAATGTGGTGAGCTTGTTCAGGGGTAAAACGGAACAAAACTGACTTAGCAAGTTTGTAAATTGAGTTCATTTTTTTTCGTCTTAGGACTGTAAAAAGGTCTTCCCGATATTATCCGCCGATAAGGACGGTCCGAACGCTATTGAGCTGCCGGAAGACAATTCAATATCAACCGAAAAGTATACCGAATCAATGCTCAAATCGGACTCAGGTGGTGACGAAAATCAAACGAAAACGGCCTTGACATGGAAAACCAAGGCCGTCTTGCAAATATTTAGATGGAAAATACGCCTTCAATGGTGATTATGAGATTTTCCCTTGTTTGTGCCGCTCGATGTAGTGGAAAGGAAAATTTCCTGTTTTGGCATCTTCAAAATAAAGCCTGAGGATTTTGTCGACCGAGTTGAAGGCAATCTTGTCCCATGGAATTTCGTCTTCGCTGAAGAGTCTGGCTTCAAAGGATTCGGGACCGGGATTGGCTTCGGGGCTTTCCATGGCAGCAAGGAAAATCACATGCGACTGGCTAGCATGCGCTAAATCTAAATAGACGTAAGGTTCGTCGGCAATCCGGAAATCGATCCCGGCTTCTTCCTGGGTCTCTCTAGCCGCACCGTCTCTTGTAGTCTCCTTCATTTCCTGGTGTCCGGCAGGGAGCGTCCAATAGCCTTTTCTCGGATCTATGGCTCGGCGGCAAAGCAGAACCCTGTCTTCCCAAACGGGAAGGGTGCCCACAATATTTAGCGGATTCTCGTAGAAGATTTCTCCGCAGGCCGTGCAGACATAACGTTCATGATCGTCGCCCTCAGGAATCTTTCTCTCTACGGGCGCTCCGCACTGTGTGCAGAAAAGAATTGGCTTTTTACTCATTACCGACCTCCGAAAAGAAGGAGAAACAGGCAAATGATTTTGCCTGTAGGAGCCTTAGCGGTTAAACCGAGAAACCGGAATCGGTTCTCTGTAATTAAAGACATTCATTCGAGTGAGCAGCTTTCCGAGGACTTCATACTTGTACTCAAGATATCGAGCGTGCTCTTCTTCCGAAAGACTGCCTTCCTGATGCTTGATGACTTCTTCGGCCCATTCCTTAGTAAAGATATGGTGATCAAAGCTGTAGGCAAAAGCTCTGTCTAAATAGGCGACCTCAAAGTACATGGCGCCGTTGGCAGGCGTTTGAGGGGCAAAGTCCGGTGCGATAGAAGTATCGACAAAATATCTGCCCTTTAATACAGCTCGTGTCACCAACTCAATGCCGTCACGGACTTCGTCTCCGGGAAAAGAAGTGCGGAAGCGGAAATATTCGCGGCGCGGAATCTCGTTAGGACAAAGGTCTTCGAATGCTGCGTTAAGAAGGCGAAAAGTGACGCCGCTCGCGATTAAGCCGCGATTCCCGCTGTAGCGCATTAAGTCTTCTCGCTGGAAAACAATCGGACCTTCGTCATCTCTGACCGTTAGATAAGTGGTAGGTATGTAATACATATTATTAATACTCTGTTTAAAAATCACAACGGACGGTTTTTAAAGCCGTCCGTTGTGATTTTAGATAGATTACAGAAAAGCGGGATCAAGTCGGATCATTTTGGTCGGCCGAGCCTTTATCCTGCATACGACGGTAAATAGCGGCAGCGATCGGGCCGGAAATGTTGTGCCAAACCGAGAAGATGGCACTTGGAACCGCGGCGATCGGATTGAAGTGTGCCGTTGCAAGAGCGACACCTAAGCCGGAGTTCTGCATACCGATTTCAAGACTCAAGGCTTTGCACTTAGCCACATCCATGCCGGTGATCTTGCCTAAGAAGAAACCGAGCAGGAGGCCTAAACCGTTGTGAAGCACGACGACGGCGAAGACGAGGAGACCGATTTCGGCAATCTTCTTCTGAGAGACGGCAACGACAGCACTCACAATCATGATGATCGCGATAACGGAAATAGCCGGAAGGGCAGTCACGGCAGCGTCAATCTTGGACTTGAAGATCGCTTTGACGATCAAGCCGAGAATAATCGGCAGGATTACGATCTGAATAATGGACCAGAACATCGCGACAGGATTCACGTTAATCCAGGAGTGAGCAAAGAGATAAATCAATGCCGGAGTCACGATCGGAGCAAGAATGGTGCTCAGAGAGGAAACAGTCACGGAAAGCGGGACGTCGCCGCGAGCCAGATAAGTCATCACGTTGGAGGCTGTACCGCCTGGGCAGCAGCCGACCAGAATGACGCCGACGGCAATGTCGGGCGGAAGATTAAAGATTAAGCAGAGCAGCCAAGCCAAAATCGGCATGATTGTGAATTGGCCTAGGGTTCCGATGGCAACAGCCATCGGGCGACGGAATACTTCGGAGAAATCGCTTGCCTTCAGTGTCAAACCGATACCGAACATAATGATGCCCAGCAGCGGAGAGATGTAAGGAGCAAAAAACTTGAAAGAATCCGGAGAGACATATGCAAGACCGGCAAAAACAAGAACCCACAGGGCAAATGTTTTGCCAAGGAATTGACTAACAGATGCAAGGAACGCCATTTTAATTTTCTAATGTTAATTCAAAATTTCTTCTAGACGTTCGAACGTCTTTGGGTAAAAGCGATTCGAATCGTGGTTTGCAGCGTTTGACTGCGTTTTAAACGTTTTCGGGATCACCGATCAACGTGTTGAATAATTTAGCTCCAAAAAATATTGCTTTTAACTTTTCGAAATACAAAATTAATTTTCGTAACATGATATTTTATATTTATATGAAATCAATTAGTTACCTTACTTTCTCTTCACTTCTCAAGTGTTCGACACGGACTTTGAATCTCAAAATAGGTTTTTTATGTCATCGGAAATTTGCATGACTTGTAGAACAGTGATATAGTTACATTCCTCGTTACACGAGATGTTTCACATTGATTGCGGGGTGGAGCAGTCTGGTAGCTCGTCGGGCTCATAACCCGAAGGTCACAGGTTCAAATCCTGTCTCCGCTACCAATTCCTTCTGAGAGGAGTTGGTTGTTTTGGGAAGGCATACCAAAACGTAAAACGACAGTTTCGTCAAACACCCAATAATTGCGGGGTGGAGCAGTCTGGTAGCTCGTCGGGCTCATAACCCGAAGGTCACAGGTTCAAATCCTGTCTCCGCTACCAATTCTATTTTTTGAATTGGTGATGTCTAAGGCGGCTGTTAAGCTGCTTTTTTCATGCCTATTTTTGACTCCTGCTAAATCCATTTTCCAAAAGTGTAATGAGGGGTTAGATATAATAATTTATTTCTCTTATTCTCTGCATTCTTAATATAATTGCGCTGTTAACCATCTAAATTTCTATGCAGGTTCTCCGCATATGTCCATTCATATGCCTGCATAACTCGGTTGGTGCGAATTAATTTTTACCCATTGATGTGGGCTTCGCATTCTTAACCACGGCCTTTGATTGCCGACGCTATCCCGACCTCCGAGTTACCACCGGACGGAAACGGAATAACCCGCTTGATCCTTTACGGACAACGGAAATAGCACCTCGACTTAATTTTTTCTGTTTTATTTGGCCATGTAAAAAACATGGCCGCCTTCTATTTTCGGAGAACTAATGAAAGAATTTTCAAAGCGGAGAACCGACGCCGTTAAAGGCCTGCGCAGATACCGTTTTCTTTTTCCGCCTAAAAATAAATATTGTCTTGTCGGCTTGAAACGTCATCCGGATAACTGGCAATTAGTTGTCCTGACGCTGTGCCGAATCTACAACTGCTTCCATTCCACTAAAAACAACTGTAAACCTCTGAAGGCAGAAAAAAGTTTTATATGAAGTTTTTTAAATATGCCGCTAAAGAATTTCGGATTGATCCCCGCCAGCTAAAAACGGAGCACGTCGAAGCCTATTTCCATCACAAAATCACCGAACGGCTGAACCGGGGAGTAGAGCCGAAGGTAATCGCTAAGAGAATAGACAATGAACTCAGTCATTTGAAATTCTTTGCTTGGTGGATTTCAAAACCCAATTGCATTCCGAAGTTCTCGAAAATCATGAAAGCGGAAACGTTTCGTCTAGAAAACTGCCCGATGTCTAACTTCCGCAGCTCCCATACCGATACTTCTGCACTCAGGAAGAAAGTTAACGACGCATTCAAAATCAATGATTACTTAGGCGTCCAAGTGATGGCCATGGCTTATTTCGGACTTCGTCCGGCCGAGTCGGTCAGCCTTGAGCATCAGGAGTCTTTCTGTTCCGAAGGCGGACGTCCTTTTATCCATGTGCTGAAAGGGTCAAAAGGCGGAAAGCCGAGAAAAATCCTGATGAAAACCGTTGATCAGCACGACGCCTTCGAACAGCTCAGCTCTTTTTGTACAGAAAGGGGTATTGAACTCTTTCGTAATCCTAACCTATCGGTGCAAGAAGCCCTAAGGCTTCAAAGAAAGCAGCTCGTAGAGGAGTTGGGACTTTCAAAAGAAGTTTTTGAAGGATCTGCCTATTCAATGAGACATTCTTTTGCTTCGAGAATGATGGACGGTTATAACCCAAACGGCGAAAGGTCCTCATTGGAAGTCTCTGAAGATCTTGGACACCATAGAACTGAGGTGACGGCTGTTTATGTCGGTAACATGGAACGCGCCGGAGAAGACACTATCCCAGGATTATTAACCGCATTGGTCTCAAATCCGATGCATTCAAGCACGGAAGACAGACTCAAAATGTTCTTTCGTGAGCTTCTTGTCTCTCATACATTCTTGGGTTTCTCGCTTCTGTTTTGGTGTGCGTATACCCATAACGAAGGTCGGGATTTGGAGGCATTGGCCGCAAGAAAGCAAGCGATTTTGGGAAAGAAACGCAATCTCTATACCGAAGAGGTATTGATGGAAAAACTTTCATCGATAAGTACGAAGTCGACCGCCGAACAGTTCCTGATCCAATTCAACCAGTGTTGTCCGGCTGATTGGATCGAGAAAAACGTGATGGCGCCGTTCGATGCCAAGTTGTTTTTCAAATAGTGAAAAATGGCAGATTTGCCGATTTTTTCCCGCTGAGAGGCCTAAATTTTCTAAATATAGTATCAATTAGGGAAACTACTTATATTCCTCGTCAAACCCATGTAAATCAAAGGTTTGGAAAGGGTGTAAGCAGCTAAAATTTAGATAAAACAAATAGTTGAACACAATTTTCTAGGCGGAATTTACAAATTTCAGGTAGAATCCCTGATGTCGAAATAAATCGAGATTAATTGTGTTTAGTAAGTTAGAGAAAAAGACAGTTCGTCACATGATGGAATCTGTCGGACTGATCGCCCTTGGTTACATTATTGCGGTTGCCGGCGCCGAAAGTACAGCCGTCATTATTGCAGGCCTCTTAGTTATGTTGGCCGGTTGGTTCTTCCTGATTCGCTCAGGACACGGAACGCTCCATCCGAAAGCAAGACAAGTTGCAGCAGCCAGACAAGTCGAAGAACAAAAAGTCATGGCAGGCGCTGCGGATTGATGAACATCATTCCATTCGAGCTCGAGTAAATCTCGGGCTTTTTTTATTTTCGGACTCTGACGACCCAATGTAAACTTCTCCAAAAGAAATCAAAAAATTCGCTTCTCTGGAGAAAAACAGAAATTCGAAAGGAGGAGGCGCTTCCTCCCCTGCCTGAAGGCAGGGGTCTCCGCGCCTAAATTTGATGAAATTCACTGTCGTCATCGATAACTATTGTGCTAAGTCAGGCATGCTCGCTGAATGGGGCTATTGCAGCCTTTTAGAGACAGAGCATGGCAACGTGATGATTGATACCGGCGGAACCGGTCATGTTTTAAGACACAATCTCGACTTTCTCAAAATTGATCTCAAGAAAGTTAGGGCTTTAGTCCTTTCTCACAGCCATCACGACCATATCTCGGGCCTCTTGGATATTGTTTTCAGCTGTCCTGGGATTCCGATCTACGCCGGTAAAGGCATCGAGATTGAGAGAAGAGGAGATGCCGATGCATCAAGAAGAAGCGGCGGCGTGCCTGTGGGTCATTTTCCTAATGCACACCTCATCGAGGATTATGTAGAAATCGTGCCTGGCGTATATGCCTTCCGAGTCCCTGAGCAAAATCGCCGTTCTCAATATGTTTGCTGCCGCAACATGTGGGAAGTTGCTCCTGACGGGCAAATTATTGCTGACCGCTTTGAAGACGATGTCTCCTTGGCAGTAAAAGGAGAAAAGGGCTGGAGCTTGCTGCTTGGCTGCGCACATGCGGGATTACCGAACATTATGCAGAGAGCAAAAGACTTGTTTGCCATCGAACGTCTGCACATGGTTGTCGGAGGCTCCCACCTTTGTGGTGTCGATCCTGAAGATTACGGCGTTTGGTTTGATCGACTGGCTGAGTTTCCTGTCGAAAAATGGCGCCTGAATCATTGCACGGGATTTAAAGCCGCGGCGGCCATGGCTGCTAGATTCGATGATGTTGACTGGGCCGGTGCGGGCTGCCGCTACGTACTCTAATTCACGAAAAGGAAGCGAAAATGATCAAGCAATTCATTGCGGATGCCTTCACAGATAAGATTTTTCACGGAAATCCTGCCGCCATCTGCCTTCCTGAACGCTGGCCGGATGACAAACTGATGCAGGATATTGCTTCCGAGAACAACCTCTCGGAAACGGCTTTTGTGGTGAAGGAAGACAGCGGCTGGAAACTTAGATGGTTTACGCCGGGCGGCGAAATCGATTTGTGCGGGCACGCAACACTGGCTACTGCATTCGTGCTAATGAACTTTGTCGAGCCTGATCTAACCGAGGTTCAATTTTCCACGCTCAGCGGAAAACTTTCCGTAAAGAAAAAGAACGATCTCTACGAAATGGATTTTCCGGCGTACGAACTTAAGAGAATTGAGGTCACTGAAGCAATAGAAAAGGCTATCGGTTGTAAGCCGTTAGAAGCCTGGATCGGCCGTGACTTAGTTTGTGTACTTGAAAACGAGGATCAAGTTATCCAAGCCAAACCAGATCTTGAAAAGGCCAAAGCTTTAGACGGTTTACTTTTGCACATAACTGCCAAAGGAAAAGACAAGTACGACTGCGTGAGCAGGACGTTTGCACCGAAATTAGCCGTAGACGAAGATCCGGTATGCGGATCCGGCCATTGCCACTTAGTGCCGCTATGGTCGGAAAAGCTTGGAGAGAAAGGGATATTGGCCTACCAGACTTCTTCTCGAGGAGGCGTCCTTTACTGCGAGCTTGACGGAAAGCGGGTCAAACTTGCAGGTAAAGCCGCCCTTTATTCTCGCGGAGAACTGTGCATCGAAGTCTATAGAGCTTCAATGCAAACCGGAGTTTGCTGTCTGTATACGATTTGATCTGCTGCTTAATTTAGATCGTGTACATGACGGCAAAATAATGCGTGACGCTTCCGCCTAAGACAAATAAATGCCAAACCGCATGGTGATAAGGAAGTCTTTGCCAGTTATAGAAGATCGTACCGAAGGAATAGAGCAGACCTCCGGCTACAAGCAGGACTAAGCCAGTGACGGGCAGGGCTTCTACAACCGGTTTAAAGGCAAACAGAACCAGCCAACCCTGAAAGAGATACAGGAAGGTGTTAAGCTTGTCGCTTTTCTTCATCAGCCAGGGCTGGAAAATAATACCGAAGGCAGCAATAATCCAGCAGGCCGTGCAAATCGTGATGCCGATCCAATTCGGCATCAGATTCAGCATAAAAGGCGTGTAGGTTCCTGCGATCAAAAGAAAAATGCAGGAGTGGTCAACATACTGGAGCGCCTTTTTGGCTCTGACGTTCGGTATAGCGTGATATAGTGTACTTGCTAAATAAAGAACGATCAGAGAAGACCCGAAAATACTAAAAGTAGTTACAGCCAAAGCATTTCCGTGCCGGATTCCGTAAAGAATTAAGAAGACAAGTCCCACTATGGAAGCAACGACCGCCAAGCCGTGGGAAATAGCGTTGGCAATCTCCTCACCGCAGGTGTAAAACTTCTCCTGCGTTCTCAGAAAACCTGAATAAGTACAGTCCATTCTTATCTAGTCGGTTTCTTTCGAAACCGCCTCCCTTATGTCTGATTGTTAATCCCAATATAAAAGTCTCAGAGATCCCTAACGAAAGTAAAAAAGCTGACTTTGTAACAAAGCTATTCACAGCGAGGCAGATAGGCAAAACTCGTCTTCTGCCTCAGGCGCATGAACTGGCAATGGGTTAAGATTTCTGAATCCTCTAATACACAAGGAGATTTTTTGTGAAAGTTTTTGCTCAGAACAGAACAGCAGCTTTTGATAAGAGGGCTGTTATTAAGTGTGCTGTCGCTGTTGCTCTGTTAGTTGCTGCGTCTAAGGTTTCTTTTGCGATCGGTCCTGTTCCTCTAACCATGCAGACATTTGCCGTCGCTGTCGTCGGCGCTTGGCTCGGAACACGCCAGGGCGTCGCCGCTGTTATCGCATACTTAGCCCTCGGTTTTGCAGGTCTTCCCGTTTTTGCCACGCCGCTTTGCGGCCCTGCCGCTTTGATGGGTCCGACTGCCGGTTACTTAGTTTCTTTCCCGATGGCCGCTGCCATCAGCGGTTTGCTTGCTGAAAGAGGCTGGACAGGCAAACGTGTTTTTGCTTCCTTCATCAGCCAGTACGCCGCCAATATTTTTATTGTCGCTTTCGGCGCACTCTGGCTTTCTGCTTCCATCGGCGTAGAAAAGGCTGTTCTGGTCGGCTTTGTGCCGTTTGTCATCGGCGCCTTGCTTAAGGCAATCCTTGGCACCGCAGTTCTGTATGCAAAAGAATTAAGCAGCAGACAATAATAAGAATATTCCTTGAAGGCATAATCCGGAGGTATTAATCTTCGGATTTTTTTATGCTTATTCAAGAGGTTGGCTTGTATCACATTACTCAGGGTTTTTTCTTATGAACTTTGGGATGTATCCCAATCCTGAGCTAAGTCTTAAATTTCACATATCGAAACAATCAATGTTTCGAATCACCTCGATCACGGAGAAAACATATGAAAGTTAAGACTCTTTTGAGCTTTGCCGCAGCACTCTGCTGTGCAGCCGCTTTCAGCATGAGCGCCCAAGCTCAGTTGAAAAATTCGCCGATGCATGCCAACCTTCCTGACAATGCAACAACAAAAGATTGCTTGGTTTGCCATCAGTCCTATCAGGCTGTAGCTCAAAAAACAGCCAAGATGAATCCGAATCCTCACAGCAACCACCGCGGTGAACAAAACTGCACCAACTGCCATAGCGTTAAGGGCAAACCGCACCTCGAATGCAATGACTGCCATACATTCGCAATCAAGATGAAAGGAGAATAATAAAATGACAAGCGTATCTCGTCGTACTTTCCTTGGAACAGCCGCTGCTGCTTCCGTTAGCGCTGTCGCTGCTCCTGCAATGGCTGCTTCCACTTCCGGAAACAATCTTCCTGCCAAATGGGATGACACAGTTGACGTCGTCGTCTTGGGCTGCGGCGGTGCCGGTATGATGGCCGCCTGTCAGGCACACGATGCCGGCGGTAAAGTTGCCGTTTATGACGCAGGTCAGTCTCCCTTCCATACAGCTACCAACCTCTGCGGCGGCTTGTTCACAGCTTGGGGTTCCAAGATGCAGAATGCCGACCCCGAAGGCCGTAAAGACTCCTGGCAGCAGTTCGCCGAAGACATCATGGCTTATGGTAACTACATGAGCTTGAAGGAACCGGTTTACTGCTTCGCAAAGAACTCCGGCAAAGCATTCGACTTCCTTGAAGACGCCGGTCTTGCCAAACATCACCTTGAACCGTATGCCGGCCACAGCCGTCTGCGCGCTCACCGTCAGGACTCTTTCAAGGGCCGTGACTACATTGAAGTTCTGGTCAAACAGCTCGACAAGCGCGGTATCAAGATCAACCACGGTATGGGCGTTACCAAGTTCTACTATGACCCGGCTACTAACACCGTTGTCGGCGTTCAGGTAGGTGAAGGCGACAAAGCCAAGAACGTCAAGGCCAATAAGGGCGTTATTATGGCTACCGGCGGTATCACCGGCACACCGCAGTCTCTGGACCGCTGGGTTCCGAGCGTTGCAGGTAAGGGCGTTGCCATCGGCGGTCCGAAGAATGACGGTACAGCTATGATGGTTGCTGTTCGCGACGTCGGCGTTCCTCTGTCTCACATGCAGTACATCGCTTCTTATCCCTGCGGTATCGTTGTCAACGGACGTAACGGCCCGTACTGCCGCTGGTGGTTCATCACCAATAACGGCGGTATCTTGGTCAACAAGAACGGTCAGCGCTTCATTACAGAAAAAGAAGGTATCTGCCACGTTACTCCGTCCCTGGTTTCTCAGCCTGACGGCTGCCACTATGTCCTCTGCGACCAAGCCGGTTGGGACCGTACCCTCAGCAAGATCAAACTCGGTGCTTTGATCGGTCTGCCGAGCTGGCCTGCCGAACGTGTTGAAGCAGAATTCAAAGTCGGTAAGAACCTCTGGAAATGCGATACTCTTGAAGAACTCTGCCAGAAGTCCGGTATGAACCTTGACGGTCTGAAGAAACAGATCGCCACATGGAACGAAGCAGCTAAGAACCATAACGACCTGCAGTTCGGCCGCAGCGACAAGGATATGTATCCTCTCGGCAAAGGCCCGTACTACATGATCCGTATGGAACCGTGGAACAACCTCTCCTGCGGCGGGGTTCGTGTTAACGAAGACCTCCAGGTTCTGGGTTGGGACATGAAACCTGTTAACCACTTCTATGCAGCCGGTGAAACCGTTGCCGGTGTTCACGGAGCCTTCTACTGCGGCGGTAACGCCTGCGGCTTCGCTCACACCTCCGGTTGGGTTGCAGGCCAGAAGGTTATGGGCAAACAGATCAGTTAATTCTCCTGTGATCTGACGAGAGAATGGGGCGCCGCAAGGCGTCCCTCTCCGATAATTTGGATGGGAACGGCGTCTTCGGGCGCCGTTTTTTGTGCGCTCGGCATGAGCGAACTCTACAGGGTGGAAGTCCCGAAGTGCAGGCGGTGGCGCCAAGCACATAGCCAGAGGCAAGACCTGAACCGCGAGGTTCCGACTGAAGGAAGCCCGAGGCAAACCATAGACCTTGCGAACAGGAACGGTTTCAGGCAATTGTCGTCGGGTAAGACTGCAAAACAAGTCGAAGCCCTGACAACTGACTTCCTCAAAGGCAGGGGATGGTCGTGGTTGGGTTGTTTTAGGGGTTAACATGTTGAGAAACCGCTAAAAAAACAAAGTAACCTGGCTTACCAGACCGGGTGGGCAGTGGTGTGAGAGGGTGTTCGCTGAAAATCAGTGAAACCCTGCTCGATTACGTTCCAAAAACGGTTCAGTGATGGGAAATTTTCCGAGTTAGGATTTAGATTTTTGACTAACTATTTCTTAGCCTTCTCCAATTATTAGAAGAAGGCGAAAAGAATGCTTCCTGATACACAAGTTCTCAAAAGAGTTTTCGATGAACTAAAAAGGCAACGATTGTCTCTTCAACGCCCGTGCGCCAGCCAGGCAAAATCACATTGAAATTTTCCATAAAGGAAGTATCAAATTCTTCCGAAAGCGGAACCGGCTCTTCTTCGGCAAAACTGAGTTTTGCTAACTTATGGTTGGGCAGGAGGCGAGCCAATGTCGAGTGAATAAAGCTAACGAGCTCGAATAGAGAGGTTTCTCCGTTGGCCGCTAATTTATAAACACCATCAAAACCCGGGTTTGCCAGACATTTAAGAGCGGCAGCGACCGTCATCTGAACCAAAAGATGACGCCCGATAAGGCGAAGCGGTTTATTTCCTGAGACGGTTATCCGTTTGCGGGACAAAATTTTGTCTATCCAATCGGTAATTAAGTTTTTTGTGCTTGAACAATAGAAAACTTCAGGCAATCTAATAAGTAGATGTTCACAGCTGATGAAAGGCGGAATACTTTCTTCCGGCTGCAGCCAGCTGACCAAAAGTGCCTCCTTTGTCTCTAAGGCCTGAGAAAGAGCCGCTAAATAATTTGCGCTTTTTGATTCGAAAGACCTGCCCGAGAATCGAGGAACATAGAAAACTGCATCCGGCTGTATTAGCGTCAGGAATGCTGTAGCAAGTCCGGGATCATTTAACGGGAGCTCGAACTCGGTAGGCTTCCATAAATCGGAATTCTTTTTAAGCTCTGAGGAAAGATAAGGTTCAAAGATTTCCGACTCGCCAAGCTGGGCAAAGCTGTATTGAACCTTGGTCATACAGGGACCCCATCGACAAAATCTCCGACCCAAAGACCTTCATAACTGGGAGGTACCAGTCCGGGACAATGTTCAAAGTAGTCAATAAGCCAATGGACAAAGCGATTGACCGCAACTCTGTCTCGGTCTTTTCTGCTGATATAGATTTGCTGAACAGGAAATTTCCATTCCGGCAAGACTTCGCAAACGGTTCCGTTGGCCAGTTCGTCTAAATAGTAATAGACAGGACAATACGCTCCGATGCCTTTTGAACGCATAACAACCTGCTTAATACCGCCCGGATTATTCAAACGCATATGAGCATGGAAGTGCAGCGGGAAATAGTCGCTTCCTTTTCTTAAAACCATATTCCTTTCGCGGTTTCTGGAAAAGAAAGAAAAAATAGGGTGCTCCGAAAGATCGCGAGGAGAGCGAATCGGATATTTCAGCGAGTTTAAATACTGTGGGGTGGCCGCGAGCATGAAGGAAATGCCGGCAATCAACTTAGAATCGTGCGTCGGAATATTCAGAGGCGTCACCGAGAGCATGACGTCATAGCTGGTAATGGCGTCAGAAGTCATCAGCTCAACGTAACTTAATGACCTCATAGACACTGAAACATCCGGATTGAATTCCAGGTACTTAGAAATTGCGATCGGCATAATGATCTCAGAAAGACCGATCGGGCATGCGATGGTGATCAAGTCCCTGTCGTTATCTCGAGCAACCTGAAGGTCTTTGAACAAAGAGGCCGCATCAAAAACGATACGTCTCATGCGGGAATAGGCCACAGATCCGGCACTTGTGAGCACTAGCTGTTTACCTTTTCTCCGGAAAAGTTCTACGCCTAGGTCTTTTTCGAGCTTATTAATACGTCGGGAAATGGAAGAGGCTTCCACGCCGATCTCTTCCGAAACTTTGGCAATGGAACCACGGGAAACGATCTTAAAGAAAAGACGCCAGGTATCAAGGTCGGAAACAGTACTCACAGTTCATCCTTTCAGCTGAAATCCAGGTTGTAGTTTGTGTGTTTTTGTAACTAATAGGATTGGCAATTAGAACATTATAAATACGCTTATTTATTTGAATATAAACAAATAAAATTAAGGACAATTTGTAATATTTCTGTAAATTGCCTTTTTTGTCATCAATAACACTAAATTTTTGTCATTGTATCAACTGCGGTACTTAGGCACAATAACCATGTCGGACGTAACCAAGGTCTGACGGACATCTCCTGATTGGTTGTTAGATATAAACAGTCTGTTTTGGACTGTGCCTTCTTCAGAAAGAGAGAGCTGAAGAAGGTATTTTTTTGTCCAAAAACTGCCAGACGAAAAATATTCTCTTTATTTCTAGAAGATTCGAATTCTAATCCCGAAAATCTATAATTTTCCGGAATCAAAATAATTATTCTCGTTAGTCTTTGGTTTGTCCGAAGGAAGGCTATATAGCGGTCATTAGCTAGGAAATCGAACTACAAGATTCGTTATTCACGAAATCTCCGTCCTATATTGAAGAAAAAGAATCTTTCAGGAGATTTCAATGTCGCAAGAGAATCTATCGAATTCAGCCGGCCCCAGTTGCCTCAAACGAAGTTTTGGCATGCGGGAAGCGGTGACCATTACCGCCGGTTCTGTGATCGGTGTCGGTCTTTTTACAACCGGATCCAATGTAGTCGGAAACCTCGGTATCGAGGTAATCTTCGCCACCTTATTGGCGCTATTGGTAAGCATTTATCCTGCTCTTCTTTACGCAGAAATGGGGGCTGCACTTCCATATGCGGGCGGAACCTACCAATTTGCCTCGCTTGGACTAGGGAAGGCGGTAGGCGTTTTGGCCGGTTGGAATTTCATTATTTCGCTCGTTGCGGTTACCGGCGGTGAGGCGCTGGCCTTTAGTTATTACTTCAAAACACTTTGTCTTGCTTTCGGATGGCAAATTCCATTGTCTGATGTCGCGGTGGCGTTGATCGTCACGATCGTTTTCATTATTGCCAATGTCTTCGGTGTTAGGTTAACGGGCCGGCTGCAAAACGGCTTTATGTTCTTTTTCTGGGGCGTTGCTGCTATTTGGTTCCTGACAATGATCCCGAATATTGAACTGCCGAATTTTGTAAAGTCGCCGGAATTCATCGCAAAGGACAAAGACTTTACGTTTATCGGCGCCGTGTGCATGATCTGGTGGTGCTTTGCAGGCTTTGAAGCCTGTGTGGCGATGGGAGAGGAGATTCGTTTCCCGAAAATCAATATTCCTCGTGCCATGTTCTTGGCTCCGTTCGTCGTTTTCTGTGTGAACGCATTGTTCCAGTGGTATCTAATCGGTATTACACCGGTAGAGAAATTAGCATCTCTGGCAACGGCTGAAGCTCCTTATGCGGAAGCAATGAAGGCAGCCGGCATCCTAGGATTCCCTCTTGCCTTGCTTGCGGCCGGCATTGCTTTCGGCGGTGATTTCTCAACGTTAAACGCCTCTATTTCAACAACACCGCGTTATCTCTTTACGATGGCTAGAGACGGCGCAATGCCCAAGATTTTTGCAAAGGTCAGCCACCGTTATCAGACACCTTACGTTGCGGTAATAACGCTGGGTGTATTGACCGTTGCTCTGATTGCAACTAACTCATTGCTTTACATTGCAGAACTTTCCTTATTCGCAGATCTTTTCTACTACGTTCTCGGAATACTGGCAGCTTGGGGTTTGCGGAAAAAGCATCCTGAATTAAAACGTTCGTATAAAGCTCCATTGATCATGGTCGGTGCTCCGGTCAGCGCTTTAATTTACTTATATATGATGACTGAGCTGAGTAATGAGGCTTTTTACACCGGCGTTATATGGTGTCTCCTCGGAATTGCTATTTACTGGTGCTGCTCTAAGTATTACGGAGCCGGCGCATCTTTTAAGTTGGATGAAAAAGCTTCCGGCGTTGATGAAATCCCGACACCGGAAGAAAAGAGGAGCATGGACCGCGAATATCATCTTTGGTGGTTCCTCGTAGGAGGATTGAGCATTGTTGCCACGCTGCTTTATTTACTACCGTATTTGATGCACTAAGTTAACCAAAACGTATTTGAGCCTCGTCCTGAGTGACGGGGCTTATTTTTTAACTTGAATCGAAGAATTTTGGGGCCAATCTAAATACGAACTCAGAATTAGATTCTTGCTTAAAGGTGAAAGCGAGAAAGCTCCGGAAGGGGATCAAGGAAAAGAAGATTTCTTAAAAACAAATATCAGAAGTAATCCTAATTCTTTGGTGACGAAAGCGGATTAATAGAAATAAGACAAGTTGAAGTTGTAGTACGTAATCTTTTTTGAAGAAAGAACAAACCTTTGAAAAAGAGAGAAAGCATGTACCTATAGAAACAATACCAAGTTAATGCTCTGAAAGTGAGATTACAAACTTCTTTGAAAACTCGAAGATTTATCGATGGCATCAAAGTGTACTCATATGTTAGGGCAGGGAAGTGTATATTAAATAAAGTAAGTTTGTTTTGATTGTCATCAAAATTGAAAACTAAAATAAATATAAATATCCAGAAGTATTAAATTTAAATTTTTTACAGAATAATCATAACAACATTAAAAAAGTTTTCGGTATATCGTTTGAACAAAACATTTAAATTATTTAAATGTAAAAACAAGTTAGACAAGATAAATTCTTTCTATCTATTATTTAACTTCGTTTCGAGTAGAGCAGGGCAGGCTTTTTCTCATAACTTTCTTTGATAATCTGAAGACTATAAATACATCAATTTCCTGATTCTCTACCATAGAGATTGAAAATTTAATTTGTATAGCAGGAGGGAAGGCCGAGGTGTACATCAGAGAGCTTGGGAAGAAGTTACCGGAAAGTTGTCAACAGAGCGTTGTGAATATATAGAAATAGACAATTTCTTCGTATAAACAGATGGATAGATGAGTTTATAAAGACTTTTTACGAGCGATAAAAACTCGAAACAGGTTGATTTATTTACTGTATAAACAATCTATTAGAGAATGTTTCAATAGGTTAAATTAGATTAGGTCTTTATCTGAAAGAAGATTTGTTCACAATAAAAATCGTTAATTTACAAATAGTTAAGTAGATACTTAAAGGCTTCGTCATTCATACAGTATGATGTACTGTCAATATAACTGTATAGATGATTTATACAGTAAATTCGAGAGGATTGAGAGGGTGGTATCTTAGGTTACCCTGTTATACAAAAATACTCATACCCCTTTGTATAAACAAATAAAAACGTAAAAAAAGGAATGAGGTCGCGTATATTTTTTAAAGATTATTATAATCTAATGAAGAAAATGAATAATACAAATAATTAGGTAATTGTGAATTTAAATATACCTTTTAATCTTATTTATATCTCTTTTAAATATTTGACCGTTAAAATAAATTTATTATTACTATTGATAGTTGCCTTAAACAGGATTTAATTGTTTTCGTATTTCTTCTTATTGTTAAATCAAATTTAATTTTCTAACGAAAAAGTTAGATATAAATAGAAAAATAATTTTTAATGGCCTGCTTATTTCTAGCTGTAAGCCTTTTCTTTGCCATAGGAAGGAATTCGTCTATTCCTATGCAAAACAATCCTTAACCTATTTATTTAATTGAGATATTCATTAAAAAATGAATTCTTATTCGTAGGGGTGAATCTGGATCTCAGAAGGCGTTTTGAAAATTCTTATCTTTAAATCGGCTTGCCTAAGCTTTTTTAGCTAAGATTTTTATGTTGTAATTTTCGAAACGACTATTTTTCTGATCCTTAGGAGATTCTTTATGCAATAATTAAAGGCTTAGCCGCCGGAGCAATTGTTTCTACTTTGCTTCCTGCATTTGCAGCAGAACCCGTAACCCTCAAAGTCGGAGCTTCTCCCCTTGTAACAGGAGATATTCTTGAGTTCGTAAAACCTGCCCTTGCCAAAAAAGGCATCAATCTCAAGATCATCGAATTTACCGACTATATTCAGCCGAATCTAGCTTTGGCGGATAAAGAAATTGATGCAAATCTTTTCCAACACAAGCCTTTCATGGATAAGTTCTGCCAGGACAGAGGTCTTAAGCTGACGGCTTTGCCTGGCATTTTTATTGCACCTATCGCTCTTTACTCTAAAAAGATCAAAGACGTTAAGGAATTAAAGAAGGGCGACACCATCACGATCCCTAACGATCCGACGAACGGCGGCAGAGCACTGCAGCTGCTTGCCGGAGCAGGTCTTTTAAAACTAAAAGAGGGTGTCGGGCATGCAGCAACAGTTGAGGACATCATTGATAATCCGTTGAGATTAAGAATCGTAGAAGTCGAGGCTGCGACGCTTCCGAGAACACTTGACGATGCTCGCGCAGCCGTTATTAATCAGACCTACGCGCTGCCGGCCGGCCTTAATCCCGTCAAAGACTCCTTACTCATTGAAAGTAAAGATTCTCCGTATGCAAACATGGTTGCTATCCGTACCGGAGACAATCGCCCAGAACTTGTTGAATTGAACAACGCACTTCACACACCGGAAGTAAAACAATTCATACTTGAGCACTACAAAGGATCTTTGATTCCATCCTTCTAACATTAGGACGCCCCATGAATAAACGCAATTTTTTGATTACTGCTGCACTCAGCGCCGCTCTCTGCTTTTTCGGTACTGCAAACGCCGCTGAGACCTTAAAGATCGGAGCTTCTCCGGTTCCGCACGCTGATATTCTGAAAGTGGTCCAGCCCGAACTCGCTAAAAAGGGCATTGACCTTAAGATTATTGAGTTCTCTGATTATGTTCAGCCGAACCTGGCGCTTTCTGACAAAGATCTGGATGCCAACTTCTTCCAGCATCTGCCTTATTTAGAAGCTTTCTCGAAAGACCATCGCTTAAATCTGGTGTCTGCAGGAGCGGTTCATATTGAACCGATGGGCGTTTACTCCAAGAAAGTAAAGAACTTGACTGATCTGAAAAAAGGTGCCTCTGTCGCCATTCCTAATGATCCGACAAACGGCGGAAGAGCGCTTCAGGTTCTTGCTGCTGCCGGCCTGATCAAAATGAAAGACGGAGTCGGTGTGAACGGAACTCCTCTGGATATCACCGATAATCCGAAGAGAATCCGTATCGTCGAAGTGGAAGCAGCAACACTGCCTAGAGCTTTGGACGATCTAGATGCGGCCGTTATCAATTCTAATTACGCCCTCGGCGCTAAGTTGAACCCCACAAAAGACGCGATTGCCATTGAAGCCAAAGATTCTCCTTATGCAAATGTTGTGGCAGTGAGAGCAGGGGATGAAAACAAACCAGCTATTAAGGAATTGATGAGCTCTCTTCATTCGCCCGAAGTTAAGAAGTTTATTGGGGACAAATATAACGGAGCCGTTGTTCCGGCTTTCTAAGTCGCTAATCGGATGGACGTCAAAGCTGAAAAATCTTGAAAATTACTTCTGACGGTTTATCCATTAGCGGACAAAGGGAAATCCTTCCATTTTGAGACAACAAAAAAACGGCCTTGCGGCCGCTTTTTTGTTGTTAATGACTATTGAAAGGAGGGTGTCATACCGAAGCGACTGAATTCTCTTTCCTGTTCTTCGATAAGGTCTTCACCGTCTAATTCAAAATTCTTTTCGATATCGATGTCTTCAATGAGAAGACGATTTTCGCCTTTAGATGTCAGTCTAGCCCAGAAAATAGAGCCGGCCGCATCCTTCATTCTGACTTCTGTTTTACCGATGCGATTTAATTGTGCTTCTTTAACCTGAAAAACTGCTTGGTCTACGATCAAGTCCCGAAGAAGATAACCGGCTGCAATACCCAGCGTAGCAGCGATGCCCTCACCAATCTTGGAAATGATTCCGCTCTTTTCAACCGTGACCCAGCCGCTTTCTCTCCGCGTGGAGCAGAAAACACATTCATTCGTTTCTTCGGTATATCCAAAAGTCTGATTAATGTCTTTATCGGCAGTTTCTAAAACCTGTAAAGCGCCGTTTGTGTACTTAGACATTTTTCATTTCCCTTAATTAAATTTCATTGAACTTTCGTCTTGGTCGCTATATTGAAACAAAGCAAAGAAAGGGACAATAGCGTAAACCCCCAGCAGAACTCACTTTGAGCCAAATTATGGAAAAACCCTTAAGTGATTGGCGAAACAAATTAGGAGGTTTCCCTTAGAAATGCCCATTTTGACTGAAAAATTAGTTCGCAGGGCAAATAAAAAAACATAAAAAAAAGAAAACCAAAATGGGGCGGAAAATAGGGAGGGTGAATAAAATTACTGTGTTACCGTTTTTACAATTTAAGAAAGACACGAACTAGAGTCGTGAAAATTCAGATGATTCCTTAAGGTTGTTGTAAGAAAGAGACAGCTCAAAATTATCGTCATATTGGTGAAAACACCTATACAACTTTGGATATTCCATGTTAATCGTACAAATTGAAAAAAACAGTAAATTGCAAAAAGGGTATTTTATTCCATTAAACCAACAAATTAAGACCAATTCACTATAGGTTGGAAGGGTAAGAAAAAGACAAAATTCATCCTTTTTTTCAATTTTTCATTAAGTGAAACTACTTAGTTTTGTTTTTGACCTCTTTAAATCCATTGTCTTTTGTCCGAAGTTGTTCTAAATTTCAGCTCAACAGTTTTAGGTGCAATTGTTTTTCATGGTCAACCCTAATAGGTAGCGGATTTGACAGAGAAATTATTCGCACCTGAATTTGTTGGTTTTTTACCCCATGCTGCCGAAAGGTGCCACCCGTCTTTTCGGTTAACTTGGATCAAGGAGATCTACTAAATGAAAGTTATTTATACGGATGTACTGGTCATCGGCGCAGGTCTTGCCGGTCTGCGTATGGCCGTCGGTGCCAAACGCCGCGGACATGATTCCATCATCCTCTCTCTAGTTCCCCCTAAACGTTCCCACTCCAAAGCCGCTCAGGGCGGTATGCAGGCTTCTCTGGCCAATGTGATTAAGGGCGTCGGCGACAATGAGGATGTCCACTTCGGCGACACCGTTCGCGGTTCCGACTGGGGTGCAGACCAGGAAGTCGTTCGTATGTTCGTTAATACTGCTCCTAAAGCTGTCCGTGAACTGGCTGCTTGGGGCGTGCCCTGGAGCCGTATCACTCCGGGTGACCGTCAGGTTATTATCAACGGCGAAAAAGTTACTATTACCGAACGTAAAGAAGCAGCCGGCCTGATCGGTCAGCGTGACTTCGGCGGTACAAAGAAATGGAGAACCTGCTTCGTTTCCGACGGTACCGGCCACGCTATGCTGAACGCTGTTTCCGATCGCGCTATCGCTCTCGGTATTCCTATTCACGAACGTGTTGAAGCCATCGCTTTGATCCACGACGGTTCCCGCTGCTACGGCGCTGTCGTTCGTGACCTTATCACTGGTGAACTCATCGGTTACGTTGCCCGAGCTACTGCTATCGCAACCGGCGGTGCAGGTAAGATCTTCCGCGTTTCTACAAACGCTCAAATCTGTGAAGGTACCGGCCACGCTATCGCTCTGGAAACAGGAGTTGCTATGTGCGGTAACTTGGAAGCTGTTCAGTTCCATCCGACGGGTATTTTCCCGGCCGGTATTCTGGTTACTGAAGGCTGCCGCGGTGACGGCGGTCTGCTTCGCGACGTCGACGGCCATCGCTTCATGCCGGACGTTGAACCTGAAAAGAAAGAACTTGCCTCTCGTGACGTCGTTTCCCGTCGTATGGAAGAACGTATTGCTCAGGGCAAGGGCGTTAAGAGCCGCTTCGGTGAACACCTCTGGCTCGACATCACGCTGCTCGGTGAAAACCACATTAAACACAACCTTCGTGAAGTTTACGAAATTTGCCATTACTTCCTCGGCGTTGACCCGACGAAGGATTGGATCCCGGTTCGTCCGGCTCAGCACTACACCATGGGCGGTGTCCGCACCAACCCGAACGGCGAATCTCAGACTCTGAAGGGCCTGTTCGCTGCCGGTGAAGCTGCTTGCTGGGATATGCACGGCTTTAACCGTCTCGGCGGTAACTCCGTTGCTGAAACCGTTGTTGCCGGTATGATCATCGGCGAAACAATCGCTGACTTCTGCGACAAGCCTGAAAACGCCATCGACATTCCGACCCGCGTTGTTTACGACTTCATCAAGCGCGAACAGTCCAAGCTGGACGCCTTCGTTAAGAACAACGGCAAAGAAAACATGGCTGAGATCCGCACTCGCATGCAGGAAATCATGACGACTAAGGTCGGTATTTTCCGCGAAGGCGAAAAACTCAAGGAAGCTGTCGAAGAACTCGAAGACCTCTACAAGAAGAGCTTCAACGTTGCTGTTAAGAACCAGCCGGGTGCCAACCCTGAGCTTGTTTATGCTTACAGAACACAGAAGATGCTCCGCGTCGCCCTCGGTATGGCTCTCGGTGCTTCTCTTCGTACAGAATCCCGCGGTGCTCACTTCCGTGTTGACTACCCTGTCCGTAACGACGCTGAATGGTGCAAACGTACACTCAGCACATGGAAGAACGAATCCGACACTCTTCCGACAATTACTTACCAAGACCTCGACATCTCCAAGATGGAACTTCCTCCGGGCTGGCGTGGTTACGGTGCTAAGAACTACATTGACAACCCCGAAACACCTGTTCGTCAGAAACAAGTCGACGAAATCCGTGCCAAACTGGAATCCGAAGGCGCAGACCGCTTCGCTGTCCAGAATGCACTGATGCCGTACCTGCAGCTTCTGCCCGAAGATCTCCGCGGCAAGAACGAACGTATTGACGAACCCCTGTCTTAATCTTTGGAGTTGAAATTAAATGGCTGATACAACACAACAGATGGCTGCTGCTGAAGAGAAAAAAGAAGATGCAGTTCCCCAGCAGGCGAAAGCTCATCGCATGCTCCAGGTAAGCATTCTTCGTTACAACCCGGCTGATCCGGATAGCGTTCCTCACCTGCAGACTTACTCCGTTTCCGAAACGGACTCTATGACTCTCTACATTCTCTTGAATGAATTGAGAGACACACAGGATCCTTCCCTCCAGTTCGACTTCGTTTGCCGTGCCGGTATTTGCGGTTCCTGCGCAATGCTCGTTAACGGTAAACCGACTCTGGCCTGCCGCTGCCTGACAAGAGATCTTCCGGATCACTTCACTCTGGCTCCGCTTCCCGGCTTCGAACTCATCGGCGACTTGTCTGTCAACACAGGTAAGTGGATGCGCGGTATGTCCGAACGTATCCAGTCCTGGTGCCACCTTAACGATGACAATGTCAATCTGTCTAAGATTGAAACCCCGATGGATCCGCATCTGGCCGAAGAAATCTACCTGCTTGACCGCTGCGTTGAATGCGGCTGCTGCGTAGCTTCCTGCGGTAACTTCCGTATGCGTCCTGACTTTGTCGGTGCTGTCGCTATCAACAAGATCTCTCGTTTCCGTCTGGATCCGCGCGATCACCGTAATGATGCCGACTACTACGAAATCCTCGGTACTGAAAGCGGAGTTTTCGGCTGTATGTCCCTCCTGGCTTGCCACGACTTCTGCCCGAAAGATCTGCCTCTGAAGACTCAGATTGCTTTCATGCGTCGTAAGATGGCCGAGCAGGGCATCATGGGCAAAGAAGAGCCCAGCCTCAAGAGAGTCATTCCTCTTCGTGAGCTCAAGCTCGACTAATCCCATTTTGTAACAAAACGTCCTAGCAAGACCTAAACCCCTACCTTAATCGGTAGGGGTTTTTGTTTGTGTGCGCCCAGCATGGCGCACTTCTATAGGGTGCGAATCCTGAACCCGCCC
>ERZ1673749.393-NODE-393-length-52628-cov-5.766858_pt1 | contig 52628 bp, 53 predicted proteins | sample MGYA00580204_ERZ1673749 | MGnify/ENA primary metagenome ERZ1673749 (study PRJEB41218, sample SAMN15661745) | gut metagenome | host: Homo sapiens | place: Canada: London | collected 2015-08-20/2019-03-30 | study: EMG produced TPA metagenomics assembly of...
ACGCATGACCTTCCAGAGCTTAAAAAATTGTTTATTCGGATTATAATCGGAGCGAAGATACAGATTCATGAAATTGAAGTTATAGATGATGCGTTCGGCAGTAACAGGCCTTCGCACCGCAACAATTTGCGTCACATCCCAGGGGAGGATGGCAATCATGGAATGTTCTGTCATCCTGTACTCTTCACCGTTGATACGGATGGTCGCATCGCCTTCACGAATATATAAAAAACGGCTCATGCTGTGGATCAACATCATTGTCGGTTCCTGATATACCTCTTGATCATAACTGGCCACGCGTTCCGGGGTGAGCAGAGAGGTGAATTTTGACTGCAGCATACTAATACTCATAGGTTCTCCTCTTAAAGGTCGGTCACTTTTATGCCGATCTATTGTACAATCTTGTAACCACAGTATACTTTTTTTAAGGATAAAGGGCAAAAAATTTGTTATTCGTGAAGTTCTATGCTATGATGCATTCAGTGAGTGCCATTAGCTCAGCTGGATAGAGCGTCTGGCTACGGACCAGAAGGCCTGGGGTTCGAATCCTCAATGGCACGTAAAAGCCGCCGATGTCATCGGCGGCCTTTTTTTGTCTGTTAGAGAGAAGCATTGCCTTCAGCATGATTCTTCCAATAAACGGTGGTAGATTTCCTTGAGCTTTTGTCCCATGCTCTCCAGGCTCACTTTTTTCACGGATTCATAGGCTTGATCGGTGAGGGAGGGGAGCTTGCCTCGGAGCATCAGAGATATCTTTTGAACGAATTCTTCCACACTTTTGCCCTTGTAGACGGTTTGATTGGCGGGGAGCATCGTTTCATAAATAGAAATGTCCCGAACCAAGATCGGCGTCTCCAGGGCCATGGCCTCTAAAAGAACGATCCCCTCGGTTTCCTCAAAGGTGGGAAAGAAGAACAGATCTGCTCCCACATAGGCTTCTCGTAATTTTTCGGGATCGATAAAGCCCGGAAAATGCAGGTTGTCCGGCTTATCGGCCATCGCGTTTCGTATCTCCGACGGAACCAGGGAGGGGGCGGTATAGCCAAACCAATAAAACTGGACCCCGGGTAAGCGTTTCGCACATTGTATGAAGTCGAGAATCCCTTTTCGTTGAATGTAATGGCCGACTCCCAGAACCAAGGGAGTCTTTTCCGATAGTCCGTGTCTTTTTCGGAAAGCCATGGCATCAATCTTCGTTCGATCATAAAGATCCAAGTCAATGCCATTGCTCAGGGCAAGAATGGGAGGGCCGATATGGTAACTTTCCAATAGCTGCTTGGAGTAGGGAGTGGGAGTGAGGATCACATCTGCCGTTCGATAACAGGCGATGATCCATTTTTTAAACACCGGTGCCACCAAATTGGATCCGGTAAAGGAATTTTGAAAATCCTCCATGGTGGAATGGGCGTAGTAGACGATTTTTTTTCGGAGGCGACGTGCCTTTTTTGCCGCCCTATAGGAAGCCGGAAAAATGGTGTTTATTTGCACGATATCAGCCTGAGCCATGCTGTCAACGCAGGGAATGTGGGCCTTTTCCAGGGCCTTTTTCTGGTGTTGATAGGCAACCCCTATCCCACTTTTCTGTGCGATTTTGATTCCGGATGGGTGTAGACAGATCTTCAAATTTGCCTCCTTCTATGAAAAAACGACGGTCCTTACCGATTCTATTCCCTTTTTATTATATAACCTGCGGCTCTTTTTATCCTTTTACTTTTCGGACAAAAGGAGCGTGTTCGTTCAGAGAAAGGGGAAGTTCTTGTTGAATGAGCACCCGGTCCCAATCCACCTGACAAGAATACGATAAAAGGCAGACTCCCATCTCCCGGGCCTCCACTAAGGCGCCCGCAAAGGCGGGATCCGTTCTCCAGTTGGGATGAAAGGCCTTCACGTGATCCATCTGTATCAAAAAGAGCAGGTAGGAGAGATAGCTGTCTTTTTTTGCTTGGATGAGCTCCTTAACGTGTTTCTTTCCGCGCAGCGTGGGAGCATCGGGAAAGAAAACATGATCCTCTTCTTCCAGGGTTACGCCCTTCACCTCTAGATACGCTTTTTGCCCCTTGGTATCTTCCAGATAAAAATCGAAGCGGGAGGATGCATAGGTTGTTTCCGGTTTTACGAGATCAAGGGGGCCAAGACCCGGTAAGGAGAGGCTGTGATCGAGAAGGGCCTCCTTCACGAGAGCATTGGGGAGCTGAGAATCGATGTTCACCGGGGAAGTACCGAAATTTCGCCTTTTTTCTACGGCGATGAGGTCAAAGGAGGTCTTTCTTTTCCCCAAATGCCCTCGAAAATCCTGGAGGGCCACTCTCACCCCGGGAACCAAGAGTTCTCCGCAGCGCCCCGTGTTTTTCACATGAGCCTTGACCGGGCTCCCTTCCAGATCAACAATGGATAAAAAATGGTTGGGTCTTGCAACAAAAGTTCCCAAACAAATATTTTTATAGTTCATGACAGGCTCCTTTCCTGTATTATAACCGATGTTTTTTTCTGCAGAATTTTTAAAAGTGGGCCTGGTTGGTATATACTATTAGAACAGGTTTAGGGAAAGGAGACACGGATGGGCGACCGGTTGGGCGATATTGAGAAGAGTTTGGAACAACGCTTTTTATATAATAATGATCCCATCTCCATGCACATTCTTCTTTCCATGCTCGATCACCGAAGATTTTCCGGCATGACCAAGCCGCAGTATGTATTGATGAAGCGGCTTATGACCTCTCTTCGTCGATTTTTGAAGGACCGGAAAGATCGGGAATATGTGATTCGGGCCTTGCGCAGGCTGATCAACGATGATGTGAATCGCTTTGAACTGGCCATTGTGATCGAGGTGAACTCTCTGACACAGGCCAGCTCCTATTGGACAGATCGGCTCGAACGCTTGGCCTTGGAGTTTTACACACCGGAAGAGCTGAGCGGAAAACATGTACTTTTCCACCATGTGAGAAAGGGGAGAGCCATGGGATTGAAATCCCAGCTTTTCCATGATTTAAAAAGGGACACCGAGGGATTTCGGGTTCTCAAGCATCTGGGGACGATGTACTGTCGCAAGGTGTTAAAGAAAAAGGTCTACCGCTTGAATGATTACATTGACAAGCAAATCGTCTTAGATTTTGACCACTTGGATCGATTGAAATTGGAAGAAAATCTCCTGACCGTTCGGGACTTAAGCCATCTGTATCACAAGCTTAACCAGTATATGTACAACAACATTACGAAGGTCTATAAGGAGGCCTTTTGGGCAGCGATCAATGATTCTGTGCTGGAGCGCTACAGCCGATGAGAATACTTGGAATTGACCCAGGGATTGCTCTGGTTGGTTATGGCGTCATCGATTTTGATGGAAACCGGTTACGCTGTTTGGAATATGGCGTCATCGAAACCTTGGCACACACGCCTCTCGCGGAGAGGCTGTTAATCATTGACCGGGAAATGGAACAGCTTATCAAAGAGTTTCACCCGGATGAGGTGGCCTTTGAGGAGCTGTTTTTCTATTCCAATAAAACGACGGCGATCATGGTCGCCCAGGCGCGCGGCGTTGAGGTCCTGGCGGCAATCAAGGCGGGGCTGTCTCTCTATGAGTACACGCCCCTGCAGATTAAACAGGCGATCACCGGCTACGGAAGGGCAAACAAACTGCAGATACAGCGTTCGGTGCAGGCGCTTTTGCGATTGAACGAGCTCCCCAAGCCGGACGATGCGGCAGATGGTTTGGCGGTCGCCATCTGTCACGCTTTTGGCCAGCAATTTAAAGAAGAGAATTTGATGAGGTGAGGAATGTTTTCCTACATTATTGGAGAAATCATTCGAAAAGATGAAGAAGGAATCGTTCTGGAAAACCAGGGAATCGGCTATCGACTCTCCTGTTCAAAGGCCTCCATGGTGCATTTCCAACAGGGAGAGCGGTATCGGGTCTATACGTTCCTACAGGTGAGGGAAGATGCCCTTCAGCTTTACGGCTTCTATGAGGAGGAAGAGCTGGAGATGTTTCTTCTTCTGAATCGTGTCGCAACGATCGGCCCGAAATCCGCACTTGGAATTCTGTCCGCCCTTTCCGTGGAGACCATTGCGCAAGCGGTTTTGCAGGCGGACATCTCCGTCCTTTCCACGGCTCCCGGTGTGGGGAAAAAGACCGCAGGCCGCATCGCCTTGGAACTCCTGGATCCGATCAAGAAGTTGGGCTATGTGGCGGGAGAGCGGCTTCCCGATAAGCCGGAGGAGGAGATGGGAGACCAGAAGGAAATTGCCCTGCAGGCCCTCATCAATTTGGGGTATCCCCGAAACGAAGCGGAAAAGGTCCTTCGATCCATGGAAAGCGGTCTGTCACTGGAGGATATGCTTCGTCGTGCTTTGCAACAGCTTTCATAAGGAGGAGCCATGGAATCGAATCGACATCGAATCATTGGTGCTGGCGTACAGATGGATGATCCGGAAAGTGAGCTGAATCTTCGTCCAAAATGGCTCTCCGATTATATTGGCCAGGAAAAAACGAAAAACCAGTTGCAGATTTTTATTGATGCGGCCAAGAAGCGGGAAGATCCCCTGGACCATGTGCTTCTGTCGGGTCCCCCGGGATTGGGAAAAACCACCCTGGCCACCATCATTTCCAACGAGATGGGGTCAAATATCAAGATCACATCGGGCCCGGCGATCACGAAACAGGGAGACCTTGCAAGCCTTCTGACCAATCTAAAGCGGGGAGACATCCTTTTTATCGATGAGATTCACCGCATTAATCGCAATATCGAAGAAGTTCTTTACTCTGCGATGGAGGATTTTGCACTGGATATCATGGTGGGAAAGGGGACGACAGCACAGAGTTTGCGGTTGGATCTGGAACCCTTCACCCTGATTGGAGCCACCACAAGGTCCGGGATGCTGAGTTCCCCCCTCCGGGACCGGTTTGGGGTCATGATCAATTTTGAAATGTATGAAAAAGAAGAGCTTGCTCGTATCGTTCGCCGTTCTGCCCATATTCTCCAGGTTCCCATCGCAGAAGAGGCGGCCATCGAAATCGGAAGCCGGTCCAGAGGCACCCCTCGTGTTGCGAACCGGCTCCTGCGACGGGTGAGAGATGTGGCCCAGGTCCGGGGAGATGGAACCATCAATCTATCCACGGCCCAAAAAGCCCTGGAACTTTTGGAGGTGGATGAGTTGGGCCTGGACCGGGAAGATGCGCGCATCATTCAAACCATCGCCCAGAACTTTGCGGGAGGACCGGTTGGCTTGGACACCATTGCGGCATCCACCGGGGAAGAGAGCGGCACCATCGAGGACGTCGTGGAACCGTATCTTTTACAGATTGGATTTTTAATTCGCACTCCGCGGGGAAGAATGATCACGGAAAAGGCCTATGCTCATTACGGGCTTCCTCGCCCGGGAGACAAGGAATAAACGTGGGAAAGAAGGATAGGAATGAGAACCGAAGATTTTGATTTTGACTTGGATGAGGACCTGATTGCCCAACATCCGGAATCCAAGAGGGAGAATTGCCGACTCATGGTCATGGATCGGACCACGGGAAGCCTGGAGCATGACCATTTTTATAATCTGGGATCATATCTGGAAGCGGGAGACACGCTGATCATGAATGATACCCGGGTTTTGCCGGCTCGTCTCTTTGGACATCGACCGGGGAAGGAGGAATCCGTGGAGGTGCTCCTTCTCAAAAATACGGAGGGAAGCAAGTGGGAAACGCTGGTAAAGCCGGGTCGCAAGATGAAAATCGGGCAGGACATTTCGTTTTCGGACGAGCTGTCGGGCACCGTCGTGGACATCATCGATGACGGTCAGCGGATCATTGATTTTCACTTTCAGGGGATCTTTGAGGAAATTTTGGACCGGCTGGGTGAGATGCCTCTTCCGCCCTACATTACCGAACATCTGGAGGACCCTTCCCAGTATCAAACGGTTTACGCCCGTGTCAATGGATCGGCGGCGGCCCCCACGGCGGGATTGCACTTTTCGAAAGAATTGATGAAAGAACTGGAAGAGAAGGGGGTTCATATCGGCTTTTTGACCCTTCACGTAGGCCTGGGCACGTTTCGCCCGGTAAAAGAAGAAAACATCGAAGACCATCTCATGCATTCGGAATTTTACCAGCTCTCTCAGGAAACCGCGGATTTGATCAATCGCACGAAAGCGGAGGGACATCGGGTGATTTCTGTGGGCACCACATCCACCCGCACCCTGGAGAGTGTGATGAAGAAGAAGGGCAAGATCACGGAGGATTCGGGTTGGACGGATATCTTTATTTATCCCGGTTTTCAGTATGAGGCCATCGACGGCATCATTACCAATTTCCACCTTCCGAAATCCTCCCTGATCATGATGATTTCTGCATTTGCCGGCAGGGACCATGTGTTGAACGCCTATCGAATCGCCAACGAGATGCGCTATCGCTTCTTCAGCTTTGGCGATGCCATGCTTATCTTGAATCGGGGACAGGAATGAGAGCGGTAACCTATGAGTGTTTACATCAGGACAAGAATAGCGGGGCTCGGGCCGGTATCCTCCACACTCCTCACGGAGATGTGGAAACACCGGTATTTATGCCCGTGGGAACCAAGGCGACGGTGAAGACGATGACCCCGGAAGAACTCAAGGCCATAGGTGCCCAGATTATTCTCAGCAACACTTATCACCTTTATTTGCGGCCGGGTTCTCCCTTAATCCGACGGGCGGGAGGCCTGCATTCTTTCATGAACTGGGATCGCCCCATCTTAACGGACTCCGGTGGCTACCAGGTATTTTCCCTGGCCGACAACCGGTCTATCACCGAGGAGGGGGTCTCCTTCCGTTCGCACATTGATGGATCGAAGCACATGATCAGCCCCGAGGTTTCGATCGGGGTACAGACGGATCTGGGATCGGACATCATGATGGCTTTTGATGAGTGCGTTCCCTATCCCGCAGACTATGAATACACGAAGAATTCCATGGAGCGGACCCTTCGCTGGTTGGACCGCTGCAAAAAGGCTAAGTCGAGGGAGGACCAGGCTTTATTTGGAATCGTTCAGGGGGGATTTTACGAGGATTTAAGAGAGCAGTCCGCCAAGGTCTCTGTGGAGATGGACCTGGATGGCTACTCGATCGGCGGAATCAGCGTGGGGGAACCCAAAGAGGAATTTATTCGCATTCTCAAGTACACGACCCCGTTCCTCCCTTCCGACAAGCCAAGATATAATATGGGGATTGGAACCCCGGACTATCTCTTTGAATCGGTGGAAGCGGGAATCGATATGTGTGACTGTGTCCTCCCGACTCGTGTTGCGAGAAATGGCCTTGCTCTTACCCACGAGGGAAAAGTAAACATCCGCAACGAGCGTTTTAAAGAGGACTTTCACACCCTGGATCCGGCCTGCAATTGCTACTGCTGTAAAAATTACACAAGAGCGTACTTACGCCATCTTAACAATGTCAATGAAATTCTGGGAGCCCGTCTCCTCACCATTCACAATCTCACTTTTCTCATTGAGATGATGAAGGGGATGCGACAGGCGATCTTCGAAGACCGGTTTTTAGAGTATAAAGCCGCCTTCTTGGATCGGTACGAAAAAGAAAAACATTGAGTATGGTAAAATAAAAAAAAAAAATAGGAGGAAATTATGCCACAAGGTGCTGGATTGCTTTTAATGGCGGTGGTCTTCTTCGGAGCGACCTACTTTTTAACCATTCGGCCACAAAAAAAGCGGATGGAGGAACAGAAGAATACCCTGAATACCCTGGAAATCGGGGACCAGATCGTAACCGTCGGTGGGGTTCGGGGAACCATCACAAGACTCAGCGATGATTCTTTCGAAATCGAAACGGGTAGTCAGGGAGCCCGGCTTGAGTTCCTGAAACAGGCTTTTTCTTACAAGGTAACGCCGGTGGAGGGACATCAGGATTTTAACGGACCCGTCGCCCATCCGGAGGATGGCACGGGGGTGGAGTTTGATTCCCCGGAGGAAGCGCAAGACGAGGAAGATCGTTTGTAGAGAACAGCGAGGAGAGGCGGACTGCGGTCTGTCTCTCCTTTTATTAGAAGGGATCCAAGGATGAAATGGTTTTTGATGAATCGGGGACAAGAGGCAAAAAAAATCTATGAAAAAACGGGCTGGCACCCCCTTCTCTGTCTCCTCTTAGCGAATCGGGACATCGCAGAGAATGACTGGAACTCCTACTTTCACCCTTCCATAGAGGCCCTTCCCGATCCCTTCCTCTTTCAGCAGATGGAAGGCGTGGTGAGCTACCTTTCGGACTGCCTGCAGGGAGGAATTCCGATTCGGGTGGTGGGAGACTATGACCAGGATGGGGTAGCTGCTACCACGATTCTTGTGAAGGGACTTCGCTATTTTGCAAAAAAATTGGGGGTGGATCCCTTCCACGCGGTCAGCTATGCCATCCCCGATCGAATGGCGGACGGCTATGGCTTGAATTGCCGCCTCGTGGACCAGGCACTCGAGGAAGGATGTGGACTGATCATCACCTGCGACAATGGGATCGCTGCCTTTGAGGCGTTAGAATACGCCGGTCAACAGGGGATACCCGTGATCGTCACGGACCATCATCAAATGGTCAAAGAGGGGGATGTGGAGAAGCTTCCTCCCTGCGAGCTCTTTTTAAATCCCCATGCGGAGGGATCGGGTTACCCCTTTGCGGACCTCTGTGGGGCAGGGGTCGCCTTTAAGGTGATTTCCGCGCTTGCGATGTATTTTCGGGATTCTGAGGCCCCTCTCTTGGACCTGCTCCAATTCGCAGCTCTGGGTACCATCTGTGATGTTGTGCCACTGACGGGAGAGAATCGGATGATCGTGAGCCTGGGGTTGCGGGAACTCAATCGGACCCAAAATCCCGGCTTACAGGCCCTTTTGGAGGTCAATCACTGGGACCGAGAGGTCACCGTTTATACCGCAGGCTTCGTGATTGGCCCCTGCATCAATGCCTCCGGCCGTCTCTTTACCGCCAACTTGGGAGTGGAGCTCTTTTTGGAAGAGAATCCGGAGACCCTTCAGGAGTATGGCCGGGAGCTCTATCGCCTGAATGAGGAACGAAAGGCAATGACAAGACAGGGCGTTGAGGACGCGGAGAATGCGATCACCGCATGGGAGAAGCTTCCTCCCCTCCTCATGCTCTATCTCCCGGAGGTTCATGAGTCGATCTGCGGGCTAATTGCCGGACGCCTGAAACAGCGCTATTTTCGTCCTTCCCTTGTCTTTACCGATGCAGCGCAAGAAGGCGATGAGTCGGAAAGGCCGGCCCTCATGAAAGGCTCCGGGCGGAGCATTCCTGCCTATAACATGTTCCAAAAATTGAATGTCCACCGTGAGGAATATGAATCCTTTGGCGGTCATGCCATGGCCTGTGGGATGACCCTGGCCAAGGAAAAATTTGAGCCGATTCGGCAGCAGTTGGTGGAGGAAGCGAAGTTAAACGCAGAGGATTTGATGCCGACACTCACGATTGACGCGAAGGTGTCCCTTCCTCAGATTGACCGGGCAGTGATGAAACTGGTTGAGGGTTTGGCTCCCTATGGGCAAAGCAATCCCAAGCCGCTGTTTGCGGCTCTCGGCTGCAATTTGCTTTCCGCCCGGCTCGTGGGTGCGAACCGAACGGTGCTGCAGATGATGGTGGAGCAAAACGGGGCTCGCTATCAAGCGGTCTATTTCGGCTGGGACCAAAAACTGGGGGAGTGGGAGGACCGCGGAGAAGAGGAGCTCCTCTCTCGCTTTTTCTCTCCCGATGGCGGGGGAATCAAGCTGGATCTGGCCTATTTCCCCGAGTGGAATGAATTTCGCGGAAACCGCCGGATTCAATTGAAGCTGGAGGATTTCCGACCGTCTTCCTCGCTTTAAAGACGAGGGTATTTCATGGTATAATTAATAACTATTTCTTTAGAAAGAGGGGAGCGAATATGGACATCAAAGATTTGATCCAAGAAGTAGAATCTTATAATCCATCGGCAGACTTTGCCCTGATTCGCTCTGCCTATGAATATGCGGCCAAGGCACACGAGGGACAATTCCGAAATTCCGGAGAACCCTACATCATCCACCCCTTACATGTGGCAATGATCCTGGCCAAGCTGCACATGGATGATCCGACAATCTGTGCGGGTCTTCTTCACGATGTCCTGGAAGACACCGAAATCAGCGAAGAGCAGATGAAAGCGGATTTTGGGGAAGAGATCACGCGATTGGTCGATGGGGTTACCAAGCTCAAGCAGTTGCAGAGCAAGTCCAAAGTGGAAAATCAAGTGGATAATTACCGAAAGATGGTCATGGCCATGGCCAGCGACATCCGGGTCATCATCGTGAAATTAGCGGATCGGCTCCATAATTTGCGAACCTTGGACTACAAGGATCGGGCGAAGCAGATTGAAAAGGCAACGGAAACCATTGAGATTTACGTTCCGATTGCTCATCGGCTGGGAATTTCAACGATCAAGAGTGAACTCGAGGACCTCTGCCTGAAGTTTTTGGATCCGCAAGCCTACTACGAGATTGCGGAGCTGATCCATCAGAAGCTATCGGAACGCCAGGAGTACATCAACCAGATCATGAAGCAATTGGATGAAAAGCTTGCACAGCTTTCCATGCATTATGAAATCACGGGGCGGCCCAAATCGCTTTACTCAATCTATAAAAAGATGTACCAACAGGATAAGACCTTCGATCAGATCTTTGACCTTACCGCGATTCGCGTCTTGGTGGATACCGTAAAGGATTGCTATTCCGTTTTAGGAATTGTGCACACCATGTGGAAGCCCATTCCCAAGCGGTTTAAAGATTATATTGCCATGCCCAAGCCCAATATGTACCAGTCTCTTCACTCTACCGTGATCGGACCGAAAGGGGAGACCTTTGAGGTACAGATTCGGACCTATGAAATGCATCGAACGGCAGAATATGGCATCGCAGCCCACTGGCGGTACAAAGAGGGGGGCGGATCCAGCACGGATTTTGATAAAAAGCTGACCTGGGTACGCCAACTCATGGAGTGGCAGAAGGCGACCACGGATTCCATGGAGTTCCTGGAAACCATGAAAGGAGATTTTTTCTCCGATGAGGTCTATGTCTTCTCTCCCCGAGGCGATGTGGTGGAATTACCCAAAGATTCTACCCCGGTAGACTTTGCCTACCACATCCATTCCGAAATCGGAAACTGTTGTGTGGGGGCAAAGGTAGACGGCCGCCTGGTTCCCCTGGACTATAAGCTGGAAAATGGAAATATTGTTGAGATCCTAACGTCAAAGAATTCCGCCGGGCCTTCCCTGGACTGGCTGAAGTTCACAAAGAGCAATGCGGCAAAGAGCAAGATCAAACAGTTCTATAAGCATGCGAATCGAGACAAAAATATAGAACTGGGACAAGAACTCATCGAAAGGGACCTCCGCAAGGATGGATATCGGGCCCATGAACTCATGACCCGGGACGCCTTGGAGAGCCTCATTGCTCGCATGAGCTTCAGCTCCATTGAGGATCTTTATGCGGCCGTTGGCTTTGGATCCCAATCGGTATCGGGGATCAGCTCTCGATTAAAGGATTACTATCGGGAGGAGATGGAAGAGAAGGAGCGGGAACGCCTCGAACGAGAGGGACAGAGCGGACAGAAGATTTCGGAGAAACAGACCCGCCATATCAGCGATGATGCGGTTCGTATCAAGGGGGAGGATCTCTCTAACCTGCAGGTCAAATTCGCTCAATGTTGCTCTCCCGTACCCGGTGATCCCATCATCGGCTTTATCACGAAGGGACGCGGCATCTCCATTCACCGCAAAGATTGCATAAACATTAAAAACACAAAGACCCCAGAGCGGTTGATTCCCGTGGAATGGGAAAACACCGGGAACTCCGTATTTTATGTGACCATACAGATCGTGTCCCTAAATCGAACGGGATATTTAGCCAACTTGGCGGAGATGCTTGCAAAGCTAAACATGAACATTGCAAGTTTAAGTGCCCAGCCCAACGATGATCACACCTCTCGAATTCAGCTGACGGTGAGTGTCAATGACAACCAGGAAATTGAGAATCTTATGAACCGAATCCGCCGTCTCCATGAGACGATTGATGTGTATCGCGTTCGAAGCTAATGGAGGAGATTTTGAAAGAATTGAAGCAAGAAAAATTTTCAACAATTTATGGAGCAGAGAACATCTATCTGGTTTATGATGAAGATACGCGGCGGGGAGTCCTGATCGATCCGGGGGATGACCTGGCTGCCTTGCGGGAGTTTTTACAGGAACAGGACATCCACGTGGAAGCGATCCTTCTCACTCATGGACACGGGGACCATATCTATGGGGTCTTGCCCTTGGCCCATGCGACAGGGGCAAAGATCATTGCCGCGGAAGCGGAAAAGGACCTGCTCTTGGATCCTGCCAAGAACCTGTCTCCGGATATCATCGGGCGGTCTCTCTCCATCACCTGCAATTCTTATGTGCAGGATGGCGATCGGATTGCTCCCTTTGATATTGAAGTGATCGCTTGTCCGGGCCATACTCCCGGCGGGGTGAGTTACCGGATCGGAGATTCCATTTATTGCGGAGACACCGTCTTCCGCGGCTCGGTGGGCCGTTGGGATCTTCCGGGAGGAGATGTTCGAGCCTTGCGTCGATCGGTAAAAAATCTGCTAGCCAATGACCCCGATATCACGCTCTATCCGGGTCATGGTCAGGCAACCACCATTGGTGAAGAAAGAATGATAAATTCTTTTTATAGAGATGAGAACTAAGGGAGGATGGAATGGAAACGCTAAAAGGGTTACAACGAACCATGTATTGCGGGCAACTCCGCAAGGAGCATATCGGGCAGACCGTGACGTTAATGGGCTGGGTCCAGAAGACGAGAGAACTTGGGGCACTGACCTTTATCGACCTGCGGGACCGAGAGGGAATCGCCCAGGTGGTTTGCAATCAGAGTAAAGAGGAAGAGGTCTACAACAAGGCGAAATCCGTGCACCAGGAATATGTCCTGGCCATCACCGGTCAGGTGGTGGAACGGTCCTCCAAAAACCCCGAGTTGGCAACCGGCGATGTCGAGGTTCTCTGTCAGGAGCTTCGCATTTTGAACGAAGCCAAAACACCACCCATTTACATCAAGGATGATGATACGGTGAAAGAGGAGATGCGGCTGAAATATCGCTACCTCGATCTCCGGAAACCGGGAATGCAGAAGATGCTCAAAGATCGGGCACAGATCATCCGCTCCTTCCGTGAGTTCTTATACAAAGAAGGATTTATTGAGGTGGAGACCCCCGTATTGGGAAAGCCGACCCCGGAGGGGGCCCGGGACTATCTCGTTCCGTCCCGGATCAATCCCCACCAATTTTATGCGCTGCCCCAGAGTCCGCAGTTGATGAAACAGCTTCTCATGGTCGGGGGAACCGACCGGTACTACCAAATTGCGCGCTGTTTCCGCGATGAGGATCTGCGGGCCAATCGGCAACCGGAGTTCACGCAGGTGGACATTGAGATGTCCTTCGTGGACATGGATGATGTCATCGATATCAATGAACGCCTCATCTGTCACGTCTTTAAGGAATATCGCGGCATTGAATTACAGCGTCCGTTCCCTCGCATCAGCTATGCAGAGGCCATCGCAAAATATGGATCGGATAAGCCGGACCTGCGCTATGGCTATGAAATCCATTCCCTTAAGGGACTTTCGGCGAAGACGGAGTTCTCCCTTTTTCGGACGGCGGAAGAGGAAGAAAAATCTATTTTGGCGATCAACTTCAACGGGCTGGCAAGCAGCTACACCCGCAAGAAATTGGATAAGCTCACCAGCTATGTGAAAGGAATTGGGGGATCCGGCCTTCTTTGGGTAAAAAAAGAGGAAGGGAAGTTAAACAGTTCCTTTAATAAGTTTTTGACTCCGGAGCTGGGGGAACTTTTGGAGCAGGAGATGGGAATGGAGGACTCGGATCTCGTTCTCATCATGGTGGGCGATGCCAAGGAAACGCCCGAGTTGATGGGCATGCTTCGCGTAACCATGGCCAAGGAGAACTTGGAGTTTGATCCCAACGACTTTGCGATCACCTGGGTTGTGGATTTCCCCATGTTTGAATACTCCAAAGAAGAAGGACGCTATGTGGCGATGCACCATCCCTTCACGGCGCCTTTGGATGAGGACCTGGAGATTTTGGAATCCGATCCCGAATCCGTGCGTGCGAAAGCCTACGATATCGTGATCAACGGAGATGAGCGTGGAGGCGGATCCATTCGTATCAACGACTCCAAGCTGCAAGAGCGTATTTTCCGTTTGCTTCAGCTCTCCCAAGAGGACATTGAGGAACGGTTTGGCTTCTTCACACGGGCCCTTCAGTATGGGACCCCTCCCCATGGGGGAATCGCCTATGGGCTGGATCGCTTCCTGATGATGCTCATGGAAAAAGAGAATATCAAAGAAGTGATTGCCTTCCCGAAGACGCAATCTGCCACCGATCTTCTCACGGAGGCGCCTTGCGGGGTAACGGAACAGCAATTAGAAGAATTACACATTCAATTAGACCGATAGGTCCCTTCGGCAACTTTCGAAGGGATTCGGTTTGACAAGAAAGGAAGTTGCCATGAAGAATCAAGCAATGGTTATTGAAACGAAAGGTGAGGAATGCCAGGTCATGGTATTCCGCACCGAGGCTTGCGGATCTTGCGATTCTTGCAATTCGTGCCATTCCACGCCAGCACAATATTGGATAAAAAATGAAAAAAATGCCAAAGAGGGAGATCTGGTCACCATCGATTTTGAGACCCGAAGCTTTCTCACAAGCATAGCAAAACTATACCTGATGCCCCTATTTTTGTTTATCGGCGGAGTGCTTTTGACAGGGGTGCTGCTGAGTCGGCTTGGTCATCCCAGCGAATTGTTAAGCTTTGGCGGGGGACTTCTTGGCTTGGGAGTTTCCATGTTACTTTCTCGGTTCATGGATCGTCATTTTGACCGTTCCACGATTCACATGATCTCCATCGATTCCGTGGAAAGTGTACTGGATTGCTGCAGTCCGCAGGGAGGAAAGTATGGCACGACCCATTGTTAGTATCATAGGCCGACCGAATGTTGGGAAATCGACTCTTTTTAATAAACTTGTTGGCCAAAGAATTTCCATCACCGAGGACACCCCGGGGGTGACGCGGGATCGACTCTATCGCGAGGTGGAATGGCAAAATCATTTTTTCATGCTCATGGACACGGGAGGCTTGGAATTCGATTCGGAGGATGAGATCACAAAGCAGATTGAGTTACAGGTGGAAGTAGCCTTCGACAGCGCGGATCTGATCCTCTTCCTCGTGGATGGGAGACAGGGGATCACGGCTCTGGATCGACAGGTCGCGGAGCGGATTCGCCGCTCCGGCAAGCCGGTCCTCCTGGTAGTGAACAAGGTCGATACCCACACGATTCCCCCCGAAATCTACGAGTTCTACGAATTGGGCTTTGATGAGCTCTCCATCATCTCCGCGGAACAGGGCTATGGCCTGGGGGATCTTCTGGACACCATTTTTGATCATCTACCCCCGGATGCGAATGTGGCCTGGGAAGAAGAGGCACTGAAAATCTGCCTCATTGGCAAGCCCAACGTGGGAAAGTCGTCTCTAGTGAATCATCTCCTGGGAGAGGAGCGGATGATTGTCAGCAATATTCCCGGCACCACCCGCGATTCCATCGACAGCTACTATGAGAGAGACGGTCAGAAGTACATGATCATCGACACCGCGGGTCTGCGGCGGCAACGGAGCATCGATAGCCGTATTGAGAAATATTCCGTCCTTCGGACTTATGCGGCGATTGACCGGTCCGATCTGTGTCTGCTTCTCATCGATGCCACAGAGGGCGTGAGTGAACAGGACACGAAGATTGCCGGCTATGCCCATGAACAGGGGAAGGCGGCGATCATTGTCATCAATAAATGGGACCTCATCGAAAAAGACACGAACACCCAAAGAGATTATGGGAGAGAGGTTCGTAAGGTGTTGAGCTTTATGGACTATGCTCCCATGGTCTTTTATTCGGTAAAGACGGGTTACCACGAGAGGGATCTCTTTCAGGAGATCAACCATGTTGATGAAAACTATAGTCGTCGAATCTCCACCGGCATGATCAATCAGATCTTGCGGGAGGCCACGCAGCTGAATCCGCCACCGACGGATAAGGGACGGAGACTCAAGATTCTCTACGCCTCTCAGGTCACCGCAAGACCACCCAAGATCATTTTCTACGCAAATGATAAAGACCTGTTCCACTTCTCCTATTTGCGGTATTTGGAGAATCGGATTCGAAACTCCTTTGATTTCACGGGAGTACCTCTCACACTGGAAGTACGGGAAAGGCAAGGATGATGACGATCGTAAGCAGCCTATTGGCATATTTTTTGGGGGCCATTCCCTTCGGCTACCTGTTCGGCCTGCTGTTACGCGGCAAGGATATTCGAAAGGCGGGCAGTGGGAACACAGGCACGACGAATGCCTTCCGCACGTTAGGAGCAACGACGGGAATTCTCACCTTGATTTTTGACTTTTTGAAGGGCTTTCTTGCCGTGTTGCTTGCCGCAAAACTGGCGGGAACGGATCGAGCCGTCGCCCTGGCTGCCTTTCTGGTGGGTTTTGGACATTGTTATTCCCTTTTCCTCGGAGGAAAGGGCGGAAAGGCGGTAGCCAGTTCTGCGGGAGTTTTGCTTTTTGTCAATTACAAGGTGCTGCTGCTTTGCCTGGTCTTTTTTCTCGTCCTGTTTTATGCGTATCGGATTGTTTCCATCTGCTCCATGTCCTGTGCAGTCGTTGCTCTGATAAGCATCTGGCTCTTCTCCAATAGCTGGGAGATGAAATTGGCCATCTCTCTATTGGCAATTCTTGTTTTGTATCGCCATCGCTCCAATTGGAAAAAACTGTTAGCGGGGAAAGAGAACCGATTTGGGAAAGCCCCGGTTCGCTTTCAGCTTCGCGGCTTCTTGCTCATTTTTGTTCCTCTTCTTCTGCTCAGCTGTTTTCTTGCCCGCCAATGGAATCAGGGAGAAAATTTTCGGATCATGGAGCAAAATCCCGTGGAACGGTCCGAGGAGGGGAGAGGGGTTTTTGTTTTCTATGAATTTTGCCCGATATCGATCTCCGCAAAGGATGTGGCCTCTCTCTCAAAAGAGGAGGGCAAGGAAGGGATTCGCTACCGAAAGGGAAGTCCGCTTTTTTCATTACCGGATTCTCTGAAGAAGAAGTTTCTTTCCAGGAATGCGCAGATTCAGGCCCTCTTGCAGGATCAAACCCTTACGAAAGACCATAGAAACTCTCTGGAAAGAGAGAGTCAATTTTTGTCCCAGTCGGTTGATCAGGGAAAGCTGGTGAGTCCCATGAGCGGCCGACTTTCTTTTCATCCGGATGGCTTTGAGATGGTGATTTCTCCGGAAACCATGGATGCACTGGTTCCCGGAGACCTCTTCGCTGCTTCTCCGGTCACAGTCCCCAAGGCCCAACAAGGGATGAAATTTGTGGAGAATCGATCCTACTTTTTTCTTCTCGATCTGCCGAGATCGGTGCAAACGCGTCCCTATAAAGTGGGAACTACCTATGAGCTGAAAATTGATTCCTTGCAGATTCCGGCGCTCTTGGTAAAGAGCAAGACGGATGAGCGCGGTAGGAGCCTCCTGTACTTTCAGCTGAATCAGGGATATGACCGGATCAAGGATTATCGCTTTTGCGATGCCTCTGTGGTTTCTGACAAGGAGATGGGCTATCGGCTTCCCCTTTCCGCCCTGCTTGCGGAGAAAGATCGCTATTATTGTTATGTCCTGAACGAAGACAATATTGTGGTTAAGACGCGAGTGGAACTCTTGGATGCGGATTCCGAAAAAGGAGAGGTGTTTGTAAAGGCGGAGCCCACGAAGCCCCTGGAAAAAGGAGAGCGGTGGCTTGCACTATATGATCGGGTCTTGCAAGATCCGGGTCGTTTTAAGGAAGGAGCATTGGGGGAATGAGTATTGCAGAACGAATTGCTGAGATTCGAGAACGAATGGACAAGGCGGCTTCCCGGTTTGGACATCGACCGGAGGATATCACCCTGGTGGGTGTGACCAAGACGGTAGAGGAGGAAGCCGTTCGGGAAGGAATCCAAGCAGGGCTCACGGATATCGGAGAGAACCGCGTGCAGGAAATTCTTCGAAAGAAGGATGCTTTCGATGGCGCTCGGATCCATATGATCGGCCGGCTGCAATCGAATAAGGTTCGCAATCTCACGCAAGGGATTCACCTGATTCAGTCCGTGGATCGGGAATCCCTGCTCCGGGAAATGGAACGCATCGGAGCGCGAGAAGTCATGGAATTTCAATGCCTCTTTCAGGTAAACATCGCCGGAGAGGATCAAAAAGGCGGGATGGGGGAGGAGGAGGTTCGTCCTCTCTTAGAGAAAGTGGAAGACCTAGCGCATGTTCGGGTCCGCGGACTCATGATGGTGGCTCCTTTTGCGGAGAACGTGGAGGAGATCCGTTGGACCTTCCGAAAAATGAGAAAATTATACGATGATTTGAAGCAAGTAGGGTATAATAGAACCGAGATGAAAGTCCTCTCCATGGGCATGACGCATGATTTTGAGGTCGCCTTGGAAGAAGGTGCAAATATGGTAAGAATTGGTTCTGCGATTTTTGGCGAACGAAATTACCAGTAGGAGGAAAAATGGGATTACTAGATAAAATGAAGAATCTGGTAGGAATTGAAGATGCCTACTATGATGAGGATTATGCGGACGAATATGATCGCCGCAATGAAGAAGAAAGTTCTCCGGTCGAGGAAAGCAGCTATGAGCCAACCGACTTCACGGCAGAAAGTTCCACGCCTTCCTATACGGAGCCTACCTCACGGTCCAGTCGCAGCAACGTTGTGTCGATGAGCTCTTCCAGCTCTTCGAGCCATGTTCGTATTTCCATTCAAGAGCCCTTGGAGTATGATGACGGTCCGGGAATCATTGACAATATCACCGAGCGTCGCACCGTGATCATGAACCTGGAAATGCTGGAGGTCGATAAGAAGCGCCAGATTTTTGACTTTGTGAGCGGTGGTGTTTACGCCTTGGAAGGCAACATTAAAAAGGTCACGAAAGACATCTATGTCATCACGCCGAAGGGTGTGGAAGTGGATGGAAGCTTGAAAGAAGCGGTCGGCGATAAGAGCATGTATCAGCTTTAAGTGACCCGGCAATACGATACGAGAGAAAAGGGATGGACGCCATCCCTTTTTTTATTCGAAGAAGAGACCGCTATGGAACAGAGGACGGGAAAATGAGACCTTTTTCTCCCTGTCTTCCCGTATTATGGAAATGAGGAAATATGGTTTTACTGTTGATGACGATCCTTACCTTCCTTGCAGATTTATTGACCAAGCTCCTGATTCGTTCAAATTTATATCAGGGTCACGCTTCTCTCTTGGGTAAGTACCTCCAGCTGACCTACGTGGAAAATCGAGGAGCCGCCTTCGGAATCTTTCAAGGAAGGAGTCTCTTTCTCATCCTGCTTCCCCTCTTAATCATCGGCTTCTTGCTCTACTTTTACCGCAAGGAGCCCCGGAAGAGTCCAATCCTTAAAATCGGGACCGGGCTTATCATCGGGGGAGCCCTTGGAAACTTGTTGGACCGGGTGATGCTTGGATATGTTGTGGATTTCATCCAAGTAGATCTCGTGGACTTCTTCCAGTTTCCGGTTTTTAACGTGGCAGACATCGGCGTCACCTTGGGGACGGGCTTTCTTCTTCTCTTTTTGTTACTGGAATCCGGGAAAGGAGAATCGTGATGAGTGTGCACATTGGAAACGACTGGGACCAGCTGTTGGAAGATCAATGGGAAGAGCCCTATTACCGGACACTGCGCCGTTTGCTTTGGGAAGAGTATCAAAAATACACGGTTTATCCGAAGGCAGACCAAATCTTTCATGCTTTAGCGGAATGCTCTTTCCGGGATACGAAGGTAGTGATTCTCGGTCAGGACCCCTACCATGGAGACGGACAGGCAAACGGGCTGGCGTTTTCCGTGAATCCGGGAATCGCCCTACCGCCTTCTTTACAGAACATCTATCAGGAATTGGAACAGGACTTAGGCGTTCCTCCCGCAAAGACGGGAGATCTTAGCCCCTGGGCACGGCAGGGCGTGTTGCTCCTCAATGCGGGACTGACGGTACGTGCCCATTGCGCCAATTCCCATTCGGGGATTGGCTGGTCACGGTTGACCGACCACATCATCTCTCTTTTGGGAAAGCGCGAAAAACCGCTGGCCTTTCTCTTGTGGGGAAGGTTCGCCCAAAGCAAGGAGAAATACATCCAAAACCCCGCTCACCTCATCTTAAAATCTCCCCATCCCTCACCACTTTCGGCATATCGGGGATTTTTCGGGTCACGGCCCTTCTCGAAAATCAATCAATTTTTAGAGGCCACGAACCAAAAACCAATCCGGTGGAATTTGGAGGAAGCGGAATGAGAATCGTCCTGGCAGAGGGAGAAGGGGGAGACCGGATGGACCGCTTTCTGGTAGAGTATCTGGAAGAGACCTCTCGCAGTCAAATTCAAAAAGCAATCCACGATGGGGCCATTCTCTTAAACGGGCACCGGGGAAAGCCCAAAGACCTTGTCCAAGAAGGGGATTGCCTGCAGATCGATCTTTCCTACTTTGCCATCGATCCGATCGTCGGAGAAGATCTGCCTCTGGAGATTCTTTTTGAGGATAGAGACCTTATCGTGGTGAATAAGCCGGCGGGCATGATTGTTCACCCGACATCGGTGATTCGCCATGGCACCTTGGTGAACGCCTTATTGGGTCGAAAGATCCCACTGAGCCGGTTGGGGGGAGAGGAAAGGCCGGGCATTGTTCATCGACTCGATGCACAGACAACGGGCGCACTCGTGGTGGCGAAGACGGATTTGGCCTTTACCCGTTTAAAAGAACAATTTAAGGAACATACCGTCGAAAAGCGCTATATGGCTCTTGTCGAAGGAAGATGGCAGGTGGATCATCTTAGTATCGAAAGCTTACTGGGAAGAGATCCCAATCACCGCCAGAAAATTTCTTCCCGTCCTGAAGGAAAGCGGGCCATCTCCATTGTTACCAGCAAGGACTGGACGGATAGGGTCACTTATGTGGAAGTAATCATCTTAACCGGTCGAACGCATCAGATTCGCGTTCATGTTTCCGAAGCGGGTCATCCGGTGCTAGGGGATGATCTCTATGGATTCCGGAAACAGCGGTTTTCCTTTTCTCATCAGATGCTGCATGCGCGAGAGCTTCGTTTGCTGCATCCGATAACGGGAGAGCCCATGACCTTCCTTGCGGAACCCGATGAGGAGATGAAGAGGGCTTTTGAAAAATTTGGATTTTCTTGGAAGCAGAAAACAGAATAGGAGGACAGATGGTCGCAAGGGTTTTATCGGCCTGTTTTGATTGCTTTGAGGTGTGTCCTGTTCACGTAGAAGCGGAGATTCTGAATGGATTCTCCGCTTTTTTTATTGTGGGCATGGCACAGACGGATGTCTTGGAATCAAGAACAAGGGTAAGAGCCGCCCTGGATACCTTAGGTTACAGAATGCCGGTGGGAAAAATCGTGGTAAACCTGTTTCCTGCCGCCCTGCCGAAAAGGGGAAGCTATTGGGATCTTCCTCTTTCCATCGCTTTGCTGAAGGCAATGGCAAAGCTGCCCCCGCAGGCGGGCGAGCGGGATTTTTTTCTCGGTGAATTATCACTGGACGGGAGAATCCTCCCCTTGGAACACAGTTTTGCCTTGCTCGCGGGAATCGCCCAGATTCCCGATCACAGAGTTTTCTTGCCGTTCGAGAATGCGGAGGAGGCGGGACGAATTCCCGGTCTGCATTATAAGATCTGTCACTCCCTTGCTCAGTTGGTGGAAGAGCTGCGGGGAGGATCCCCTTCGCCGTCGTTTCAGGGAAGCTGGAAAAACTTTACCCAGTGGATTTCCCACGGCCCCAGACAGGATTTTGGAGACTATATCGATTTGCAAGGACAACCCCTTCTGAAACGGGTCCTGATGTTGGCTGCGATTGGCCGGCACTCCTTGTTACTCATCGGGCCTCCCGGCAATGGCAAGACCATGGCGCTGAAACGCTTCGGGGGAATCCTGCCACCGCTGTCTTCGCAAGAGATCATGGAACGACTTCGCCTCACCTCCCATTGTCTTGACCCATCCCTGCGAGAAGCGATTTTTTCGCCGGTCCGTTTCCCGCATCCCGATATCAGCGTTACCGGTCTCATCGGCGGGGGCCGGCCCATTCAGCCGGGGGAAGTGAGTCTTGCCCATCGTGGCACCCTTATCCTGGATGAGTTGCCTCTTTTTTCTCGCAAGGGGTTGGAATTGCTCCGCCAGCCCTGGGGGGAGCACGAGATTTCATTGAATCGGGGAGGAAGAATCCTTCGCTTTCCCGCGGATTTCCAGCTCGTAGCCGCCATGAATCCCTGTCCCTGCGGCTACGAGGGCGATCCCCTCCACAATTGCAGCTGTCGTCCCTATGAAATCCTTCGCTACCGCAAGCGGCTTTCGCAGCCATTCTTGGATCGGTTTGGGCTGATCCTGGAGGTACAGAAGGGGAAGGGGGATGACCGCCTTTCCACCGACATAATGAAGAAAAAGGTGCGGGAAGGCAGAAGGTTCTTAGAAGAGAACAAATGCTCCTTCACCAAGGAGGCCAAGGCCGGTGAAGATTCGCTTTGTCAGCGCTTTTCTTTGAGCCGGAGATTTCGTTCGAAGATGGAGGCCGTTGCGCGGAGCATCGGCGCTTTGGATGGGAGAGACCGGGTGGAGGAGGACATGATTTTTGAAGCATTTTCCTATCAACGAGCCCGGTTCCAATACTGGCCGGATGATTAATGTATGAATATTCAATATAATGGACTTTTGTTTGTGATACTTCTGTCTACTTGGTATAATGGATTAGAAAACCAATTTTAGGAGGACACTATGATTTCAGCCAATGAATTAAGAAAAGGAACAACATTCGTTCATGATGGTGACGTATACCAGATTATCGATTTTCAGCATGTAAAACCGGGGAAAGGGGCTGCCTTTGTCCGCTGCAAAATTCGTTCGGTGATGAACGGGGGAGCAAAAGAAGTTACCTTCAACCCCAACGATAAGTTTGAGGAAGCACGGATTGATACCAAAGAAATGCAGTATCTATACACGGATGGCCAGCTTTTCTACTTCATGGATCCGGAATCCTATGAACAGATTCCTTTGGAGCAAGACATTGTAGAGTCCGCAATGAAATACCTACGGGAAAATGATACGGCGACGATTCGTTTTTACCAGGGAAAGGCTTTTGATGTGCAGGCTCCTTTCTTTGTGGAACTAGAAGTTACCGAGACCGAGCCGGGCTTGAAAGGCGATACGGCTACGGGTGCAACAAAACCCGCTACTGTCGAGACCGGAGCAACTCTGAACGTGCCTCTCTTTATCAATATCGGTGACAAGATTAAGATTGACACGCGGACGGATGAATATTTATCCCGCGTATAGGAGATTCTGATGAAACGTGCGGAACAGCGGGAATGGCTCGTCCGCCTCTGTTACCAACTAGCCATGAATGAGCCGGAGAATGAATCTTTGGATGAGCTGCTGGAACTCCATGAGCTACCTACGAACAATTCCTATTTGCGTCAGTCCTTGCAATCCTTACGAGATCACCGGCAAGAGATTGATCGGGAAATTGAAACTCACCTTGGGAAACGGCGGCTTTCCGATATCAAGCCCGTTGATCTGGCGATTTTGCGTGTTGCTGTCGATGAGATGCTTTTCAGCAAATTGGCACCGGTATCCGTCGTGATCAACGAATCGGTGGAGATTGCCAAAACCTATTCGGAGGAAAATGCCTATAAATTTATCAATGGAGTGTTGGCGGCAGTAACGAAGGGCAGTGACCATGAGTAAGGCCATCAAGGTTCGAGAGCTTTCTTTATATATTCAACAGCTTATCCGCCGAGACATGGTCTTAAACTCGATTGACATCGAGGGCGAGGTGGTAAACCTTCGAAGGGGTCGGTTTACCTATTTTGATTTAAAGGATCGTGATGCCCTCCTGAATTGTTGCATCTTTGACCAGGGCGTTCGGGTGAACTTTCAGGAAGGAGACCAGGTCGTTGCCAGCGGTCGTATTGATACCTATCTGAGTCGCAGTCGCTATCAGTTGATCGTCCGGCAGGTTGTACCGGTAGGCTTAGGCTCTCAGCTCTTGCAGTTAGAGCTTCTGAAGAAGAAGCTCTTTCAAGAGGGGATTTTCGATCGGAATCGGAAACGGTCCCTTCCCACTTTCCCAAAAAGAATTGGTTTGATTACTTCGCTTCATGGAGCCGTGCTTCATGACTTTTGCAATGAACTCAATCGAAGGTATCCTCTGGCGGAGGTGGTTCTTGCACCCGCAGGGGTTCAGGGAAAACAGGCAGCCAAGGAAATGGAAGACGCCTTATTGGCGCTGGAAAGAAATTCGCAGATCCACAAAATAGATGTCATCGTTCTTGCCCGTGGGGGAGGAAGCAGTGAGGACCTGGGTGCCTTTAATCAGGAAAACCTTGTTCGGGCCATCTCAAAGTGTTCCATTCCCTTGGTGAGTGCGGTGGGACATCAGGTGGACTTTACCTTAGTGGACCTGGTGAGCGATCAGAGAGCATCAACGCCCACAGAGGCTGCGGTGGTAGTTAGCCCTGACCGACAAGATCTGCACCGTCTCCTGGATGAAATGGAGCAGAGGATTCAGGCCCAATTCTTACAATATATTGAGACCGGCAGGGCTCGACTCAACCAATGGGAACAGCGGGCAGAACAAGGGAATCCCATGACGATGATTGAAACACATCGGCAGAATCTGGAGAGGATGAAGCTCAAAATCACGCAGAATCTTCTTTTCAGCTTTCGCCGTCTGCGCAGTGAACTCGATGGCCTTGATCGGAAAAAGGAGCATCTCTATGGCCAGTCAAACCTTCTTTGGCGGCTTTACACGCCGGAAGGCGTCATCATCCAGCAGGAAAATCAGGTGGAAGTGGGAAAGCACTATGATTTACTATCCGAAAAAGCGCGTTTTCGTATTTTTGTGGAGAACGAGGAGAGAGACTCGCAATGAGGCTAGCTACCCAAGGAGGAAACATGACAGAGAATTTGTCTTTTGAAGACTTGTCACCAACAAAGCGAGAAGGCGGGGAAGAAGACTCCTCGAATCTGGATTTTGAAAAAGGGATGACACGGATGCGGGAAATTGTCGAGCAGATGGCAAATCCTTCCCTAAGCTTGAAGGACCGGATGAATTTATACAAAGAGTCTAAGGAGCTTTCCCAAAAAATGCATGAACTGTTGGATCGGTCCGAAACCTTCGTTCGCAACCTGGAAGGGGAGGAAATTTCCTATACAAAGGAAGACGAGGAATGAGTACCCTGACAAGGCCGACAAAAGAAAATTTCAGCACCTGGTTGACGACCTTTCCTTCTCTCTTTCAAAAATCCCTGGAGGCCTCCTGGGATCGACTTTATGACCGGCTCAAAGAAGCCCAATTTCACCGGGCGGAATTAGAGACGATTTCCATGCTCCGATATGCAACCTCTTCCGGAAAACGACTTCGTCCACTTCTTGTGGCCCTGTCTTTTTTCACGGTGAAGCAGAAAAGGGAGGGGAAGGAGGCGGTGGTTACCGATCGAGAGGAGCGCCTCCTCTTGGGACTCTGTCGGGCTTTGGAACTCGTGCATAGTTATTCACTGGTTCATGATGATCTTCCGGCGATGGACAATGATCGCTATCGGAGAGGACAGCTGACGGTTCATGCGCGATTCGGAGAAGCCCAGGGGATTTTAACGGGGGATTGTCTGCTGAATTATGCCTACGAAGAGCTCTTTCAGCTTCTGGGAGAGGAAGGAGATTCCTCTTGGAGGGAGCGTCTGCTTCAGGCCGGCCGAGACCTTTCCCACGGTGCCGGAATTTTTGGAATGATTTCCGGCCAGGTGATGGATCTATATGGGGAAGAGGCAAAGCTCACGGAGAAGCAGGTTAGGGACATGGTGTTACGGAAAACCTGTGCACTCTTTGTGGCGGCCGTTTCTATGGGAGCGGATCTGGCGGGAGCATCCAAGGAACAAAAGGCGTGTTTGGCCCGCTTTGCGGAAAAATGGGGCATGGCTTTTCAGCTCCAGGATGATTTGTTAGACCAAGAAGATGATGATCGGATTCATAAGCAGACCCTGCTCAGCGGAAAAAGTCAGGAAGAAGCGGAAGAATACATTAGGCAGCTTAATGAGCAAGCACTCCAACAGATCACTTCTGCGTTTGATCCCACGATATTTCAACTCTTTATGGAGAAATTACTACATCGGAATTATTGAAAAGGCGGAGGGAAAATGAAAAAATATAACCGGCAGCGGTTAATTCTCGACTTGATTAAAGAAAATGAGGTAAAAACCCAGGACCAATTGGCCGATCTTTTGAAGGAAAATGGGATTAATGCGACACAGGCGACGATTTCTCGGGATATTAAGGAAATGCGAATCTCGAAAGTCCAAACTTCGGATGGAGATTATAAATATACGATCTTGGACACCGTGCATGACTCCCTCAATGAACGGCTCACAAAAATTTTCCGATCCGCGGTACTTTCTGTGCAACACAACGGAGATGTGGTGATTGTGCAAACCATCGCCTACGCAGCAACCGTGTGTGGATCAATGATTACCCATGCAAAGCTAAAGAACATAGCGGGGATGGTCACCGGTCATGATACCATTTTTATTGCTCCGGTGAATCGCTCCGACCTGGATGTCCTCGTTCGAGACATCAAGCATCTGATGCAATAGCGAGTTTGGCGCTCTGCGGTGGAGCAAGTTTAGTGATGAAAAAAGAGCCTTTAGGCTCTTTTTTTTGTGGGAGCCGCTTGGATAGATTTCCAAGGGAAGGGACGATATTGTCGGAAGCGAAGGAAAATTGATACAATAGACAACAGGATCATCGATACAATGAAACGGGGTTACCGCACGGAAGAACCGCGAAAGAGAAATGATCGATGGATTAGGGAGAGGATTGTTCAAAATGCTAGCTTCTTTACGCCTGGAAAATTTTGCGATTTTGGAATCATGGTCCCTGGACTTTGAGGCAGGGGAGACAGTGATCACCGGAGAAACCGGATCCGGAAAGAGCCTCTTCGTGGATGCCCTGCAGTTTCTTCTGGGAGCAAGAGCAGACCGTAGTCTGCAGAGGGAGGGTCTCCCCATGCTTGTGGAGGGCATTTTCGTGCTGGAGGAGGAAGACCGGGAGATCTTGGAGTGTCTGGATCGCTACGAGTTGCCAAGAGATGAGAATCGCATTATCATACTTCGAGAATTCACCCAAAAAAGTTCAAAAATACGACTGAACGGACAGGCGGTCACCTTAGCGCAGTTAAAGGAAATCGCCGGAAGGCTCATGGACATCCATTCTCAAAATGCACAAAGCCTCTTAGGAAACCGAAAAAATTACCTTCCTCTGTTGGATCTGCAAATCGGAGATCCCGCGGAAGTGAAAAAAGAAGCCTTGCAAAAAGGGCTCCGGCAGTGGAGAGTACTGCGGGAACAGCTGGAAAGCCTGGACCTGTCTCCGGAAGAGGCTGCCCGTGAGCAAGATTTGCTTCGTTACCAGATCCGGGAGATTGACCAGGCCGATCTGGCAAATTTAGAGGAAGATGCCTTAAATCGCGAATACAAGGATCTGTCCTCTTCCGTCGAGCGATTGGAGCAGGCATCCGCCATCTATTCCGCCTTAGCGGGAGAGGGCGATCCTCTAAAATATCGCATTCAAGCCATCGCTCGAGAATTGGACCAATTGGCACAAAAAGATCAGGAATTAAAGCCGGCCAGTGAGCTCTGCTGGCAGATGCAGGCAGAGGCAGAAAGTCTACAAGACGATTTGGAACGATATCGGGACAATGTTCGGATCGATCCGCAAAGGCTGAAAGAGATCGACCAGATTTTCCGTCTTCTCCAGAATCTGCGCAGAAAGTATGGAACCGACATAGAGGAGATTCTGGCCTTTCGGGACCGGGCCCACGCCCGGTGGGAGGAGCTTCGTCAGCTGGATCAAAATAGGTCCGAGATCAAGGCGAGTCAGAAAAAATTAGAGAACGAATTGTACCGGGAAGCGGAGGAACTCACCCAACTTCGGAGAAAGGCTGCCCGGGGATTGGAAAGACGCATGACGGAGGAACTGGAAGAGATGGCCATCCCTCATGTGGAGTTTCGGGTACAATTTACCAAGAGAAACGAAGTAAAAGAGAATGGACAAGATGACGTGGATTTTATGATCTCCACGAATCCGGGAGAACCCATGCAAAGCGTGAGCCAGGTGGCTTCCGGTGGCGAAATGTCTCGTTTTATGTTAGCCTTAAAAATCCTGGTCGCTGAGATTCAGCGCATTCCCAGTCTTGTCTTTGATGAAATCGACACGGGAATCAGTGGACGAACGGCTCAGGTTGTTGCGGAGAAGATGCACCGGCTCACAAACGATCGTCAGATCCTGGTGATTACCCATCTACCGCAGATTGCCGCTTTGGCAGACCAGCATATCGTTGTTCAAAAAGAAGCATCCGAGAATCGAACCCTTTCTCGAGCCCATATTCTCACGGAGGAAGAACGGGTGGAGGAGCAGGCACGGCTAATCGGTGGCGTACACATCACGGAAGCAACACGAAGCGGAGCTCGGGACATGCTGCGCCAGGCGAAAGAATGGATTCACCAGAGCCATTAAAGAAAAGGAGTCGAATATGTCAGAGGAAACGCAAAAGTCCTTGGCAGAAACTACCGTCAAGAGCGAAACCATCTATGAAGGGAAAATCATTGGAGTGCGAATTGAGACCGTTGAGCTTCCCAACATGAAATATTCCAAGAGAGAAATCGTGGATCATCAGCGGGGGGTCGGCATGATTGCGGTGACACCCCAAGGAACCATGTTTATGGTGGAACAGTTTCGAATCGCCGTGAAGCAAAGTCTTTTGGAGATTCCCGCCGGTCTTGTGGATCCGGGAGAAAACCCTCAGGAGGCCGCTGTTCGGGAACTGCAAGAAGAAATCGGATATAAACCGGGAAAGCTGGAATATCTCTTAGACGCCTATTCCTCTCCCGGTTTTACCAATGAACGTCTCAGTTTGTTTCTTGCCTCGGATCTGGAGAAGTCGAAACTCGAGGAAGATGAGACGGAATTTTTAAAAGTGAAGGAAGTTCCCATCGAAGAACTCTACCAGAAGGTATTAAACCTGGAAATCGTGGATGCAAAAACCATCATCGGCATCCAGTATGCCTATCAACACTGGAAAGCCGGAGATCTGGTATGAGGGACCTTTTCCAGCAAGCGCTGAATTATATGCCGGAGCTTTTTGCCCTTCTGTTTGCTTTGATTACTCATGAAGCGGCACATGGCCTCGTTGCCCTCATAAATGGTGACGATACGGCGAAGCAGGCGGGTCGCCTTACTTTAAATCCGCTTCCCCATATTGATTGGATGGGCCTGGCTTTTCTGCTTCTCTTCCATTTCGGATGGGCAAAACCGGTACCCATCAATCCCTCGAGATTTCATCATCGGCGGATTGGCCTTTTTACCACCTCGGCCGCCGGAATCTTCACGAATTTGCTGAGCGCTTTTCTTGCCTTTTATCTGCTCTTCCATGTGGAGCACCTTTCGCCCTTTGCCGTTGCCTTTCTCAAAAACTTATGCATTTACGGCGTCGGCTTGGCGGTGTTCAATCTTTTACCGATTCCTCCCCTGGATGGGTCGAAGATGTTGATGAGCCTCCTGCCGACAGGGGTGGCAGAGGCCGTCTCGAGAATCGAGCGTTGGTCCTATTATCTGCTATTACTATTGGCGGCGTCCGGCGCCTTCTTCCAATTCTTAGGCCCAATCATTCGGTGGGTTCTCTTAGAATTGGCCCAGCTCGCCCTATAAATTGCGGGTGGAAAGTGGAGTTAAACATGATCCAAGTAGAGCTAGATCCTTTTTCCGGTCCGATGGACCTGTTACTGGACCTCGTTCATCAATCAAAATTAGATATTTATGATATTGAAATCTCCTTGATCACGGAGCAGTTCATTGACTATATGCAGCGGGCTCCCATCTCTCCCGATGACCTGTCAGATTTTATCCGAATGGCCTCGGTTTTGGTACACATGAAGGCGCGGACCCTGCTGAAAGACCAGGAAGAAGAAGAGGATGAGGGGCTGAGTCGGGAGGAGCTGATTCAACGCCTTCTGGAATATGAACAATGCAAAATTGCCGCCGGCCTCTTGAAACCCTTGGAAGGGTCGGATGAGGGAATTTACCATCGCTTGCCCGAGGATTTAAGCAGTTATCAAAAGTCCGTGGACATGGAATTGGACTATGAACCACAAGCGTTGGCGAATGCCTTGCTGCTTCTCCTCCGGGAAAAAGAAGATAAAAAAAAGCAGGCCTTCTCTTACGAGACGATCGTCCGGACAGAGTCTTATTCCGTGGAAGCCATCGAACGGCGCATTCGCAGGAAATTGTCCGGCGGAGAGCACTTTACCTTTCTGGATTTAATCTGTGAGGAGCAGGGTCGACCGGCCGTGATTGTTGCTTTTTTACAGCTTTTAGAGTTGACGCGGCGGGAGATGCTCCACGTGAAGCAGAACCGAGATCATACGATTGAAATTGATGTGATCTCGAAAGATCGTTGGAAACAGTGGGAAGAAGAGGAGGAGAGTCGTGACGAATCCGGAATATAAGGGGATCATCGAAAGCCTCTTATTTGTTTGGGGCGATCCCATGGAGATTTCGACGATTGCTCAGGTTTTGGAGCTTCCCAAGAAGGAAATTCAGGGTCTGCTCGCTGAGATGCGGCAGGAATTCAGGGAGCAGGGGCGCGGACTGGAGCTGAAGCAGTTTGGCGAGGAATACCAATTAACAACGAGACAGGAATGCCGTCCGTTTTTGGAGCGCTTAGTCGGGGAGAAAAAGGCCCAGCGCCTGACCAGCTCCTCCATGGAAACGCTGGCAATCATTGCCTATAAACAGCCGGTGACCCGGATGCAAATCGAAGACATTCGCGGCGTGAAAAGCTCGAGCTCCGTGGATACCCTGTTGGAAAAGGGCATGATCGAGGAAGCGGGTCGTCTGGACCAAATCGGTAAGCCCATTCTATACCGCACCTCCACCAAATTTTTGGAACGTTTTGGACTGGAAAGTCTCGACCAATTGCCTTCCCACCATCAAATCTTGGAGAAGTTGAATCAGCTCAAGCAGGAGGATGAGGATGGGAATGCGGATTAATAAGTTTTTGGCACGCTCCGGTCTCGCTTCTCGCAGAAAAAGTGAGGAATATATCCGGCAGGGTCGAATTTCGGTGAATGGGAAGAGGATTGAAGATCTCTCCGTTCAGGTGGAGGATCATGACGAGGTTCGAGTGGACGGAAAGCTCCTTCATCTCCCCAAAGAACGAGTGATTTATATGCTGAATAAGCCCAGGGGATATATGGTGAGCCGATCCGATCCGAATTTCTCCCATTTTGTTTTCGACCTTCTTCCCGAAGACGAGAGCCTTCTGGCCTGTGGTCGGTTGGATGTGGACTCCGAGGGGCTACTGCTTTTTACCAATGATGGGGACCTCTGTCAGCGGCTCATGCATCCTTCCTATGAACAGGAAAAGGAATACCTGGTGACCCTTTCGGGCAGGTTAACCGAGGAACAGAGGGAGAAGCTTGTTGGGGGATTACGGGTCCACGGCGTGTTCTATCGGGCGGATTCTGTGAAACCGGGTAAGGATCCCCACAGCTATCATGTCATTCTTCATGAGGGAAAAAAGAGAGAGATTCGTCGAATGTTTCAGTCCCTTTCTCTTCCCGTCATGCGCCTCAAGCGCATTCGATTCGGCGAGCTTCCTCTTGAAAATTTAAAGCTTGGACAGTATCGGCGACTCACCAGGCAAGAGGAAAAAATTTTGGAAACAGGAAAGCGAGGCTCGGATTGCAAAATTCAGAAGGAAAAAAGAACGAATTGAAGGTTGCTGTCATTGGGCTGGGTGCATCGGGAGCCATGGCTGCTGTTCAAGCGGCTCAGGAAGGCTGCCGGGTTAGCTGTTTTGAAAAAAACGAAAAATTGGGCAAAAAGATCTACATCACCGGAAAGGGACGATGCAATGTGACCAATGCCCGCCCCTTTCCGGAATTTCTTCAGGGAATCGGTCACAATCCGAAATTTCTTTACTCCGCCCTCACGCAGTTTGACAACCAGGCCCTGATGCGGTTTTTCCAAGAAAGAGCCTGTCCCTTAAAAACAGAACGGGGACAACGGGTCTTTCCCGTGTCCGATCATGCCTCGGATATCAATAAGTGTTTCGAGAGAGAGTTGAAAAAACTGGGCGTTTCCTGCTTTTATCACGAGACCCTTTGTGATTTTTCTTATGAAAAGGGATCGGAAGGGGAAGGCTTCTATCTGCTTCTCCAAGGGGATGGGGGAGCGCGCAGACGACAATTCTTTCATCGCCTGATTTTGGCCACGGGAGGATTTTCTTATCCATCCACGGGTTCCACGGGAGATGGATATCATCTCTTGCAGGAAAAGGGCTTTTCCATGAAGGAAGCGGTACCCTCCCTGGTGCCCTTTGTCTCAAGGCAGGAAAGGTATCGGGCTTTTCGCGGGCTAACCTTAAAGAATATCGCTCTTGCGGCGAGAATCGGGAAAAGGGAATGGAGAGAATTTGGGGACCTTCTGTTCACGGACCAGGGAATATCCGGTCCCGTTGTGCTCACCCTGTCTTCCAAGTTGGCAAATTTATGGGGGAAAAAGCCAAAATTCAGCCTGGACTTCAAGGCCGCACTGACTCCGGAATCGCTCAGGCACCGGCTGATCCGAGAGCGAGAAGAAGGTGCAAACCGTTCCGTTAAAACCCTTTGTCAGTCCTTTCTCCCCAAGAATCTGGTTCCCTTTTTTCTGATGCAAATGAATCTGGATTCTCACAAACCGCTTCATCAGTGGACACGACAGGAGGAGGATCGCTTCCTCCTCGGACTGAAGCACTTTCCTCTGGAAATCGATGCTCCCGGCCCCTTTTCGCAGGCTGTGACAACCAGGGGTGGTTTGGATACCAAGGAGTTAAATCCGAAGACCATGGAATGTAAGAAGATGCCGGGCCTTTACGTGGTGGGGGAACTGGTGGATGTTGATGCCTACACGGGGGGCTATAATTTACAGATTGCTTTTTCCACGGGCTATGTTGCCGGAAAGAGTGCAGCGATACGCAGGGAAGGAGAAAAAGAATGAAATTCGAATCGATTGCCATCGATGGACCTTCTGGGGCGGGAAAAAGCACCGTCGCAAAAGCGCTGGCGGACCGTCTCCATTTTGAATACCTGGACACGGGTGCGATGTATCGGGCGATTACCTGGGGACTTTTACAGGAGCAGGTGGATGTGAACCGGGAAGGGGATGTGAAGAATGCCCTGCCCACGCTGGAAGTCACCGTCAAGAATCATCACACCTACGTGAACGGTCAGGCGGTGGACGATTATATTCGGACGCCCGAGATTACCAGAGCGGTGTCTCCCGTGTCCAGCTATGGTGCCGTGCGGGAACAGATGGTGGCTCTGCAGCGGGAAATCGCCAAGAAATCGAATATCATCCTGGATGGAAGAGACATCGGCACGGTCGTTTTGCCGAATGCGGACCTGAAGATTTTTCTGACCGCCTCTCCCGAGGTTCGGGCCAGACGAAGACTTCACGATGAAAAAAACACTTCGCGGGAGACCTACCAGGAAATCTTGGAGAACTTAAAGAAACGAGACGACTATGATTCGCATCGAAAGGAGTCTCCGCTGAAGCCGGCTGAGGACAGCATCCTCTTAGAGTCTGATGAAATGAGCCTGCGGGAAGTGGTGGATTGGATCCTCCATCAATGGGAGAAGAACCATGCTTTATAGATTTTTGATTTTATTTTTTTCTTTGGTCTTACGAATTGCGTTTCGCTATGAGATCGTCAACCGGCCAAAAAAATCACCGGGAACGCCTCTTCTGGTCTGTGCAAACCACCTTTCTCTTATTGATATCGTGAGTCTGGCCTGTGCCTATCCGGATCGGCTCTATTTTGTGGCAAAGGAAGAGCTGAATCATGTTTTTCTTTTTAGTGCCATTTTTCGTCATCTGGGGACGATATTTGTAGACCGGGAAAGCAATGATATCGATGCCATGCGACAGATGCTTTCCTTGTTAAAAGAAGACAAAAAGCTGGCGATTTTTCCGGAAGGAACGCGGGTGAAAAGCATTGATCCCAGGAACATGAAAGAGGGGATTGGTCTCTTGGCACAACGAGCCGGGGTTCCCATTCAATGCGTGCAACTCGATGCCCATTACCATTTTCGAGGAAGCGTTCGGGTGATTTTCAAAGAACTCTATGTTCCCGAGAAGCTTCCATTAGCCCAAAGAAGGGCCCAGCGTCAAGAAATCGTTCGTGAGGTTTTTAATCGAATTTATGATCGAAAGGAGCCCCTCGAAGCCTTTCAGGAGGAGAAGCATGTACATTCTAATCAGTGATAAGGCGGGATTTTGCTTTGGGGTCTCCCAAATCGATCAACTTGCCCAAAGGGCGATTGCACAGAAACAAACCGGGAAGATCTACTCCTATGGTCCTCTCGTTCATAATCCCTTGTATGTGGAAAAAAGGGAGAGTGAGGGGATTCATATTTTAGATTCCGTGGACGAATTTTCCAAGCTCAAAGAAGGGGATACGGTCATTCTTCGCGCACATGGAGTGGTTCGCGAGGACCGGCAGAAGCTAGCGGAGCGAGGCGTGCAGGTGCTTGACGGAACCTGCCCCGTGCTCTTAGGCATTTATAAATTAGCTCGGAAAAAACGCGGGGAAGGAAGACAGGTCGTGATCATCGGGGATCCGGAGCATCCGGAAGTGATCGCCATGAAGAGCATGATTGGAGGGAACACCGGTATTCTACACACGCAAGAAGACGTGGATGCTTTTACCGCGGAGGGGCCTCTTTTTATTGTTTCTCAGACCACAAATCGGGAAGAGATTTTTGAGCGCTTGAGTCAGCGTCTGAAAGATCGATATCCGGACAGTGAGATTCGTTCCACCATCTGTAAAGCAACCCGGGAACGCCAGGAAGCCTGCAAGGAATTGGCACAAAAAGTGGAGCTGATGATTGTGATTGGGGGAAAAAATTCCTCCAATACTGAAAAATTGTTTCAAATTGCTAAGAAATACGGGAAAAACGCTATAAAAATCGAACAATTTAGCGATTTACCTTTACAAAACTATGAAAAGTTTAATACAATAGGAATTACAGCCGGTGCTAGTACTCCGGACTGGTTAATTGAGGAGGTCGTCAAACGAATGGACAATTTTAGTAAAGAAGATTTCATGGAACAAATTGAGGATAGCATGGTCAAAATTTATCCCAAGGATATCGTCAAGGGACAAATCATGTCGGTTAAGGATGATGAGGTCTATGTTGATATTCGCTATCGCTCCGATGGAATTATCAAGAAGGACGAGATGTCTGAGGAAGAGGCTGCCAATCCCCATGAAGCATTTCATGTAGGAGACGAAATTGATGTTTACGTTATCAAACTGGATGACGGGGAAGGCAATGTCGTACTTTCCACTCGTCGAGTCGAGGGTCTGAAAAATTGGCAAAAACTCGTTGATCTGTACGAGAACAAGGAGACCGTCCAAGCCAAGGTTACCGGAGACAACAGCGGCGGACTCGTTGTTAATGTGATGGGAATCAATGGATTTATTCCTGCTTCTCAAATCACTACGTACTATATAAAGAGCTTCAAGCAGTTTATCGGCCAGACCTTAGATTGCAAAATCATTTCGATTGACGAACGCAAGAGACGGGTAGTTCTTTCCAGCCGGGCGGTGAAGGAAGAACAGTTAGACGAAGTTTGGGAAAAGATCATTGTCGGTGAACAGATTCACGGAAAAGTGGTTCGCATGACCGACTTTGGTGCCTTTGTGGATTTAGGCGGCGTGGATGGATTGATTCACGTTTCGGATATTTCCTGGCAGCGGATTGGCAAGCCCTCCGATGTCTTGGAGATCGGCCAAGAAGTGGATCCCTTGGTTTTGAAAGCAAATCGCGATCGGAACCGGATCTCTTTGGGACTCAAACAGTTAACTCCCAAGCCCTTTGAGGTATTTTTGGAGAACAATAAAGCCGGCGATGTGGTTGACGGTAAGGTTGTGAACCTGCTTGACTTTGGTGCCTTTGTTCGTTTGAAAGACGGCGTAGAGGGTCTTGTTCATGTTTCGCAGATTGCCAATCATCATGTCGAAAAGCCTTCAGATGAGCTGAATGTGGGCGATGAGATTCAGGTGAAGATCTTAGAGATTGATCAGGAACGTCAACGCATCGCTTTGAGCATCCGTGCTTTGCAGGAGCCTGAGAAGGCCGAAGAAAGCGAACAACATGCAAGCAGCAGTCCTCGGAGAGATGATTCTCGCTTCGAGAGAAAGCCCCAGCAGTCTAAGCCACAGAAACAACAGCCTCGCAGAGAGCGCAAGAAACAGACCACGATTTCTTTCGAAGATAACGGAGAGATCGGTACGAACCTGGGCGATCTGATTGCGGCACAATTAAACCTCGTTTCGGAGGAAAACGGCGAAGAAGCCGCTCCCGAGGTTGAAGAATACACGCAGGAAGCTCCGGAAGTAGCAGAGAGCCCGGTGGAGAACGAAGAGAACACCGAAGAATCTTCTGAGGAAACCCAAGAGGATCAGGAGTAGAAATTACTCATCGATGGATAGAAGGAGAGCCTAAGGGCTCTCCTTTTTGATTTCTCCAATTCTGGGAGAGCCCGATAGAATACGTTATAATAACAGCAGTAACCATTTAGATAGGAGACCTATGAAGTATTTTATCATCACCCACGGTTGTCAGATGAATGAGCACGATTCGGAGAGAATCGCGTTTCTATTAGAGAGCCTTAGCTATTCACCGGCAAAAGACCGAGAGGAAGCGGACCTGATTCTTTTGAACACCTGCCTGGTCCGTGAAAATGCAGAGCTCAAGGTGTTTGGTCAGGTCGGTGCCTTAAAACATTGGAAAAAGGAAAAAGAGGGGCGCTTGCTCCTGGTTTCCGGTTGCATGATGCAAACCGGTCCTGCCAGAGATCTGATTCGAGAGAAGTATCCCCAGGTGGACATCGTCTTTGGAACGCAGAATATCGATAAATTACCGCAGCTGCTTGCTTTACATCGGCAGACAGGCGAACGCATTTTAGATGTGGGTAGTTATGAGGACACGGGATACGAATATGAGCGGCAAAAGACATCCTTTGCCTATGTGAATATTATGACGGGCTGTAACAATTTCTGCTCCTATTGCATTGTTCCTTACGCCAGGGGGCGAGAGAAAAGCAGAACAGAGGCGGATATTCTTCAGGAGCTGGATAAGATCGCACGGCAGGGGACCAAGGAGATCATGCTCTTGGGCCAGAATGTCAATTCGTATCGAGGGGATCACGGCGACTTTCCTGCCCTCCTGCAACGTTGTTGTGAGGTGGAGGGAATCGAACGGATTCGCTTTATGTCCTCCCATCCCAAAGACCTGTCCGATGACCTCATTCGGGTCATGGCGGAGAATCCGAAAATTGAACGTCATTTCCACCTGCCCCTGCAGTCGGGCTCCGATCGCGTGTTAAAGGAGATGAACCGACATTATACGAGGGAGCGATTCATGGAACGCGCTGCAAAGCTAAGGGAAACAATTCCTGACATCTCCCTGACGACCGATATCATTGTCGGCTTTCCGGGAGAAGAGGAAGAAGACCACCGGGCGACCTTGGACCTGTGCCGCCGGGTTCGTTTTGACGCCGCCTTTACGTTCCTCTATTCGAAACGACCGGGCACGCGTGCCGCGGAACGGGAGGACCAGGTTGCTCCCCAAGTAACCAATCGAAGATTTCAGGAGCTGCTGGATACCCTCTATCCCATCTTTCTCGAGGAGAACCGGAAACAGATTGGCACCAAGGCGCGGGTGCTGGTGGAATCCGTGAGCAAAAATGAACCGGGAATGATGTCGGGAAGGGATAGCCGAAATAAGCTGATTCACTTTCCGGGTACACCCGCATTAATTGGGCGGTTTATTGACGTTACCATCAAGGACTGTAATTCCTTTGCCCTATTTGCGGAAATGCAATAAGAAAGGAGTTTTCCATGGTTTGGGAACAGATTGATGAGCAGAAGCTCTCTCCCATGATGCAACACTATGTGAGTATCAAAAAACAGCATCCCGATTGTCTGATCCTCTACCGACTCGGAGACTTCTATGAGATGTTCTTTGACGATGCCATCGTCGGATCGCGAATTCTGGAGCTCGCCTTAACCGGGCGAGACTGCGGGCTGGAAGAGCGGGCACCCATGTGTGGGGTTCCCCATCATGTGATTGACAGCTATGCGGCGAGACTCGTTGCCAAGGGGCATAAGGTCGCCATTGTGGAGCAAATGGAAGATCCCAAGGAAGCGGTCGGCCTGGTAAAACGAGCAATCACCCGGATCATTACCCCGGGAACCCTCACGGATGGGGAGAACCTGAATCAGAAAAAAAATAATTATCTGGTCGCCGTGTATTCCTCGACTCATCGAACGGGTCTTTGCTATTGCGACCTTTCCACGGGAGAATTGGAAGCGATGGAATTTGATCGGGGAAGGGGGCCCCAGAATCTCCTCGATCGGCTGGAAGCCATCCATCCCTCGGAACTTCTCTGGTTGAGCCCGGAACGGATTCCCGATGAGCTGAGCCAGTTCGGCGTGTTTGTGACACGCTTAGAGCCCGAGGAAGGGGAGTTGAAGGCCTTCGAGGATACGGTAGATCGATATTTGGGGCCTCGGGAGCGGCGTAAATTGCAGGGCCATTTCCAGGCCCTGCTTGCGACGGCCTACCTTCTGGATTATGTCTATGCCTACCAGGAGGAACCGCTTGTTCATATCAACCGGTTACAATGGGTGGATGAGTATCGTTATATGCAGCTCAATGCCTCGACGCGAGAAAATTTGGAATTATCCTACAATCTCCTGGATCACAGTGCAAAGGACAGTCTTCTCGCTGTGATGGATCGGGCACAGACGGCCATGGGATCTCGTCTCATTGCGCAATGGCTCAGCCATCCCCTGATGAACAGGGAGGAGATCAATCACCGCTTAGACATGACCGAATACTTCTACTTGCATCTTCCCGAGCGAATGAAGGTGTGGAAAGCCTCGGCAAGGTCTATGACCTGGAGCGTTTGCTCTCCAAGTTTGCCTATGGGCGGGGGAATGCCCGCGATCTCTTATCCTTTTCTTTTTCCCTCCGGCCTCTTCCCGAGCTGATTCAGGAATTAAAGGCCACCAAGGATCCGGTGGTCACGGCCTTTGTCGACCGGTTGGACCCGTTGACCGACTTGGCAAGCCTGATTCAAGCGGCGATTGTGGAGGACCCACCCATTGTCATCACGGAGGGGGGCATGATCCGGGAAGGCTATTCCAAGGAGCTCGACCGGGTAAGAGCGGGAAGCAGCCGGGCACAACGGGAGTTGGTTCGCTACGAGGAGGCGGAACGAGACCGGACGGGCATCAAGAATTTACGGGTTGTTTTTCGAAAGAATGTGGGCTATTTTATTGAGATTACAAAGTCGAATTTGGATAAGGTTCCCCGGGACTACCGAAGAAAACAGACCCTGAAAAATGCGGAGCGGTTTACCACCGATAAACTGGAGCAAGAAGCCGCTCGCATTACCGGCGACTCGCAACGCATCGAGCAGATGGAATACGAACTGTTTCAGGATATTCGCAATCAACTTGCAAAAAATGCCGGTCGCATTCAGGAGACGGCAAAGGAGCTTGCCTATCTGGATGCCTTGGTTTGTTTTGGACAGAATGCCTCCGATTTTCAATATGTGAGGCCCTGCTTCATCGAGCGGGATCCCATTGAGATTATTCAAGGAAGGCATCCGGTCGTGGAAGGTCGGATGAGCTCTCCCTTTATCGATAATGACTTACACATCGGAGAGGAAAACAATCGAATTCAGATCATTACGGGGCCGAATATGGCGGGAAAGTCGACCTATATGCGACAGAATGCCCTCATTATTATCATGGCACAAATGGGCTCCTTTGTTCCCTGTAAAAGCTGCAAGCTTCCTCTCATCGATAAGATTTTTACCAGGATTGGGGCGACCGACCATCTTTCCCGCGGAGAATCCACCTTCATGGTGGAGATGAAGGAGATGGCGGAAATTCTTGACGAGGCCAGTGAGAACAGCTTTTTGATTTTGGATGAAGTGGGACGAGGGACCTCCACCGATGATGGGCTTTCCATCGCCTATGCGTTGTTGGAGTATCTTGCGAAGCGGGTGAAGGCAAAGACGCTGTTTGCGACCCACTATCATGAGCTGACCTCCTTGGAAAACAAATGGCCGAGCATTGCCAACCGAAAGGTGGATATCCAGGAAAGGGATGGAAAACTACTCTTTTTGCATAAGGTAGTGGAGGGAAAGGCGGATAAATCCTACGGGATCGAAGTGGCCCGATTGAGCGGTCTTCCCAAGGAAGTGCTGGACCGTGCACAGTTCCTTCTGGATCATCTGAGCAAGGAGACCAAAACACCGGCTCTCGACCGGCTGCCGGATCAGGCGGAGCCCCAGCCGAATTTTCAGGATTTTCAAAGAGATTGTATTCTCCGGGAACTGTCGGAGTTGGAAATTAACCGGTTGAGTCCCATGGAGGCCCTGTTACGTCTCAACGAATTCCAGACAGAAGCACAAAAGTGGCGGGAGGAAGAGAATGACCATTAAAAAGTTATCGGAAGATACCATCCGAAAAATCGCGGCGGGGGAGGTCATTGAGCGTCCTGCTTCCGTGATCAAGGAGCTCGTGGAAAATTCCATTGATGCGGGAGCGGATGAAATTCGTGTGGAAATCCGGCAGGGAGGCAAGGCCAGTCTTTCTGTGAGCGATAATGGGAAGGGCATTAGCGAAGAAGACTTTCCTCTCGCCTTTGAACGCCATGCCACCTCGAAAATCGACGAGTTTGAAGACCTTTATCGCCTGCATTCTCTGGGCTTTCGCGGGGAGGCTTTGGCGAGTATCGTCGCGGTCGGTAAGGTGACCGCCCGGTCCAAGGTGGAGGAAGCGGAGCAAGGCCTGGAGCTTCATTTAGAGAATAATCAATTGCTTTCCTCACAACCCGTGGTCATGACCCGGGGGACGACCATCCTGGTGGAAGATCTGTTTTTCAATGTTCCGGCACGCCAAAAATTTCTGAAAAGCGATAGCACGGAGGGGGCTCGGATCAGCGCCCTTATGTACAGCTTTGCGGTGGGAAATCCGAAGATTTCGTTCCGTTACATCAAGGACGGTCGGCAGGTCTTCTATACAAATCGCAGAAACACCATAAATGAGAACCTCTTGGTCCTGTTTGGGACGAGCTACTACGATGCCTTGCGAAGCATTGAGGGGAAATCGGAACACTTCTCCGTGGAAGGACGGATTGGGGATAATACCTTCTATCGGGGCAACCGGCAGATGCAGTTCCTGTTTGTGAATGGACGAAGTGTGGATGATGAGGGGCTGCGGGATGCGGTGGAGCAAGTGTACCGGTCCATCATTCCCAATGGCCGTTTCCCCGCCTATCAAATCTTTGTGGAAACGGACCCCGGTTCCATTGAAATCAATATTCATCCCAACAAGCGACGCATCGAATTCCATCAGGGGGAGGAGCTTTACCAATTGATTCGTCAGACGATTCGTGACCAGCTCTTTCGACAAGTGGAGATTCCTCATGCGGTTCATGAAGAATCTTCGGCGAAAAGCACCCATGTCTGGGATCTTTCCACCGAGGATAGCTATCAAAAGCTCCTGGAGAATTATCGTTGGGCGGTGGAAGAGTCCCCCTCCGGTAAAAAAAATACAGCCCCTTCGCATGACCCTCTTGTCTCGGACCACCCGGCGATGAAGGACGAGTCGGCCTTTGAGTGGGAAGAGATCAAGGAGGAGGGGAGGAGTGAGGAGGACCGGCTCGGTCCCGTGGACAGGGAAGAGGAACAATCTTCTGCCTCAGAAACCGAAGGAACCCGGGATTCGGAAGAGAACCTCTCCTTTCTTTCCCAAGAAACGAAACGGGAGAATGGATTTCCGGAACCCAGCCGATTGACCTATATCGGTTGCCTCTTTTTGACCTATCTGATCCTTGAGGATCGGCAGATTGGCAAGTCCTATTTCATGGACCAGCATGCCGCCCATGAGCGAATCAATTATGAGCGCTTTATGAAGCAGCTGAACCATCATTGCATCATTTCCCAGAGCCTTTCTCCCGCGGTGGAAGTTCCGCTCACGGAATGGGAGAACGATCGGTTGGAACGACGGGAGACGGTGCTGAAGGACCTGGGATTTGATTTTTCTTATCTGAGTCCGGAAATTCTTTTGCTTCGGCAAGTGCCCGTCCTATTTCAAACCGATCGTCCCCAACAATTATTTACGGACCTGTTGGATGAAAACTTTACCGACCTGGCGGATGCGGATGATCTCCGTAATCGGATTGCCATGAAGGCCTGTAAAGCGTCGGTAAAGAAGGGATCTCGCCTGTCGCTGCCGGAGGTGGATCGACTGTTACGGGATTTAGCGGCATGCCAATACCCCTTCACCTGTCCTCACGGCAGACCAACCATGATTACGCTTTCCGAGACCGATCTCGAAAAGATGTTTATGAGGATCAAATGATGAAACGGCATCCGATCATCGTGATTGCCGGTCCCACCGCCGTTGGCAAAAGCGCTCTGGGAATCGCTCTTGCGAAGGAGTGGGGGGGAGAGATCATCTCCATGGATTCCATGCAGGTCTATCGGGGCCTAAACATCGGGACGGCAAAAATTATGCCGGAGGAGATGGAGGGAATCCCGCATCATCTGCTGGACATCGTGAATCCCGAGGAGCGATTTACCGTCGAGCAGTATCAAAGGCTGGCCTATCAAACCATTCGGGAAATCGAAGAAAGAGGGAAATTACCCATTCTGCTCGGGGGAACCGGCCTATATATGGATGCGGTTTTAAAGGGATTTCGTTTTGCGGAGTCCGAGGAGAATCTGGCCTATCGAAAACGGCTCGAGGGAGAGATGGAAACCCATGGGGAGGAGGCACTTCTCGAGAAATTAAAGAAACGGGATCCCCGGAAAGCAGCCTCACTTCATCCCGGAGACCGCAAGAAGATCATACGTGCCCTAGAGGTCCTTCATGAGACCGGACAGCCCATGAGCCAAAGAGAAAAGGCCTATAATTCTCCGCCTGATCTTGCTCCCTTTGTCATTGTTTTGGAGCGGAGCCGAGAGAGCCTCTACCGGATGGTGAACGAGCGTGTGGAAAAGATGGTAGGGCAGGGACTCATCGAGGAGGTTCTTGGTCTTGTTCGTTGCGGAAAGCTTCCGCCCTCTTCCCAGGCAAGCAAGGCGATTGGCTATCGGGAGGTGGTCTGGTTGCTCCGCGGGTGGGTCACGAAGCAGGAGATGGTGCGACTCATCCAGAAGCACTCACGAAACTACGCCAAGCGCCAGCTCACCTGGTTCCATAAGGATCCGAAGAATCACTTTTATAATGTGGAGAGTCTGACAACCCAAGAGATTCAGGAGCAGCTTCACTCGAAAATTCAAAATTTTTTGCAGAAGGGAAACGAGGGAACATGTTAGAGAAGTTATCAGAGATGTATGCGAGGGAATTTCATATTTCAGAGAATACCCTTCGCAGCATACAAGATGCAGAGATCACCTTGCAGGACCGCTTCGAAGAGTTGCAAGGCCTGCGGGAATATAATCAGTTAAAGGTGCTACGATCTTTTCAAAAGAACGAGCTCACGCAAGCGGACTTTTTTTCCGCAACGGGATATGGCTATGGAGACCTGGGGAGAGAAAAAACGGAAGCGATTTTTCGCGACGTGTTCCAAGCGGAGGATTGTGTGGTTCGGCCCTCCATTGCTTCCGGAACCCATGCGCTATCCACGGTGCTTTTCTCCCTGCTCAAAAAGGGAGACCTCTTTTATGCCGCCACGGGTCATCCCTACGACACCCTGCAGGAGGTCATCGGCATCCGTGGGAAAGAGCTGGGCACCCTCCTGGAAGACGGGATCATCTATGAACATGCCGAGCTAAAAGAAGATGGGAGCATGGATCTCGAGGCAATCCGTAAATTTTTGACCACCCATTCCGTGAAACTCGTCGAACTGCAGCGGTCCACGGGCTACACGAATCGTCGGGCTTTTACCATCGAAGAACTGGAGGAGGCCATTCAACTCATCCATGAGCTTTCTCCGACAACCATTGTCATGGTCGATAACTGCTATGGGGAATTCACCCAAGAGCGAGAGCCCATTGAGGTTGGGGCGGACATCATCGCCGGCTCCCTGATCAAAAATCCGGGAGGGGGAATTGCGGTTTCCGGAGGTTACATTGCGGGAAGGAAAGAACTGGTCGAACGGTGCATGAATCACCTGACCGCTCCGGGGCTGGGAAAGGATACCGGCCTCACCTTTGGAACAACACGAACCACGCTGCAAGGCTTTTTCATGGCGCCCCATATTACGGTGGAGGCCATGAAGGGCGCCCTGCTCTTTGCGAAGGTCTTTGAGCAGCAAGGCTATTCCTGCGTGCCCAAGAGCACCGATCCTCGAAGCGATATCGTGGAGGCCATTCAATTAAACGATGCCGATAAAGTTGTGGCCTTCTGCCGCGGAGTGCAACAGGCAGCATCGGTCGGCAGTGAAGTGGTGCCCTATCCCTGGGACATGCCGGGATATGACGATCAAGTGGTCATGGCATCCGGAGGATTTATCGATGGTTCCTCCATTGAAGTAAGCGCGGATGGCCCCTTGCGGGCTCCCTACATCGTCTACTATCAGGGAGGCATGGTTTACGAGCAGGCAAAATTGGCCTGCATGTTGGCACTTGAAAAAATTCAATAAATCTCTTGACACCGAACATTTGTTCTCATACAATAGAACCATCAAGAACAAATGTTCGAAGAAGGAGATTGCCATGAAAAGGACTGTCGTTGTCAATAAAAAAAGATTTTTGGCTTTTCTAAGCTTACTCACCCTTTTATGCTTTTTGATGATGCAATTGGTCTTCCGTTGCCTTCCTGCTTCCTATGCCTATGGCCAGGATACCCCGGACTACCAAAAAATATATGTGCAGAGTGGGGATACCGTGTGGAAACTGGCGGAACCAATCGCAAAACAGAAGAATGAAGATACCAGAGTCATTGTTCGTCAAATCTATCGATTAAATCATTTGGACCAAGCGACCTTACAACCCGGTCAACCCCTATTGGTTCCAAATATTTAATACCCGCATCCGTTGCCCCCGCAACGGATGTTTTTTTTTTGCGATCCGGAAAGGTCTCCCGCTACTGCCTTCGTTTGCCGATTCCGGAAAAATAGGTAGAGAAGGTCCGATTCTGCTATACTGAAAGCTAAGTAGGTAAGGTTCTCTATGAGAACAGACAGAGGAGGACAGCGATGTCAAATGAAGTGATTGAAATGCGAAATATCACCAAGTACTTTCCCGGGATTTTGGCAAATGACCACATTTCCATTACCCTGCATAAGGGGGAGATACTTGCGCTGTTAGGGGAAAACGGAGCCGGTAAGTCCACTTTGATGTCAATTCTTTTTGGCCTTTATGAACCCGATGAAGGAGAAATCTACGTCAATGGCAAAAAGGTTGTGATCAATGATCCTAATGAGGCCACTCGCTACGGCATCGGGATGGTGCACCAGCACTTTAAGCTGGTGCAAAATTTTACGGTTTTGGAAAATGTAATTCTGGGAGCGGAGACGACCAAGATGGGCGTTCTTTCCATGGGGGATGCCCGGAAAAGGGTGCTAGAGCTCTCTCAGCGCTACCATTTTCAGATTGATCCCGATGCCTTGATTCAAGACATTACGGTGGGAATGCAGCAACGTGTCGAAATTCTTAAGATGCTATATCGAAACAATGACATCCTGATTTTCGACGAGCCCACCGCCGTTTTAACGCCCCAGGAAATTGATGAGTTGATGGAAATTATGAAGCAACTCGTTATTGAGGGCAAATCCATTATTTTCATCACCCATAAGCTCAATGAAATCAAGGAAGTCGCAGATACCTGTGCCATCCTTCGAAAGGGAAAACTCATTGATACGGCACCCGTGGACAGCCTCAGCATTGAAGAGATGAGTGAAAAAATGGTGGGCAGGAAGGTAAACCTGCATTTTGATCTCGGGCAGCCTAAGCTGGGGCAACCCGTTCTTCAGGTTCGCGATTTATCCCTGGAGAATCCCAAGGAGGGACAAAAGGCCCTCCACCATATTGACTTTGATGTGCAGGAAGGGGAAATTGTCTGTGTTGCCGGCATCGATGGCAATGGGCAGTCTGAGTTGGTCTATGCCTTGACAGGCTTAATCGAGAACGTCAGCGGACAGATTTACTTAAACGGTACGGATATTTCCACAAAGTCGATTCGCTATCGCAACACCCATGGCATGAGCCACATTCCGGAAGATCGACAGAAGCACGGGCTGATCCTGGATATCAATCTCGCACAGAACTTGAACTTGCAGACCTACTTTATGGAGGATTTCCAAAAGGGCGGTTTTATCCAGAAGCAGAAGGTCAGAGAATACTCCTCGCATCTTATTGAGCAATATGATGTCCGTTCGGGACAGGGAAATGATACCATTGTTCGTTCCATGTCCGGAGGGAATCAACAGAAGGCGATAGTGGCAAGAGAGTTTGAGAGAGACCATAACCTGCTCATTGCCGTACAGCCAACCCGGGGATTGGATGTCGGTGCCATCGAATATATTCACCGGCAAATCATCGAACAGAGAAACCGGGGAAAGGCCGTATTATTGATTTCTTTTGAGCTGAGTGAAGTTCTGGGAATTTCCGATCGCATTCTGGTGATTCACGAAGGCCGGCTCGTGGCGGAGCTGAATCCCCATGAGACGGATGAAAGGGAACTGGGTCTCTATATGTCAGGGGCGAAAAAGATGGAGGTAAGTCACCATGAAAAATCGATTCAGTAATGGCTTTCGCAAAGCGGCGCCTTCCCTCATTGCCATTGTGATTGGTCTCATTGTCGGGGTTGCGATCATCGCCCTGACAAACCCGGAGATGGCGGGGATGGCGATTCCCGAGTTTTTCTTCTGGCCAGCTACACGAGGATTGAGTGGGGTGGGGGACCTCTTCTATCACATGATGCCTCTGCTTCTCTGTGGTCTTTCCGTCGGCTTTGCGTATAAAACCGGCCTCTTTAACATTGGTGCCTCGGGACAGTTTATGATGGGCGGCTTTATTACCATTCTCTTCTGTGCCAAGCTGCAGGGCTCGGTTCCCGCCTATGTGCTCTGGCCGTTAGCGATATTGATCTCCGCATTTGCAGGAGCCCTGTTGGCGGCCTTGGTGGGCGTTTTAAAGGCATACCGGAACGTGAATGAAGTGATCACTTGTATCATGCTGAACTACATCACCATGTATATCGTCAATGACTTTATTAAGCGATTCGGAATCTACAGTCAGATGAAGAACAATACCATATCGATCGTTCCTGCCATTCCCAAGATGGGAATCGATGTTCTCTTCCCGGGAACAATTGCCAATGGCAGCATCTTTATCGGCATTCTTCTCGTTATCCTCCTGCATGTTCTTCTGAAGAAGACAACCTTTGGCTTTGAATTACAGGGGGTTGGCTTGAATCGACACGCCGCACAGTATGCGGGAATCAATGAGAACCGCAGCATTATCTTATCGATGGCGATTGCGGGCGCTCTCGCTGCCATTGGGGGAAGCATGCTCTATCTTTCCGGAGCGGGAAACCACATGACCGTGCAAGAGGTACTACCGCAGGAAGGATTTGATGGCATCGCGGTTTCCCTGCTGGGACTCAATGAACCCATCGGCATCTTCTTCTCCTCCTTCTTTATTGCCTTCATGAAGCTGGGGGGCCAGGAGATTCAGACCCTGGGCTATGCACCGGAGCTGATCACCATGATCATATCCTTCATTCTTTGGGTCTCTGCCCTGTCCGTCCTCTTCCGCCGTCTGTTGAATCGGTCGGAGAAAAGAAGGAAGACGTCGAAGAGCCCAAAAGGGGAGTCCGCGGAATCTACGAATCCGGGAGAGGAGTAAGCGATGAACCTATTTATTTTTATTGCACAGCAGATGCTTTTATTTAGTATCCCATTACTCGTGGTCGCTTTGGCGGCGATGTTTTCCGAACGCAGCGGTGTCGTCAATATCGGTTTGGAAGGAATCATGGTCATGGGAGCTTTTGCGGGGACAATCTTTCTCCATTTCGCCAGTGAATCGGAGAGCTTTAATCCCAAGATGGCTCTTATGATCGCGATTCTCCTCTCGATCGCCTGTGGAATTCTCTATTCCGTCTTTCATGCGTTTGCATCCATCAACATGTTTGCCGACCAGATTATCTCCGGGACCGCCCTCAACATGTTTGCCGGCGCCTTTTCGATCTTCGTGGCGCGCTCTCTTGTGGGCATCCAACAGATCACCTTTGCCGGGGATTACAAAATTGATCAGGTTCCCCTGTTGAGTAAGATTCCTTTTATCGGACCCATATTCTTCCAGGATGCCTATATCACGACGTTCCTGGGAATTGCCATTCTCTTCCTGTCCTCGTTTGTTCTTTACAAGACGCGCTTTGGCCTTCGTCTTCGTTCTGCCGGAGAGTTTCCCCAGGCCACCGATGCAGCCGGAATTTCCGTTCCCAAAATTCGTTGGGCGGGAGTTTTGATTTCGGGAGCACTGGGCGGTCTGGGAGGATTGGCCTATATTCTTCCGATTTCCACGGAATTTAACGGAACCGTCTCCGGATATGGATTCCTGGCCATTGCGGTATTGATCTTCGGCCAGTGGAAACCGCGCTATATTGCACTCGCAGCCTTCTTCTTTGGCCTGCTCAAGACGATTTCCGCCGCTTATACGGGGATTGATTTTCTGGCGCAGCTGGGAATTCCTCAGTTTGTTTACCAGATTATGCCCTATGTGATTACCATCTTCGCTCTTTTCCTCACCAGCAAAAAGTCACAGGCACCGGCTGCCGAAGGAAAGCCCTTTGATAAGGGAATGCGGTAAGGGAAATCGGTGGATATATCAAGGGACTCGGCGATGCCGGGTCTCTTTTTCATTGAAAGCAATCATTCAGAATGTGCTATAATTTATCCGAATACAGAGAGTACTCTGTAAAAATTAAAGGAGGGTATGGAATGAAATTCGCAAAACGATTTTTTGCTCTTTTATTGGCCTTCGTTATGGTCCTAGGCCTGGCTGCTTGTGGCAGCTCTGATAAGAAGGGCGACAAGGCTTCATCCGAAGCTGACAAGGCGAACAGCCAAGCATCCCAAGAGGACAGCAAAGAGGCCTCCGGGGACAAGAAAGAGGATGCAACGAAAGGCAAGACCGAACTGGGCGAAAATTCTTTGTTCTTGATTACCGACTTGGGAACCATCGATGATAAGTCTTTCAACCAGAATTCCTTTGAGGGCTTGAAGAAGTTCGGCAAAGAGATTGGGGTAGAGGCGAAGTACTTAAAGCCCGCCGGAGAAGGTGACCAGAACTATGAACAGGCGATTGAGCAGGCCATCAAGCGTGGAGCAAAGATCGTTGTAACACCGGGCTTTTTGTTCGAGCTTGCCGTGGGCAATGCGCAAAAAAAGCATCCGGATGTGAAGTTCATTGCGGTTGACTTTGAGCCCAAGACCGTTGTGGAAGGAAAAATGGATGACAAGGGAAATCCGGTAAAGGAAAAGGACATTCAAAAAAATACGGTCTCGGTATTGTTTAAAGAACAGGAATCCGGTTTCTTGGCCGGATATGCTGCCGTAAAGGACGGCTATAAGAACCTGGGATTTATGGGTGGCGTTGCTGTTCCCGCGGTTATCCGTTATGGATTCGGCTTCATTGCCGGTGCAAATTATGCGGCAGAACAGCTGAATGAGAAAGTAAACATCAACTACAACTACACGGGCAAGTTCACCGCCAGCCCAGAAATTCAGACCATGGCCGCTACCTGGTATAAGAAGGGGACGGAGATGATCTTTGGCTGCGGTGGTGGCATCTATGCTTCCATTCTGAAGGCTGCTCAGGAGAACAATAAGTTCATGATTGGTGTCGATGGGGACCAGGGAGACCTCGGAAAAGAGATCGTGACTTCTGCCATGAAGAACCTCTCCACCGCGGTTTATGATGTCTGCAAATCCATCAATGACGGCAGCTTCAAAGGGGGAGACAGCTTGATCTTCACCATTAAGGAAAAAGGACTTCAGCTGTCCGATGACTTCTCTCGCTTCAAGACCTTTAAAGAAGACGACTATAAGAAGATCTACCAGGATATGATTGATAACAAAGATGGAATCACCAAAAAGATTCCGGATATCAATTTCTCCTTGCCGGAAGCAGAGCAGGGCGATCCCAGCAAGATCATGGAACAGTTCAAATCGGTAACTTTGAATTACATTCAGTAAGTACCGCGAACGTAAAAAAGAGCTCGGATTCTCAGGAATCCGAGCTCTTTTTTATAAAATGAAGCAACAAAAATGTCCAAGCTTACGCTTGGACAGTGCGGGTAAGAGGACTCGAACCTCCACCGAATTGCTCCGATATGAACCTGAATCATACGCGTCTGCCAGTTCCGCCATACCCGCAAGAAAAACGATGTTTAGATTATACAACGGGTCGATGGGAATTGCAAATATTTTTACACAGACATCTGATAAATTTTACATGTACTTATGTTATTATATTTCTATCAGATCACGAGAAAGATAGGAGGTTGGACTGATGGACAACACAGAGAATATCATCACGACAAGCTCCAATATCTTAAGCAGACAGGAACGAAAAATCCTGGATGTTGCCTTAATTGCCGGAAAGCTCTTGCTGCAAAGCGGGGCAGAGACCTTTCGCGTGGAAGATACGGTGGAGAGAATTCTCAATCTTTCCGACCATGAGAGCTTTGACGTGATCTCAACCTTGACCGCCCTCTTTGTGAGCTTACAGCTGAAGAACGGGGAGTATCTCTCCGTTTCGAAGCGCATCAAAGTGAGGGGGGTCAATCTCAATATGATTCAGGAGGTAAACTCCATTTCGCGCGCGCTGGCAAACCATGAAATTGATGTCGATCAAGCCAACCAGCAGCTTAATGAGCTGATTCAGTTTACCCGTAAGGAAAACACCCACGATATCCTTTTAAACATGATCTGTACCTCGGGTTTTTGTATGATGGTCGGGGGCGGCATTTATGAATCGATCTTCGCAGCACTCTCAGGACCGTTGATCAACCTGGCGGATTATTTTATCCGAAAACGGAATTTGGGAGGCTTTGTTCCCACTTTCCTAAAGGCGTTCCTCGCTGCACTTTTTGTGTGCATCGCCAGCCGCTTTGTCCCGAGCCTGAAGATTCAAGCGATGATCGGTGGAGCTCTCATGTTGCTGTTCCCCGGTACCAACTTAACCAACGGGATTCGGGATGTCATGAACGGGGATTATCTGACGGGTGCGGCAAACCTGCTATCCGCCCTAACCACCGCCCTGGCCTTAGCTGTCGGGGCCGCTTTTGCTCTGATGTTGACGGGGGTGAGTGCCGTATGATGGGAGAAGTGATGAGAGGATTTTCTGCCCTTCCTTGGGCGGATATAATGTGGACCGTGATTGGTTCGATCTACGCGGTCAGCACGGTCTCCTATATTTTTGGCCTTCGCGGCCCCTTGGTTTTCTTCAATGGGTTTCTCGGAGGCGTCTGCTGGTTTGTCTACTGCATCTGTATGGATTTCCACATTGATCTTTTTTTCTCGACGGTCATCTCAACGACCTGTACCGCCATGGGAGCGCAGATTGGCGCACGCATTTTTAAAGCTCCGGTGACCATCATGCAAACCCCCTCCCTGTATCCGCTCGTTCCGGGATTGCTCGTCTACCGTGCCACCATTGCCTTTATCTCGGGAGACCATCCAACGGCATCGATGTATGCGGAGCAAACCGTAATCACGGCCTGTGGTATTGCCTTGGGGATTCTCTTTGTGGAAGCTTTCTTTATTGTCAATCGCGGAATTCGCTTTCGCTATCGAAGGGGAAGAAGGATTCTTTGGAAACGACACCATCCATAAATCAGAGGTTTTATCGCTAATAACCAGGAATTAGAAAGAAGGATAGAATGATTGAATTTCGTTATGATACCCAGTTGTTAATCGAAGGAGAAAATCTTTCCGAAGATGCGATCAATGAGTATTTTCGGAGCCATTTTGAAGGAGACTGCCTGCTTGCGGTAGGAGATGAGAATCTAATCAAGATTCACTTCCACACGAATCGTCCCTGGGAGGTGCTGGAGTACTGTGCCTCTCTCGGAGAAATTTTTGATATCGTCGTGGAGGACATGGATCGTCAGTCCCGAGGACTAAAGGGCTAAGAAGAGATTTTATGCTGTTACAATAGCATATGCCGTATTAATGCGTTTAAAGATGCATTAAAGGAGAGAAGAACGTGCGTTATCTAGCCATTCTTGGAGATTTAAAAAAATCGAGTATTTCAAAACATCGAAAAAGGGACCAGCAGCGCATCAAGGCAAGCCTGGAAGAAATTAATCGGATCTATCGTGGAAATTTAGCGGCTTCCTTCGTGATTTCCTCGGGGGACTCCAT
>ERZ1673749.397-NODE-397-length-52156-cov-9.514520_pt1 | contig 52156 bp, 52 predicted proteins | sample MGYA00580204_ERZ1673749 | MGnify/ENA primary metagenome ERZ1673749 (study PRJEB41218, sample SAMN15661745) | gut metagenome | host: Homo sapiens | place: Canada: London | collected 2015-08-20/2019-03-30 | study: EMG produced TPA metagenomics assembly of...
TTCCCGGTGATCAAGGACCTCACCGTGGATCGCTCCGCGCTGGACCGCGTGATGCAGCAGGGCGGCTACGTCTCCATCAACGCCGGTACCGCTCCGGACGCGGATACGCTGGCTGTGAACCACCACGACTCGGAGACCGCGCTGGACTACGCTGCCTGCATCGGCTGCGGCGCCTGCGTGGCTGCCTGCCCGAACGGTGCTGCGCACCTGTTCACCGGCGCGAAGCTCAAGCACCTCAAGCTGCTGCCGCTGGGCAAGCAGGAGCGCGGCCGTCGTGCGCGCAAGATGGTCGACGAGCTGGAGACCAACTTTGGCCACTGCTCGCTCTACGGCGAGTGTGCAGACGTGTGCCCGGCGGGCATCCCGCTGGACGCGGTCGGCGCGATCAACGCAGAGCGCGCACGCGCAGCCTTCCGCGGTGGCGACGACTAGGCCGTCGTATAATAACGACACCAGTATTGATCCAGTATTTGACGCAGGACTAGAGAAAAGAGTCATCATGGCTTCCGAGCACGCTGTTGCAGACATCAGGAGCGAATCCTTCCCGGACTATGCACCGGCCATTCAGGACACCTACATCGAGGGCTACGACCCGGTTTCCCTCGGCGCGCCCCATTCTTCGCTGAACAAGTACTTCACGTGGATCGCGATGGGGCTGATCCTGGCGTCCTTGCACGGCTTCGGGATGGCTGTGTGGGGCGGTGCCGCAATGATTTACGGCTTCGGCGCTCAGCAGCATGACTACGCCCAGATCATGCTCATCATCGGCGTGGTAGAGATGATTGTCACCCTCGTCGGCGGTGCAGTCCTGCTGGGCCTGGGCCGCAAGGACTACAAGGCCTACCGCAAGGCAACCGGCCGCGTGAACTAGCTGCTGCGCCCCATATGCACTCCCCGCCAGAGAACTTCAGGTTCTCCGGCGGGGAGTTTTGCGTGTGCAGCCCGCCCTTCTAGCTCGGCAACCGCCCTGCCATAATCGGGGTATGGCTCAGCACGCGCTCATGCCCGCGCCCGCGAACGAGGCGGCGCGGCGGCGGACTTTAAGAAACCACAAGATTTTTGTCACCAGCCTGCTCGGGCTGATGGCCGTGATTTTCCTGTCGTGCTCGTGGTGGCAGTCCACCGGCACAGCCCCCGGCTGGGTCGGCTACGTGCGCGCCGCCGCCGAAGCCGGCATGGTCGGCGGCCTCGCCGACTGGTTTGCCGTGACGGCGCTGTTTCGCTTCCCCATGGGGATTCCGATTCCGCACACGGCCATCATCCCTAATAGGAAAGACCAAGTTGCCGACGCGCTCAGCGAGTTCGTCAGCGAAAACTTCCTCAACGCCCGGACCATTACGCAAAAAGTGATGGAAGCTGAGCTCCCAGAGCGTGTCGGCGTGTGGCTCTCGGAGCCCGCGAACGCGCAGCGCGTGAGCGAAGAGGCAGGCGTTTTCGCCGTGCGCCTGGTCCGCGGCATCGATCCCGCAGATGCGGAGGCACTGATCAACGCACAGCTGATCGACCGCCTCGCCGAGCCGACGTGGGGCCCGCCGATCGGCCGCGCGCTCGACGGCTTCATCGCGGACGGCAAGGCCGAGCCCATCGTCGACGACATCATCGCCTGGTCTCGCACCAAACTGGGCGGGATGGAGCAGAGCATCATCACGCTTATCGACGAGCGCATGCCCCGCTGGGCGCCCAAGTTTGCCAAAGACTTAGTCGGGGAGAAGGTCTACACCGAGCTGGTGAAGTTCATGGCAGAGGTGGACCATGACCCGAACCACGAGGCGCGCCGCGCGATCCGCCGCCAACTCACTCAGTTCGCCCAAGACCTCCAGTTCGACGGCGAGATGATCGCCCGCGTCGAGGCGCTAAAAACCGATGTGATGGGCTCGCATGCGGTGACGTCCGCCGCCGGCAACATCTGGGCACAGCTCTCGGAAGCGCTCATTGCCAACGCCGAGGACGAAGACAGCCTGTTGCGCCGCAAGGTCGCGAGTACGGCGCAGGAGTGGGGCGAGAAGCTGGCGCACGATGAGCAGGTGCGCACAGCGGCCGAAGCGAAGCTGGAGAAGGCGGTGCACTACGCCGCGGACAACGGCGCCGATCAGATCGTGGGCATCATCGCGGAGACGATCCAGCGCTGGGATGGGCGCGAGGCCTCCGACAAGATTGAGCTGATGGTGGGCAAGGACCTGCAGTTTATCCGGCTTAACGGCACGATCGTGGGTGCGCTCGCCGGTCTGGTTATTTACACTGTGTCTCAACTGCTCTTTTTCTGACAAAGGATGGACCATGACTGATCACACCCCGCAGGGGAAGCACGCCGCACACGAAGAGAACACCGCCGCCGACGGGCTGCGCGCAAATCTGCGCGACGCCGGACAGGCCCTGCTTGCCGCAGGCTCCTCGCTCGGCTCGCTGCTGAGCAAGCAGGCGGACAAGTACGCCGGGGATCTGCCGGGCAAGCTGAAGGCGGCCACCGCGAGTGCGCGCGAGCGCCTCGATCACGCCTCCAATGAGGGCGAGGTGCGCGCCGCAGCCTCCAGCTTTGTCGCCGAGGCCGAGAAGCAGTTCCAGGCGTTCCAGCAGCGCGACCTGGAGTTCTCCGATGAGCTCAAGCGCACCCTTCGCAGCACGCTGGACGAGGCCCGCGGGACCTTTAACACGAAGATCGCGGAGCTCCGCGCGAAGGACACCGACGGCGTGCTCGAGGACGTCCGCCAGCGCCTGGAGGAGCTGTTCGGGCGCGTGCAGGAACAGTTTGGTGGCAAGGAAGAGACGCCGGATATCATCGAAGGCGAAATCGTTGCCGAGGACGGAAAGTAATCCATGCCCATTCCCTTTGACACGAGCACGGTCGGGTTGATCGCGTCGATTCCGAATTTGTGTAGCGCCGCGCTTTTCCTCCTGGTGGGAATCGCCGGCTTCGTCGGCCTCTATTTTGCTGCCACGACCCGCCCCGATGCATTCGAGGCCGCAGACCGGCAGTCGAAGGGCGCATGGTGCGCGATCCTGGGCCTGTCTGGCCTGGTTTGCCTGCTGAGCTTCCCCTTTGTGATGTGGTTTGGCGCCGTGGCGATCGGCATCTACTGGTTTGACGTCAAGCCGCAGATCGATGGCATCCTCAACGGCAACTACGGCTACTAGGGTTTGACCCGCGCATGGATGACTTGGAGTGGCTGGCTACCCGCCGCGGCACCTGTGTCGCCGGCGGGCCTTTCCATGTACCGGATGATCCGGGCGCGGCCGGGGTGGTCGTCGAGCCGACCCAAATCCCGCAGGCGGTGCGCGCCGGGCTACCAGTGATCGCGGTGGTTGGCTGGCCCACGGGACGGCACCACAGTGTGATTAAGGCGGCGGAGGCGCGCCTTGCCGCAGAGTCGGGCGCGGATGCGCTGTGGCTGGCTTTGGACCCAGACGCGACGGAAGAGGCGATGCTCGCAGACGCCATCGCGGTGCACCAGTCACTCGAGGTAGAGGTGGGGATCGTTTGCCCCGCGGCGCCGGACCCGGCTGTGGTTCGGGTGGCGGAAACACTTGGCGCGTCGTGTCTCGCGCTGCCTGCGTCAGCGCCGCTGCCGGAGACCTCCTTGGACATCTGCGTCTTCGGTGCCGAGCCGGGCGATCAGGCCGCGATCGCGTGGCTGGAGGCGGGGGCGGCCTACGTGTTTGCCGCTTGCGCCTAGATGGCGAAGTTTTTGCCCTGCATCTGCTGCAGCTCGTTGAAGTTCACGTTTTCGCCGGCCATCGTCACGCGCACCCCGCCGGGGATGACGGTGAATTCCTCGATGCGCATCTGGCCGGTGCTTTGGCCCTCCATGCCCTTGTTCATGGCGTCGCTGAGCGCGCCGGCTGCCTCATCGGGCAGGTCGAAGCCGAAGAGTTGGGTGCCGGTGGCCTCGAAGCGCATGTGCCCGCCTTCGGTGATCGGCTTGAGGTCTAGGCTGGCTGCACCGCCGCTGAAGGCGATGTGGATGGTGCCAGCCTCAGGGTCCGTGTTGACCTCGGAGACGTTGATGATGCCGCTGAGGAAGGAATCCTCGCCCATCTGCTCGCGCAGTTGCTGGTTGAGCATGGCGCGGATTAGGTCGTTGGTCAGCTCGGTGTCCAGGCGCAGCGAGTCCGCGATCGGCTCGCCGTCACCGTAGCGCATGTTGTCCATCTGCACGTGCGAGGCGGGCTCGCCTGTGACCTCGTCGCCGTTGACCACAAGGGTCGAGGGCGTTTCGATATCGATGTGCGGCAGCTTGCCCGATGCCAGCCCGAAGAGCACCGGCTGCGGGCCAAAGGAGACCTTGGGGTCAGCAGGTTCGGCAGCCTCACCGGACTCAGCCGTAGACGCCGCGCCCGCCTCGTATTCGGAGGTGATCTGGTTGGCCATGAACATGCGGATCCCGCCCTCGGCGATAAGCAGCAGGACGAGCAGCACGGCAAGGATGCCGACGATGACTTTCCACGCAGTTTTCATGCGGCCTAGTGTACGGCAGGGTCCACCGCCGCCCACTTCACTGTGAGCACGTTGTCGCGCAGCGGCCGGCGCACAGGTTGGATGGGCCAGCCTAAGGCGATGAGTTCCTTGCGGGCCTCGCGCCAGCGGACCCGGGGCCCGTAGGGCTCGAATGCGGCGGCGTGGGCGTAGGCGGCGTCGGCGTCGGCAAGCAGGGCGTGGATGCGCTCGCCCGGCACATTGCGGTGAATGAGCACCTTGGGCAGGCGCTCGGCGACATCGCCGGGGGTGGCCACGTCGAAGGGGTCCCAGGCGAGGGTGAGTGAGCGCGGGCCGGAGGCGTCGAGAAGCACCCAGGTGGCGCGGCGGCCGATCTCGTCGCAGGTTCCCTCGATGAACATGCCGCCGGGTGCGAGGCGCTCGCAGACGGTGCGCCAGGCCGCGTCGACTTCCGCGACGTCGTATTGGCGGAGCACGTTGAAGGCGCGCACGAGGTGGGGGCGGTAGCCGGCGAGCTCGAAGCCGCCGAGCTCGAAGCGCACGCCGTCGCGCGGCGGCAGCACCCTATCCGGGTGGATTTCTAGCCCCACGACCTCGGTGGATACGTTGATGCGGCGCAGCCACCGGGCCCACTCGACGGTGGTGGTGTGCGAGGCGCCGTAGCCCACGTCGAGCGCGAGCGGGGCCGGTGCGCTACGCAGAAGGGAACGGATCGCGGGGTTGTAGAAGGCCCAGCGATCGCAACGGCGCAGGCGGTTATACCCGGTAGTGCCGCGGGTGATGACCCCGTACGGCTTACCGGGGCCGGCCTGCGCCTTGAGGTTGTGGTGGTGCGGGGAGATTTACAGGTTCTCCGCAATCCACTGCTCGGTGAGCTTCGCTTCGTTTTCCACGATCTCCTCGAGCGCCTCGGCCACTTTCGGCTCGAGCGCGGCACCCATGAAGGGGATGTCCACCTTTGCCTCGTTGTCGTAGGCCAGGGTGGTGGTCTCGCCCTCGCCGGTCATGGTGATCTCGCCGGAGAAGTCGACCGGGGTGCCCTTCACGTCACCGGTGAAGGTGTGGTTGGCGGTGTTGCCGTCCAGCTTACCGATGTTGACCACGCGCTTGAGCTTGAGATCCTGGCTGATCATGGCCTGGGCGGCCTCGGGAAGGATGGACTTCGGCAGCACCTCAAACAGGGTGGCGGTCTCACCGGTGAACTCGTGCAGCTGGCCCGGCTCCGGGGAGAGCTTCTCCGCGATGAACTCCCAGTACGCCTGGGTAGCGTAGGCCTCGGCGACCTTCTCGGCCGGCTGGTTGATGGTTACGGTGGTTTCACTACGTGCAGTCATGACCAACAGACTACCGTTGGTGGGGTGTCTGATTCATCTTTTGCCTCCCTGACCACGCTCCGCGTCGGCGGTACCCCCGCTGACCTGATTCGTTGTGCAAGCGCCGAGGAGCTCGCCGCAACCGTCGCCCGCCTCGATGCGGCAGGCACCCCGCTGCTTGTGGTGGGCGGCGGCTCGAACCTGCTCGTGGCCGAGGGGCAGCTGGACATCGTCGCGGTTGTCGCAGAAAACGCGGGCATTTCGCTTCTCGACGCCACCTCGTCCCCCTCCCACGCCACCCTGCGCATCGGCGCTGGCACCGTGTGGGACGACGTCGTGGCCTACGCGGTCGAGCACGGCCTGGGCGGCATCGAGGCGCTCTCCGGCATCCCGGGTTCCGCGGGCGCGACCCCGGTGCAAAACGTCGGCGCGTACGGCGCGGAGATTGCCGAGGTGCTCACGCGCGTGCGGCTGTACAACCGCGAGACGAAGACCGACGAGTGGGTGCCCGCCAGCTCCCTGGACCTGGCGTATCGCTACTCCAACCTGAAGTTCACGCACCGCGCGGTGGTGCTCGAGCTCGAAATCGAGCTGGAGCGCCGGGAGCTGTCGGCGCCGCTGCGCCACCTTGGCGGCGCACGCGTCCCACTGGCCGAGGCGCGCGCTTCTGTGCTGGCCACGCGCAAGAAGAAGGGGATGGTGTTGGACCCGCAGGACCACGACACGTGGTCGGCCGGCTCCTTTTTCACCAACCCCGTCGTGGACTCGGCAACCGCGGACGCGATCGAGCGCGAGGTCGGGGAGGGGGGCATGCCGCGCTTTGCGCAGCCAGACGGCAAGGAGAAGCTGTCGGCGGCCTGGCTCATCGAGCGCGCCGGGTTCCCGCGCGGCTTCCCCGGCGAGGACGCGCCGGCGCGCTTGTCGACGAAGCACACGCTCGCCCTGACCAACCGCGGACAGGCGACCGCGGACGACATCGTGGACTTGGCGCGGCGGGTGCAGCGTGGCGTCGAGAAGCGCTTCGGCGTAGCGCTCGTCCCCGAGCCTGTGTGGGTGGGCCTTTAGCCCAGCATCCGCAGCAGGTCGTCGCGGACCTCGCGGCGGCGAATCTTGCCCATCTGATCGCGCGCGAGCTCCTCGAAGTGGTAGAAGGTGCGCGGGACCTTGTAACGGGTGAGGTTCTCGCGCGCGTGCTCCTTTAAGCCCTCCGGGTCGAGCGCGGCACCGTCGCGCAGCACGACGCAGGCGACGACGTCTTCCGAGCCGTCCTCGCGGGGGCGGCCCACCACGGCGACGTCGACCACGTCGCGGTGCTTGCGCATGACCTCCTCCACCTCGGCGGGGTAGACGTTGAAGCCGCCGGTGATGATGAGCTCCTTGATGCGCGAGACGAGCTTGATAAAGCCGTCTTCCTCCATCACGCCCATGTCACCGGTGCGGAACCAGCCGTTGTGGAAGGCGCGCTCGGTCGCCTCCGGGTTGTTGAGGTAGCCGCCGAAGACCTGGGGGCCCTTCGCCAGGATTTCGCCCTCCTCGCCGTAGGGCATGTCCTCGTCGAGGTTCTTTTCGTTGGCGATACGGATCTGGGTATCCGGGAAGGGGATGCCGATGTAGCCGGGGCGGCGATCCGCCGTGCGCGGGTTGCCCACGATGATCGGCGAGGTCTCGGTCAGCCCGTAGCCCTCCACCAGGTGGCCGCTGGTAATGGCCTCCCACTCCTCAATGACCTCGGCAGGCAGGGAGGAGGCACCGGAGAAGCCGATCTTCACATTGGACATGTCGACGTTCTGCTCGCGCGCGGCTTTCACAATGCGCTCGAACACGGTGGGTACGCCCGGGATGAAGCTCGGCGGGCGCTTCTTCAGCGCGCGCATGATCAGGTCCATCTTCGGGGCCGGGAGCAGGACGAGTTCGCTGCCCACCAGCATCATCAGCGCGAGGGAGAAGGTCAGCCCGTAGGCGTGGAAGAAGGGCAGCGTGGCCAGCATGCGCTGGCCAGGCTCCTGCAGCTCCTTGACCCAGGCGCGGCCCTGCAGGGGATTGGCGTGCAAGTTGGCGTGGGTGAGCACCGCCCCCTTCGGCGCGCCGGTCGTGCCGGAGGTGTAGAGCACCACGGCGGGCGAATCTGGGGTCAGCGTCTCCGGAATTTCCAGGTCCGTGCCCTCGCCCCCGATGGCGGAGCCGGTGAGCGCTTCGAAGGGGACCGTGTTGGTGCAAGGCCCGGTCAGCTGGGCGCGCGCGTCCCGGATCCGGGGGATCGGGATGCGCAGGGCGAGGCGCTGCAACCGCGGCATCGCCCGGGTCATGTCCACACTGACCACCGTTTCCAGGGCGGTATCCGCGCGTAGCTTCTCCAGGGTGTCCGCGGTTTTATCCCACACGATGGCGATGCGGGCGCCGTGGTCGGCGAACTGCGGGCGCAGCTCGTTGGCGGTGTAGAGCGGGTTGTGCTCCACCACGACGCCGCCGAGCAGTTGGACTGCGTAGAAGGCGACGATGTGCTGTGGGCAGTTCGGCAGCATGATGGCCACGCGGTCGCCCTCGCGCACGCCGAAGGCCTTGAGGCCCGCAGCGGCGCGGCGGACGTCGCGGTCCAGCTCGGCGAAGGTGAGCGTGCGGCCGAAGAAGGTCGCCGCAGGCTTGTGGGCGTTTTTCTCCAGGTTCCGCTGGTACATCTCCGGCAGGGTGGTAGTGCCGTACTCCAGGTGGTGGGCGGTCCACTCCGGGTAGTACTGCAGCCAGGGTGTGTCGCGGTTCGGATCGTGTGCGGCGCCAGGGTGAGCGGGTTGCGCAGTTGAAGACATGCCACACACCTTACGCTCCCGTAGCTTTTGGGGCCGGATGTCGGCTGGCACCGGCTACGCGTCGTCGCGAAGCATCTGCATGAGTGTGTCTTGCACCTCGCGGCGGCGCACCTTGCCCGTTTGATCCCGGTTGAGCTCTTCGAAGTGGTAGAAGGTGCGCGGCACCTTGTAGCGGGTGAGGCGCTCGCGGGCGAAGTCCTTCATCCCTTCCGGGTCGAGTGCGGCACCGTCGCGCAAGGTCACGCACGCCACCACGTCCTCCGAGCCGTCGGCGCGCGGGCGGCCGACAACCGCGATGTCGGTGATGTCCGGGTGCTGGCGCATGACCTGCTCTACCTCGTCCGGGTAGACGTTGAAGCCGCCGGTGATGATGATTTCCTTGATGCGGGCGACCAACTTGATCCACCCGTCTGCCTCCATCACCGCCATGTCGCCGGTGCGGAACCAGTCCTCGTGGAAGGCGCGTTCCGTGGCCTCCGGCTTGTTGAGGTAGCCGGCGAAGACCTGCGGGCCGCGGGCAAGCAGCTCGCCCGGTTCCCCAGCTGGCATGGTCTCGGCGGGGTTGTCCGGGTTGGCAATGCGGATCTCGGTGTTGGGGAAGGGCAGGCCGATGTAGCCGGGGCGGCGGGTGCCATCGAGCGGGTTGCCGGCCAGGATGGGGGAGGTCTCGGTGAGCCCGTAGCCCTCGATCAGTCGCCCGCCGGTGGCCTGCTCCCAGCGCTCAATGGTGGGCGCCGGCAGGGTGGCTGCCCCGGAGATGGAGGTGTGGATGGAGGAAAGGTCCGCGCCCGACTCCACGGCCCAGTCGATGATGCGGTCGTAGAGCGTGGGTACCCCGGGCAGGACGGTGGGGCGCGTCTTGGTAATCGCGGGCTGGTAGAGCTCTGGCTTCGGCGCGGGCACGAGCACCATTTGCGCGCCGCAGGTCAGCGGCAGGCCGTAGTTGAGCGCAAACCCGTAGATGTGGAACAGCGGCAGGACGCCGAGCACCTTTTCTTTCACCGCGCCCCAGTCCTCCAGCCAGGAGATGCCGGCGGTGAGCACGGAGACGATGTTGCGGTGGGTCAGCGGCACGCCCTTCGGTTCGCCGGTGGTGCCGGAGGTGTAGATCATCAGCGCGGTATCTTCGGGCTCCACCTGCGGCGTTGGCGCTGGTCTTTGGGGCGCGTGGAGCAGGCCGGCAAAGCTGATCGTGCCGGGCGCGGGCCCGGTGAGCTGCTCGCGCTTGGATTTGATCGGCCCGATCGGTACGGAGAGCAGCGCCTTGGTGGTCCACGGCATCTCCTCGATCATGTTGACGGCGATGACCGTTTCCAGTGGCGTCTGTTCGGTCAGCGTGGTGAAGGTGGAGGCCTGTTTGTCAAAGACGATGGCGACCTTTGCTCCGTGGTCTGCAAACTGACTGCGCAGCTCGTAGGCGGTGTAGAGCGGGTTGTGCTCGACCACGATCGCGCCGAGGCGGAGGATGGCGGTGACGGCGATGATGTGTTGCGGGCAGTTTGGCAGGGCGACTGCGACGCGGTCGCCGGCGCGCACCCCATAGCTGTGCAGCTGCACGGCAAGGCGCGAGACCTTGGTGTTGAGCTCGTCGTAGGTGAGCGTCTTGCCCATAAACCAGGTGGCGGGGCGCGTCGGGGTGGTGGCCACGACCCGGTTGAACATGTCGACGAGCGTGTCGCTCCCGATCTTGGGGTGGGGGTCGGTCCACGTCGCGTACTGCTGGATCCATGGTCGGTGTGCAGCGGTCTCGTGCGCTCCCATACGAAGTAACTCCTTAGTTGTCGGCAACTAACAGGGTGCGAGTATAACCTACGCAACTGTAGCTTCGGGTGGTTCGCGGGAAAATTATTCGTTAATGTTGCGTCGCTCACAGTCCTGGCATAGGCTCGGTGGCCGGCATTCCATGAGGGGATTTTGGGGGGAATTTTTCATGACCACGTACACCGAGCACGTCGAAAACTCTGTGGAGCTTGCTCCGCCACCTGCGCTCGACCAGTCCAACTTGGTCGACCCAGTCAAGGCGCCGCCCAAGCATGGTTGGCGCAAGCTCGTCCACACCGCCAGCCGGGGCAGGATCAACCCGGGAGGATCGCGCAAAGAGCTTGAACACGAGCGGCTCATCGCGGCGATCCGCGCCCCGCTGCGCGGCGACTACCGCATCGCCGTGATGAGCCTCAAGGGCGGGGTGGGCAAGACGACGACCACCGTGGCACTCGGCGGCGTGTTCGCAGAAACCCGCGGCGATCGGGTCATCGCCATCGACGCCAACCCGGACCTGGGCACGCTCGCCCAGCGCGCCGCCGCGATGAGCCCGGCGACCATCCGCGATCTGCTGGCCGCGCCGGACACCTCGCGCTACCCGCAAGTGCGCGCCTTTACCAACCAGGCCACCTCCCGGCTCGAGGTCATCGGCTCCGAACGCGACCCTGCGGTCTCCGAGGCCTTTTCAGAGCTGGATTACCGCCGCTCTATCGACATCTTGCAGCACCACTACAACGTCATCCTTACCGACTGCGGCACCGGCCTGATGCACTCCGCCATGGCTGGCGTGCTCGACTTGGCCAACGCACTGGTCCTTGTCACCTCGCCGGCACTCGACGGGGCGCAATCCGCCTCCGCCACCCTGGATTGGCTCAACCTCCACGGCTACGACCAGCTCGCCGCCAACGCCACGGTGGTTATTTCCGCAGCCGCGCCGGGCAAGCCCACCGTCGATACGGCGAAACTTGCCGCGCACTTTGCCTCGCGTGCCCGGGCGGTGCACACCATCCCGTACGACCGGCACCTCGCCGAAGGTGCGGTGGTGGACCTCGACCGTCTCGCCTCCCCGACGAAGCGCGCCTACCAGTACCTCGCGGCGGATATGGCCAGCGACTTCGGCGCGTGGCACAAGCACGCCGCCCACTAACTACGCTTGAGCCTTATGGGCTCATTACGCGTCGCAATGATTTCAATGCACACCTCGCCGCTGGAGCAGCCGGGCGTAGGCGACGCCGGCGGGATGAACGTCTACACCTTCAACGTGGCCAAGGGGCTGGCACGGGTGGGCGTGCAGGTCGACGTGTACACCCGCGCCACCCGCCCGAGCCAAGGCGAGGTGGTTGAGGTGTGCGAGGGCTTTCGGGTGATCAACATCGTGGCCGGCCCCTACGAAGGGCTGGACAAAGAGGAGCTGCCCACCCAGCTCGCCGCGTTTGCCGGCGGGGTGGTGCAGTACACCCGGGCCCACGACCTGCACTACGACGTGATCCACTCGCACTATTGGCTCTCCGGGCAGGTCGGCTGGCTGCTCGCGGACCTCGCCGGGATCCCGCTCGTGCACACCGGTCACACCTGGGCCGCCGTGAAAAACGCCGCGTCGAGCGGCGCGATGGAGGGCGAGGCCCGGCGCATCTGCGAGCAGCAACTGGTGGATAATGCCGAGACCCTCGTCGTCAACACCAAGGACGAAATCGACGAGCTGGCGCGCCACTACGACGTCGACCCGTGCAAGATCAGCGTGGTCACCCCGGGCGCGGACACGGAGCTATACACCCCGGGGACGAACCGCAATACGGAGCTCGCACGCCGCCAGCTGGGCATCCCGCTGCACGCAAAGGTCGTGGCGTTTGTAGGCCGACTTCAGGACTTCAAGGGCCCGCAGGTGCTCATCCGCGCGCTCGGGCACCTGCACCGCGAGCACCCGGGGTTGCCGCTGCGGGCGATGATCTGCGGCGGGGCGTCGGGAAGCGGCGCGAGCGTCGAGCGCTACGCGGAGCTGGCGCGCGAGGAGGGGATCGCACACCTCGTGCGCTTCCTTGGCCCGCGGCCGCCGGAGGAGCTGGTGGCCGTCTACCAGGCCGCGGATGTCGTTGCGGTGCCGAGCTACAACGAGTCCTTCGGCCTGGTCGCGGTCGAAGCACAGGCCACGGGCACCCCCGTCGTTGCGGCGCGCGTGGGCGGCCTCCCGCTCGCCGTCGCGGAGGGCACCACCGGCCTGCTTGTCGACGGCCACGCGCCGAACGCGTGGGCAGCAGCGCTCGGGACCCTGCTTCTCGACGACACGCAGCGCATCGCCATGGGCGAAGCCGCCGTTGCGCATGCCGCCACCTTCAGCTGGCAGGAAAGCGCGAAGACGCTGGTGGGCGTGTACGAGCGGACGATCGCCGACTTCGCGCCGGGCGCGGGCGAGCGACGCGCTATCGGTGGCTAAGCAGCGCGCTAGTGCGAGCTGCTCATGCCCGCGACGTTGCTCAGCGCGTAGTTCACGCCGGTGGCGGTGAGCTGGGCGGCGTGGTGGTTGGCCGCAAACGCCGCGGTGTCCGCCAGCTTTTGCGCGCTCTCGACTGAGTCGACCTTTCCGGCGCGGTCCGCCACAACGGCGGCGTCGGCCTGGGCGGTCTCGACCGCCTTGTTCCAGGCCTCCTCAGGCGTGTAGATGGGCAGGTCCGGGTTGTTCTGCCGGACCGTGTCGGTGATCTGCTTTTGCTCGGTGTCGAGCGGGGTGAAGTTGGTGTGCGGAGCAGTCGAGTCCTCGAGTTTGAATTCCTCGTTGACCTTGCCGTCGGGCACGCCGTAGGCCGTCTCGATGATGCGGTCGGCGGGCTGTGCCTTGCCCAGTGGGCCGAGCCCCATGGAGGTCACGCCCACGACGGCCCCGTCGGAAGGGTCGTAGTTGATGCCGCCGGAATCGCCGAAGTCGTAGTTCAAGCCCCAGCTGTAGACGCCGTTGCGGCTGCGCCCGATCTGGGTGCCGCAGCTGCGGCCGGTGGTCGCCCCGTCCTTGCAGATCGGCTCGCCGAAATTATCGGTGCTGAACGTGTTGTGCGGCAGGGTGGAGCGATCACGAATGCTGCGCAGCCGCACCGGTGCGCCGTGGGCGCGGCCCTGCGCATCCTTGGACTGGGACAGGCTGGTGGCCGGCACGCCGTCGTGAAGCTGCACGATGCCCCAGTCATCGGTATTGATGGTGTCCCAGAAGAATTCGTGCGGCCAGACGGTGTTTTCGTAGTCGGTGGGCATGTGCACCTTCCCGCGCGTGCCAATGGGTAGGTACTGGCGGTTGACGGGCACGGTGACTTCGTTGCCCATCTTTGGGCTGCCCTTCTCTTCCTGCAGGCAGTGGCCGGCGGTGAGCATGACGCGCTTGCCGCGGATCGTGCCATTGGGGCCCTGGGAGCAGGAGGCAGCGGAGGCTTCCGGGGGGATGGCGATGTTGACGCCCTTGCCCGCGGGCAGGTGCTTCGGCGGGTTTTCCGCGAAGACGCGGAAGGCGCCGCCCGGGGCGGCGAGCGCGGGCGTCGCCGCCTGCGCGGCGGGCGCAAACGGGGCGATCAGGGCGGTGGTCAGCACGGCGAGTGAGGCAGTGCGGAGGCGGCGAAACTTCACGGGGCTCCCTTCGGTTGAAAGACGTAAAAGTAGCGGGTGGTAGATGTGACGATTCTAAGGCACGCGCCTGTGTTTCGTGGCATGCTGGGGATATGAGCAACGGAAAGCTGATTCTTGTCCGTCACGGGCAAAGCGAGTGGAACAAGTCCAACCAGTTCACCGGCTGGGTTGATGTGAACCTGACTGAGCAGGGCGAGCAGGAAGCGGTGAATGCAGGCAAGCTGATGAAGGAGCACGGCGTCGAGCCCGACGTGGTGTTCACTTCGCTGCTGCGCCGCGCGATCCGTACCGCCAACATCGCGCTGAACGCCGCCGACCGCCACTGGATCCCGGTGCACCGCAACTGGCGTCTCAACGAGCGCCACTACGGCAAGCTGCAGGGGCTGAACAAGGCCGAGATCCGCGAGGAGTTCGGCGAGGAAAAGTTCATGACGTGGCGCCGTTCCTACGGCACCCCGCCGCCGGAGATCGACCCGGAAAACGAGTACTCGCAGACGCACGATGTGCGTTACGCCTTCCTGCCGGAGGTGCCGCGTACCGAGTGCCTGCAGGACGTCGTGGCTCGCTTCCTGCCGTACTACATTGACGTGATCCTGCCGGAGGTGCTCGCGGGCAAGAACGTCATGGTTGCCGCGCACGGCAACTCGCTGCGCGCGCTGGTGAAGTACCTGGACAACATCTCTGAGGAAGAGATTGCGGGCCTGAATATCCCCACCGGCATGCCGCTTGTCTACGAGATCGACCCGGACGGCAAGGTGCTGAACCCGGGTGGCACGTACCTGGACCCGGAGGCGGCCGCCGCCGGCGCCGCAGCCGTGGCAAACCAGGGCCAGAAGTAGTCAGCGCACTGCTGTTTGTATGAGCCCATTGATCGCCTTTCTGCTGGGCATCGCTGTTGCAGCGCTCGCAGCACCACTGGTGCGGCGAGCGCTGCGTTGGCGTGAGCGCAATAGCGACTACAACGCGGAGCTTCACGAGGAGACCAGCTCGATCAGCCAGATGTACCACCTGGCTATTCAGGGCTCCACCACCGGCGTTGCGGTGGTGGAGCGCTCCGGGCGCGTGGCGTTATCCAACGCGCGCGCTCACGACATGTCGATCGTGCACGACGGGACGGTCAACCCCGAAGTGTGGTCGGTCGCAGTCGAGGTCTTCGAGGACCAGGAGGAGCGCGTGCTCAACCTGGACCTGCCGCAGCGCGCCACCGGCAGCCGGATCAGAAATGTCCGCGCGGTGATTAAGCCGCTGACGCTCACGCAAAATACCTACGCGGCGGTGTACGTGACCGACGAATCGGAGAACGTACGCATGGAAAACGCGCGCCGCGATTTCGTCGCCAACGTGTCCCACGAGCTGAAAACGCCGGTCGGGGGCATGGCCCTGTTGGCTGAAGCGCTGATGGAAGACCCCGCCGATGTGGAGATGGTGGACTACTTCGGCACAAAACTGCAAAACGAGGCGCAGCGGATGGGCGAGATGATTACCGACCTGATCGCTCTGTCGAAGTTGCAGGGGGCGGAAGCCCTGCCGGACATGTCGCCGGTGCGCATCGACGAGATCATCGACGACGCGATAGAGCGCAACCACGTCACCGCCGAGAACCGCGACATTGAGTTGATCCGTGGCGAGCGCACCGGGCTGCATGTGCTGGGAGACCGCTCGCTGCTGACGGCCGCGGTGTCGAACCTGGTTTCCAACGCGATTAATTATTCGCCGGATGGGCAACCAGTGAGCGTGACACAGAAGGTGATGCGGGGCACGGTGCTCCACCTGCGCGTCACGGACCGGGGCATTGGGATCGCGCCGGAAGACCAGAAGCGCGTTTTTGAGCGCTTTTACCGTGTGGACAAGGCGCGCTCGCGCAGCACTGGGGGCACTGGGCTTGGCCTGGCCATCGTCAAGCACGTGGTGGCGAACCACGGGGGTAACATCAAACTATGGTCCCGTCCTGGCACGGGGTCGACGTTCACCATCGAGCTGCCCATCTTCGACCCGGAGCGCTCCTCTGCAGGCACAACAGGCACAGCAGACACAGGAGACACTGGGGCGCAGCCGCGGGCCGTGGGTGCGCAGGGCGAGGCGGACGCGAAGTCTCCGGCGCGTGCCGCTCGGCGCCGGATGACGGCTGAGCAGCATCCGATGCAGAGCTAGGAAGATGTAAGGAACAACAGTGACCACCATTCTCATCGTTGAAGACGAAGAATCTTTGGCTGATCCCTTGGCGTATCTCTTGCAGAAGGAGGGCTTTGACACGCTCGTTGCGCCCGATGGGCCGAGCGCGCTGGACTCTTTTGCCGCCAATGATGTTGACCTGGTGCTTTTAGACCTCATGCTGCCGGGCATGAGCGGCACGGAGGTGTGCAAGAGCATTCGCGCGACGTCGATGGTGCCGATCATTATGGTCACTGCCCGTGACACCGAAATTGACAAGGTGGTGGGCCTGGAGCTCGGCGCGGACGACTACGTGACCAAGCCGTATTCCACCCGTGAGCTCATCGCGCGCATCCGTGCGGTGCTGCGCCGCGGCGGCGAGGGGGACACCTCGCAGTCCGGCGGTGCAGAGATCCTGGAGGGCGGCCGCGTCAAGATGGACATCGAGCGGCACACCGTGCTTATCGACGGGGCAGCGGTCCCCATGCCCCTCAAGGAATTCGACCTGCTGGAGTACCTGATGCGCAACGCCGGCCGGGTGCTGACCCGCGGCCAGCTCATCGACCGGATCTGGGGCGCGGACTACGTCGGCGACACCAAGACCCTGGACGTGCACGTCAAGCGCTTGCGCACCAAGATCGAAGAGGAGCCGTCGAAGCCTAAGCAGCTGGTGACGGTGCGCGGCCTGGGCTACAAGTTCGAGGCTTAGACGTTATTCGCCGCTGCGGCGCCAGCCGCGGGGTGGATGGATTTCGCCTCAGCAGGGACTTTTGCTCGCGCGGCGCAGTGGCGGGCCACAACCGCGTAGGGTTTTTCGCCGATCAACGCGGTGAGCTCGTCCCTCATGGATTGCCACACCGGGGTCGCCGCGCCCTCGCCCCGCGGGGCGTGGCAGCTGGGGGCGCTGGTGCACCACCAGTCGAAGTCCTCGCCGCCCCCGCCCCACTGGCGGCGGTCGTACTCGCCGATGGTGGTGCGCAGGATCTCCTCCCCGTCGGAGCGCTCTTCGTAGGCGTCCTCTCGGGAGAAGGGGACCTGCCAGCACACCTCAGGCTTGGAGCCGATGATGTTGCGGCCTTCCGCCACGGCCCACTGGTGCAGCGCGCACCCCTGCCCGGTGCCGTCGGTAGTACGGTTGGCGAAGATGCAGGCCCCATCCACCACGCGGGTCTTGATGTGCGGGCCGTCGTCCTCTTCTTCCGTGTCGTCCCATTCCAGCCAGGGCTCGAGCACGGTGGGGTCGGCGTTGGCGATGTAGGAGTCGGTCTCCGCCGGGCGCAGCTGCCAGTATTTTGCCGGCATTTCTGCGACGGCGTTGTAGAGGTCGTCGCGATCGGTTTCGTCGGCGATGTAGGCGCCGTGGATGCAGCAGCCGACGACGGGGAAGCTCTCGTCGATACCCAAGCACTCGGGCGTGCCGAAGCGACATGACCAGGTAGATTCCAGCCAGGTCAGGTCCAGGCTGAAGTAGTGGGTGGGGTCGTCGGGGTGGACGAATTCGAACCATTCGCGGGGGAAATCCGGGGTGGTTTCCCGTCCTGCCTGGATGGATTTGCCGGCCGGTGAAGTGGCGGGAAATCCAAGAAAAACTTCATTGGAGGCTGGTTGATTCACACCTCAACACCGTAGACCCATTACCCTGGTGGTGTGCGATTAGGTGTATTAGACGTAGGCAGCAACACCGTGCATTTGGTGGCGGTGGATGCACACGCGGGTGGTCGCCCCACCCCGATGAGTGACTGGAAGCAGCCGCTGCGGCTCGTGGAGCAGCTTGATGCGGAAGGCAACATCGAGGACAAGGGCGTCGGCAAGCTTATCGACGCAGTGGACGAGGCCCGCGGCTTGAGCGAGAACCTCAAGTGCGACGAGCTGCTCGCCTTCGCTACTTCCGCGGTGCGTTCGGCGACGAACTCTGAGGCCGTGCTGAAGAAGGTGGAGAAGAAGACGGGGGTTGCCCTCAAGGTCATCTCCGGCGAGGAGGAGGCCCGCACGACCTTCCAGGCGGTGCGCCGCTGGTACGGCTGGTCCGCCGGCCGGATCACCAACTTGGATATCGGGGGTGGCTCGCTCGAGTTGTCCACCGGCTCTGAAGAGGTGCCGGACCTGGCCGTCTCGCTCGACCTGGGTGCCGGGCGTTTGACCCACGAGTGGTTCGAAACGGATCCGCCGGAGCGGAAGAAGATCAACGCGTTACGCGACTACATCGACGCGGAGCTGGCGGGCCCGGCGGAGAAGTTCCACGCGCTGGGCGAGGTCGGCTTGGCCGTCGGCACCTCCAAGACCTTTCGTTCCTTGGCGCGCTTGACCGGTGCCGCGCCCTCCTCGGCGGGCCCATACGTGCAGCGCACGCTGACCGCGCCCGGTTTGCGTCAGCTGATTGCCTTCATCTCGCGGATGACCGCAGCCGACCGCGCTGAGCTGGAAGGCATCAACGCGGATCGCTCTCACCAGATCGTTGCGGGGGCCCTGGTCGCAGAAGCTGCCATGCGAGCCCTTAATCTTGATAAGTTAGAGATCTGTCCTTGGGCGTTGCGCGAAGGCGTCATTCTGAAGCGGATTGACCAGGGACTTGCCCCAGGAGATGACGAAGGAGACCACGCCTAATGTCTGAGGATCAGCAGCTGACAGTTGCGGAGCTGCTCGCCCGGGCCCAGAAGGATAACCCCGAGGCGGGCAAGCGCCGTCGGCGTCGCCGGAGCTTGGAAGACGGCGGCGTCTCGGTTGCTGAGCTCACCGGCTCCCTGAAGCGAGTGGACGCTCGGCCGCAGGAATCGAAGCATTCGAGCGTACCGATCGACCCGCCTGAGGAGCAGGCCCCCGCGAAGGAGAAGAGCAAGTCCGCGGCCGCGGACTCCGCTGCTTCCACCTCGAACAAGGTCGAGGTGGAAAAGGTAGAGGTGAAGCGCCCGGCGCAGAGCAAGGATGCGCCCGCGCCGTCGGCAGGCGACACTGCGGTGTTGCGCAAGGTGGAATCCGGCGGGGTGTCGCGCCCGGTCAAGGTGAAGCCGGAGGCGCCCGCAAAGCCGACCGAGGACGCAGAGGCGACGGGCAAGATCCCGGTCGTCGAGGAAGCGCCCAAAAAGTCTGCGGCCGCAGACTCCGCAGTGCCGGCTGAGGTGGAAGATGGGGACGACTCGATCAACCCGATCATGCTGGTGCTGCTCGTGTTCTGCGGGCTGATCCTCGGGGTGCTGGGCTTTTTGGCCTTCCAGTGGATCTGGGCACACGCGGCGACGGCCGTGGCTATTATCGCCGGCATTGTCGCTGTGGTTGCGGTGATCTTCGGTGTCAAGGCGCTGCGCACCGGCAACGACGCGTTGACGGTGTCCATGGCTGCCATTGCCGCCGCAGTGATGGCCTTCGGTCCGGCCCTGATCTAGCTGGCGCAACACACTCTTTTTGCCCTCCGCCGAGCGCGTGCTTGGTCGGAGGGTTTACGCTGTGCAGCATGGAACACAGCACAACCATGTCTACGAGCACGGCGACGAACGAGCGCGAAGAGGCTGCGGAGCAGCAGGCAGAGCCTTCCGCGCCCGCGTTTCGCGGCCGGATCGCAATCATCGGTGCGGGAAGCATCGGCGAGTCCCTCCTGGCGGGCCTGGTGGCCAGCGGGATCGACCCGAAGCGGATCACGGCGACGAACCGCACCGCGGAGCGCGGGCAGGAGCTCGCCGAGCGTTACGGCGTGCAAGTCACGGACGACAATAACGGTGCCGTCGCGGAGGCAGACGTGGTCTTTCTGTGCGTGAAGCCGCACCAGATCCTTGAGCTTTTGGAGGATGTGAGCACCGATATCGCCGACGCTGACACGCAGCCGGTGTTGGTGTCGATGGCGGCGGGGATCTGCCTGCACGCGATGGAGGAGGCGGTCTCCTCGGCGGGCGCGCCGATTGTGCGCGTGATGCCGAACACCCCGATGCTGGTGGGCAAGGGCGTCCTCGCCGCCGCTTTCGGACGCTTTGTCGACGATGAGCAGCGCGAACAGATCGCCGAGCTGCTTTCGGCCGCCGGCACGTACGTCGAGGTCAAGGAGAGCCAGCTGGATGCGGTCACCGCGCTTTCCGGCTCGGGCCCGGCCTACTTCTTCTTGCTCGCCGAAGCGCTTGTCGACGCCGGCGTGTCCCTCGGCCTGCCCCGCGACCTTGCCGCCGAACTCGCCTCCGCCACCGCCGCGGGCGCAGGTGCCATGCTGGAGCGCACACCGGACCCGGCCGCGCTCCGGGCGGGCGTGTCCTCGCCGGCGGGCACCACTGTTGCGGCGATCCGCGAGCTGGAGGAATCCGGGCTGCGCGGCGCGCTGTACCGGGCGACGGAGGCGTGCGCGGAGCGTTCGGCGGAGATGGGGCGTAAGTAGGTCGGCGCTGCGTTCGCCCCACCTTTCACACGAGTGTGTTGGGGTCGACTGGAAACACTCTGAAAAATTTTGGCACTTGAGTCGCATTTGGCCCTAGTTTCACGATAGGGTGGTTCAAGCACGTGCGTGTTCGTCCTGTGGGAGGGGAAGCCTACAGCGCGACCGTGCTGAAGGGTTAAATATTTCATGGCAAACGAAGATAAAGGTAAGTTTCTGACAGTCGCAGAGGTCGCTGAGATCATGCGCGTTTCGAAGATGACGGTGTACCGCCTGGTGCACTCCGGCGAGCTGCCGGCAGTGCGCGTGGGTCGGTCCTTCCGCGTGAACGAGACCGCGGTCAACGAGTACCTCGAGTCCTCCGTCTACGACGTGGGGTAAAGCACTGCGCGAAGCGCTACCAATCCCTCCGGCGTCGGGTGCCCAAGAGTCATGGGTGCACGGCGCCGGATTTTTGGTCGCGGCGCGCCGGACTGTATGCTGTCAACCATTGATGTTGGCGCGCGCCCGGCAGAGCGTGCACCTCGTGCTGGCCCGCTAGCCCCGCCTACGTGGGGATGGTGGTCGCGCTGACTCGCACTGTACGTACACGAGAAATGAGGAAGCCTCATGGGTTCTGTTATCAAGAAGCGCCGCAAGCGCATGTCCAAGAAGAAGCACCGCAAGATGCTGCGTCGCACCCGCGTGCAGCGCCGCAAGCTGGGCAAGTAAGCCCATGCATGTGCACCCGTCCCACCACGCTGGGGCGGGTGTTTTGCTGTCCGCGTGAGGAATCGCGCATCAGTCCCGGGGTGGATTCCTCGTTCCCCCAGGTCGCCAAATGGTCATACGTGAAATTTTTCACGGCCCGCCACGAGTCCACACGACAAAGCAACCACACCAGCCACAACGGCCCCAAGCACAACGCGATTCCGGGCGAGCTTGCGCATCGGCCGGTACTCGCGGATGGCCCAGCCGGCCTCGCGCGCGTGGCGGCGCAGCGCACGGTCGGGGTTGATCGCCACGGGGGAACCCACCATGCCCAGCATGGGCAGGTCGTTGATGCTGTCGGAGTAGGCGGTGCACTTTTCCAGGTCAAGGCGCTGGATAGCGGCCAGCGCAGCCACTGCGTGGCGCTTGCCGGGCCCGTGCAGAATATCGCCGACGAGCCGGCCGGTGAACACCCCGTCCTCTTCTTCCGCCACGGTGCCGAGCGCGCCGGTAAAGCCGAGCCTTTCCGCAAGCGCCTGGCCGATCTGCACCGGCGTGGCGGACACGAGCCACACCTGCTGGCCTGCGGCGATGTGCATGGCTGCCAGCTCGATGGTGTCCTGGTAGGCCTTGCCCACGATCTGGCGGTCGACGATCTCGCGGCACAGCGACTGGAGCTCGTCGACGCGCTTGCCCTTGACCAGACTCAGCGCGTGCTCGCGGCCGGAGGCGATGTCGTCGTGGCTCTCCGCCCCGCGCAGACGGAAGCGCAGCTGCTTGACCAGGGCCGGGATGAGCTCGCTGGCGGTAATGAAGCGGCGCCTGGCCAGCCCCTCGGCGAGCAGGATGAGCGAGGAACCCTGGATGAGCGTGTTGTCCACGTCGAAGAAGGCGGCGGCGCCTGCATCCTGGGGTACATCCGGGTCGGGCGGGGTGATGGTGGAGGCGCCGGCGGTGGCAAAGGCCCCGCCGACGGAGTCGACGCCCAGGGCGAAGTCGTCGATCGCGAGGCCGAAGGTTTCCTCGACGGCGGCTGCGGCGGCGGCTTCGCCGGCGGTGCGCTGCGCTTCGTCGTCAAGCGGGCGCACGGCGAGATCCTCGAGGAAACGCCGCAGGTTGCCGTGGGAAACGGACCACGCGGCGAGCAGGTCGCCGTGTTCGCTCATGTCCTCACCTTTCGCTGTACCTTCCGCTGTGGGTGTTAGCTTGGAATATCGTACCGCTTGAGTCAGATTCGGTCAGGAGGAGCGATGGGCAAGCACGTGGAGCTGATGGTGCGCGAGGGATGCGGGTCGTGCGTGCGCGTGGCGGAGCAGATCCGCCCGCTGGTGCGCGAGTGCGGCGCAAAGCTTTCGCTTGTCGACGTCGACTCGGACCCCGAGCTGGCCGCCGAGTACGGCGACCGCGTGCCGGTCGTGGTGATCGACGGCGAGGAGTTTGCCTGCTGGGAGGTCGACTCCGACGACCTCGTCGCGGAACTGAAGTCATAGCGGGGTATCCTTTAGTTTGATTTTCTGGCAGGGGAAGGTCTGACTGGAGTGATTGTGTGAGTGTGCTCGTCGTAGGGATGTCGCACCGTTCTGCGCCCGTGGCGCTGCTGGAGCGCCTCAGCATGGACGAGACGGTGCAACACGACACTGCCGCATCGTTGGTGCAGCAGCCTTCGTTGACCGAGGCGATGATTATTTCCACCTGCAACCGGCTCGAGGTCTACACGGTGGCCACCGCCTTCCACTCCGGGGTCGAAGACGTGCTGGCGGTGCTGGCGCGGGTCTCCGGGGTCCCGGAGGACGAGCTGCGCGGCTACCTGTATGTGCGCTACGCAGATGCTGCCGCCGAGCACATGTTTACCGTGGCCGCGGGCTTAGATTCGATGGTGGTGGGGGAGCAGCAGATCATCGGCCAGGTGCGCGCCTCCTACCTTGATGCGGCAGAGCGCGGCACGGTGGGGCCCACCTTGCACTCTTTGGCGCAGACGGCGCTGCACACCGGCAAGCGTGTGCACTCGGAGACAAGCATTGATGATTCCGGGGCGTCGATGGTCACCTTCGCACTGGACGAGGCCCGGCGCATCTTGGGCATCGACGACTTCCGCGAGCGCACCGCGCTCGTGTTGGGGGCCGGGGCGATGAGCTCGCTGGCGGCCACGCACCTGGGCAAGCAGGGGATTGACCGGCTGATCATCGCCAACCGCACGCGTTCGCGCGCCGAGCGGGTAGCAGAGCACGCGCGCGAGGCGGGGGTGGCCGCCGAGGTGGTGGACTTCAACGCCCGGGCAGGGGCGATCGGCCGCGCTGACATCACGGTTTCCGCGACTGCCTCGGACGACTTCACCATTACTCCGGAGGATCTCTCCGGCCCGACGATGCTGGTGGATCTGTCCCTGCCGCGCGATATCGACGACGCGGTGGCCAAGCGCGAGGGCGTGCACCTGGTCAATATCGAGTCGCTCCATGCCTCGCTGCGGGACGCGGACACTGAGGATTCCCGTGCGCTGGTCAAGGCCGAAGCGATCGTGCGCGAGGAAGTCGACGCGTTTAGCTCCGAGCAGCGCGTCCGCGAGGTCGCGCCCGCGGTGACTCGGCTGCGGCGCACGGCCAACGAGGTCCAAGCGCAGGAGCTGACCCGCCTGCGGGCGCGCCTGCCCGAGCTTTCCGAGCAGGACTTTGAGCAGGTCGCTAGGTCGGTGAAGCGTGTCGTCGATAAGCTTTTGCACACGCCGACAGTCAAGATCAAAGAGCTGGCCGCCACCGCCGAGACGGTCAGCGTGGAAACCGCGATCGAGGAGCTCTTCGGGCTCGGCGGATCGTCGGTGGCCGTGGATGCGCAACACTTGCCGCGGCCGGAAGAAATGCACGCGAAGGAGAACTGATGCTCAAGATTGGAACGCGCGGATCCCACCTCGCCACCACCCAGGCAGGCCACGTGCGCGACGCGCTCATCGCCAACGGGGTCGAGGCCGAACTGCACATCGTGACCACGGCGGGCGACGTGAACATGTCCCCGGTCGAGCGCATCGGCGTCGGCGTGTTTACCACGGCGCTGCGCGACGCGCTCGCCGGCGGCGAGGTGGACGTGGCCGTGCACTCCTTCAAGGACCTGCCCACCGCGCCGGATCCGCGCCTGCACCTGATCACCCCGCAGCGGGAGGACCGCCGCGAGGCGCTCATCGCGCGCGACGGGCTGACGCTTGCGCAGCTGCCGCAGGGCGCGAAGGTCGGCACCTCGGCGCCGCGGCGCGTCTCCCAGCTGCGCGCGCTGCGCCCCGACCTGGACATTCGCCCGCTGCGCGGCAACATTGAGACGCGGATGAGCTACGTGGAGCGCGGCGAGCTCGACGCCATCATCCTGGCGTACGCGGGCCTGAGCCGCGGCGGCTACGCGGACCGCGCCACCGAGGTCTTTGCACCCGAGACCCTGCTGCCAGCCCCGGCGCAGGGGGCGCTCGCGGTGGAGTGCCGCGCCGCGGATGCGGAGAACGTGCGCGCTCTTGACTCGCTTGTCGACGAAGAGGCGACCGCGTGCGCGGCGGCCGAGCGGCAGGTGCTCGCCACGCTGCAGGCTGGCTGCACCGCCCCGGTTGCGGCGTACGCGACGCGGAAGGAAAACGGCGAGCTGACCTTGCGCGCCGGCGTGTTCGCGCTCGACGGCGCGACCCAGCTCGTTGAGACCGTGACCGGCACCGATGCGGTAGAGGTTGGCACCCGCGCGGCGGAGGCGCTTGTCGCGCGCGGCGCCAAGGAACTCATGGAATAGCGTCACGAGTTTTGTTTTCAGCGGTCTTGCATCTTAAGGTGTAGTTACCATACGTCGGATTGCCCCGACGCAACTGGGGGCCACACAAGGCACCGGAAGGTGTTTGCGGGTGGCTCCTTGCATGCTGCGCGTTTTGCGCGTGTGCCGCCGGGGCTACTATTTCGCGCCTTAGAAAAGATCGTTCTATGACATTGCCCTCGATTACGCCCCCGCCGGGGAAGGTCATCTTCGTCGGTGCGGGACCGGGCAACCCTGACCTTTTGACCGTGCGGGCCCGCGAGGTGATGGAAAACAATTCTATCGCCCTCGTTGATCCGGAGGTCGCTCAGGGTGCCCGAGACGTCGTCGCCGCCGCTTTGCCTGTGCCGAAGGCGAAGATGGATGCCGCCGACGAAGCTTATGCACGCCTGGTTGCCGAAGCGAAGGAGGCCGGCGCGCGCCGCAAGCCGCCGCGCCCCGAGGACCCGACCGCGGCCGAGATCGAGGAGGTCGCGCTTTCCGGTGAGGCGATCGTCGCAAAGCTGAAAGATGCACTCGACGAGGCTGCCGCCGCCATCGAACGCGGCGAGGCCGGCGATGGCGACGTGCTGCGCCTCGTGCGCGGCAACCCACTGACCCGCGACCAGGTGATGGAAGAAATCTCTGCGGTGGCGGCAGCTGGGCTCGAGTTCCAGGTGGTGCCGGGGATGAGCCTGCCTTCGACGGTGCCCTCATTCGCCGGCATCGCGCTGGGCTCGACCTATACCGAGGCTGACCTGACCCAAGAGGTGGACTGGGATATGCTCGCCGCCGCCCCCGAACCGCTGGTGCTGCAGGCGCAGAAGTCCCAGCTGGGCGAGATCGCGGAGCAGCTGCTGGCGCGCGACATGGCGCCGTCCACCCCGGTGGCGGTGACCACGAACGGCACGACCCGCCTGCAGCGCACCTTCGACGCCACGCTCGAGACAGTGGGCAAGCTCGATGCGGAGCTGCCGGGCTCGCTCGTGGTGACGGTGGGCACCGTTGCCGACGACCGCTCGAAGTACTCCTGGTGGGAGAACCGGCCGCTCTACGGCTGGCGCGTGCTCGTGCCGCGGGCGAAGAACCAGGCCGGCCCGATGAATGCCCGCCTGAGCTCCTACGGCGCGATCCCGCAGTCGGTACCGACGATCTCGCTGGAACCGCCGCGCAACCCCGCGCAGATGGACCGCGCGATCAAGGGCATCGTGGAGGGCCGCTACCAGTGGGTGCTGTTTACCTCCGTCAACGCGGTCGACGCGGTCTGGAAGAAGTTTGAGCAGCTGGGCCTCGACGCCCGCGCCTTCGCCGGGGTGCACCTGGGCGCGGTGGGGCAGAAGACCGCCGACGCGCTGCGCGCTTTGGGCATGTTCCCGGAGCTGGTGCCGCACCGCACGAAGCAGAACGCTGCGGGCATGGTGGAGATCTTCCCCGAGTACGTCGAGGATATCGACCCGGTCTCCCGCGTCCTGTTGCCGCGCGCCGACCTGGGCACGAATGTGCTCGTCGACGGGCTGGTGGAGAAGGGCTGGGAGGTCGACGACGTGGTGGCCTACCGCACGGTGCGCGCCGCCCCGCCGGCCCCGGAGACCCGCGACATGATCAAGACCGGCGGCTTCGACGCGGTGTGTTTTACCTCCGCTTCCACGGTGAAGAACCTGGTGGGTATCGCGGGCAAGCCGCACCAGCGCACGATCATCGCCTGCATCGGCCCGTACACGGCCGAGGAAGCCAAGGCGCAGGGCTTGCGCGTCGATGTCGTGCCCGAGGTCGCCGATGTGCCCTCGCTTATCGACGCCCTGGCGGCGCACGTCGCCTCCCTGCGTGCGGCGGGCCAGCTGCCGCCGCCGCGCAAGAAGCGCCGCACCCGTCGGAAAGCGGAGCCGGCGAAAGCCTCCGGCGAGTAGGAGCGAAAAGGCGCGGGGCCTATGATGGGGGCCATGTCTACCTACGATTTGCCCCGCCGCCCCCGCCGCCTCCGCCAAAACCCCGCGATGCGAGCGTTCACGTCGGAGACGCGCCTGCACCCGGAGGATTTCATCCTGCCCATGTTTGTCGCCGATGGCATCGAGGACAAGCACGAAATCGAGTCCATGCCCGGCGTCTACCAGCACACCACGGACACGCTGAAGGCTCTGTGCCACGAGGCACTCGAGGCCGGCGTGAAGTGCGTCGACCTCTTCGGCGTGCCGCGAGATGAGGACAAGGACGCGACCGGCTCGGTCGCGTGGGACGAGAACGGTGTGCTCAACCGCAACGTGCGCGCGCTGCGCGAGGAGTTCGGCAACGACCTGCTCATCATGGCGGATACCTGCCTCGACGAGTTCACCGACCACGGCCACTGCGGCGCGCTGAGCACCGACCGCTTTGGCAACGAGGTCGTGGACAACGACAAAACCCTGCCGCTGTACGCCAAGATGGCCGTGGCGCAGGCCGAGGCCGGCGCCCACATTGTGAGCCCGTCGGGCATGATGGACGGCCAGGTCGCCGTGATCCGGGAGGCGCTCGATGCGGCCGGCTTCCAGGACGTGGCGATCATGGCCTACTCCGCCAAGTACGCCTCCAAGTTCTTCGGCCCCTTCCGCGACGCGGTGGGCTCCTCGCTGACCGGCGACCGCCGTACCTACCAGCAGGACCCGGCGAACATCCGCGAGTCGATCCTGGAGACGCAGCTGGACATCGACGAGGGCGCCGACTTCGTCATGGTTAAGCCCGCCCTGCCATACCTGGATGTGCTGCGCGAAATCGCCGACATGTCCCCGGTGCCGGTGGCCGCCTACCAGGTTTCCGGCGAGTACGCGATGATGGCGGCGGCCGGCCGCAACGGCTGGATCGACTTCGAGGAAACGATGATGGAGTCGCTGGTGTCGATCAAGCGCGCCGGCGCGGACCAGATCTTTACCTACTACGCCATCGAGGCAGCAAAGGAAGTTCGGTAGCGCCTATGGTGAGCCTCCCGCCACACAACCCGCAGTCGCCCAGCCACATCGCTGCGGCAGCTGCGCCGCAGCCTGACCCGCACGGGAAGAAGGACTCCCAGCCGGAGTCGGTGCGCCTCATGCTCGCCTGCTGGGCGGTGATGATCGCCGGGGAACTGCTGCACCAGATCCTCACCGTCGTCGTTACCGTGCTCGACCCGGCTGCGTTGCGCGAGAGCGCCAAGCAGGCGGCCGAGGGGCGCGGCGAAGAGCTGAGCGACGCGATGCTCACCTTCGGCATGTACGGTTCGGTTGTGCTCATGGCACTCATTCAGCTGACCATCCTGGGCGTGTTCACCTACGCGCTGCGGACGGTGGCCAAGCGGGGGAAGTGGGCGGCCAACGCGCGTCGTCTGCTGCAGGTGTTTGCAGCCTTTTTCGCCTTGCGGATTCTGAGCCTGTTCATGATGGCGCCGGCCTCTGCGACGGTGCCGGTTGCACTCTATGCCGCGGACGGGGTTATCCAAATCATCCTCGGTGTCGCGGGCGCGCTCGGACTGTTCTACTCTACCCGGAAGGAATCGGTCGACTGGGCGGAGCCGAAGCAGAAGAAGCAGCCCAGCCAAGAGGGCGAGTAAGGAGCGCACATGGCGGGAATGTTTCCCACCTTCGTTGCTGACCCCAACGACAGAAACCGGCGGTATCACTCCACGGCCGGCCCAACCTGGCCCAGCAGCTTGCGCGCGGCCTATTACGTGGCGCTTGTCGCCGCGGTACTGCTGTTGCTCAGCGGCATGCTCATGCTTGCCAGCGGCGCCCCGAAGGACGCAGACGCTGAGTTTGCGCAGGCCTTCGCCACCAACATGCGCATCGTCGCCTGGGCAGACATCCTGCTAGGGCTGGTCGTGGCGGGCTGCGCGGCCTTCTTCGAGCGCGGCTCGAAGGGCGCGCGCCGCCTGTTTGCGGCGGCGGTCGCAATCGCCGTGTTTGTCAACCTGGCCGGATTCTTCGTCGGTGTGGCCGGCTGGTCGGCGTTCGCGGTCACCCTGCTGCTCGTCGCCGCCCTGTTCTTCGCGTTCCGCCCGGCGGCGAACGCTTTTGTCGACGCGCGCAGTGGCGACCTCTGGCGCAACGTGGAAGGGCAGTAAGCCATGACCAAAGAGCAGCATGCCGCGCTGGAAGCGTCCATCGATGCGGCCCGCGAGGCAGCACGGGACTGCGGCATCGACGTAGATTCCCCGCGCATCGGCGCGGACGGCAACCCGCAGTACCCGAACACCTCCTACGCCTTCGAGATGGAGGGGCTGGAAGACGGTCCCCAGCTCAAAGAGATTGAAGAGGCCCTCGAGGCGCTCGAGGGGGTCTCCGCGCGCTTGGTCTACAGCACGAAAACCGCGTGGGTGACGGTCCCGAGCACCACGTCGATTGTGGAGCTCGAGGGGGTCTTCGCGCGCTTCGGGGTGACGGCGACGCTCACGGATTCCACGCTGCGCCGCAGCGTGCTCGGCCGCACCGTTGCGACGCGCCCCTCCCCGCGCCGCGGTGTGCGGGGCTTAAGCGGCCGCCGCCGGAAGCTGCGCCGCGACGAGCAACTCAGCCTGCGCCGCGCCCGCGCCCAAGGGTTTGTGCGCCGTTCGGGGGAGGCGGCGCGGCGCTCGCGGGCGAAGGAGGACGTACTTTTTACCGCCCGCGACCTGGTCACCCCGCTGCGCATGTGGGTGGCGGTGCTGCTAACGCTGCCCGTCTTGCTGCTCACCTACGTCTCCGCGCTGCAATTCGACGGGTGGCAGTGGGCCTGCTTCGCGCTGAGCACCCCGGTGGCGCTGTGGTGCGCGTTCCCCTTCCACCGCGCGATGGCGGGCGGGGTGCGCCGCGGCATCTCGGCGCTGGACGGCGCCAGCTCCTTCGCCATTTTGGCCTCCTACGTGTGGTCCGCAGCGGTGCTGGTGTTTACCGACGCAGGCACACTCACCTGGCGCAACTACGGCGGGTGGCTGCCCTTGCGCATGCCGGAAGAACCGGCGCTCTTCTTCGAGGTCGCCTGCGCCGTGACCTCGCTGCTTTTGGTCGGCCGCTTCTTCAGCATGCGCGTGCGCCCGCACCTGCAGCAGGAACTTGCGGCGCGCGTGCCGGACTCGGAGTCGGAGTACCTCGTCCGTCGCCGCTCGCGCAGCGGCAAGGTGATCGAGGAGCCGCTGGCGGCCGCAGAGATTAACCGCGGCGACGACATCGTCATCGTCCCGGGCGCGATCATCCCCGCAGATGGGGAAGTGGTCGGTGGTTCGGGCGAGCTGGAGCCCGAGCTTATCGACGCCCACGAGTCCCGCACCCTCAAAGTCGGCAGCAAGGTCTACGCCGGCTCCATCTTGCACACCGGCAAGGTGAAGATGCGTGTCTCGCGCGTGGGGCACGCGACCCGCTTGTCCACGGTCAACCGCTGGCTGGAACGCGCCTCCCACCACCAAAACGCCACCACCATGGTGTCGACGCAGGCAGCGAGCCTGCTCATCCCGGCGGCGTACGTGCTCGCCGTGCTGGACTTTGGCATGTGGTGGCTGCTCACCGGCAACGTCAACGCCGCCTTCGCCACCGCACTGGCGATCCTCGCGGTGGTGGCACCCGTAGCGCTCGCCATTTCGACGGCGCTGGCCATCCGGCTGGGCATCGAGTCCGCAGCACGCAATGGCATTCTGGTGCGCGACGGTGCCACCTTCCGCATCCTGGAGGCCACCGACACGGTGGTGTTTAACCGGGTGGGCACCTTGGTGGAGCCGACTATGACGGTGGAGACCGTCACCGCTGAGTACGGGGAGGACCCGGACCTCGTTTTGTCCGTCGCGGGTGCGCTTTCGGTGGAATCCGACCACCCCTCCTCGCGCGCGCTGGTCAAGGCGGCGCGCGAGGCGCGCGATAAGCGCGACAAGCATGATGGCGGGCCGACCTGGATCGAGCTGACCCAGGAGGACACGACCCCGGACGGTGCAGTCCGCGGCCGCCTCACGCTGACCTACGAGGACCAGCACACCGAGAACCTCGAGGCGATCCTCTGGCGCCCGACAAACCTCTCCCAGCTCAAAGGCCGGCTCTCTCTGGCGGCAACGGCCGGGGGCACGCCCGTCGTGGTGCGCTGGAAGGGACGCGATCGCGGCGTGATCACCCTGTACGACCCGCCGAAGGCGGACGCGATTACGGCGATCGACCGGCTGGAGTCCATCGGGGCGGAAACGGTCATGCTCACGCGCGACACCTACCCGGTGGCGCGCCGCTTCGCCGACTTCTTGGGCATCTCGAAGGTGCTCGCCGGCATTACCGCCCCGGACAAGCCGCACGCGGTGCGTTCCTTGCATACGAAGGGGGCCACGGTGGCGATGGTGGGCGACCACACCGCCGCGCGCACCCTGCGCGTGGCAGACGTGAGCATCCTTTACGCCGACGACGCCATCTTGGGCGCCGACATCGGCAAGGTGGAGGAGCTGTGCAACGTCCTGCTCATCCGCCGCGACGTCACCGCGGTGCCGCAGCTGGTCGAGCTCTCGCGCCGGGTGTGCCGCACCATCGACTCCAACATGCTGGTGGCCTGGACGTACAACCTCGTCGCGGTGCTCTTAGCCATCGCCGGCGTGTTACCCCCGGTGGGCGCGACGGCGCTGATGCTGGGCAGCTCTTTGGCTATCGAGTTGCGTTCGGTCCGCGTGCGCCATTTCCCGGCCTAATTTTTCCCGCGTAAGCTGGGTGACCATGACCAGACGCGACCTTTCTTCCGCCCCGCTTCTTGAGGCTGCCAACGGCCGCACTCCTTCGCGCACCCCGGTGTGGTTTATGCGCCAGGCCGGCCGCTCGCTGCCCGAGTACCGCAAGGTACGCGAGGGCATCCCCATGCTCGATTCCTGCTTCATGCCGGAGCTGCTCGCAGAGATCACGCTGCAGCCGGTACGCCGCCACGACATGGACGCGGCGATCCTCTTTTCCGACATCGTGGTGCCGCTGAAGGCGGCCGGCGTGGGTGTGGAGATTGTGCCCGGCCGTGGGCCGGTGATGGGGCAGGCGATTCGGACGCGTGCGGACGTCGAGAAGCTGCCCGTGCTCGAGCACAATGTGGACGAAGTAGCCAAGGGCATCGAGATCATCCTGGGGGAGCTGAGCGACACCCAGGCCCTGATCGGTTTTGTCGGCGCGCCCTTTACGCTGGCCAGCTACCTCGTCGAGGGCGGGCCCAGCAAGAACCACGAGAAGACGAAGGCGATGATGCACGGCGATCCGGAGACCTGGCACGCGCTGATGCGCCGCCTCGTCCCCACGATCACGACGTTTTTGCGCACGCAGGTCGACGCCGGCATTGACGCGATGCAGCTCTTCGACTCCTGGGCCGGCTTCCTCACCGAGGCGGATTACCGTGAGCACGTGCTGCCGTACTCGACGGAGATCCTCAAGGAGGTCGAGGGCGTGATCCCGCGCATCCACTTCGGCGTGGCGACTGGCGAGCTGCTTGGCGCGATGTCCGAGGCGGGCTCCGAGGTGATGGGCGTGGACTGGCGCGTGCCTCTCGACGTCGCCGCGACCCGGTTCACCTCACCGCGCGTGCTGCAGGGCAACCTCGACCCAGCGATGCTCTTCGCCGGGCCTGACGTGGTGGAGCAGGAGGTCCGCCGCATCAAGGCCGAGGCCGCGCGCGCGATTGAGGCGGGCACCGCGACCGGCCACATCTTCAACCTCGGCCACGGCGTACTGCCTACCACCGACGCCGGTGCGATCACCGACGCCGTCGCAATGATCCACGAAGCATAAGCGAAGGAGTGCTCCATTGAATATCGCCATTGTTGGCGCAGGCCTTGCCGGGCTCACAGCAGCGTTTGAGCTGCGGGGCTCCGGCCACACCGTCGACGTCTACGAGGGCAGCGACCGCATCGGCGGCAAGCTCTACACCGTGGCTTTTGACGGCGGGCCGACCGATATGGGCGCAGAAGCGTTCATCGCGCGCCGCCCGGAGGCCAAACAGCTCGTCGATGAGCTGGGCCTTGCCGACTCGCTGGTCGCGCCCTCGGGCATGCGCTCGCTGCTCTACGTCGACGGCGAGACCCGCGCGATGCCGGCAGGCGGGATGATGGGCATCCCATCCACCTCCGAGCCGGTGGCGCACCTGGTGAGCGAGGAGACGGCGCGCCGCATTGACCAGGAAGCCGACCGCGAGGGCTTCGAGTGGACCGTCGGCGGCGATATGAGCGTCGGCACCCTGGTGCGCGCGCGCTACGGCGACGACGTGGTGGACAACATCGTGTCCTCCCTGCTTGGCGGCGTGTACTCGTGCACCGCCGACGACCTGGGTGTGCGCGCCACCGTGCCGCAGCTGGCCGAGGAGTTCGACCGCCTGGCCGCCGACGGCCCGGTGCACCTGTCCACCGCCGTGGCCAACCTGGAGGCGGCTCGTAAAAAGTCCGCTCCTTCCGCGAAGCCGGCACCAATTTTCGCTACCTTCCGTGAGGGTTACCAGGAGCTCTACGAGGCGCTCGCCGAAAAGTCCGACGCCAATATCTACGTCGACGCGTTCATCTCCGAGATCAGCCGCGAGGGCGAAGGCTACCGGCTCAAGGGCGGCGAGGACACCGTCTACGACCGCGTCCTTCTGGCCACGCCGGCACCGACGACTGCGCTGCTGCTGCGCGGTATCGCCCCGGAGGCCGCCGAGACGCTGCGCACGGTCAAGCTCGCCAACTCCGCCGTCGTCGGACTGCGCTTCGCGACCGACGAGGGCCTGCCCGAAAACTCCGGCGTACTCGTGAGCACCGACGCCAAGGACGTGCACGTGAAGGCGTTTACCCTTTCCTCGCGCAAGTGGCCGCACCTCGCGGAGCGCGGCGGCGCATTGGTGCGCGCCAGCTTCGGCCGCTACGGCGATACTGTGGCGATGACCGCCAGCGAGGACGACCTGGTGGATTGGGCGCTCGATGATCTGCAGACGATCACCGGCTTCGACGGGCGCGCGGCAGGCGTGGAGGAGATCTTCGTGCAGCGCTGGTTCGGCGGCCTGCCGCGCTACGACGAAACACACCTGGCGACGGTGGCCAGCGTCAAGGACGAGCTTGCGGATATCCCGGGCGTTGGCGTTGCCGGTGCCTGGGTCGCCGGCGTGGGCGTGCCCGCCGTGATCGGCAGCGCGCGTGAGGCTGCTCGCGGGCTGGTGTAGGGGGCGGCGTTTCTCGTCATGTAGCCAGGCCACCGGCTAGATAGCGATAGTTGGAGCTCGATTATCTTGAAAAATCCGGGACTATCGAACTCCAACTTGCGAACTTTGCAGGCCCTACCCGAGCGGCGTGCCCTGCTGCTCCGGCAGGACGAACGCGGCGGCCGCGGCCACGGTAAACGCGACGGCGAAGACCGCGAAGACGCCGGCGTGGCCACCAAAGACGAGCACCGGTGGGACGATGAGCGGGGCGAGGATGGAGCCGACGCGCCCGAAGGCCGCGGCGGCACCGGTGCCGGTGGCGCGGATCTGAGTGGGATAGAGCTCCGGGCCGATGGCGTAGAGCGCGCCCCAGGCACCCAGGTTGAACAGGGAGAGCATGCAGCCGGCGGCGATGATCTGCCAGGGCGCTGCGGCGAGTCCGTAGAGCCCGGCCGAGATCGCGGAGCCGACGAGGAAGACGGCCAGGGTGGTGCGGCGTCCCCACACCTCGATGAGCCAGCCGGCCAGGGCGTAGCCGGGCAGCTGGGCGAGCGTGATGAGCAGGGTGAAGCTAAACGAGCGGACCAGGCTGAAACCCTGGTCGACCAGCAAGGACGGGATCCAGGTAAACGCACCGTAGTAGGCGAGCGAGACGCAGAACCACACCGTCCAGAAGGCGGCGGTGCGGGCGCGTAGTTCGGGGCTCCAGATGTGGGTGCTGGTGCTGGCGGGCGCATCCGGAACCTCAACGTCGGCGAGCTGCTCCGCCGGTACGCCCTCCTCGAAGCTGCGTACGACCGCCTCGGCCTCTTCCTCCCGGCCGCGCGACTCGAGGAAGCGGACGGATTCCGGCAGCTGCATGCGCACATACAGCGCGTACAGCGCCGGGACGGCACCGAGCGCCAGGCCCCACCGCCAGCCGTTTTCGCCCTCGGCGACGATGAAGGTGCCGATAACTGCGGCCAGGATCCAGCCCACCGCCCAGAAGGCTTCGAGCCACACCACCATGCGCCCGCGCACCTTCAGCGGGGCGAACTCGCTGACCAGGGTGGAGGCGACTGGTAGTTCCGCGCCGAGCCCGAGGCCGGTGAGGAAGCGGAAGATGAGGAGGACGGCGACCGAGCCGGCGAGCGCGGAGGCACCCGTGGCCAGGCCGTAGAGCAGCAGGGTGATGGCGAAGACGTGGCGTCGCCCGAGCTTGTCGGCGGCGAGCCCGCCCAGGGAGGCACCGATGGCCATGCCAATAAAACCGATGGAGGCGATCCAGCTGGTGGTGGTCTTCTCCAGGTCCCAGTGCACGGCGAGTGCGGCGATGACGAAGGAGACGAGCCCGACGTCCATGGCATCGAGCGCCCAGCCGAGTCCCGAGCCAACCAGGAGTTTCTTGTGTTTGGCGGTGACGGGGAGCCGGTCGAGTCGTTGCGTGCGGGTGAGGGGGTGGGTCATAGGCGAAACCCTAGCCCACACCTTGGGCGGAACTGGGTAGAGGCTGCTAATCTGCTGGTATGAGGAAGTATCTTGGACTTGTGCTAGCCGCGACCTGCTCGGCCACAATCGTGGTGGCACCGCAGGCGGCGGCGGAGCCGGTGACAAAGGAGCGCTGCGTCGCGCTTGTCGACGCCGTGCACAACGCCACCGGCGCACAGCGCTCCGCCGAGGAGCGCGAACGCACCGCGCAGGACGCGCTCGAACAGGCGCAGGCGCGCGTCGAGGAGGCGGAGTGGGAGCGCGACGCGAGCGCAAACATGGTCGCCGACGCCGAGCGCGCGCTCGAGTCCGCGACCAAGGAGCGGGATGTGGCGCGGGATGCGGTGCCGGAGGGGGTGACGGTGGCGTCGGCTAGAGCGGCGTACGACGGTGCGAAGGCGAGCGAGGAAGCAGCGCGGGCCGCGCTCGAGGAGAGCAAAGCTGAGGCGCAGGCGCAGTTTGATCGCGGCTCGCTCGGCTTCTTCGAGGCGATGGGGGCTGAGGACGCCGTCGCCGAGCTGCAGACTGACTACCGCTTTCAGGAGGTAGACGAGGTCACCGGGCAGACCGGGTACCGCATCGCGGACGATACGCGCATCGGCGCGGCGGACGACGCCACGCACCTGGACAACATGAAGGCCGCGATCGGCTGGCTACCGGAGGCCAACGAGCTGCGAGAAAGTGACGGCCAGCCCGCGCTGCCGGTGTCCGACTTCCTCATGGCGCAGGCGCAGGTGAACATCAACTGGTCCCAGCAGCTGCCACGCGGGCACTCCGGGAACGGGTGGGACAACCTGTCGTGGAACGCAGAAAACCCCTTTGACGGCTGGTTCCACCGCGAGCGCCCAATCTACTTCGAGGCGCGGCAGCAGGGGAGGGACCCGTTCTCCGCAGGCGCTGGCCACTACATGGCGCTGGTGAACCCGGCGATGCGCGCGACTGGGTTTGCGGTAAACACGGAGGAGTTTTTCTACGACGGCTTCCCGTGGACCGTCGCGCATGCCCAAACCTTCGCCCACAACTGGACGCCGGAGACGACATATACGGTTGCCGAGTACACCGAGCGCTTCAACGCCTACTACGACGGGCTCGTCGACGCCATCGAGCACGGCGAGGCTAGCGCACGGGACGCGCTCGCGCAGCGCGAAGACGACGTGACCGACGCGCAGCAGATCCTCGAGGCGGCGTACGCGCTGGACGCGGCGGAGCAGACCGTGACCGCGCGCGCCCAGGAGCTCGACGAGGCGAGAAAAGCGCAGCCCGCCCGCGAGGAAGCTGCCGCGCAGGCACTGGCCGAAGCGAAGCAGGTCGCAACCACGCGCGCGCAGGAAGCCGAGGCAGCCCGCACTGCCGCCGCCGAGGCCCGCACGAGCACCGCTGCAGCCGAGTCCGCCTACCAGCCTGTAAAGCAGGACTGCGCGAAGCTGACCGGCGCGGACAAAGACGGCTCTTCGACTGGCGGCATCATCGTCGGTGTCGTCCTTGGCCTGCTCGCCATCATCGGCATTGTGGTGGCGCTGAACCCGGGGCTTCTCAATCTGCCCTAAATAGGTAGACTTCCTGCCTATGTCGAGCGAGGAACAGGCCAGCCCACAGACTGAAGCCGAGTGGTGGGAGCAGCCAGGTATGCCCTGGAACGAAAAGCCCACCAAGGCCGACTACTGGTGCCTGGGCTGGTTTGGTTTCGTTGGCCTGTTCGGGCTGGCGATGATCCCGCTGCGCGCCTGGCTGCTCGGTCTGGACCCGCCGATCCTTTTGGCGGTGACGGGCTCGCGGATTGGCGCGGCGTCGACGGGCGCGTTGGCGTCGGTAGGCGAGGCCCAGCACTGGCTCTTCTACCTGCTTGTCGGCTCGCTGGTGGCGATCAAGTTCGACTGGATTTACTGGTGGGCCGGCAAGCTGTGGGGCCGCGGCATCCTCGAGGTGCAAGCCCAGAATTCCAAGCGGACCGCGAAGAATATTGCGCGGGTGGAGCAGTGGGCGATGAAGCTGGGCTGGCTGGGCATTTTCTTGGCGTACGTGCCGATCCCGCTGCCGATCGCCTTTGTGGTGTTCGTGCTGATGGGCATGACGAATATGCCGCTGTGGAAGTTTTTGGTGCTGGACTTCGTGTCCAAGACGATCTGGTCGCTGGGCTACTTCGCGCTGGGCTGGTCGATTGGCGAGCCGGTGGTCTTCGTGCTGGAGCAGTACGCGCGGGTGGCGAATTGGATCGCGATCGGCCTGCTGGTTGTCATCTTTATCGGTATCTTCCGCAGGCAGGGCAAACAAGCCAAGTAAGCCGGATGCCCTAGGATTGGCGGGTATGACTACTTCGGCCAAGTACCCAACGTCCGCTCATACCTCCCGCTCCGCCGCACTGTGGGAGCGCGCGCAGCTGACCACCCCGGGCGGGGTGAACTCGCCGGTGCGCGGCTTCGGCTCCGTGGGCGGCCAGACGCGCTTCATCGAGAGCGCGCACGGCAGCTCGCTTATCGACGTCGACGGCAACGCCTATGTCGACCTCATCAATTCCTGGGGGCCGATGATCCACGGCAATGCGCACCCGGAGATCCTCGCGGCGGTCGAGGAGGCGATGGCCAAGGGCTTGAGCTTCGGTGCGCCGACGGAGGCAGAGGTGGAGATCGCGGAAATGATCGTGGGCCGTACCTCGGTGGAAGAGGTGCGCATGGTCAACTCTGGCACCGAGGCGACGATGTCGGCGGTGCGCCTGGCGCGCGGCTACACGGGCCGTTCCAAGATCATTAAGTTCGACGGCTGCTATCACGGGCACGTGGATGCGCTGCTCGCCGCTGCGGGCTCGGGCATTGCGACGTACTCGCTGCCGGATTCGCCGGGCGTGACCGGCGCGCAGGCCGCGGACACGATCGTGGTGCCCTACAACGACATCGAAGCGGTCAAGGCCGCGTTCGCGGAGAACGAGGGCGAGATCGCCGCGGTGATCGCCGAGGCCGCCGCGGGCAACATGGGCACGGTCGCACCGCAGGATAACTTCAACGCGAAGCTCAAGGAGGTGGCGCACGCCAACGGCGCGCTGCTCATCTTGGACGAGGTGATGACGGGCTTCCGCACCTCCTATGCCGGTTGGTACGGCGTGGACAGCGTCGCTGGTGATCTGACCACCTTTGGCAAGGTCATTTCGGGCGGTCTGCCCGCCGCGGCCTTCGGCGGCCGCAAGGAGATCATGGAGCGCCTGGCCCCGAACGGCCCGGTCTACCAGGCGGGCACCCTGTCCGGTAACCCGGTCGCGATGGCCGCAGGCATGGCTTCGCTGCGCCTGGCCTCGGAGGACATCTACCCGGTGTTGCAGCGTAATGCGGATACGCTGGCGAAGATGGTCTCGGCAGCGCTGGAGCGCGAGGGCGTGGCGCACCACGTGCAGCGCGCGTCGACGATGCTGTCCTTCCGCTTTGCAGAGGGGGAGGGCCGCAACTTCGCCGACATGAAGGCGGCGGATACTTTCCGCTACGCACCGTTCTTCCACGCCCTGCTGGACAACGGTGTGTTTGCCCCGCCGAGCCCGTTCGAGACCTGGTTCGTCTCCACCGCGCTGACCGACGAGGACTTCGGCCGCATCGAGGAAGCCCTCGTGCCTGCGGCGAAGGCCGCCGCGCAGGCGGTGGCGCCGAGTGAGTAAAACTACCGTGCACCTCGTGCGCCACGGCGAGGTCTACAACCCGAAGAAGGTGCTCTACGGGCGCATGCCCGGCTACCACTTGAGCTCGCGGGGCCGCTCGATGGCGGCCGTGACCGCGCAGTTCTTCGACGGGCGCGACGTGACCTACCTGGCCGCGAGCCCGTTGGAGCGCGCCCAGGAGACGGCCGCGCCGATTGCCGAGGTCACGGGCTGCGAGATCCAGACCCGCGAGGACATCATCGAGGCGGGCAACACCTTTGAGGGGCTGCGCACGAAGGGCTGGCGCAGCCAGCTTTTGCACCCGGTGCGCTGGCGGCACATGGTCAATCCTTTTGAGCCGAGCTGGGGCGAGGCCTACGCCGATATCTGCGAGCGCATGTGCGCCGCAGTCGACGATGCGCGCGAGAAGGCGGAGGGCCACGAGGCGGTGATGGTGAGCCACCAGCTGCCGATCGTGATGGTGCAGCGCTACGTGCAGGGCAAACGGCTCGCGCACGCGAGCCGCGAGTGCGATCTGGCCAGCGTGACCTCACTTGTGTTTGATGGCGACGTTGTTGTTGACTGGTCGTATACCACCCCCGCCGAGAAGATTTGAGAGGTACCCACGTCATGCGCAGAAGCTTCCGTCTGCTCGCGGCACCGATGGCGGCACTGCTGTTGCTCACGGGCTGCGCGCAGGGCGGCGGGTCGGAGACCTTCGCGTTCCATTCGCCGGGCGGGAAGACCGAGATCTTCTACGATCAGGCCGAGCGCAAGCCGGTGGAGGACTTTTCCGGCGAGTCGCTGATGGAGCCGGGCGAAGAGATCCGTTTGAGCGATTTCGAGGGCCAAATCGTCGTCCTGAATGCCTGGGGGCAGTGGTGCGCTCCCTGCCGCGCCGAGATCGACGACTTGCAGGAGGCGCACGAGGAACTTGAGCGCCGCGGCACCGGCACGGTGCTGGGGATCAACGTGCGCGACTACCAGCCGGAGATTTCCCGGGACTTCATTAGCGACAATCACGCCACGTACCCCTCCATCTACGATCCGCCGTTCAAGACGGCCTCTTTCCTCGGCGGCGTGCCCAGCTCGGTGATCCCCACCACGATCGTGCTGGACGCGCAGCACCGCCCGGCTGCGGTGTTCCTGCGCGAAGTCACCGCCCAGGACCTGCTGGATGTGGTGGACACGCTCGAGCAGGAGGATGACGCTTAAGGTGGGCGAGACGTTTGCGGACCTCGTAGCGAGCGGCCCGCTGCTGCTGGGCATGTGTGCCGCAGCAGCAGCGGGGCTGGTCTCTTTCGCCTCGCCGTGCGTGATCCCGCTGGTGCCCGGCTACATGTCGTATTTGACCAGCGTGGTCGGCGGCGAGATGCGCATGGACGAGCACGGCCCGCGTGTGCAGTCGCGCAAGTGGGCAGTCGCGGGCGCGGCCGCGCTCTTCGTCGCAGGCTTTACCGTGGTGTTCCTCTTAGCCTCGGTGTCGGTGTTCGGGGCGATCAGCCTGATTACGCTCAACGCCGAGCTGCTCATGCGCATCGGCGGGGTGATCACCATCCTGATGGGCGTGGTCTTCTTGGGCGCCATCCCGGCCCTGCAGCGCGATACGCGCATGCAGCCGAAGCGCGTAGCAAGCGTGCTTGGCGCGCCGCTGCTCGGCGGCGTGTTTGCGCTGGGGTGGACGCCGTGTTTGGGCCCGACACTCGCGGCAATCATCTCGGTGTCGGTGGGCACCGAGGGCATGACTGCTGCGCGCGGCGTGCTGCTTGTCGTGGCGTACTGCCTGGGCCTGGGCCTGCCCTTTGTTCTGGTGGCGCTCGGTTCGGCGCAGGCGGTGCGCAGCATCGACTTTCTGCGCCGCCACTCGCGCGCAATGCAAATCATCGGCGGTGTCCTCATGATTCTCGTGGGCGTCATGCTGGTGTCGGGCCTGTGGAGCCTGTTTGTCGGCTGGTCGAGGCAGTGGATCGTTGGATATGGAGCGACGGTGATTTAGGTGAAGCAAGTGTGGACGTGGCTGCGCAAGGCGTGGCACTGGTTGACCAGCATGCGCACGGCGCTGGTGCTGTTGTTCCTGCTCTCGCTCGCCTCCATCCCGGGCGCGCTGTTGCCGCAGCGCAACGTGAGCGAGTCGCTGGTCACTGACTACCTCGACGCCAACCCGACGATGGGGCCGATCTACGATCGCCTGCAGCTTTTCGACGTCTTCAGCTCCACCTGGTTCATCGCCATCGTCACCCTGCTCATGGTGTCGCTGATCGGCTGCATCATCCCGCGCTCGATCGACCACTGGCGCGCCTACCGCGCCCAACCCACCCGCGCCCCGCGCTACCTTTCCCGCATGCCGCTGCACGCGCAAGGCGAGGTCGAGGGCAGCCGCGAGGAGGTCGAGGCGAGGGTCCGCGGACTGCTCAAGCGGTGGCACGTGGCCGCCTACTCGCCGGAGGAGGACCGCGCGGGCGCCTATTCGATCTCTGCGGAGCGCGGGTATACGCGCGAGCTGATGAACCTGCTCTTCCACGTCGGAATCGTCGGCATGATTCTCGCCTTCGCCGCGGGCCGCATGGTCTACTACGAGGGCCAGGTCATCGTGGTGACCAACTCGGAGTCCGAGTACGCGGTGCCGGTGGAGCAGTCCACCGAGTTCTGCAATACCTCGCCCGCCAACTTCGATGTCTTCCGCGCCGGCCCGCTTTTCGACGGCACCGGGCTGACCCCCTTCTGCATCGATGCCAAGAACTTCCGCGCCGAGTACCTGAACAACGGCCAGGCGAACGGCTTCTGGTCCGACATCACCTACACGGACGATCTGAGCGCGCCGAAGGAGAGCTGGCAGGGGGCCACCCTGGCGGTGAACCACCCGCTGCGCATCCACGGCGACCGCGTGTACCTGCAGGGCCACGGCTTTGCCCCGCAGGTGACGGTGACGTGGCCGAACGGCGAGTCGCGTACGCAGATGATGCAGTTCCGCCCGAACGATTTGCAGACCTTCTTGTCCTCGGGCGTGATGCGCTTCGACCCGCCGGCGGGCATGTACCCGGACCTGCAGGAGCGCCGCCAGCACCAGATTGCGCTGGAGGGCAACTTCGCGCCCACGGCCGAGTGGGGCGGTCAAAACGGTGACACGCTGGCTTCGGCTTTCCCCTCGATGGATAACCCGGCGCTGTCGATGGATATCTACCGCGGCGACTCGGGGCTCGACTCGGGGCGCCCGCAGAACATCTTCGTGCTGGACCAGATGCTCATTGCGGAGGGACGCCTGCAGAAGGTGGAGCGAGTCAACCTCGCCCCGGGCGATGAGGTCACCATCGACGGCGGGGTGAAGCTGCGCTTCGACGGTGCGGCGGAGTACGCCAACTACCAGATCTCGCGCGACCCGACGCAGATGTGGGCGCTCGTGGCCTCCACCATCATGCTCGTCGCTCTGGCCGGCTCGCTGACCATCAAGCGCCGCCGCATTTGGGTGCGCCTGACCCCTGCCGCCGACGGTGCAACGTCCGTCGAGATCGCCGGGCTTGCGCGCACGGACCGCGCGGGCTGGGGCCCGGAGTTTCGGGAACTGGCCGCCGAGATCCTCGGTCAGGCGGAGGAAGATGACCCCGAAGAGGTGGATGACCTTGGATAACGCCACCGCAATCGGGTAGATTGTCACCCATGCTTGTCAACACCACCATGGCGGAGCTGTCTGACCTCACGTTTCGCACCTCGTTTATTGTGTACATCGTCGCGCTGTTGATGTCGTGTGTCTACTACGGCCGCGTGCTCGCAGTCGTCGACGTGCGCCGTGAGCGCAGCGAGAAGCGCGCAGAGGAGAGGGTTGCGGTTGGCGCGGGCGGACCCGCGGTCGTCGAGAAGCAACTGCCCCCGGAGCAGGGGCTGGACGAGGCGTACGAGGCGCGGGTGGCGAACGCCCGCAAGTGGTCTGGCATGACGCAGGCCCTGGTGTGGGTCGGTGTCGCCCTGCACATCGTGGCTTTTGTCACCCGCGGTATCGCGGCCCAGCGCTTCCCGCTGGGCAACCTGTACGAGTACATCCTGTTTATGACCGCGGTGATTATGGTGGCTGCCGCGATCGTGATTGGCCGCAAGGGCTGGCACACGATTTGGCCGTGGCTGCTGTTCCCGATGGTGGTGGCGATGTTCCTCAACTCGACGGTCTTCCACATGCAGGCCGCCCCGGTGGTGCCGGCGCTGCAGTCCTACTGGCTGCCGGTGCACGTGTCCACGGTGTCGATCGGTGCCTCGGTCGGTATCGTCTCCGGTGTGTTCGCGCTGCTGTACCTGCTGCGCATGTGGCAGCCGAAGGGCAAGGAGCACGGCTTCATTGGCAAGATTGTGCACCCGTTGCCGTCGGCAAAGACGCTGGATCAGATCACGTACAAGACGGCGATCATTACGCTGCCGCTGTTCGGCATCGGCATTGTTTTCGGCGCGATCTGGGCCGAGGTGGCCTGGGGCCGGCCGTGGAACTGGGACGCGAAGGAAACCGTGTCCATGATCACCTGGATTCTGTACGCCGCCTACCTGCACGCGCGCGCGACGGCGGGCTGGAAGAACTCCAAGGCCGCGTGGATTAACGTGTTTGCCCTGGCCATGACCATCTTCAACATGACCTACGTCAATACTGTGATTGCCGGCCTGCACTCTTACGCGGGTCTGAACTAGGGAGGCGCGTTAAATGAAGGTTCTCATTACCGGTGGCGCTGGCTTTATCGGCTCCACCATTGCGTCTTGTTGCGCCGATAACGGGATCACCCCGGTGATCCTGGACGACTACTCCACCGGCCTGCGCGCGTTCGCCGAGCGTTTCGCCCACTACGAGGGCGACATCGCGGATGTGGCGCTGCTGCACCGCATCATGGACGAGCACCCGGACATCGAGGCCGTCGTCCACTGCGCCGCGAAGATCGTCGTGCCCGAGTCCGTCGCCAAGCCGCTGTACTACTACGAAAACAACGTGGGCAAGGCGACGACCTGCGTGCGCGCGCTCGCCGAGCGCGGTGTGAAGAGCGTCCTGCTCAGCTCAACCGCGGCGATGTACGCGGCCGACGAGGACCTGCTTGTCGACGAGCAGAGCGCCTGCGAGCCCTCGAGCCCGTACGCGGCGTCGAAGTGGATGCTGGAGCGAGTGCTTGCCGACGCCGCCGCAGCCGGCCTCATCCAAGCCACCTCCCTGCGCTACTTCAACCCGATCGGCGCGGACCCCCAGCTGCGCACCGGCCTGCAGAACCCGGCACCCTCGCACGCGCTCGGCAAGATGATCTCCGCCTACCAGGCGGGCGAGCCCTTCACTGTCACCGGCGTGGAGTGGCCCACCCGCGACGGCTCCGGCCTGCGCGACTACGTCCACGTGTGGGACCTGGCACGCGCGCACGTCGCTGCACTCAAGGCGGAGCTCGCCGACTACGAGGTGATCAACCTGGGCACCGGCCAGGGCACAACCGTGTTCGAGCTGGCCGACGCGGTCGGCGAGGCGACAGGTCAACCCCTAGAGATCCGCACCGCCCCTCCGCGCGACGGCGACGTGGCGGGCTGCGCCACCCGCACGGACAAGGCGGCCCGCCTGCTCGGCTGGCGCGCGGAGCGCAGCGTGGCTGACGGGGTCCGCGATTCGCTTGCGTGGGCAAAGCGCCTGCCCGAGGTGCTCGCGGGAACTAGGCGGGGCTAGCTTTCGCCGTTTTCTTCGCGGCGACGGCGGCGTGCTTCCTCCTCGAGGCGCTTGCGCTCCGCCTCTTCGCGGGCGCGGCGCTCCTTGAAGCGGTTCTTCTCGATGTTCCAGAGGAAGTCTTCATCATCGTCCGGGCCCTTGATCTGCGGGCGCTGCTGGGCCGGCTCGATGCGTTGTTGTGAGCCAGGCCCGAACGCGCGCCACATCAGGTAGATGGCGACGACGACAAGCACGAGGAGTAGTAGCCTTCCCATGACTTCCAACATACTTGGTCGCCGTCTAGGGTAAGTCATATGCAAGAGAATGCCCCTGAGCTCGTCCCCAATGCCCGCGCCCGCGCCAACAAAGCCGCCGCGGTGTACGGCCTCTACCGGCTCGGGCTGTTCATCGTACTCACCGTGGTGATCCAGGGGGCTGCATTGCTTATCGACGCCCCCGTGCCCCTGATCATCTCCGCCCTCCTCGCCCTCATCGTGGCGTTCCCACTGTCCATGCTGGTGTTCAAGCGCCAGCGCATCGAGGCGACCGAGGCGGTCGCCCAGTGGCGTGAGCAGCGCAAGGCGCGCAAGGCGTGGATCGCCAGCGAGCTCGCCGAGCGCTAGTCTTAGCAGACTAGCGTTATCCGAAAAGTGCCGCGATGACCAGCATCGCGGGCAGCGAGAGGAACGTGGTGAGGAAGACGGTGTCGCGCGCGACCGTCTCGCCGACCCGGTAGGTGGCGGTGTAGTTGTACACGTTTTGGGCGGTGGGCAGCGCCGCAAGGATGAGCGCCGCGTAAAGCTCCGCGCCGGTCAAGCCCATTGCCGAGCCGGCGAGCAGGGCGAGTGCGGGCATGGCGATGAGTTTGAGGGCGGTGGCGCAAAGCGTCGGCAAGCGATCCTGCGTAAGTACACCATCTCCCTTGAGCGAGGCACCGAAGCTCATGAGGATCATCGGGATCGATGCCCCGCCGAGGATCTCCAGCGGTGCCAGCACCGGTTCGGGCACCTGCCAGCCCGAGGCCGAGACGGCGAAGCCAGCGATGGCGGCGATGACCACGGGGGCGGTGATGCCGGCGACGAAGGAACTGCCTACCGAGCGCAGGCTCGCGCCCTCGGCGTTTAAGCCTGCGATGATGATGGGGGAGAGCACCGCCATCTGCAGCACAAGCGCGGGGATGACATAGGTGGCGTCGCCGATGACGTAGGTGGCAATAGGCAGGCCGATGTTGACGGAGTTGTAGTAGCTTGATGCGGCCGCGCCCGCCATCGTCTCGGCCAGGCTGCGGCGGAAGAAGAGCGCGCTGAGCACCCAGTAGATCGCCATCGTGGCCACGGAGGCGACCGCGATCACCGCGACGACGGGGGAGGCGAACGCTGAGGTATCCGAGGTGGCCACGCTGGAAAACACGAGTGCCGGCGTGGCGGCCCAGAACGCGATGCGATTGAGCTGCAGGCGTGCCTCGCCCTTGCCAATCACGCCTTTCTGCGCGAGCACGAAGCCTACGCCAATGACGGCGAAGATGATGGCAAAGCCCGTCAACACGTCCAGCATGAGTGATCAACCTTTCGCGACACGTCCAGGATTACGTGAACATTGTTCCCTACGCTAGGGGGCAACGCGTCAAGGAGGTGCAGTATGAGTAACCGGCACACGTGGGCCGCAGGGATGGTGGCGGCGTCGCTCGGTCTGGCCGGATGCGGCAACTACGTCAACGTCGAGGTGATTGGCGCGTCCGGGTTTTCTCACGATGGGCAGGGCAACATCGTGGTGCACGTGCAGACGTGCGGCGAGCCCATCAGCCAGCTCGAGGTGACGGCGGACCGGGAGGGGCTGGTTGCCGACGAGCCGAACGCGGTCCTTGCCCGCTACCTTGCGCCAGCAGCGCAGTCCGGGCACGTCCACGTGAACGTGAACGATCCAGCGCCGTGGGCGGAGCAAGTGCCTCTCGACGCCGCGTATCCCGACGACCGCGCTCTCTTGCTCAACCCCGCGCCGGATGAATCCGGCGGAAATGGCGTCTTCGGTCGCGAGACAACGATCGCGTCCTCGAGTGCCACGAAGCGCGAAATTTTCCAGCAACCGGCTGGTACTGTGCTGTCCGTAAGCTCTTACGACGGGAGTATGCAGACGTGGACGGCAACGGAATTCGACGCGGCGTGTTAGCCGAACAGGGCGTGCTTGGCATTTTCGCCGTGGTCTCGCTGATCCTGTTGCTGGGATCCTCCGTGCTTGGCCCAGCCGGGTGGGCCGTGGTGCTGCTGCTCGGGCACCCGCTCGTGGCGTTGGGACTCGCCGCCTGGGATACGGTGCGGCGGCAGAAGGCGGACTGGCTGTGGTGCGTGGTGCCGCCGGTAGTGCAGGCGCTAGAGATACTTGTATTTATGAACCCTACTGCGCTGCCCTTCGCGGCGCTGGTCGTACTCGGCGGCGCGCTCGGGCTTGGGCTAGGGTCCGCGATCGTGCGGGGTAAGCGGCGCTAGGGGTGAGAGTCCGCGGCCGCGGACTGTTTTTGGGTGCCGTGCCGTCCGTGAGTCTGCGGCCGCAGACTTTTTGAGGTTCCTCATCTGCCATTTCAAACTCGCGTGGTGCGCTTAATTGAGAAATGTCACATTTTAATCACAACATGCGATACCTATTGCACTCGAACAAGTGTGTGTATATAACGGAAGGCAAACCCACCCACCCAGATCCCCGCGCCACAGAATTGAGAGACCACCATGGACCTTGTCATCCCGGAAGAAGAAAAACTCGCTGCTCAACTAGCAAAGAATATTCACGTTAACCACGATGATTCCACTGTTGCCCGCGCGCGGATGCTCGACGCCGTCGGGCAGTTCGACGAGGGGGAGTGTGCGCCGCGCCTAGGTTCGAAAACTACCGCCGCTTGGTTGATACGTGATCTACGTATCCCCCGGAGCACTGCTTTCGAGTATGTATTCGTCGCCAGGGGGATACGGCAGTATCGCATGCTTTATGAGTCGTTCGAAAAAGCGCGGATTAGTTACACCACCGTCAGGTGGCTGTTGAACTACATGAATGAGGAGAACGAAGGCGAACTCGTCGCAGACGCTGAGGCAATGTGCTTCTCTGAGCTCCAACAAAAGCTCGCAGGTGTGGAACCAAACGATGATAAAGACCCCACTGAGCCGTACTTCCGGCTCAACAAGCGCAAAGACGGGATGGTCCACCTTGATGTCCTCCTGCCAGCCGTCACCGGCGAGGAGCTGCTCGCCGCGCTCAAACTCGCCCAGTTAGCCAACCACGGTCTCGAGGACACGACGCCCGAAGCGCTGGACGACCCCGAAGCTCTCGACGCGCTCCTAAAGCAGGCGGAAGCCACCGAAGAATGCTGTCCGGCCACCAAGACCGCTCCTCCCACTGCAGGGCGCAAGAGCATCTGGGAGGACATCAAATCGACTGCCGAAGCGCTTGATGAAGAGCACAGCGCCTCACGTTTCGGTCCGCCTGAGCCGCGGAACTTTTACTCCGCCTTCATCGCCATGATCAATATGGTGCGCACCAACCCCTCCAGCCCGCTGCGCACCCCGGGTGCCCACGTGAACATCATGGTCACCGAGGACGGTCGCGCGTGGATGCCCAACAACCTGCAGGCGAAGTCCTCTGCAGTTGCAAGCTACATCGCCAACGCGATGGTCCGCTTCCATGTGGTGGATAGCAACGGGCTGACGCTCAACGTCAGCCGTCAGCAACGTTTCGCCACAGACGGGCAGGTCGCCGCGCTGCTGGCCAACTGGGGCCACCAATGCTCCATGCCTGGCTGTACGCATACCCGCTTTCTCCAAATGCACCACATCAAGGACTGGTCCCGCAACGGGGAGACCAACATGGACAACCTGCTGCCCCTGTGCTCGTCGTGCCACTCGCTGGTGAGCAATAACTCCATCCATATCTGGCAGCGTGGCGGCGACATCCACTACCGCTTCGCCGATGGCACCCGCTATACCTCCCACAACCGAACGCTTCCCACCGCCGCACCCGCACCCCGCACGCGCACCTGCGACGGGAACTGTACCGACTGTGCAGACCACGCCGAATGCGGCACGGCACAACCTCGACAGTCCGCCGCCGCAGACTGCCGGGGAAGCCGGGCACCTAGTGCAGCGTGTACGGCACCACCGTGCCGGAACCCCAAAGCTGTAACCCTGTCACCGTGAGGGCAACGGCGGTCAGGACGGACCACAGCAGCATGGCTCGACCGTTCATGCCCAGCACCGGGATGAGGTCCTTGCCCTGGGCGTGCTGGCGCTGCACGGTCAAGATGGAGGACACCGCGAAGGGCAAAGCAGCGAAGCCCAACAGCGCAAGCGAGTTGCCCAAAAGCAGCGACACCGCAAACGGGGTCAAGGTCAGGACGGTAAACAAGCGGCGCGCACGTACGTCACCGATGCGCACCGCGAGCGTGTGCTTGCCAGCAGCCGCATCGGTATCGATGTCGCGGATATTGTTGGCCAAATTCACCGACGCCGAGATCGCGCCGACACCAATCGCCACCAACCAGCCATCCACGGTCAACCAGCCAGCCTGTGTGAACTGCGTGCCAAGGACCGCGACGAGCCCGAAGAAGACGAACACAGCCAACTCGCCGAAGCCGTAGTAGCCGTAGGGCTTCTTTCCGCCGGTGTAGAACCATGCCGCTGCGATACACGCCGCGCCAACCAACACGAGCCACCACGCGCTCATCACCGCAAGGATGATTCCCAGCACCGCGGCCACGAAGAAAGAGACAAAAGCTGCGAGTTTCACGTCCTGCGGGCGCGCTAACCCCGAGGCGGTAATACGGGTGGGGCCGGTGCGGTCATCGTCGGTGCCGCGGACCCCGTCGGAGTAGTCGTTGGCAAAGTTCACGCCGACGATCAGGGCCCACGCAACGCCGAGCGCCAACAGCGCCTTGCCCAGGTGCATGCCGCCGTTGTACGCGGCGAGGCCCGTACCGGCGATGACGGGCGCGAAAGCATTCGGCCACGTGTGGGGCCGCGCCGCCTGCCACCAGTCCTGAAAAGTCGCCTTCCCGCGCCCGGCAGCATTATCAGGCTGCGCAGAGTCGGTTCCTGTACCCGTCGTGTCAGTCATGGCTCCCATCATGCCCCTATTTACTCAAGTCGGCTAAAGTTTTGGCACATGTGGATTGACTATGCGCTACGGCAAGCTCTTGTTGGGGTTGGTGCACTGTTGCGCGCGCCCCAGCTGCGGGTGGTAGCGCGCAAGTCTCCCGCGCGCTTCCCGCAAGAGGGCAGCACGGTCATCTCGCTGACCTCGCACGGTCCGCGGCTGAAGTCTGCCGTGGTTGCGATTTCCTCCCTGCTCGTCGGCACGAAGCGCCTGCCGGTGTATTTGTGGCTGGATAAAGAGGACTACGAGGGCGAGTGGCCCAAGGGCCTGCACGCGCTCGTGGAGCACGGCCTGCAGGTGCGCTGTTCGGACGGGCATTACGGCCCACACACGAAGTACTACGGCACCTTCCAACAGTTCGCGGGAACCGGCACCCGCGTCATCACTGTCGACGACGACATGATGTACCCCAAGTGGTTCGCGGAAAAACTGCTCAACGCCTCCGATGCCGACCCAAACAATGTGGTGGCCTACCGCGCGCACGAGATCGTGCTGCAAAATGGCCGGTTGGCGCCCTATAAGCAGTGGAAGTCCGTGCAGGATACGGACCCAGACCCGCGCCACTTCGCCACAGGCGTGTCGGGCGTGGCGTACCCGCCGGCGATGGTCGACGCGGTCGCGGCGCAGGGCACTGCCTTCCAGGAGTGCGCCCCGCACGCGGATGACATCTGGCTCAACCGCTGCGCGCTGCGCGCGGGCCACTTCGTGCGCCAGGTCTTTCCGCACCCGCGCGAGTTTTCGATGGTGCCGGCCTCCCAGGGCGTGGCGCTCGTGCGGGGCAACCTGCGCGGCGGCAACGACGCTCAGCTGCGCGCCACCTATGAGCAAGAAGACTTGGGGCTGCTTATCGACGCCGCGTTGTCCCTCAACGAACCAGCCCGCTAAACCAGGCGAATCATCGGGATGCGTTGCTTGTTCCGAAACTGAGCGAGGTCGTGCTGGGGCGGAGCAGTCGTGCGGTAGTGGGTGGATGAGGGGGAGGTTGCGTACTTCGGGTTCGTGGACGGTTTCTTGGAGCGTTGCTTCTCTAGCCTCACACCACCGGATTGTTACACAAATTACAACCTTGTGCTTTGGAGGCGGCTGTGCGCCGCCGTAATTCACGGGGTGCGCTTGCCGCGTCTTGGCAGGTGAGGGCGGTTTCGCAACTAGACTTCGATCTGAGACCGCTCTAAGATGGTGATATCTCACTAGCAACCTGAGCTAGAAGAAGTGCACATAACAGAAAACTGGCAGCGAGGCCGTATTGTCAGCCTCCGTCCAGCGGCTTGATAGGGGAGTAACTATGAGCGAATCTTCGCGGCGTTTCCGTAAATCAACGTCTAGAGGCATTGCAGCCTCGTCCATCATTGCGCTCGCGCTCGGCGGCGTGAGCGTCATCGCCCCAGGGCCGCTGGCACCGGTTGCTGCCGCTGACACCCTGAGCGGCGGCATCCGTGATAAGTCCGGCGCGGTGGAGAAGGACGCCCAGCAGGCGTCCGACCTGCCGGCGGGTTCGTGTGTTGTTAACAGCGGTGAGCCGAGCGGAAGTCAGGCGGGTTTCAGCTGGAACACCCTGGAGCCGAGTGCGACCAGCCCCTCGAAAACCCTGTGGGGTCTGAGCGTCTCCTTTGATAACTCGAAGGACCGCACATTTGCCGATTGGTACTTCACCAATACGGGGAACCTTAATAATGTCTTGGATGCCGGCCAGGTGCCTTCCATGGATGCCGGCCAGACCTTCCTTGACAAGAGCGTCACTCACAAGGCCGACGAAAACATCAACATTGATGCTAGTGGTCGCCTTCAACGGAACTTGAATATCTACGCAGAGCTGACCGATGAGAAAGTCAAGCAGTTCGCTTCGGCCTCTGGTGATAACCCTGTACGTTACGCCTGGCAAAGCAACTACAAGAAGGACAATCCTTATGGTCCGAACGCGACCCTGGGGTCCAGCGCTGTTTTTGGCGCTACTGTAAACCCGTGGCCGAGCGAGAACATCGAATGTAACCCGATCACGGTTTCGTGGGAGACTGCTGAGGTATCTGAGAAGCATGTGATCGTCCCTGGTGAGGAAACCAAGGTCGGCACCATCAACGTTCCTGCTGTGCAGAACAGCGGTACGGACGACTCGATGTCCCGCATGGTCGTAGAAGCCTACGACGGCAACGGTAAGTTCATCGGCACCACTGACCCGTCTGTCTCCGGCGGTGAGCAGCTGCTGCGCGTCGACGAAGCGACCGGCGACATCTACTTCACCTGGCCGGAGTACCGCGGTACTGACTTGGCGACTGACAAGAACGTGAACTTCTCCGTTCTGGCGAAGCCACGTACCGTCGACCAGCTCCAGAATGCCGTTGAAAACAACATCGGCG
>ERZ1673749.398-NODE-398-length-51940-cov-54.305098_pt1 | contig 51940 bp, 36 predicted proteins | sample MGYA00580204_ERZ1673749 | MGnify/ENA primary metagenome ERZ1673749 (study PRJEB41218, sample SAMN15661745) | gut metagenome | host: Homo sapiens | place: Canada: London | collected 2015-08-20/2019-03-30 | study: EMG produced TPA metagenomics assembly of...
GTCCATTCAAAGTCAGGATTTGGATCTCAGGATGGAGCGTCTGCAACTCGAGCCAATACGATGCAGACGTATAGTCGGCGGAAAGTTGAAAAACATAAGATTTAGACTCAGCCAAACCTGACTGCTCATGAGGTTCAAACCGAATCCCATCCGCTTCCCAAGTGAGATCCACACCGATCTGACGTAGATACTCGATAGTCAGGTCGATGTACCTAGAGCTTGGGTCTGAGTGCTGTCTCCGAATAGCCAGAGGATAGTATCCGGCAACCGAAAAATAGATTATCGCTGATACAAATTGACTTGACTCCCATGCTCTTGCGTCCACCGCCGTTTCACGTGGAACGATAAGATGACTGGAATCAACAATCCATTTCTCGTTTATACACTCCACGGAGACGCCGAAGCGAAGCAGATAGTCAAGGAGCGGTCGGATCGGGCGACGGAGAAGCTGATGATCAGTAAGACGAAAGCAAACCCTACGGCCCTCGGCTGCTGCCAGTGCGACAAGGAAGCGCGCTACACTTGCAGAGGCGCTCAGCCTAATCTCAGAGCCGCTGCCGGTGAGGAGGACCTGTAGCCCGTCATAGAGGATCAGAAGATCCTCAGGAGCGTCCTCAGGAATCACTTCGTCCCTGGGCGGAATAGCGGTCTCCCCCCTACCCCGCCGAAGGAGGTAAAGGGAAATCAGAGCGCGAATGCCCTCGCTCTTGGAGAGAGGGAGATCGACCTCCATAAGAGACGGGAATCTAAGGCGTGAAAGGGTCCTCATAGCGATACAAATATAGCAGAAACTAGCGTCTCAACCAGAGGATCGGAGCAGGGTGACGTATTTGAGTAATCATATACCAAGGGGGGTCATCCGTGAGGCACCCGAAGGGTGCTCGCTCCATAGGCATCGGTCATCCGCAAGCGGTGACCGATGTACAGAGACCCGTCCCAACCCCCTCGACCCCTTGCGGGTCACCGAGCAGAGATCTTCCTTCACGGCGACCCGCAAGGGGTCGAGGCATAATGCGTACGCCTATACATCGGTCTTCGGCACTACGTGCCTCGACCGATGCCTATGGAACGGGCATCCATGCGGATGCCGGTATGCCGTCAGAATCTAGTATATTTGGGCAGAATATCCGACTCGTCCAATGCCCCCCTAAACAATCATGTGGTAAACTTACAACTATGAAAAACGGACCCCTGACGGGATTACTTACTGGTTGGTCACTCGTGAAATAACGCTCGGCAAAGGGCACCCAAAAAGGGGTGCATCGGTCCTTACTCTTCACGATGAGCTCAAATGCGTCACCCCTGAGGATCGGAGGTAGATAAAATACCGATTGAAGTGACCCATAGGAACAGAAGAATGCAGAAAAGGGATCCATCTGTAAATAAGAGACAGGTACGAGCTGAGGTGGTGGTATATTTGCACTCCAAAGTGCCCCCACTCTATCTATGGCTCCTGGAACAGGCAGCAATAGAAAACCTCCCGAACGCAACCAAGGCGTCCGGGAGGTAATAGATGGATGGGGAACGATTACGCCCTCACCGACTGATGTGCGGTATCAGAGGAGATGCTTGAGGGTGTCCGCCTCCAGAGAGGTGGCACCGAAACGGAAGAGTTCTGGCGTGAGCCACTCGTCGCCCAACACTTCCTTAAGGATACAGAGGTACTTGAGCGCCTCCTCGGTCGTACGGACACCACCGGCGGCCTTGATACCTCGCTTGAGGTCAAACTGATCGTAGTACTGCTTCACGATAGAGGCCATGATGTAGATCGCCTCAGGCGTGGCGCCGGGGTAGCCCTTACCGGTAGAGGTCTTGATGAAGTCTGCGTCGCAGAAGAGGGCAAGAATGGATGCCTTAACGATATTCTCGGGCGTCTGGAGGGCACCGGTCTCGAGGATCACCTTCAGGATCACATCCTTAGCAGCCTGTCGCTGCTCCTGAAGCTGGTCACAGACGGTCTCGTAGTCACCGGCAAGGAAAGCACCGACCGGGAGTACAATATCGATCTCCTCTGCCCCATCGTGGATCGCCAGGGCGATCTCAGCCACCTTGATCTCGGGGAAGGTCTGTGACGAGGGGAAACCACCAGCCACGCAGGTGATGTGGCACTGCTCGACGGTGAGGTTTTCGTTGATCACCTGAGCAAAGTTAGGATAGACACATATACTCGCCACAGGGGTAATGTCAGGGTGGCCGTCATCCAGCTTATTGACCTGCTGAGTCAGCTTATAGATCTTGTCCTCATTGTCCTCAGAGGTAAGCGAGGTGAGGTCAATCATGCTGTGGATCAGATTGATATTATCTCTCGTATCAAGCTCCTTATAGTGCTTGTCGACACACTCCTGCACCTTCGCAGAGACCTCGTCCATGGTGAGGTCGAAAGTAAACTTTCCGAAGGCCTCACTGTACTTATCCTGTGAGGGGAAGAAGTCGTTATCGTGGTGATTATGACTCATGGTTGTATAATTTGGGATTGGATAAATGTCTGAATTTGTCGCGGTCTGTCTTCTTCGCAATGTTTCTCTCAAAGGCCTCCGTCAGGTCGCAACCGGTCTGATTAGCAATGCAGGCGAGGACCCAGAGTACATCAGCGAGTTCGTCAGCCAGATGCTCCTTGGAGAGGTTATCCGTGGCCTTCGCGCTCTGATCCCCATAGGTTCGAGCGATAATGCGAGCCACCTCACCCACCTCCTCCGTGAGCTGCGCCATATTGGTAAGCGGCGAGAAGTACCGGACCCCGTAATTGTGGATCCACCGGTCAACAACGGTCTGTACCTCTTTAAGTGTAGGGCTGGGCGTGTCGGTCATCGGTTTCGCGAGTCAATACAAATGGTCACAGGGCCGTCATTGAGTAGTCGTACCTTCATATCAGCCCCAAAGCGCCCCCTCTTCACCTCTTTGCCGATCTCTTCGGAGAGAGCCTGCGCCATAAGGTCGTAGAATGGCTCTGCTTCAGGTCCCTTAGCTGCATGGATGTAGGAGGGTCTATTGCCTTTCTTCGTCGATGCCAGGAGGGTGAATTGGCTCACCAGAAGGATCTCCCCGCCGATGAACTTGATGTCCTTATTCATCGCCCCCTCCTCGTCATCAAAGATGCGGAGGGCGGCGATCTTACGAACCAAGTAGTCCATATCCTCGGCGGTATCACCCACCTCCACGCCTTGTAAAACCAGCATCCCGGGCCCAATCGACGAGATCACTGACCCATCGACCGTCACGGACGCCTCGCTCACACGCTGAATAACTGCTCTCATAATTCAAAGATACAACTTTAGGAGAATACGGGTCAGGTCTCGCTGTCGGGGTGGAAGTAGTCCCACACAAGGCGAGCCTTGGCAGGACCTATGGCCTCTGTCAGTTCGTCGAGAGAGACTGACTCACGGATCCGCTTCACAGACTTGAAGGTGCGTATCAGCTTCTTCTGAGTGGCAGGACCGATGCCTGCAATAGCGTCGAGCTCAGAGGAGATCGATTTCTTAGCATGGACATTGCGGTGGAAGGTGATGGCGAAGCGGTGCACCTCATTCTGGATCCGCTCCAAGAGGTGAAAGACCTGCCCCCGCTGCATGATGCCGATCACCTGGGGCGGGTCCCCATAGAGCACCTCGCTTGTGCGGTGGCGATCGTCCTTGGCGAGACCGAGGATCGGTATCTCCACCCCTACTTCTTCAAGCGCTTCCTTCACCACGCTCATCTGACCTTTACCTCCATCGGTGATGATGAGGTCGGGGAGCTCCTCCCCCTCGTCCCGTAAGCGGCTGTAGCGCCGCACCACCACCTCGTGCATCGAGGCGTAGTCGTCCGGCCCCTCGACCGTCTTGATGTGGTAGAGCCGGTAGTCCTTCTTGGAGGGGACACCGCCCTTAAAGACGACACAGGCAGCCACGGGATCAGCACCCTGGATATTGGAGTTATCGAAGCACTCCACGTGCCACGGAAGCGTAGGCAGACCGACCGAGCTCTGCAGGTCTCGCAGGATCTGCATATTGTGCTGGGCTGGGTTGAGCTTCTCCGCCTGCAGGTCCTTGTCCTTGATGAACTGATCCACATTGTGCTGGCTCAGGTCGAGGATATGCTTACGGTCGCCCCTCTGAGGGATCGTGACGCGATAGGCAGAGAGGTCGAGGTACTCCGGTATGACGGGGAGAATGAGCTCGCGAGTGCCCTCCAGCGGCAGCGTATCAAGCAAGTCCTTCAGGACGGAGGCAAAGAGCTCCTCATCCTCCTCCTCGATCCCCGGACGGTACTCCATAGTGCGCCCCGAGATGATCCGTCCGTCCCTTGTCAGGAGGTAATTGACGAAGAAGGAGCGACGCGAGGAGCCATAGGTGGCCACAAGCGCATCCCCGATAACGTTGCTCATGATGGTACTCTTCCCCTGGTAATTCTCCAGCGTATAGAGCATATTCTGCATCTGGAGGGCGGTCTCAAAGTCCAACTCCTCGGACGCCTTTGTCATCACCTCCTTGATATCCCGCTTCACCTCCGTGATATGCCCTCGGAGGATCTCCCTAGCCGCCCGTACGTCCCTGTCGTAGTCCTCCTCCGTCTGCAGACCTTCGCAAGGCCCCTTGCAGCGGCCGATGTGGTACTTCAGGCAGACACGGAATTTCCCCCGCTCGATATTCTCCGGAGAGAGGTTATATGTACAGGTACGAAACTTGTAGAGCCGGCGGAAGAGCTGGACCAGCTGATACGCCATTGACTTATTGGGATAGGGACCATAGTACTCCGTGCTGCCGCCCGGTTGCGGCTTATGCGTGGTCCCAAAGCGCGGGAAGCGCTCCCTCGTGACGTAGATGTAGGGGTAGAAATTACCATGCTTGAGCATGATGTTGTATGGCGGCTGGTGCGTCTTGATGAGGTTATTCTCAAGCAAGAGCGCATCGGTCTCCGTCTGGACCACGATATACTCCACGGTCTCAAAGACGCGGAGCATCGCCCTAGCGTTGGGACGATCCGACTCGCGCTGGAAGTACTGCCCCACCCGCTTGCGAAGATTCTTTGCCTTACCGACGTAGAGCACCTTGTCCTCCTTGTCGCGGTAGATGTAGACTCCGGGCGACTCGGGGATCACGGATAGGCTGTTGCGTATGTCTTTCTTGGCTATCAGCATAGGGTTCCACGTGAAACAGAAAGGGCTATCGTCCCATGAGTATCAGCAGGATATTGATATCCGAGGGGCTGATGCCGGGGATACGGGAGGCCTGACCTATGGTCGCCGGGCGTATCCGATCGAGTTTCTGCCGAGCCTCGGTCGAGAGCGACTGCATGGAGAGGTAGTCAAAGTGACCGTCGATGCGGATGTCCTCTAAGTGGCGAGCCTTCTCGGCGGCCTGATGCTCGCGAGCAATGTAGCCGGCATACTTCACCTCCACCTCGATGGTTTCCTTCACCTCCTCCGCCAGCTGACCCTGCTCTAAGAAGTTCGCCAGCTGTGGGACAAAGGGGACCAGTCCATCCAGCGTGATACGGGGCCGAAGGATCACCTCACGGAGCCTCTGCGGATGCCTCAGCGGCGTCTCCCCTACCCGCTCGAAGTAAGCCGCGAGGTCGGGCGTGTCGGCTACGGAAGTGTCCCTGAGCAGCTCCTCAAAGCGATCGATCAGCGCCAGTTTCGCCTCCAGTCGCCTCTCACGACACGAGTCGACCGTCCCCATCTCTATCCCCTTGGGCGTAAGTCGTCTGTCGGCATTGTCCTGCCTTAGGAGAATGCGGTACTCGGAGCGACTGGTAAACATCCGGTAGGGCTCGTCCACCCCCTTCGTCACTAAGTCATCGATAAGCACCCCTATGTACGCCTCATCCCGAGCGAGGGTAAAGGACTTGGCAAGAGACTGAGCAGCGAAGTGGGCATTGACCCCGGCGACTAAGCCCTGCCCTGCCGCCTCCTCGTAGCCTGTCGTGCCATTGATCTGACCTGCAAAGAAGAGCCCCTCGACCAACTTCGTCTCTAATGTGTGGTGGAGCTGTGTCGGGTCAAAGAAGTCATACTCGATCGCATAGCCGGGCCGCATGATCGTTGCATCCCGCAGCGCAGGGATCTGCCGGATCGCCTCCTCCTGCACCTCCATGGGGAGCGAACTGCTGAAGCCATTGAGGTAATACATCGTCGTGTCGGCACCCTCCGGCTCGAGGAAGAGCGGGTGGTGATCCTTCCCGGCAAAGGTGACGATCTTCGTCTCTATGCTGGGGCAGTAGCGCGGTCCTATGCTGTGTATCTGACCATTGTAGAGCGGTGCCTCATCGAGGTGACGCCGCAGCACCTCGTGGCTCGCAGGCGTCGTCTCCGTCAGGAAGCAGGGCCTCTGGGGCGTCTCCAGTCGGGACACCTCCGGGAGGAATGAGAAGTGGTGCCATCCCTCCTCACCCTCCTGCCGCTCGCAGAGGTCAAAGTGGATCGTCCGACCATCCAGCCGCATCGGCGTGCCGGTCTTCATCCGATCGGTCCTGAAGCCCAGCCCCGTGATCTGCTCCGAGAGGCGGAGCGAGGCCGGCTCGGCGATGCGTCCCCCAGGGATCTTCACGCTGCCGATGTGCATCAGGCCATTGAGGAAGGTCCCATTGGTGAGGATCACAGACTTCGCCTTTATCGTAAGCCCCATAGCGGTGACGACGCCGGTGACCGCCCCACCCTCGTGGAGCAGCTGCACGACAGCATCCTGCCAGAGGGAGAGATTGGGCGTCTGCTCGAGATAAGTTCGCCACAGGTGAGAGAATCGCCCCCTATCGCTCTGAGAGCGGGGGCTCCACATTGCGGGTCCCTTGCTCCTATTGAGCATCCGAAATTGCATCGACGACCTATCGGTAATGATCCCCATCAGACCGCCGAGGGCATCCAGCTCGCGCACGATCTGCCCCTTGGCGATGCCTCCCACGGCGGGGTTGCACGACATCTGGGCGATCTTGTCGAGATCCATGGTGATGAGGAGGGTACGGGAGCCGAGCAGGGCCGCCGCATGGGCCGCCTCACAGCCGGCATGGCCGGCACCGACCACGATAATGTCATAGGATAGTCTCATATCCGCAAAGATACGCAGATTTGCGCCGTCGGATGACGATCCAAAACACTCCGCCCTCTCATTATCAGACAAGCCGGACGAGTCGGACAGTGGCATTGATTTGCCGACCTGTCCGACTCGTCCGACTTGTTACCTCTGGTGAGGTGCCTAGCGGCTGTGCAGCGGTTAGTCGTGGTCCGCAGTCATGCGGTCGATGACTGACTCGAGGGCGCCGGTGCCTTGGTACTTGTCCTTGGAGCTATTGAAGCGGTAGGAGACGGTGAAGGCAATACGTGGAGGCACGTGCTCGGTGGACTCCATCACGCTGTACCTGGTGGCGGTACGCACGGAGTGGGTGGTATTGAAGAGGTTGCTGATAGAGAGGGTGGTGAGGAGATTTTTTTCCTTAAGCCACTGCTTGGAGATCTCGGCGTAGCTGGTGAGGATGGGGGCGGTGAACTCCATATTGTCTTCGTTACCAAATGGGGTGTAGCCGACGTTGAAAACCATGCTGATATCCCTGGGGAGGGTGAATTGATTAGCCACGCTGAGGGCGAGGGTCGCCTTACGCTTGGTGATCCGCTCCTCAAAGTTCCAGAGGTCGTAGCCGATCATCTTGGAGAGGCGCAGGGTGAAGGTGGGCTTCCACCACTTGATCGTAGGGCTGGCTACCATCGCCGCCGAGAGAGCATGGTGTGGAGGGGCGTTGACGGTCTTGTATAGGGTGATATAGGGGCGAACGACTCCGGTGGTGGGGTCGGTAAAGAGGGCGGTCTCCGGGGTGAGACAGTCGCGGCTATAGGTGTGGCTGAGGATGGTGGTAAGCCAGCTCTTACTGAGGGTGAGAGCAGTGGAGTAGTCGATGGCGTCCTTGAGGTTGGGGTCGCCCACCTTGTACTCGTATCGGCTTACATATAGGTACTGTGGCTGTAGCTGTACGTAGCTTGGTCGATTGATCCGGCTCCTGAAGGAGAGCTCGGTGCGCACACCCAAGAGGCGACCTGAGACTGCCAGTGTGGGGAATAGATTGGTGGTGGTATGGCTCTTATCGGGATCTAATACCCCCTTGTCTATATACTTATTCGCGAGGTGCTCCATGCGCAAGCCTGCGGTGGCGCTCCACTCGGAGGCTATCTTGCGCTGATACTCTAAGTAGAGAGCTAGAAACTGCTCCCGCTGTTCGCTATCCAGGTCGGTGAGATTGAGGCTGGCATCGAGATGATTGTAAAAGCGGTTATGGACCTTAGAGTACTCCCCACCCATCTCGAGACGACCGCCCCAGAGTGGTCCGGAGATGTCCAAGCGCGCTCCGGCCGACTGGTACTTCGCCCCATGGCTATTCTCCACGCCGGAGAGCTCGTACGCCTCCGTGTGTCCCTCTGCTGCCCTCTCAGTGGAGTGGCTCATACCGGTCTGGAAGTAGTCGAGGTCGATCTGTGCCTTCCAGTCCCCAAACCTCCGCAGGTAGTAGAGATTGGGTCGGTGCGAGGCATTCCAGGGCTTGAGGGTCTGTGACTTGCCAAAGAAGCGCTCCACCGCCTCGGGTGTGGGCCTGAGGTGGTTGCTGGTGAGGTCGGAGAACATCCAGGAGTCCTCCTTATCGGCGGCAATACGGTATCTGAAGCCTGCGCTCTGCACCTCGTCTTCGTAATTGATGCCCACCGTATACTCCTGTGTCTGTACACCCTCCTTGTGCTTGGTGGTGGATTGATTGATCCACTCGCTTTGATCGGTTTTGCCGTGAGTACGGAGGGAGGGGAAGGAGTGATTGGTCTGCTCGTCCTTGTACATGACACTGGTGAAAAAGTCCCAGTTATTGAGCCGATAATTGAGCCGAAGGTAGGGCTGATAACCCATGGGGCTACCTATCTGATTATTTAGATCGAGCTTTACCTCGCCGCTGAGACCGGTGCCCTGCTCGCGCTTGGTGTAGATCTTGATCACCGACTCGGCGGAGGAGCTATACCTGGCACCGGGATTGGTGAGTACCTCTATGTCTCGGATGAGGTAGGGCTTGAGGTTGCGCAGCTGATTGGGGTCGGTCATCAGTCGGTCATTGATGTATATGATGGGGGTCCCCTTGCCAGCTACCCGTACTTCGGTCCCCTCGATCTCGACCAGTGGCACGCCTCTGAGCACACTATAGACGTCCGATAGATTTGCGAGCGGAGAGGCCTCTATGGAGGTGCTGATGCCACCGGCGACCATCCGGTGTGTGATACGATTAGCGGTGACGGAGACCTCATCTAGCACTAAGGCACTCTCCTTTAGTACGATCTTGTAATCGGAGAAGCTCTCGCACCTCACCTCCTTGGGGGTGAAGCCGATCAAGCTTGCCTCGAGTAATAGTGGTAACTGATGCTGCCCAGTCTGTATAGTAAAGGAGCCATCGTCACGGGTTACACCTCCTGTGAGCACCTTGCTGCCGTCGATGCTCTTCACCTTGACGGTCGCGTAGGGGAGCGGTTCCCCCGCTTCGTCATACACTACTCCACGGAGCTCCTGTGCCGAAACTCCCCAAACCCCTATCATCATCAGTAGGGATACCAAGAAAAATAATCGCTTCATTAAACTTATCTACTATGTACTGAGTCGCCTCCCCTCCTCACCCGCAAAGGTAGGTACTATCGCTCGCAACTCAGTTGCAGACTTCCGGTAGTTACACGATCGTGACCTGCGGCGGATCGGGAAGTGTAGGGAAGTCTACCGTACATGCAGAGAAGAGACAGGGGAGGACCGCGAGAGACAGTCGCGGGAGGGGCGGTGGTATATTTGCATTCATGCCTGCCCCACCTCAAGCTATTTGAGGGTAAGACATCGGGGTGAGAATGTTGCTACCACTGACACCGCCCACCCGACAGAGAGTCAGCAGAGTTACCGGAAGCAGAAGTCATCCAGCATCAGGTCGATGTCGGATGCGCCGCCGAGCTTGATCGCCAGGGACTCGCCTCCGCGCCGGGAGCTGAGGTCGACCGATCGGACATCCAGCGTGACCCTGATCCACTGCCCGCGGGTGTCGATGGTACCCTTGTAGAGATTCCGCGGCTCGGGCTGCAGGACGACATCTCGCGAGCCAACCTCGCCGAGATTGTAGCAGACGTAGCTCTGCTGACCATTTGCCCCCACCTGATCGGAGTAGACATTGACCGACATAGAGCGGGCGGAGCTGACGCCCTTGAGGAGGAAGGAGATCGTCTCCGCGCCAGAGGGGATCGCGCCCTTGAAGGAGAGGAGGTACTCATTCCCATTAAGCCTCTTGACCACCGAGAGCACCTGACCGCGATCCGGGTAGGCGTGGTCCCGCGAGATGACCGCATAACTTCGCAACCCCTGCTTGCCGAGCGCAGCTCTGAAGTCAGTCTCGCTCTCGCAGTCGGCGCCATCGAAGAGCCACTTCGCATCCCCCGGGTCACTCCCCGGATGGGGCGTATCCTCGACCGATCCGCTGTCGGTCACGCGGAGGAGCAGGTCGTCGATGCGCCACCTCACGCTCTCGTAGCCCTTGCTGGTGTAGACAAAGGCGAAGTGGACATTGGTCTGCCCGTAGACGAAGTTCGGGAGGGAGATCGAATTGGGGACAAAGTCCTCCGACTTCGCCGACGGGTAATTGGGGATGGTCACCTGCTGCCACCGAGCCGCCTCAGGATCATCGAGCGGGAAGTCCTCCGTGGTCACAAAGAGCGTCTGCTGCTCCTGCATTCTCTTTCCGTCGATGATGCTGTGAGCGAAGGAGAGCCGGGCATCGGAGACGTCGGTGAAGTCGAGCGAAGGAGAGAGGAGTAGGATCTTGGTGAACCCCATACCTTCACTCGACACCGTCGCACAGCCCTCCTCGGCACGGAAGTCGATCCCTGTACCGATGACGGCATGGCTGCTCATCTGACCGAGCGACGTATCGAAGTGCTCCTCCAGGATGGTTCGCTCACCGCCTCCGACCGTAGGATCGTCCAGGTAGATGTCCCCCTCGATCCGACCGCCCTCGACGAAGGAGCGGATGGAGGCAGAGAAGCCCCCGGAGGAGACTTCCGGAGTAGACTGCTTGAGGTGCAGGATCAGGGAGTAGTAGATGCCGCTCTCCGACCTGGTGACCTGCTCAAAGGCCGGCTCATCAAGGGTGATCGTCTTGCTCCCCACGCCGATTTGGATCTTGTGCGATGGGTCACCAAGCGTCTCGCCAGGCAGGATGTAGGAGACAAACGTATCTCCGTAGCGCACCGCAGAGAGGGGCTCCACCGCTTCGCCCGCCGTAATGGTGCCGTTCCGCTTATCCATCAGCCCTCCGGAGTGGTAGCCCAGCAGCTCCACAGTCGCATCGGAGAGGTCCAGTCCCTCGATCTCAGAGACGAGTCGGACACGGATCTGGGAGAGACGGTGAGAGAAGGAGAGCTCCACTTGAGTCTCCCCTTTGACTCCTTTACCCTCCCCATAGAGCAGAGCGCACTGGTCTCGCAGGTCGAAGGAGACAGATCCCCCGCCACCGTAGCTGTAGGGGTAGTAGGCGTGGAAGGTCTCACCCTCTGGCGCCATGGAGATGCGCCGATCACTCCGGGGGGCAAAGGCGCCGTCCCCATGCGTCGTGACATAGGGGACATCGGTCTCCCGGGAGGAGAAGATCCCGATCTGATCACCCGCCTCCCAGCGGTCATTGAGAACACGGAGACGCGGCGCGGAGGCAACGAAGTCAGGATAGATCCTCTGCTCCGTCTCCTCGGTCAGCTCCACCTGCTGAGCACAGGCAGAGAGGAGAAGGGCGAGAAGGGGGAGGAAAGAGAATTTATTCATAGTCGTGAGAGGACATCGGCGATCTGCCCACCGATACCGATGGTGTAGCCCTGGTGGAAGTAGACGACGCGATTGAAGGTATCGGCAACGATCACCACGGGGTAATCAAGCGGCAGGGAGCGCTCCAGACCCTCTGCAAGCGCTTTATCCAATCTCTGCGTGTCGATGCCCCAGGCCGCTCCCGGGAGGAGGCTGTGGAGCGTCTCTGAGGGCGTCTGCGGCGTAAGGACAACGGTCGGGATGGGTAGCTTGCCAGACCCGTCAGCGATGGCGCCGAGGTCGCGGAGGATATGATCGGACGGCTCGTGGGCATCGCGTGCCAGCACGAGGAGGTAGTAGCCCCGTCCCGTGGTGCTGAGGAGTGAGCGCTCCTCTCCTGCGAGATCCTGGTAGAGCGACTCGGAGTCGAAGTTTCCGATCACCGCCAGGGCGCCCTCCTCCCGGTCGAAGTCGATCGCCATAGGCTTCCCGCAACTCATCCTCCGGATGGAGGCGAGGACGGTGCCATCGGCAAGCCGGCTGCCGGAGAGGAGGAAGTTGTCCGGATAGAGGAGCGACTTGCCCTGCAGGTCAGTGTAGGGAACCATGTCGTCGAAGTAGTAGGTCCTCATCTGTCCGCCGGCAGGATCGAAGTAGCCGACGGTGAAGTGAGACGTGTAGTGGGGCGTGCGGACGGTATTTGACCCCTGCTCGTAGGTGAGCTGTAGGGGGCAGTCGACAGCAGCCTCCTTCTCTTCCTTTAGATAAGGGATCACCTGCTCCCTACCCTCGTCGTCGCGGTAGCGGACAACGCTGTTGCCGAAGTCATACCAGGTCGGTACTCCGGCCGTGCGGAGCAGTCGGATCAGCAGGACGGTGAGGGAGCGCTGGTTGCCGCGCTGGAGGATCCAAGTGGAGGCGGGCGTCATCGGGAGGTTGAGCGGATTGTACTGCTTGTCGTACGAGAGCTGTCCCATTCGGCCGAAGATCCGGGTCACTCGCTCTGCTCGGCTGAGCTCCTCACTGCCGAGGATCTGCTCACAGATCAGATCCAGCTCAGGCTGCTGTGGCGCGATCGGCTCACGGTCCATAGCCCGCGGGCAGTAGATCATCGGGTCCTGCCAGTCGGCGTCGGTGAGATCCCAGTCGAGCACCTGCTCGAGGGCGGTGATGGAGACATCGTGGAGGTCCTTCTCGGTGAGAGAAGAGAGAAGGAGAAGGGCGTGGTGCAGCTGTCCGCTCTCAGCAGAGTGGCGGAGGAAGTGCTCTATCGTGGCGTGGTATCCGCGGCTCTTGGGGAAGAGGTCGATGAGCACGTCGCGGTCCTCGCCCATGGCGCCCAGCTCGTCAGCCAGTGAGGCGGTCTGCTCTGCTGTGGGGAAGGTGGCGGTATACGCCTCACGGACGGCATCCTCCTCGGCGAGCAGGCGGGCATTCTCTGCCGCCTGAGCCTCGGTGTAGCGGATCTCCGGGGTCTGCTCCACTGGCGGGGTGAGCCGCAGGTGTTGCTCTGCCGGGATGGTGTCGAGCGGGCGGAGGGTCAGCTCGAGGGTGCTGCCGCCCTCCTTATTGGTCATCTTCTCCATCGCCACTAGGTCCTTGCCCTTGGAAGCAAAGATCACCACATCCCCGAGGCCTAGGTTGGTCACCGCTTCCCCGCGGTCATCGGTTGTGCGGGTGACGAGAGGATAAAGCTCGGCGTAGTTGTAGATGCGGTAGGTGACGGTGGCGCCCTCGACCGGCTTACCGGCTTCGTCCAGGACGCGGACGGTCATCGGTGCGGTGCGGATGTAATTGGGCGTCACATTGAGCTCGGTGAAGCAATCGTTCTTACTCAGCACCTCTTCGTCGCCATCGTAGTCGCCAAAGGCGGTGGTATGGAGCATCATCGCCCGCATCACCGGGGCGTCAAACCAAGCATTGTCCAGCACGGGGGCTGGTTCGCTCGCCCCGAGGTAGTGCCACTTCCCATCTACCCACGCCTCGACCCAGGCGTGGTTGTCGTCCGTATGTGCCCAGCGGGGCGTGTAGACCTGCCGCGCCGGTATGCCGACGGTCCGAAGCACCGCGACGACGAACGTACTCTGCTCACCGCAGCGGCCGAGGGCATTCCGCAGCGTGGCTATTGGGCTGGAGGTGCGACCGTCCGAGGGCTGGTAGGTGATGTGCTTGTGTGCCCAGCGATTGAGCGCCAGCACCGCCTGCTCCATCGTCATGGTATCGACGAGGGCGGACAATTCGTCGTAGTAGGTGGTCCGGAAGTCATCCAGCACCTCGTTATTCACCCGCTTAGGGAGGACAAAGGCGCGGAAGAGAGCGCCCGGGACCTCCTTCCCCCACGGCATCTCCTCCCTCGCCCTCAGCGTTACCCGTACATTATCCAGATGGTAGGCGATGCTGTGATCCATCAGGTCCGGCAGACTCATGTAGGCGTAGAGGTAGGTCATGGCGTCCCGCTCCTCGGCGGTCACGTCCACGAAGCGGAGGGAGTCTGTCGGAGAGACGATGCCGAGGGTGTCGATCTTCGTCTCGAGGGCTTTCTCCGCACGAGTCATCACATCGGAGGGAAAAAGCGACTCGCCCCGACCCCCGCCGCATGAGGTGGCGAAGAGGGTCAGAGCGAGTAGAAGAGTAAGGGGTGTAAGTCTATCCATGGCTAACGGTTTTTATATACAGACCAAAGTTAGCCAGAAAAACTTAACCGTCAGAAGCCAAACTGGAACTGCATTCGGATGTGGTGGTCCATCGGGCCGTGTCCCTCACCCTGCGGTGCGACGAGACGATACTCCAGCTGCCAGCGGGAGAGCTTGCCAAACCAATGTTGAACGCCGAGCGTACTGGTGAGGAGACTGCCGGGACCCATTCCGGTCTTGAGGTAGTCGACGGAGGCGACGAAGTCATACCGCTTGGTCATATGTGCCACAGCGGTGAGGTAAGCCCCCTGTCCCACGACCCCGGCATCCTTGCCATACATATACTCACCCGTCAGGGAGACCGGATTGGTAGTCAGCTGCACGGCGCCACTAATACGGTGACGGATGTAGGGTGCACCAGCCTCGACCCCCTTGCCCGCTGCCATCGCATGGAGCTCTCCGCCGAGGTAAGAGGCATGGAGCGTCAGCATGGGTATGGGGCGAATGTAGAGCGCACCACCGTACATCTTGGTGGTGCCGAGATCAAGGGCATTCATCCCCTGACCATTCATCACCGCCAGCTTATACGAGAGTACCCTGCCCCAGAGGTCACCCGACAGCTCGAGACCAATGTCTCGCCCGGAGGTCCCCGAGTAGAGCGGATCCATCCCAACGCCAGCGAAGTAGACCGTCGGCATGGTTCCGCCGAGGCTCAGCGGATTGAGGAAGGGAGCCAGCTGGTTCTCCAGCCCGAAGGGCGTCTTCATCTGTCCCACCCTCAGGCTCAGCTCCGGAGCGAAGCGGTAGGACATGTTGAGCTCCTTGAGGATCGCCGGACTATTGAGCTGAAAGAGGACGGCAGCGCTCCACCGGTCGGTGATCCGCATGGTCCCCATAAGCTCTGACTTATTGACGCCAAAGGAATTCTTCCCCGGCCCCAGTAGCGCATCGTAGTAGACCTGACCGTAACCGTGGATCTCGAGGCGCTTTCCCTTATCGAAGTGGTGGTGCCCCTGTGCCGATAGACCGGGCATCAGGACGAAGAGGAGGAGAAGCGATAGTAGTGCTTTTTTCATAAGATAAAGAAGTGAATTAGTGACCTGCAGAGCGCCATCGACAGAGACGCTCCTCAGCAATATCTGTAAGAATAAACAAGATAAATCCAGTGATGCTCAGGACGACGATGCCGCCGTACATATCGATGTAGTCGAAGCGCATCCAGGCATCGGTGATGAAGTACCCCATGCCGCGGTCGGTGCCGTAGGTCTCTGTGACGAAGAGGACCGAGATCGCCGTACCGATGGCGACGCGGAGCGTGGAGAGGATATCAGGCAGCGCAGCCGGCAGGAGGATGTACCGCAGGATACGCCAGCGATCGGCGCCGAGGGACTGAGCGATGTGGAAGCTCTCCCGGGGGATATTCGTGAGGCTGTCGCGGACATTGACGATCACCTGGAAGATCAGGATCAGGACGATCATCGCCACCTTCCCCCCATCGCCCAGACCCGCGATCAGCATAACGATCGGCAGGAGGGCGAGCTTCGGGATCGGATAGGCGAGGTAGGTGAGGGCATTCATCGCCCGACCGAAGGGGCGATAGCTGTAGATCAGCCAGGCGATGACCAGCCCAAGGAGCAGTGCAATGGGGATGCCGAGGAGGATCCGGTAGAGACTCGCCAGGAGGTGCGGACCCATCTTCCCCGCCAGGAGTGCCGGCAGATGACGGTAGACCACCAGTGGCGAGACCAAGGCCCCCTCTCCGATGAGGAGGTAGGCGACGTACCAGATCACGTTGATCAGCAGCGTGCCGACGAGGAAGCGGTAAGTGATGCTATCCGGTCTCATGACTTGATCTCCTCTGCGAGGCGCTCCGCCGACGCGCCTCTCGTCTCAGAGAGGATACGCCCCGGCGTGCCACCCATGACGATCACTCGCTCAGCCAGTCCGGCGATCTCCTCCACATTATGGCTCACAAGGATTGTCGTCAGCCCGAGGCTGCGGCGGAAGTGCTGCAGGAGCGCCCTACTCCGCTCTGCGGTCCCGATGTCGAGTGCCGAGAAGGGCTCATCGAGGAGCAGCAGGTCCGGGTCCTGCACCATCGCCCTCGCCAGAGCAACCCGCTGTCGCTGCCCGCCACTCAACTCCCGTGGATAGCGATCGACGAAGGAGGCGATCTCGAGGGTCTGCAGCACTTCGTCCAGGTGAGTGGCATTGGGACACTCCTTTCCCCCAAGCGTATGGGGAAGGAGGATATTCTCTCGCACCGTCATCCACGGGAGGAGGGCAAAGCCCTGTGGAACCAGCGCCACGGAGTGGACCTTGGGGTCCGGGGGGAGTCCGTCGATCAGAACCGTCCCCTCATAGTCGGTGATGATCCCGGAGAGGACGTGGAGGAGCGTCGACTTACCGCACCCCGAGGGACCGGTCAGCCCGAGGATTTCCCCATCCTCGAGCGTGAGGGAGAGATCCTCTACCGCCACCGTCTCGCCTCGTCGCCCCTTATAGGCGACCGAGAGGTGCTCTATCGACACCCGACTCATAAGCTCGGTTACTGCGGGAGGTACGAGCCGTCGACCAGACCCTCGCCGGTATAGTCTGCCGGGACGAGGTCATGCTCATGAAGCCAGGCGAGCGTCTCCTCCATATCCTTGGCTGAGGGGAGCGCCGCATGACGATAGTCCGGAAGGGTCACTTGATCAACCAGCCCCTCAGGGATGCCGGCATCCTCGACGAGGATCGACTGCCACTCGGAGCGGGGGTGAGAGAGGAGGTAGTCGACACCGAGATTGTACCCCTCGAGGAGGAGCTTCACCGACTCAGACTTCTCGTCCAGAGCCTCGCGTCGCATCATCGTACCGGTGACAGAGATGCCGAGAGCCTTCGTGGAGGAGAGGGGGACGAAGCCCTTAGACTTCGCAATGGTGATGAAGGGGTCGGGGAAGACCGAGCCCTCGAGCTCTCCTCCGAGCATCATCTCGAGCCGAAGGGGGATCTTATTTACCTCCGGCTTCTCGACGTCGGTCGGCTCCATGCCGGCAGCGCGGAGCATCAGGTCGGTCGAGTAGTCGATCACGGTATTGCGAGAGACGCCCACCTTCTTCCCCCTCAGATCCTCCATGGTAGAGAGCCCGCCGGTCGCCATCATCTCGAAGTAGCCGTCGTGGGCGGTGATGAGCGCGAGAGGCATCCCGGCAGCATGCTGGATCGCTGCGCCGGTATAGTCGATGACCGTACCATCCACCTGAGCGGCACGGAAGGCGGCATCCCGATCGTTGGCGGAGAAAAACTTGACGATCTCCACCTCCAGCCCCAGCGAGTCGTAGATCCCCATCTTCTCAGCCACCACGTAGGGCAGGTAGTCCATCGAGGACATGGCGCCGATCTTCAGCGACGGCAGGCGGCGCTCCTCCTTACTCTTCCCCGTGCAGGAGCAGACAAGAAGGGTCAGGAGCCCTCCTGCGAGGAGGAGGGCAAGGGTAGATTGCTTATTCATAATTACATTGAAAGACAGCATTAGACTAAATATCTAATAGCAAAGGTACCTAAAAGAAAGTGAAGTCCGGAGCGACATCTTCAAGAATTCGCATCAATATTCTTTGTCCGATGGAAGAGATATTACAATATCACTTGTGGATTCTGGTTGTTTATTTGGCTGAAAAGCACTAACTTTGTAAAATTATTGGTACAGGCATACAAAGACCTGATACTACTGAGAAATAGAGTAATGGAGGATCAATGATTACGAATAATAGAAAGGATATCGTCGACATCGATCGACATCTCAATTGTCACCACTATGGATGTGCCCTACGCTGCCCGCTGAGAAGCTATCACCTGAAGAAGGGTGAGGAGCTCACCATCGACAGCGAGAAGCACTTCATGTTTGTCTTCGTGGAGGCACGCTCCTCATCATACAGCTACAGGGACGAGACTGAGAGACACGCCTGCCGAGGGGACTTCTTCCTCTTCCTCGGTACGCAGCGCACCGTGACGATCTACGGCGAGGGGAAGGACACGACCGTGCACACCTTCTTCTTCAGCAAGCCCACGCAGCTCTGCGACAATTACGCCATCTCTCAGCTCAAGGACAAGGCACCCACATCATCACATGTCTTCATCTCCCTACCCACCCACGAGTCGATCAAGATGGTGCTCGACAGCATGCTCTACATGCACAACCATCAGCTCAATTGCATCAACATCTACGAGTCGAAGCTCAAGGAGCTCTTCTTCTACCTCGGTGCCTTCTACGAGAGAGAGCAGGTAGCGTGGCTCCTGGCGCCCCTGCTGCGTCAGGAGATCGACTTCAAGGAGTTTGTGGTCCAAAACTTCCTCCGCGCCAAGACGGTCCAGGATCTGGCCGATCAGAGAGGAATGCCGGTGCGGGTCTTCAAGAAGAAGTTCCAAGAGTCCTTCAATATGCCCCCTTACACCTGGATGCTCCAGGAGAAGGCGAAGTACATCGACCTGCAGCTCGCAGACGCCGCAGTACCCTTCTCGGAGATTATCAAGGAGTTTGGCTTCTCCTCACCCAGCCACTTCACCGTATTCTGCCGCCGCCAGTACGACATGACGCCTACTCAGCGCCGCCATAAGCTCCTCCGCGAGAAGGCAAGAGCAGAGATGAAGGAGAAGTAATCCCACCCCCTTAAGCAAAAAAAGAGGTCCCCCGCAGACGATCTGTCTGCGGGGGACCTCTTTTTTTTTGCTCTCTCCTAACCATGCCGTCGGAGGCGTCAGACTAATACCGGTAATAGAGAATTCTAATATCGGTAATAGCGTAAACTAATAGCGGTATTAGTCGAAACTAATACCGCTATTAGAAGTGGCTCTGGTGCACAGTCACTTATGCAGAGAGCCGAGGTTGCTTAGTTATCCTGACTGCAGCGCTCAGAAGTGACAGCCTACAGAGAGGGCAATGTGATTGGCCTCCCTCAGCTGCGGGGAGACTCTCCAGGCGAGGCCGACAGAGGCATGGCGTATCGGCTGACAGCAGATACCTCCGGTGAGGTGGTACTGACCGGGCAGGATCGTGCCGCCGAGCTGGAAGCTCATCACATCCAGGAATGCTGCACCCAGTCCGATGCCGACGGCATACTGCCCTGCCGAGGCGGGCTGGACGAGGTAGTCCCCTGTCGCCGCAGCGATCAGCGTCCACTCCGAGGTGAGTCCGTAGCGCAGGTCACCGGCGAGAGTGACGGAGCCGGGCATGGTGTACTTGCCACTCTTCTTACCGTAGAGGACCGCTCCACCGAGATTGCGGAGTGAGGCTCCGAGGGTATAGCTGAGGGGGACCGAGGAGAGCCGGCTGCCGTAAGTGGTACCGAGGGATCCGCCGCCGGTGAGTGCGATCTTGCCGATGTAGGACTCGACGAAGTGTCCCACCACGTAGGCTCTCCAGTGATTATTGATCCGGAGGGCGTAACCGAGGTCGGCGGTGATGTCCATCGGGTGTATCTCGCGACCATCCCCGCTCTCGGTGGAGGTGAGGACACTTCCCCCGCCGAGGTAGCGGAAGCCTGCGATCAGCGCATGCTTGTCACGAAATCTCCAGCTCCCGGTGACAGCGTTGTAAAATCCACTCCCGGAGCGCATCGAGTCGTGTCCCGTGCCGATGATGCCGGTGTAGGAGAGTGAGAAGCGCTCGCTCCGGTCAAATACAGCCCCCGGAGCTGAGTAGATGTAGTGACCTCCGGAGAGGGTGCTGCCCCCGGTCTGACCCATGGAGGCAGAGAGGGCATCAGGATTCTGAGCGAGGACGGGTAGCGTCCCGGAGTCCTCCTGAGCGGAGGCGGTCAGGGTGATACCGGCGAGGAGGAGGGCAATGGCGTATATGTGTTTCATGATATACATAGGGTATGAGTCGATTAGTACTTCACGAAGTATCGGGTATACTTCAGACCATTATTACCCTCCACCCGGAGCAGATACTTGCCGCCGGCGAGCTTGGAGAGATCCATCTTGTGGGTACTTCCCTCACTCCCGACGCTGACCTCCTCCTTATGTACTACCGACCCATTGCCGGCTACGACGGAGATGGTGGCGGTGCTGATCTTCCCCGAGAGGACGACACTCAGGTCACCGTAGGTCGGGATCGGGAAGACATGGTAGACTATATCGTCGGCCACTGCCCGGATACTGAGACTGACATAGAGCTCAGCGCCCAGCTCATCGACCGCATGGATCTGGACCGTGGAGCTACCCTTGGAGATGCCTCTGAGGGAGAGCACGCCATCGTGTAGCTTGGCGGAGACGACCTGACCGGCTGAGGAGGTGACCGAGTAGGTCAGCTTATGCCCATCGGGATCGCTGATGTAGTCTCCGAGAGAGATGGTCTGCTCACGGCCTATCGGGAGGTAGGCGAGCGTGATCGGCTTGGAGAGCACGGGGGCGGAGTTGAGGTAGACCTCGTAGGAGATCTTCACCTCCGTCTCGGCACCATACTGATCCCTGACGACTACTGAGAAGTCGTGCTTACCGACGGACCCCCTTGCCGAGAGGTCGACGAGGATCGTCTCCTCCTCTCTCGTGGCAGTGATGCCGAGGAGGTCGCCCTTCATGGTGTAGGACCAGGTGTGACCCTCGGGGTCGGCCACCCTGAGGAGCAGACGAGCGGTCTCACTACCGGCGAGGCGGATCTCCTTAGGTCCCTCGACGGTCACCTCGGGGGCGGCATTGTCTAGCGTAGAGGAGGAGAAGAAGGTGGGTGCTGCCTCATTGCCCCAGCGGTCTACCGCCACTATCGCATAGTGGTAGCCCTGGTTGATCGAGAGGTTGCGACTGGTATAGGAGACCTTTTCGCCCACATTATACTTCAGTCCGAAGACCTTGGTAGACTTCGCACTCTTGTAGGTAGAGGCGGTGAGAGGCTCCTTATCGCTGTAGTAGATGACGTAGTAGCTTGCGGTACGGTCATCGGGATCTGCGACGGCGGGGAAAGTGATGGTCAGGTCGGTATATCCCGGCTCTGCCGCTACGTCCTTAACCTGCGCGGGAGCCTTGGAGGTGTCACTGTCGAGCGCACGAGCAGCATCGAGGTACCCGGCTCCGAGGATGCCCTCAAATCCGGGATTGTACTCGTCGATGTCCGCCGGGCGGAGTGCAGAGAGGAGGCGACTCTTACAGTCGGCATTCGTGAAGCCGGGACCGCCGTACTTGGAGACGATCAGTCCGGTCACACCACTGGCGTGAGGACAGGCCATCGAGGTCCCCTGCATGAATTCGTAGTAACTCTGAGCAGCGAGGATTGTTCCCTCGTCGTCCACCTTCTTCTGCACCGAGGTGCTGTAGATCTGACCACCGGGATAGTGAAGGTCACCACCGGGGCACATCAGCTTGATCCACTCGCCACGATTGGTGTAGTACGCCTTCTTCCAGTCGGGAGCCATCGCAGAGATGGTCACCACCGGACCGTAGGCAGCCGGGTAGGACATATCATCCGAGGACTCATTACCGGCGGCAAAGAGTACCACCCCACCCTTCATCGGGGAGTCAGGCAGCTGATTACCATCGGCGTCGCAGCCGGCAAAGTCGATGAAGTAGTCGATCGCAGCCTTGAGAGAGGGGGACATAAACTTGGATCCGCCCCAGGAATTCTGCGCAATGACGGCACCATGATTGGCAGCGTAGACAAAGGCGCGCTCAAAGGCCTGCCCATTCTTTCGCCCAAAGGCATCGCAGACCATGATCCGCACACCGGTGTCGGGACTACCGTTACCACCTGCGACACCGGAGACGCCGATGCCGTTGTTATTCACCGCAGCGATAACACCCGCCACGTGCGTGCCGTGGGCGTCGTAAGCAATATTGGCATCCTCGTCGGCAAAGTTGTACCCGTGGATATCGTCCTTGTACTCGCCCTGACCGGGACTCGGATTGACCCAGATATTCTGAGCCAGGTCCTCATGCTCGTAGTAGACACCACCATCGATGACAGCGACGATGACGGAGGGGTCTCCGGTCTCCTGCTTCCACGCCTCGAAGAGGTTGAGATCAGCGCCCTTGAGCGACTTGAGTCCCGATCCCGTATTGTGGTAGTGCCACTGCTTGGGGAGGTAGGGGTCGTTGAAGGGCATCACATCCTTCTCGTCACGCTCTGAGTCAAAGCCGTAGGCTCTCAGAGGGAAGAATACCGGCTCATCCATCGTCCGGTAGAGAGGCACCTGCTCCACCAGATCCACTCCGGGGAGATCAGCGACCTGAGAAGCAGAGCGGAGTGTGGTACTCTCACCGGCACTCTCATCGAGGATAATGTCGTACCAGAGGTGTAGCCCCGCCCGGCGCATACGCTTCTCATAGGCAGGCTCCATGATGAAGACCGGGCGCACCTCGCGGGCACCGATACTCCGGAGGAGATCGCTCATGGACTCATCGGAGCTCCGTAGCGCAGGATCATCAGCGCTGAGGGCGCGGGTACCGATCTTATCGGCCAGGTCGGGCGTCAGTCGGACGCGGACGAGACCAGGGACCGTCGCCCCCTGACCTGCCGGATCGACCTCGGCAGACTGCTCAGGCTCCTCGGGGTCGAGTGCCCTCCTGTCGGAGCAGGAGGCAAGACCGAGTCCAAGGGTAAGGAAGAGGGCTAAGAGCCCCATACTTGACATCTGTCTCATTTCCATAGCTTCTTCATCTGAGTCATCTTATGGTCGAGAGCGCTCGTCTGTGTATTGGAGGCCTCGTAGGGCAACATCATGATGACGAGCGACGGATCCTCCTCGCCCTGGAAATGTGCAAATTGGGTCCTCATCTGAACACCCTTAGAGGCATTGACAAAGACGTCCATCTTGCCGTCAGAGGTCTTGCCGTTGTACTTGAATCCATCCTTCTCACAGAGGGCAAGGAACTCCTCAGTGATATTGAGACGGCCGTTGTACTCCCAGTAGACCAGATTGATGTCAGACCACTCCTGGAAGGTAGCCAGGAGGATGCCGACCTTCTGCTTCTTAGCATCCCATATGAGATAGTAGTTGCGCGACTTGATCTGCTTGCTGCCGGGCACCTTGTACTCGAAGTAGCAGAGACCATTCGCATCGTCATACTGGTCGCCATCGGGATAGTAGACACCGCCATTCTCCTGCTCGTATTTCTGTACCTCGCTGTAGTCGGCACCGAATGCGACGGGGATGTAGGGGATCTTGTCGAAGGTCTTGTAAGCCTGCGGCTGCTTCGGGATGTAGATGTACTCGATATTGGGGTCGTAGGTGTGGTCCTTGATGGAGGCTACGACGCGGGTAGAGGGATCGAAGTAGCGCAGCTTGCCCTGCTTCTCCGTGAAGCCCTCAGCGAGTAGTGCGGAGTCGATGACATGCATAGTCTCCTCTGTGATCATCGTCTCACCATCCTCGTCAGTGGTGGTGTAGTCGGGGGCGATGTAAGCCTGTGCAGCCGTCATCACACCCTTGGTGGAGAAGGAGTAGGCTATCTGGCTCATCATCGGGCTGGTGGTCGTGAAGGTGACAGAGCCGGTGAGCGTCTGCTTGATCATGCTCCTTCGCTCCATCTCAAAGCGGGAGATGAGGCTCATGGTGCCGTACTCAAAGTCAATGTAGGGAAGGAGGAAGAGAGGCCACTCCTTCTGCTTCACAGTGACCGCTACGGTACCGGCCTCTCCCTCTACCTGGAAGATAAGCTCGCTCTGACGCTCTCCGCCACTCTTATTAGACTCTGCACGGAGGATCACCTCCTTCTTCCACGGGAGGGAGGTGACCTGGATCCAGTCAGTAGCTGAGGTGCAGCTCCAGCCCTCGCCATTAACGCGGACGCTGATGGTGACCTCGCTGTCCCACGGCTCCAGTACGATAGCCTCGGGGACGGTGGTCACATCGAGGGCATTTCCCTCCTGAGTCACCTTAAGAGCCTTGACTAAGTCTCCCGCCTGCACGAGGACGACGGCATCACGCTGGCCGATCACCTTATTCTCATCATAGACCAGCTTGACGGACTTACCCTCAGGTACCGCAGTGATCCAGTCTCTATTGCTGATGGCGACGACGGACTCCTCATTGGTCTGCACGCTGACGACCATCTCGCCCTTGTCCTTGGTGAGGCGTACTTCCGGCTTGTCGAGCTCGAGCATAGTCGGCTCCTTCTCTAAGCTCTCAGGCGTACATCCGAAGCAGAGGAGTGCCGTGAGGAGCGATGCAAGTATATATAGTGATTTATTCATGATCTGATTATGTCGTATGGTGGTTTACTTACGGTTGGTTTGGTGAGCAATCATCTTGGTACCCGGATTGATCTGCAGGACGATGATCGGCTTGGGATCTCCGAAGAACTTCTTACACTGAGCACCTAAGGTCAGCCCCTTCTCCTTGGAGACAAAGACGTAGACATGCTCGAGGATGTTGTACTCCTCGAAGTGGAAGCCCTCTCTCTCGCAGAGCTCCATAAATTCGTTGGTCGGCGTGAAGTATCCCTTATAGTTCCAGAATCCTCTATCCGTGTCGAGGAAGTACTGACGGGTCTTCTCGAGCTGATAGATCCCGCTCTTCTTATCCTGGTGGAAGAGATAGAGCCGCCCATCGGCCTCGTACTTACCCGGAGGAGTGACAAACTCGTACTCATCCTCATAATTGTAGGTCTCCTCACCGCCTACACTGTCCTCGTACTCCTTCACCTCCTCCTTGGTGATACCAAAGGTGGTCAGTCCGAGAGGCAGGGTGTCAAAGGTAGGCATCGCCACGGGCTGCTCCGGCTTGTAGCTGAAGAGCAGGTGCGGCGTATTCTTGAAGAAAGGCTTGATCTCCACCGTCAGATTGCGCTGATCCTTGTGGCGGAAGGTATTCTCATCAACCTGCTCGGTGAAGCCATTCTCCTTGAGGAAGCTGATCAGCTCCAGCCGCGCCTCGCCGAGGAGGAGCTGCGTCGAGGAGGCATCCACCTGAGCGTACAGGTAGGCACCACCGGCATAGATCGTATATACGACACGAGGGAAGGCGCTGCTCGTGGTGGAGAAGGTGAAGAAGCGCTCACTCTCGTCCTCGATTGCCCCACCCCTCTTCTCCTCGAAGAGCTGGATGTCGGGTCTTGTAGCACTCTCGAAGTTCATATAGGGGAGTATAAACCAGTCTACCCCACTCTGAGACACGCGTATCTCAGCTCCTCCGCTGCTCTCACCCTGCAGGGTGATCATGATCTTACCCTCGCGCGGCTCGCGATTGCGGTTGGGAGCTACGCGGACATCGATCCGCTTGGCAACGGGATAGGGAGTGACGGTGATCCACTCGTCATCACTCTTGGCAGTCCAGAGGTCGGTCCCGCTCTCCACATCGATGGAGCGGGTCTCGCCCCACTGACTGATTGAGAGCTCACTCGAGCCGGCACTACTACCGGCATGAGCTATGATCACCTCCGTGCCCTTACCCTGCATAATGGTGAGCTGGCGACGCACACCGGATGCCGTCACGACGACGGACCCCAGACGCGCATCGGAGGTGGGATTAGCCTCCGCACTGATGAGGAGGGTGTGGTCATCTTTCTTGGTGACCGAGATCCAGCTATTGGCGGTATAGCAGCTCCAGTCGGAGGCATCCGTCGTCACGCCGATCTCGCGAGACACCTTACCCGGATCGAGTGAGACTATCCCTACCTCCGAGAGGGTCAGGCTCGCCGTCTCACTCAGCTCGTCACCGATCGTGCATCCTGTCTGTAGGAGGAGCAGGAGGATCGGCAGTAGCACCAGGAGTTTTTTTGGTTTACAGCGATTCATAATAATGTATTAAGTGAGTAATAAAAAGGTTCGCATTGGTGTCCGACAGAGCGATCGAAATGCCTCGCACCAAGCTTCACGACACAAATATACAGACTATTATCGGATCAATTGCTCACTCCGGATGACACTTTTTCTGATTTCATTTGTTTATTCTTCACTTTGGTTGCAAACAAACTTACTTCTCTTTTTTTCGCCAAAAAGAATATTATTCTTCAGTTAGAGGTATAAATTCGGTACGGAATATCTACCGGTAAAGGCGTCCGAGGGACTTCCATAGTCCCTCGGACGCCTTTTTTTTGCTCTCTCCGGAGATCAGAGATGGGGCTTGTCGTCTACCGAGTAGCCGTACATAGAGTCGATCTCGGGCGTGTAGCGCTCGATGATGTGCGCCCGACGGATCTTCATCGTCGAGGTGAGGAGTCCGTTCTCTACCGAGAAGGGCTCAGTCAGCAGCACAAACCGCCGTACCTGCTCGTAGTCGGCCTGCTCACGGAGCGTCTCATTGATATGCTCCTTGACGATCCTCTGCGCCTCCTCGCTCTCTGCCAGTTCCTTCGGATCAGTCGGCGCACCCTCACCCATCAGCTCACTCAGCACCTTATAGTCCGGCACCACGAGAGCGGTGACGTAATTGCGCTTATCGCCGATAGTGACCACCTGGCTGAAGAGCTCATCCTGCAGGATCTGCCCCTCGAGGAAGTTCGGAGCGATGTACTTCCCGTTGCTGGTCTTATAGAGGTCCTTCTTCCGCTCGATGTAGAAGAGATTTCGTTTCTCATCGATCCTACCGAGGTCCCCCGTGCGGAAAAATCCATCGGCCGTAAAGACCTTCGCATTCTCCTCCGGACGCTTGTAGTATCCCGGCGTGATGGTATCACCCCGCACCAGTATCTCGCCCCCCTCCGACTCATCGATCCTCACCTCCACCGGGTCGATGACACGCCCCACGGAGCTGATCACGAAGTCACCCTGACGACTGAAGGATACCGATGCCGTCGTCTCAGTCAGGCCATACCCGTACATGATCGGGATCCCCATCGAGAGGAGCGAGCGATAGACATGCTCATTGAGTGCCGCGCCGGAGGTGGGGAAGACCAGCCCCCGGTCGATGCCGAGCTTCTTCTTGATCGTGTGGAAGAAGATGTTGTCGTAAAACTTGTACTGCAGCTTCCGAAAGAAAGGCGCCCTCCGCCCCGTCGAGATATACTTCTCCTGATAGGCAGTCGCTACGCTCATCGACCGTCGAGCCACACTCTGGAGCGACTTAGGTGCCTCCCGTACGTACTTCATCAGCCCCTGATGCAGCTTCTCCCAGAGGCGCGGCACGCTGCACATAAAGTGCGGATGCACCTCCTTGAGCGAGTGGAAGAGCGAGCGGGCATTCTCATTCACCGCTATCGTCACCCCACACTGCAGGCAGAGGAGGCTAAACATTTTCTCAAAAATATGTGCCAGCGGCAGAAACATTAGCGACACCCTGCCCGGCTTCATGCCCTCGATCATCAAGTGCGCCTTGATGGCAGTGATGATATTGCGCTGTGTGAGCGGGACGCCCTTAGACGTGCCGGTGGTACCACTCGTGTAGAGGATAAAGGCGATGTCGTCGAGGCTGTAGTCTGCCATCCTCACCTTCATCTCCTCACGGTACCGCTCATACTCGGCATCCTCCATCCGGAGGAAGTCATCCAGTCTCGTGCCGTCGAAGGGCCTTCTCTCGCTCGGCTCTATGCAGACCACCGTGCAGTCGAGATCCTTCACCACCTCGCTCACCATACTGTGCTGCCTGTCGTCGCCCACGAAGATCAGCCTGATCTCCGCCTCCGTCACGATATGGCGGATCTCTCCTGCGGCGGAGCTGGCATAGATGGGTATGCTGAAGGCGCGGATCTGCTGCACGGCAAGGTCGAGGGCGAGGAATTCCGCCTTATTCTCCGACAGTATCGCCACCCCCTCCTGCGGACGGATCCCGAAGCGAAGGAGTGCCGCAGCCATCCGGTGCGTCAGGTCGGCAAAGGCCTGCTGACTCATCTCATGCCACGTCCTGGAGGCATTATCGCGCAGGAGCAGGCAGGGGGCTGCCCCCCCGTAGCGCTCTACATTAGCATCCGGCAACTGACACAGCGGATATATCTCAGGTGTATGGCTCATAACTCTTATCAGATAGCTGAAGTTTCGTTCCTGTAGAGGTGTCTCTCCTTACGTAAAGCCCCTTACTGAGACAAAGGTACACAAAAGTCCCACAGTGAGAATAATTACTCCCTCCACCCCTCTCCCCCACCCCACAAAGCATATTACACTATATGTCGAACAATGGGTATAATTGCACTATTAACTAACGAAAAGTGTGATTTTTGACACTTTTCGGCACTTAATAGTGTATTATGGAGATCAAGAGAGACATAACAGACCACCTCATCGAGTGGAAAGACTCCCCTCACAGGAAGCCGATCCTGCTTGAGGGCGCTCGGCAGATCGGCAAGACCTGGGTGATGGAGACGTTTGGAGCCGATCACTTCGACTACTACGCCAAGTTTGACTTTGACCGTCAGCCGGAGCTCAAGTCAGTCTTCAGCACCTCCAAGAGACCGGAGCGGATCCTTAAGGAGCTTGCTCTCTACACAGACGTACCGATCGAGGCGGGGAAGACACTCCTCATCTTTGATGAGATACAGGAGTGTGAGGAGGCCCTAAATAGCCTCAAGTACTTCTACGAGGATGCACCTGAGTACCACATCCTGGCTGCGGGGAGCTTGCTGGGCGTCGCCGTGAAGCGCAAGAGTATGACCGTACCGGTAGGCAAGGTGAGCCTGCTGCACATGTACCCGATAACCTTTAGAGAGTTTCTGCGCACGGCAGACCCAAAGACCTTTTCCTACGTGGAGGAAATGGAGCAGCCGGAGCATCTCCCCGAGGTCATCCTCAATAAACTCACCACCGAGTACCGACGCTACTTGGTCTGCGGAGGTATGCCCGAGGCAGCCACTGCACTCCTTGATGGAGAGGGAATGGAGCGCGTGGAGCAGGTCCTACAGGACATACTGGATCTCTATGAGCTGGACTTCTCGAAGTACGCAGAGCCACGCGACATCCCTCGCATCCGCTCAGTATGGCGCTCCCTGCCCTCGCAATTGAGTAAGGAAAATAAGAAATTTATCTACAGTGTTATCCGCAGTGGCGCCCGATCCAAGGACTACGAAGACGCACTTCTCTGGCTCGAGGACGCCGGGATGATCTACCGGATATTCAATATTTCCAAGCCCGGACTACCGCTCTCTGCGTACGAGGACCCAAGAGCCTTTAAGGTCTACGCGTGCGACTGCGGGCTTCTTCGCCGACTAGCCAATCTCCCGCCCTCTACAGTACTGAGCCCGAGTGCCAATTTCACTGAGTTCAAGGGAAGTCTGGCAGAGAATGCAATCCTACAGTCACTCATGCCACTACTCGATAATCGTCATCCCAATTACTGGACATCAGAGAATAAAGCAGAGGTCGAGTTTGTCATCCAGTGGGGCGAGCGGATCATACCCATAGAGGTGAAGGCGGAGAGCTCGATCAGCGGAAGAAGTCTCGGAGTTTACACTGCGAAGTACAGCCCCGATAAGCGCATCCGCTTCTCTCTTCGCAATCTACAGTACAATGACGGGCTACTCAGCTGCCCCTCTCCGCTCGCCGAGTGGTTTCCTAAGCTCCTGGGGTTGTAGAGGACTATTGCCGGGGCTATATGCCCCCCCAACCCTCGTCCCCCCATCAGTGCTACCTAGCCCACTGGATACACATTAGCTGACAAGCGCAAAACAGCACCACAGCACACTATTAAGTGCCGAAAAGTGTAGTGAATGCACACTTTTCGGCACTTAATAGTGTGTCAGGGATGGATGAAATAGCGTCCTCGCGCCATGGAAAAATAGACCCTGTGAGTCAGCCGATTATCTAATACCGATATTAGTGTCGACTAATACCGGTATTAGACTTCACTAATATCGGTAATAGTGAGAGCCCTGACCAGTGGTGCACATTCGCCTGAGCCAGGTATGATCAGGATGAGCCTGGAGAGCAGAGTTTCTCACGCCGTCGATGGCCGGTGACTCGCTTTACGTCGAAAGTCACCTCGTGCTATCGCTTATCGGGCGGGGGCGGAGAGGTGGGCTTTGGAGCCGAAGTGGGCGGCGCGGGCGGTGGCGGCTTCTCTTTCGCCCTCTGCATTCTTTATCCCCACGTAGGTGCGGAAGTAGAGGTAGGTGGCGCTGATCGCCTCTCGCGCTCGGGCCTCGAGGGTAAAGCTCTTGCCCTGAGGGCCGAAGGAGGCGCGGATGGCTGACGATGCCGGAGTGGCGTGGACAAAGGCGCCGAGACGCTCCGAGGCCTCGAGAGAGAGCGTCAGCCGCTCATGGGTCACCCCGCCGGTGCGGAAGCGGTAGTTGAGCGCCTTATCGTAGGGAATGGTGTCGCTGAGGACGTAGGTCCCACCCGTCTCCTCCATCAGGCGGAGGTAGGTGACGCCCTGAGCCTTGGGGGCCGAGGTGCCGGCGATGAGCTGGATCTTGCCGTCTGCCTTGATATACGCGTCGAGGAAGTTTGCCTCAGGATTGGCGGCGGAGGGGTCGTAGCCCTTGTACCGCAGGATATTCTCATCCGGCATGCGGGGGTACTCGATCAGCTTGAAGAGTCGCTGAAGCGAGTCGAGTCGAGCGACGCCCTCCTCGGCGAGCGAGGTCATCCGGATCGAGTCGCGTCTTGCCGTCGCTGTACGAACCAGCTGCTGCAGGTGGAGTGCCACCTTGCGCGTCTCCACGGCACCGCTGTAGGTGCGGTGGAGGGAGTCCAGGAGCTGAGCCGAGTGGATGTAGTCGGAGTCCTGATAGGCGATTTGCGCCTCGGCAAGGAGATGCTTGGCGGCGCGCTCCTCCTTGCTGACGCAGCCGGTAAGGAGCAGGAGGATGATAAGTGCAAGTGTCGGTCTCATGGTGATAGTCTGTCGTAGGTATGATGTCCCCGGAGGTGATACTCGAGGAGAATGGATCTATGATAAAGTCGGCTATAGGCTCGCTCAAGGTCGCCGCCACTTCGCACAGGGCGGAGCTTCCGCAGCTCCCGCCTGGCACGCAGCACGGCCCGGGCATCGCCGAGGTGCCCGCAGAGGAGGAAGTGGAGAGCGGCGATGTGGTCGAGGAGCCACCGCTTCCGCAGCGTGGAGCGGAGGACCCGCGAGGGGAGGTTCTTCCGCAGCATCAGGATGTTATTTCGGAAGTTGAGGAAGGTCTTCCGCGGGTTGTCGGCGCTGAGCGACTTTCCTCCCCAGTGGTAGACAATGCTCTCGGGGATGACGTAGAGGTCGTGCCCGGCAGCCTGCCACCTCCAGCAGAGGTCGATCTCCTCCTGGTGGGCGACAAAGGTCTCGTCCAGCCCTCCGGCAGCGAGGTAAGCCTCCCGGCGGCAGAGCATACAGGCACCGCTGGTCCAGAAGACCGGCATCGGCTCCCGCCCATACTGTCCGCGATCCTCCTCAAGTGTGGAGAAGAGCCGCCCTCGGCAGAAGGGGTAGCCCAGCCGATCCATATAGCCTCCCAGTGCGCCGGCGTACTCAAGACGCTTCGGCTCGCGCTCCCAACGGATCGTAGGCTGGACGGAGACCACCTCGGGGTGGCTGTCGAGGAAGGCGACCAGCGGCTCCAGCCAGCCCTTCGTCACGAGGACGTCGTCATTGAGGAGGCAGATATAGTCGTAACCCTCCAGCTGAGCGATGGCGCGATTGTACCCGGCGGCAAAGCCGAGGTTGCTCCCGAGCGGAAGCGCCACCGCCTGCGGGTAGTCCCGCTTCAGGATCTCGAGGGAGTCGTCCGTGCTGCCGTTGTCTGCCTCGACCACGTCTGCCAGCTTCGGGTCGGTGTGCTCGAGCAGAGTCGGGAGGTAGTGCGGGATCAGCGTGGAGCCGTTCCAGTTGAGTACGACGACGGCAATCTTTTTCCTCATATCAGTATGCCCTCCACCAGGTCGGGATGTCCCGGCACCACGTGATCCGCCCGGACCGTGACCACCTCGCCCGTCAGGTCGGGGCGGTAGGGGATCCGGACGCGGAGATAATTCTCTGCATAGCCATAGAGCCAGTCGTCCCCATCCGGCTCCTCCACCAGCAGCCGCCGCTCCGTCCCCACCTGACTCCGGGTGAAGTCGCTCAGCTTCCGGTCGCTGATGGTGATCAGTCGGCGCGCCCGGCGGTGCTTCTCCTCGGGCGAGACTACAGGGGTGATCCGCAGCGCTGCGGTGCCCTTCCGCTCACTGTAGGGGAAGACGTGGAGCTTGGAGACCGGCAGTCCGGCGATGAAGGCGGCGCTCTCCTCGAAGTCCGCCGTCTCCTCGCCCCGCATGCCGACGATCACGTCCACGCCGATGTAGGCATCCGGCATGAGCCGATGGATCAGCTCCACCTTGTGGGCAAAGACCTCCCGCCGGTAGCGTCGCCGCATCAGCCGCAGCACCTTATCGGATCCGCTCTGGAGTGGGATGTGGAAGTGTGGGGCAAAGTGCTTGCTCCCCCGGACGAAGTCGATGATCTCGTCGGTGATGAGATTGGGCTCTATGCTCGAGATGCGGAAGCGGTCAATTCCCTCTACTTCATCCAGAGCCTCTAAGAGCCGGAGGAAGGAGCTCCCGGTGTCTCGCCCGAAGTCGCCCACATTGACCCCCGTCAGGACGATCTCCCGCCCGCCGTGCGCTGCCACCTGCTCGGCTCGGCGAACTAGATCCTCCACCTCGCCGCTGCGGCTGTGACCGCGGGCAAAGGGGATCGTGCAGTAGGAGCAGCAGTAGTCGCAGCCGTCCTGCACCTTGAGGAAGTGGCGTGTCCGCCCCTCCGATGAGACACTGGGGACGAAGGTGGTCGCCTCCTCGTACGGTGACACCTCCACCGTATCGACCGCGCTCAGGTGGTCGAGGTAGTGGAGTAGGGCGCCCTTCTCCTTCGCCCCCAGCACCAGGTCGACGCCGGGAAGCTTGGCGTACCGCTCCGGCTGGAGCTGTGCCGAGCAGCCGGTGACGACGATCACCGCATCGGGATGGTCGCGGTGGGCACGGCGGATCAGCTGGCGACTCTTCCGGTCCGCCACCGAGGTGACGGAGCAGGTATTGACCAGCACCAGGTCGGCCGGCTCGCCCTCCTCAGCGAGGACCATACCCCGCTCTAAGAGCGCCTGTCCGAGGAACGAGGTCTCGGCAAAATTGAGCTTACAGCCCAGCGTGCAGAGGGCGACGCGCCGCCCCGTGTATGTAAATCCTTGCTCACTCATCAGGATACAAAGGTACCAAAAAGAGTGCCCTGCCACGCTCTCCCGAACCCCGTCAGCAGGGGTGACGCATTTGAGAGACACCGTAGCCATTCATCTAATAGTGAAGAGTGGGGAACGAAGCACCCCTTGTGGGTGCCCGCTCCATAGCCACAGGTCGAGGGGCGTAGCCCCAAAGACCCGTGGACCGGGCAATGCAAGCAATCCCGCGACCCCGTTAGGGTGTCGCACTGATTGACTGACAGGTATGTGCGACACCCTGGCGGGGTCGCTGAAGGCTCTGCTCGGCGACCCACAAGGGGTCGAGGGGGTAGGGAAGGGTCTTTGTACATCGGTCACCGCTTCGCGGATGACCGATGCCTATGGAGCGAGCACCCTTCGGGTGCCTCACGGATAAGCCCTCAAGGTATATGATTTCCCCAATGCTCAATTGCGTCACCCCGAGCCCCGTCAGACGGGCGGTCGGGTCCCGCCGATTCTATTACCGGTATCGGTCAGGGAGCGTCTCCGCAGGCAAGATCCCTGGGCTACGGACACTGCAGCCGTGATGCGTGCCGGAATTTTCGCCTGAAATAAATGGGTCTGCCACTTGAAAATGGTAGTATTTTTGGTACCTTTGGGATGCGATTGACTTCAATCGCATTTAAGAGAGCACCTTAGTATGACCTTTAAAGAGTTAGAAAAGGAATTGCTGAAGGCCGGGTACTCTCTCAAACGGACTCGTGGCAGTCATTATCTTTATTTCAAAGATGGCGCACGACCTGAGATCATTCCTAATCACGGGTCAAAAGACTTAAGTGAGGGGTTGGTTAAGAGTGTCTTGAAAAGGATACGGCGACAGTAGTTATTTGGAGCGGTGCTGGTACCGCACCGCTTCAAGCTCTCTTTTTCACCTTGGAAGTTAATAGTGTATGAGCATGATAGATGCATATATTTCGTGGAGCGAGGGGAGGTTTTTCATCCACACGCCATCGGACGTGGGCGTCTCAGCAATGGAGAAGAGTGTATCGGAGGCTAAGCGGCTCTTTGAGCAGTTTGTATCCGAGTATCGGAGCGATTGTATAGAGGCGGGGGCAAGCGTCCCGGAGGAGCTGAGAGGTGACTACGCCATCAACTACCACTACGAGATGAGTGCATTGCTCCAGGAGCTGCCAGTCACTCTGCGCGCACTCTCTGAAGTCACTGGACTTAATCAGAGACAACTCTCCGCCTACAAGAATGGTCTAAAAACCCCGAGAAAAGCTACAGGGGAGAAGATACTCCACGGGATAAAAGAAATAGGCAACACTCTTCAGAGTGTTACACTTCGGTAAGCTCTCTTAATACCGACTTGCGCCCCTGGATCACATTGGTGGTCCGGGGGCTTTCCTTTGGATCGGTTAGCGCGATCTCTTCAGCTACTCCGCTGCCTGACCTCCGAGTTTCTCCCGAAGCTTTTCCTTCACCTCTTCGTACTCCGCCGGCGTCGCTATCCTGTCAAGAGTATTGGTATCGTCGTACACTGGAACTATTGTGGCGAAAAGCGTTTGCGTGACAGCTGTAGGGTATCTATATTTGCCCTATGCTATGCATCACATAGCGAGCCACAGACATCACAGACTTATGAGTAATACACTTACACTACAGATCAAGAAAGAAAGCTTTGACGCTATCCTCCGTGGGGATCAAACCACTGAGAGCAGATGGGTCTACCCGTCTAACAAGGGCTTATACTTTGACCCGATAGAGGTCAGGGAAAAAGGCTTTACGCCCGATGAGCTCGGCTTTGACGTGAGTGGTGACGAGGATATCATCTACTTCGACACGCTCGGCACAGTACTTGGCGCCCCGAGAGAGTACGACTATCTGAGACTGATCAATGGCCGGCGCAAGGACGCACCTGAGCTGACGGTAGAGGTGATCGAGGCAAGTCCCGAAGTGAGTGTGGACGAGGACGACAAGCCTTATCTCATCGAGGATACGTACCGTGGGAAAGAGGTGGGCTGTATAGCCTTAGGTATCAATTACACTCTTGGCAAAATCGTAGATACGAAGAATATCCCATAACCATGCACCTGCATAACTATTATGTGGCTACTTTCGTGGTACATAATAGCTGTACAGCCGCTTATTTTTCAAAGCCATGAAGATAACATATAACAGCAAAGAGCACGAGGCGTACGCCCTGGTGATGAAGAGAGAGAATGCCCTCGAGATCCTCAACGGGACCAAGAGGGTAGAGATCCGGGCGTTTACCGAGTTCTACGACAGAATGTTTCTGGATATGGACATTGTCGCAAAGAACGAGCAAGACCCCGAGCACTTTGAGTCACCGATGAAGAAGACGTATTGCGTTCATTTCTACACGATGAACAAGAAGTCACCGTGGTACCTCGACGTGTCTATCGACAACATAGGCATTGCGTCAATGATCGAAGAGGACATTAAGTGGCTGAATGAGACGTACGACTTCCACGACTTCGATAATGAGTGGCAGCAGTTCGTCGGTAAGTCGGACGATGAGATCCCGTATTTCTATTACCTGGGCATCGAGAAAGTTTTGCAGCACGAGGGGCTGTGATGCCATCTATCTCGTAGGAGGCGAATAGTCTCTCTACGGCGTCCGGGTGTTATGCGGCAGCGGCATCTCCTCATCAGATCCTATTTGTCGTGGTAATGTCCGAGGGCAGCCAGGATAAGCACGACTACTTTCTCATCTTGAATAGTGTATACCAAGCGGTTTTTCTTGTCGATTCTTCGTGACCAAATAGCGCCGGTTGTTCCTTTAAGTAACTCGGGCTTCCCGGTGCCTGTGGTGGGGTGCTCCGCAAGTTCTTTGATAAGTTTCTCGATCTTCCTCATCATCGGCTTGTTTCCCGACCTTGCCACCTCGCTGAGATCTGACTTTGCTTTCTCCGAGGCGACTACTTGATACTTTCCCATACATTGTCGGGGTCAATGGTGGTGTATTCGCCCCTCTTGTAGGCTTCCAACCCCTCCTCTATGGCCTTCGTCTCCTCCTGTGTGGGATAGCTGTCAAGGTCTACCGGTGTAAGGGCAATAGGCTTCTTTCCCGCTCTCGTGACGAAGACGGGCTCCCGCTCTGCAAGGTCGAAGTACTTGCGCTGATTTGACCGGAACTCTGTAGCTGTGATAATGTTCATAGGTACGGACGTTAGTTGTACGTACCACAAATGTACACATTAAGTTTGGAAATATGCTCCTGCAGGGTAATCTCACCCTCAAACGAGACTTCCTCGCCGAGTACGCCGACCTCCCGGGCGTGCCGCTGTAACCCATCCTAACCTGCTCTGAGTATACGAAAAAAGCCCACCCATACCCGATTGCCTGGGTATGGGCGGGCTTATGCCTGCGGAGAGTGAGGGATTCGAACCCCCGGTAGCTTGCACTACAACGGATTTCGAATCCGCCGCATTCGTCCACTCTGCCAACTCTCCTTAGATGCGTGGCAAAGGTACGATATTTTTCTCTTAGAATCCGAACTGCACCTGCGTCCTGATGTGATGCACCGGTCCGAAGCCCTCGTCAGAGCCGAGGGTGCCGGGGACGCGGTACTCGAGCTGCCAGCGGCACTTCTTGGCAAACCATCTCTGGACGCCCACCGTGCCGGTGAGGAGGCTCTCGCTCGCACTTCTGTCCGTCCGCAGCCAATCGACCGCTCCGTAGAGCTCGAAGCTCCTCGGCAGGTGTCCCACCACCATGACATAGGCTCCGTCGCCGATCGTCTCATCGGTGTCTGCGATGAGGTACTCGGCGGAGAGGGTCACGGGACGGTAGTCGAGGCTGAGACCGGCACTGACGCTGCTACGCTTGTACGCGTCTCCCGCCTGGATGGCTCCACGGGTGCCCATCGCATGCATCTCGCCACCGAGATAGGAGGTGTGGAGGGTGATGCCGCTGTAGGGGCGTACGTAGAGCGCACCGCCATACATCTTTGTGGTGCCGAGGTCGAGGGTATTCAGCCCCTGACCATTCATGACGGCAAGCTTGTAGGAGAGGATCTTGCCCCAGAGGTCGCCCGACAGCTCGAGCCCGATGTCTCGCCCGGAGGTGCCGCGGTAGAGCGGGTCACCACTCACGCCGGCAAAGTAGCAGGTGGGCATCGTCCAGCCGGAGGTGAGGGGGAGGAGAGAGGGCGGGATCTGATTCTCCATGCCGAAGGGGGTCTTCATCTCCCCGATGCGGATCCTAAGTTGGGGCATCAGGGTGTACTGCAGCCAGAGCTCCTTGAGCTTCGCCGGGCTGTGCATCTGGAAGAGGATCCCCATGCTCCAGCGGTCGGTGATCTGCCCCTTGGCTACGAGGTTGATCTTATTGATGGCAAAGGTATTGGTCCCGCGGACATCGGGGCCGAAGGCAGCGTCGTAGTAGGTCTGCCCCCATCCGGTGACAGTGATGCGGTCACGGAGTTCGCCTGAGTCCTGCGCGGCGGCAGTGAGTGCGAGTCCGCCGATAGCGAGTAAGGTTAGGAGTATTTTCCTCATGATTATTGATGAAAAGGTTTAGATCGTCCTGACTAAGTCGTCCATGCTCTTCCGCTTGCGGGTCGGCTGCTTGGCGTCGGGGAGGGGGTAGCCGAGAGCAAGGAGGGCAACCGGAGTCTCCTTCCCCATCTCCAGTCCCATGTCCCGGGCGCAGAGAGGTCGGTCAAATGCATTGATCCAGACGGAGCCGATCCCGAGGTCCTCCGCCTGGAGCTGCATGTAGGCGATCGCTATGGCGGTGTCGGTGTAGAGGGAGTTGTTTTGCTTATCCGGATAGACGTAGGCTGCGGCATCCTCTCCCACGATCAGGAGCACCTCACGGGCGGTGCGGAAGTGGGCTCTATTGTACCACTGCTCCGCACGCTCGCGCATCTCTCGGCTGCGGATCCGGTAGATGCGGAAGGGCTGATTATTGCACGCTGTGGGGGCCTGCACCGCTGCATCGAGGATCAGCTGCATATCCTCCTCCGGTATCTCGCGTGTCGTATCGCACTGACGGACGCTGTAGCGCTCCATCACTAAGTCTCTGAAGTCCATTTGTCTCTGCTCTATAGAGTGATCTCCCCCTCTTCCACCGGGTGGGGAGTGACCCTTGGATGCAAAAGTACCTAAATTCGTGCGCTTCTGTTTTACGATAATTCCGTATCTTGCTCTACCAACAATTAAGTCACTTCGCGCTAATGGATAAGGAAAGTACCACCACCTTTAGAGGAAATGACCGGGTCCTCTTCGGATTTATATGCGGTCTCCTCTCCTTCTGGCTCTTTGCCATGACGCTCCTCAATGTGAGGGGCGAGATGAATGCAGACCTGGGCCTCTCCCCCTCGCTGCTCAATCTCTCCGTCTCCATCACCTCCCTCGTCTGCGGGATACTGATCGTGCTTATCGGTGGTCTCGGAGATCGCCTCGGGCACACACGGATGACCCGCCTCGGACTGATCCTGGCGATCGTGGGGGCAGTACTCATCGCGCTGACACCCGGTCACTCACCGCTCACGGCACCGATCCTGCTGCTGGGGCGTATCTGCCAGGGGCTGAGCGGCGCCTGCGTAATGCCCTCGACGCTGGCACTGCTGCGGGTGTTCTGGGACGAGAAGGGGCGACAGCGGGCGATTAGCCTCTGGAGTATGGGTACCTGGGGCGGCACCGCATTTAGCTCCCTACTCGGGGGATATATGGCACAGTGGCTTGGCTGGCGGTGGATCTTCTGGCTCGCTGCAGCGGTCGCACTCCTCGGACTCCTCCTCATCAGAAACCTGCCCTACTACCGCCCGGGGAGTGACGCGAAGGGCGGTCGGGATATCCCCGGCATCGCCACGCTGATCCTCGGTATCGTCAGCCTGCAGCTCTATGTGACGGAGGGTCCGCAGTGGGGCTGGGTGGATGTCAAGTCTCTTGGTCTGCTCCTCATGGCGACGATCTTTATCCTGCTCTTCATAGGTATCGAACGGGGAGCGAAGCACCCCTTCCTCGACCTCAGGGTATTCCGAAACCCGGTCTACAGCGGTGCCACGGTGGCTAATTTTCTCCTCAATGCCTCCACCGGCATCATCATCATCGTCAGCAGTCTCCTGCAGCTGGCATCCGGTGTGCCGGTGGATCAAGTGGGGCTGATGTCTATCGGCTACGGCGTGTCTATCCTGCTCTTCATCCGTGTGGGGGAGAAGCTGATGCAGCGCTATGGTGCGCGGCTCCCTATGCTCCTCTCCTGCGGCACCGTTGCGGTAGCTCTCTGCCTGCTCCTCCCGACAAATGCTATGGCAGATACCTATATGACGCTGGTGGTGATCGCTTATGCGCTCTTCGGTGCGGGGCTGGGCCTCTTTGCCACCGCATCGACAGACTCTGCCCTGGCGACACTGCCGGAGAGCAGGACCGGTATCGGCTCCGGGATCTTCAAGATGGCCTCCTCTCTCGGCAGCTCCTTCGGCATAGCCATCTCGACCGCGATCTTCCAGGATATAGCCTACTCCGCTGAGCCGATCACCCTCCTCAGCAAGGTGGTCACCTTCGTCGGACGACAGGACAACGTCACGATCCGCCAGGGGGCGATGGCCGCCTACCTCTATAATCTCATCATCATCGTCATCTCCTTCGCCGTCATCTACTACACCATCCCCAAGGGCCAGGGCAAGACTTCCAAGAAGTAAGGGCGAAATAGGGGAGCGGGTCTGACAAAAAGGCACAGATATCCTGTCTGAAAAAATGTCGTACCTTTGCCCCACTTGAGAGCCCGGGTGGCGGAATTGGTAGACGCGTTGGTCTCAAACACCAATGGAGTAACATCCGTACCGGTTCGATCCCGGTTCCGGGCACAAAAGGCGAGCCTCCTTGGACAAAATAGTCCGGGGAGGTTCGCTTGGTATGACGGGCATGTCCTACATCAAAGAGGTGAGAGAGTGAATGAAAAGTAGGTCAGATAACTATTGTATCCCTATCTACTCGATTGTAGTCTACCCAGTGACGATTTGGTTACGATGAGATGAAGTATTGGTAAAGGTCTCGAAGTTGTTATCTTTTCTCAAATAATAGAGGTAATATTGCGCAAAATTTGAAGACAGTACAATTCAAATAAATTCATTCATCATGCAGAAGCACTACACAATCTTCACGGTGCTGCTCATCGGCCTCCTGTCGATGATGTCGCTGACCTCTCTGGCTCAGGTCACCACCTCCTCTATGCGAGGGACGGTGAGCGATGACCATGAGACGCTGGCCGCTGCCACCGTCCGCGTGACCCACACGCCCTCCGGTACGACCTACAACGCCCTGACGGACGCTGATGGTCGTTTTTTCATCAATAATATGCGTGTCGGTGGTCCCTACACCGTCAAGGTTACCTTCATCGGCTACCGGGATCACGTCACCGAGGGGATCACGCTCCAGCTCGGTCAGACCTTCGTCCTCGACGTACGTATGAGTGAGGACTCCGAGCTACTCGAGGGCGTCACCGTGACTGCCGAGAGCAAGAATCCGGTCTTCAATAGCCAGCGCACCGGTGCCCTCACCTCTGTCTCGCCTGAGCAACTGAAGCAGCTCCCGACCATCACCCGAAGCCTCAGCGACTTCACCCGCCTCACGCCGCAGGCCAATGGCGGCTCCTTCGCCGGTCGTGACGGCCGTATGAATAACGTCACCATCGATGGTGGAGCTTTCCGTAACAACTTCGGTCTCTCGAGCAATATGATGCCCGGCGGGACGGCACAGCCGATCTCCCTCGATGCCATTGAGGAGGTGTCGGTGAATATCGCCCCCTTCGACATCCGTCTCTCCAACTTCACCGGAGCCTCCGTCAACGCCGTCACCAAGTCCGGTACCAACATCTTTACCGGATCCGCTTACACTTACCAGCGTGGTAAGGGAATGACCGGTACCAAGATCGGCGACGTGGATATGTCCAAGCTCGATAATAAGAATGAGCAGACCTACGGCTTCACCATCGGTGGTCCGATCGTCAAGGATAAGCTCTTCTTCTTCGCCAGTGCAGAGTACGAGAATGACGCTCGCCCCTACACCGGCTTCCTCCCAAGTGAGGACGGTGCCGCAGATAAGAAGAACAATATCTCCCGCACCAGCTATGCCGACCTTGAGGCGATGAGCAAGTTCCTCAAGGAGAAGTACAACTACGACACCGGTGATGTCCGCAACTTCCCCAATATGGATCAGAAGAACTATAAGATCCTGGCGAAGATCGACTGGAACATCAACGATGATCACCACCTCTCCCTCCGCTACAATTACCTCAATAATAACAGCTGGAGTACAACCAGCTGGAACTCCGGTCCCGGTAATAACGATCGGCTTAACCCGGGACGTCTCTCGGAGAATGCGATCGCTTTCCCCAACTCCTGGTACCAGAGTCTTAATGAGATCCACGGATTTGCCGGTGAGCTCAATAGCCGCTTTGGGAACAACATGACCAATAAGCTGATGGTCACCTACACGGCTACGAAGGATCCTCAGCGCAAGAGCCCCTCTGCAGACTTCCCCTTCGTCGATATCCTCAAGGATGGCGGCTACTATATGTCGTTTGGTACGGAGCTTTTCTCCTTCCACAACCAGGTGATCAATAACACCCTCTCGGTGTCGGATGACTTCACCTACACCCTTGGTGCACACACCCTCCTCGGAGGCTTCCGATACGACAACATTTACGTCAATAACAGCTACATCCGTGAGGGAACCTCCTACTACCGCTATGCCAGCATGGAGGACTTTATGGAGAATCGCAAGCCGATCGGCTTCGGAGTTACCTACGGCTACAATGGGGAGGATCCAAAGGGAGTCCAGATGAACTTTGGGCTTCTCGCTTTCTACCTCCAGGATGAGTGGACAGTGACCCCACGCTTCAAGCTCACTCCCGGTCTGCGCTTCGAGGTGCCCTTCTACCTCAATAAGCTTGAGAATAATCCGCTCGTGGATAAGCTCCCCGAGATGCGCTATGGGACAAAGCTGGATATCTCTACATGGCCCAAGAGCCAGCTTCAGGTTAATCCTCGGGTTGGGTTCAATTGGGACATCCTCGGTGACCGCTCCATTCAGCTGCGTGGTGGTACCGGTCTCTTCAGTGGTCTGATGCCTTTCGTGTGGTTCACCAATCAGCCCACCTCCTCAGGTACTGTCCAGAGTCCTGAGATGGGATTTGGGGCTGCTGACATCCCCGATGACCTACGCTTTGAGCCCAACTTCCGTGACCAGCAGAAGAAGTATCCCAATATATTCCCGGATCAGCTGAAGAGTGATGGCGTATATCGTGGCGCAGTCGCTATGGTCGCCAAGGATTTCCGTATGCCTCAGATCTGGCGCTCCAATATCGCTGCCGACTTTGCTCTGCCGGGCAATACGACTCTGACCCTCGAGGCACTCTACAGTAAGGATGTACAGGCACTCCTTCAGCGAAATGTCAATCTCCCCGAGCCTGATGGTAAGATGGCTGATGGCAGACCTCTGTACAGCAAGGATCGGATGGTCTCCAGTGTGAATAACGCCATCGTACTCGGCAATACCAATAAGGGCTATCAGGGCTCTATGACGGTTCAGCTTCGCAATCGCGCAGTCAAGGGCCTTGATGCGATGGTCGCTTACACCTACTCCTTTGCTAAGGATCAGACCAATAATCCCGGCTCCTCTGCCAACTCTGCTTGGACGAGCAACCACACCTACGGCGACATGAATGACCCTGAGCTGAGCTACTCTCAGTTTGCCATCCCTCATCGTGTCGTCGGTAGCCTCTCCTATCGCATCGAGTACCTGAAGCATATGGCCACCACGATCAGTCTCTACTATAGTGGCTCCTCGACAGGTCGCTACAGCTACATCTACGGTAACGATATCAATGGAGACCGTGCCTCCGGCGATCTGCTCTACGTGCCTACCGGTACGAGTGACCCGAAGTTCTCCTTCGTGGACAAGAAGGGATATGACAAGCGAGCTAAGAAGGAGATCTTCATCTCTGCCGCCGATCAGTACGAGGCCTTCATGAAGTATGTGGACGGCAATCCCTACCTCTCCAAGCGTAAGGGCAACTTTGCTGAGCGCTTCGGAGCTCTCCAGCCTTGGCTCAATCGCTTTGACCTGAAGCTGATGCAGGAGTTCTTCTCCGACTTCGGCACCGATCGTCGCTACACCCTGCAGGTGAGCCTCGACTTCATCAACGTAGGCAATATGCTCAACCCCAACTGGGGCGTCTACAAGACCGCTGCCCTCAAGAGCAGCTACGGCAATATCCTGCCGGTGGAGATGCAGAAAGCCAATGCTAAGTCCGGTGCTCAGAAGGGCTTTGTCCTGACTGAGAATAGCATCGAGGACTTCAGCAAGAAGGCCAATGTCTGGAATGACGACCTCGGCCTCGGCTCCACCTGGGGCATGCTCCTCGGTGTCAAGCTCCTCTTCTGATAGCTGACTGACACATCTTACATCAGAGCGAGCCTTCTTGGACAAATAGGTCCGAGGAGGCTCGCTTTTTGCACTTATGTAGATGGGTAGCTTTTTTGGTACCTTTGTTGGAGTAAAATTGCAAGCAGGATATGTCACCATTTACCATAATCCTTCTCCTCATCCTGGGGGTGATCCTCTACTCCCTCTGGCCTCTGATCCGCCAGATAGCGCGCATCGGAGCAGTCCACCGAGAGGTCAAGCGCGAGTACCGCCGTCAGGAAGAGGAGGCTCAAGAGCAGGCTGCCCATGAGCAGCACGCCCGTAAGAGCAGTGCCGACATCCTCCGCGAGGCGCAGCATGACTTCGGCGGTGGGGCCTACGTCGACTATGAGGAGGTGGATGACGAGACAGGCAACCATAAGTAATCACTAATCACTTAGATAATACAGTACACTATGAAGATGACTGAACGACTGATCGCCGCTATCAACGAGCAGATCAATAAGGAGCTCTACTCCGCTTACCTCTACCGCTCTATGGCCCTGGACACCGCAGAGCGCGCCCTCGATGGCGTGACCAAGTGGCTCACCCTGCAGTCTCGCGAGGAGATGGGACACGCCGAGGCGATGATCTCCTACCTCGAGGGACGTGGCGTGCGCCCCGAGCTGAAGCCGATCGCTGAGGTGCCCAATTCCTTCGGCACCCTCCGCGAGATCCTCACCCAGTCGCTCCGCCACGAGCAGTCCATCACCAAGTCGATCGAGGAGATCGTCAAGATGGCCACTGAGGACCACGACTACGGCGTACGCATCTTCTTCGAGAAGTTTGTCGTAGAGCAGGAGGAGGAAGAGGAGAACGCACAGCACAATCTCGACCGCCTCGATCTCATCGGCGAGGGCGCCGTCGCCATCTTCGACAGGGAGATGGGCATGCGCGAGTAAGAGATATCGAGTCTATCGGCGTGAGGATGGGTGACCTGCCCATCCTCACGCTTTTTTTGATGAAATTGCGGAAAGAGATCTCTTATCGCAAATTGGCACCGCCCCTCACAAAATTATGGGTACCTTTGGTCAAACACCAAACCAAATCACAACACAATTATGAAATCAGATATCGAGATCGCCAGAGAAGCGAAACTCAAGCCGATCCAGGAGATCGCTCAGTCACTGAATATCCCCACAGAGGACTTCCTCCCCTATGGTCACTACATGGGTAAGATCAGTCTGGATGTCCTCAAGGAGAAGCAGCACGGTGCCGGACACCTCATCCTCGTCACCGCCATCACGCCCACCAAGGCCGGTATCGGCAAGACTACCGTCTCCATCGGACTCGCCCTCGGGATGAATCAGATCGGGAAGAAGGCGATCGTCGCTCTCCGCGAGCCCTCCCTCGGTCCGGTCTTCGGCATTAAGGGCGGTGCAGCCGGTGGTGGCTACTCCCAGGTGCTGCCGATGGATAAGATCAATCTCCACTTCACCGGAGACTTCCACGCCATCACCTCCGCCAATAACACCATCTCCGCCCTCGTCGACAACTACGCCTACCGTCACCGCAACGACGATCAGGGTCTCTCCAAGATCACCTGGAGGCGCGTCCTCGACGTCAACGACCGCAGCATCCGCCACATCATCACCGGTCTCGGGGATGGTAATGGTGAAGTGAATGAGACAGGATTTGACATCACGCCCGCATCCGAGATTATGGCGATCCTCTGTCTCGCCAAGGACATGGACGACCTCCGTCGCCGCATCGACAACATCGTCGTGGGGTACAAGAAGGACGGCAGCCCCTTCACCGTAGGGGACATGAAGATCGGCGGTGCGATCACCGTCCTCCTGATGGACGCCCTCCAGCCCAATCTCGTCCAGACGACCGAGAATACCCCCGCCTTCATCCACGGCGGTCCTTTCGCCAATATCGCTCACGGCTGCAACTCCGTCGTCGCCACCAAGATGGCGATCCACTACGGCGACTACGCCATCACGGAGGCAGGCTTCGGTGCTGACCTCGGCGCAGAGAAGTTCCTCGACATCGTCTGCCGTCAGAATGGTCTCCAGCCCGCTGCAACGATCCTCGTCGCCACTGCCAAGTCCCTCAAGCTCCACGGCGGAGTCAAGGACGCTGACCTCAGCACGGAGAATGTGGAGGCGCTGAAGAAGGGCTTCGCCAATCTCGACCAGCACGTGGAGAATATGCGGAAGTTTGGACAGAGCGTCATCATCTGCATCAACCGTTTCCCCACCGATACCGAGGCTGAGCTCGAGGCGATCCGCCTCCACTGCGAGGAGCTCGGCGTACCCTTCGCAGTCAATAACGCCTTCTCCGAGGGCGGCAAGGGAGCCACAGAGCTGGCACAGGTAGTCGTCGACACCATCGACAACCACCCCTCTGAGCCCCTCACCTTCGGCTACGACCTCGACAGCCCGGTCAAGGAGAAGATCGAGTCCCTCACCCGCGAGATCTACCGTGCTGACCGCGTAGTCTACGACAAGAAGGCGATCAAGGCGCTCAAGATGATCGACGAGCTGGGCTACGACAAGTTCCCCATCTGCATCGCCAAGACGCAGTACTCCTTCTCCGACGACGCCTCACTCCTCGGGGCTCCGAGAGACTTCGAGATGCATGTCAATGACATCGTCGTCACCACCGGTGCCGAGATGATCGTCGTCATCATGGGCAGCATCATGCGCATGCCGGGACTCCCCAAGGTCCCCAATGCCGAGAAGATCGACATCGTCAATGGTGAGATCGACGGTCTGAGCTGATCGCCATACTCAGCTGACTAATCGAGAGGGCTGTGCCGGACTACCGGTGCAGCCCCCTCCTCTATAAGACCTTTGCAAAATGGTCTTTCGCCGAAAAAGCGGTGCTTTTTCGGCAGGGACTTTGCAGAACACCCCAGATGCAAGGAACTGAGAGTGAGGGCGAAGGGAATGTGCTAACGCACATGACCAAGCCCGAATCTCGAAAGTGACGCCGCAGATGGGGTATTATGCAAAGGTCTCTCTCTATATACGAGTAGCTCTGAGCTCCTCCCCGCAGCCCTTTGCGAGTGCAAATATACCACCTCCCCATCCACCGCTATCTCTTACAGTCTCCCACTGTCTCTTCTCTGCAAGAATTGTGGACTTCCCTACACTCCCGATCCGCCTCCTGTAGGTAACCCCTTACATTTGCGACTCACTACATCCCGACCTGATCTCCACACGAGGTCAGGTCACTAACTCAATCACAGATATGACGTACGGATACATCAGAGTCAGCAGCGACAAGCAGACGGTAGAGAACCAGCGCTTCGAGATCAACAACTTCTGCAAGAGAAACGGCCTCCTGGTCGATGACTGGATCGAGGAGACCATCAGCGGCACCAAGGCTTACACCAAGCGGCAGCTCGGAGACCTCCTCCGCAAGGTCACACGCGATGATATCATCATCTGCAGCGAGCTCTCTCGCCTCGGGCGAAACCTCTTCATGATTATGGAGATCCTCAATATATGTAGGATTGATACACTTATAGGCACAATAAAGCTCAAGCGTGTCCCCCCTGGATAATTATTCCCTCCGCCTCTCTCCTCTTGCCGACCCCATCAGGGGTGACGTATTTGATCTTTACATAAGTCATTCAACTCATCGTGAAGAGTGGGGAAACGAAGCAACCCACAGGGGTGCCCGCTCCATAGACACGGGTCAAGGGGCGTAGCCCCGAAGACCCGTGGACCGGGCAATGCAAGCAATCCCGCGACCCCGCCAGGGTGTCGCACTCATTGCCAGACTGGTGAGTGCGACACCCTGGCGGGGTCGCTGAAGGCTCTGCTCGGCGACCCACAAGGGGTCGAGGGGGTAGGGAAGGGTCTTTGTACATCGGTCACCGCTTCGCGGATGACCGATGCCTATGGAGCGAGCACCCTTCGGGTGCTTCACGGATAAAGACCTTTTCAAAATGGTCTTTCGCCGAAAAAGCGGTGCTTTTTCGGTGGAGACTTTGCAGAATACCCCAGATGCAAGGAACTGAGAGTGAGGGCGAAGGGAGTGTGCTTACGCACATGACCAAGCCCGAATCTCGAAAGTGACGCCGCAGATGGGGTGTTATGCAAAGGTCTCGGATAAACCCTCTAGGTATATGATTTCCCCAATGTTCAATTGCGTCACCCCTAACACCAGAGCAGAGGAGAAATGTTCTCCATTTTTTAGTGGACATAAGAACAGAAAAATGGATAAACTCAACACTTCAGGCGGAGCACTGAGAGTCAGGGTATTGTATTGTGAGCCTTCTGAGGCAAATCTATTACCGGTAATAGTGTCGACTAATATCGGTAATAGTACTTTCTTTTACCGATAATAGATCTCAGCCTGAGGGAGCAGCGCAAGGCCGTTCCCGGTCGACGTGTGCCCTTCGCCCCGACTCCCGCTCCTCTCATCCTATTATACCTTTAGAGAGATAGACTTGATGTAATGCTGTAAAGGATGATGAGGAAGGTTGTGGAAAGTGTTGGTGAAACAGTCCGTTCCCCCGAGGAACGCCCTACCGCGGCGACTTTGGTGGAATGCAGAAATTGTGAGTGGGGCTGTGGAAAAGTGGTGCATAACTTCTGGGGTAAAAGTTTGGTCATCCGGATGGCTTTCTGAGTTCCTTTTTTCACCCAGATAAGCAAGCAAAATCCGAGAAAAAGTTTTCCACACCTCCTAACACCCATTCCTCCTCTACTGACACTCTACCAACACCCCAGGGGTGACGCATTTGAGAGACACCGTAGCCATTCATCTAATACTGAAGAGTGGTGAACGATGCACCCCGACAGGGGTGCCCGCTTTTTAGACCCGGGTCGAGGGGCGTAGCCCCGACGACCCGGGGGTCAGGCGTTGCTAGCGAACCCGCGACCCCGCTAGGGTGTCGCACTGATTGACTGACTGGTATGTGCGACACCCTGGCGGGGTCGCTGAAGGCTCTGCTCGGCGACCCACAAGGGGTCGAGGGGGTAGGGAAGGGTCTTTGTACATCGGTCACCGCTTCGCGGATGACCGATGCCTATGGAGCGAGCACCCTTCGGGTGCCTCACGGATAAGCCCTCTAGGTATATGATTTCCCCAATGCTCAATTGCGTCACCCCTGACCAACACCCAATGTTAGGATAACCATTTCTCTAATAATAGCTATACTTGCACTTGGCATCATTATATATGAAGAGAAGCAGTGGGCAACATGGGACAAAATAATAATGATAGTAACCTCATCATTTATCAAGACGATAACGGATTGGTAAGAGTGAGTGCACGCTTTGCTGATGAGGATGTCTGGCTTACACAAGGACAATTAGCGGAGATATATAATACGACATAGCAAAATATAGCGCTGCATATCAAGAATATCTACGCTGATGGTGAGTTGGCTGACAGTGCAACTTACAAGAAATACTTGTTAGTTAAAAGGGAAGGAGAAAGAAATGTGCACCGTAATATTGATCACTATAACCTTGATATGATTATTTCATTGGGTTATAGGCTGCAATCACAGGTGGCTACCCGCTTCCGTCGCTGGGCAACAGAGCTCAGCACTGTGTGCTAAAATAAAATGGCAGAGTAACTCTTTGTGATGAATACTCTGCCACTTATCGGGATGCTGATTATATCTATGGCTTTGTAGAGGTAGATGTGCAGTCCTTACAGTGACACGAAGATGATTGCTTAGTATTATCATCAATCTGAATGAAGGGAAGCACCTGGGTCATAAATTGGGATATACCTCCTTCGTCTACTACTATTTGAGTATTTGTACGTCTTAGATACTCGTTGTTCTCAACTGCTATAAGCTTAGAATTCAAAAATGAAAACTTATAGATTATTTCAGTCCATGCTAAGTATGGTTGCTCAGTACTTGTCTTATAGGACAATTGCTCTACAATATTTCCATCTTTATATTGAGCAAATGCCCTCTTGTAAGGGTTACCCAATATAAGCTTTACCTGCGCCGGGCTATTTCCAATCTGGATGGAGTCAAACCTGCTGACAAAGTCATTGTTGTTTATCATCTTTTGGCTCTGCTGAGTATAAGCGGAACAACTGAAAGAAATTATCAACATGCATAAGAAAAGTATTCTTTTCATACATCCAATATAATTATGATTGTACAATCCGAGTTCTAACAAATTGATATGATACAATGTACTATCATTACACGACAAATGTATCTATAATAATTTAACTGATGCTGTTTGTGTGCTTAGTAACCAGGGGTGACACATTTTAGTGGCACAGAAGTCAATCAGCTCAATGTAAAGAGTGGGCAGCGAAGCACCCCTTGCGGGTGCTCGCTTCGTAGCCACAGGTCGAGGGGCATAGCCCCGAAGACCCGTGGATCAGGCATCACAAATGACACTGCGACCCCGCCAGGGTGTCGCACCGGTTGCCTTACTCCCTGATAAGTGCGACACCCTGGCGGGTCTCGGGAAGAAGGGTCTCAGCTCGGCGACCCACACACCCCATTTGCCAACTAGGCTGATATGCGCTGTGATTAGATATAACATCTAATATGAATAAAGAAAAATACACTTAACAGCAAGCAAAAAGACGCAATTATCTCTCCACACTCTCTTAAAGCCTTTTACTATTTACCCATCCAATATATACTTATAGAGGTCTTTTCTCCTCATGCCATTAGTACTGAGTTGTTTACTTGGGCATAATTTCATAACTTTACTGAATAAATAATTCTATCATCATATCTAATTCAGAAAAGGATAAACTGAATGTGTTCATATCTGTAGCATTAAGCAGTAGAGTATTATGGAACAATTTGGAAGAATAAAACTTTTAGCGATAGTAGCAATCGCTTATCTATTACTGCCATCTTTGGCAGCAGCACAGACAGGGACGGACTTCAGGGTCCCCTCCTTCGAGCTCACCCTTACCCAGGGTGCAGGTCTGACCACACCGGATGCATCACTCGCCTCGATCCAAAGAGCCGATGCAGTGGCTTACAGAGGTATGAGACCCATTATGGGGCTCTCACTTGGCTACCGCCTCAGGGATCGTGCCACCACGGTAGGACTTGATTGGTCCAATATCTCAATGGAGGCTAATCTTCAGAGTCATTCGCTCCTAAGCGAGGCAGCAGTGGACCTATTCGGAATCTATGTGGTGGACTACCACCCCTTTGTTATGAATAGGATGGAGCTCTTCACCTACGCCACTTTGGGTGCAGCACACGCCTCCAATGTCTACACCACCCTTACCGACTCCAAGGACTACGGCAAGGCTCAGGCATGGGGCTTGGGACTCAAGCTGGGCTGTGGTGTCAGATACCGCTGCACCGCACACTCAGCCGTGGAGCTTAAGGGCGGTGCTATGGATGCCTATCTCTTCAAGTGGTCAGGCGACGAAGCAGTGATCCACCCTGAGGCTTATACGTACAATAATAAGAATAACTACGGCCTCTTCTACGCCGCGCTCTCCTACAGTCTCCTCTTCTAAGCACCTCTTTATCATACACTCAATAAGGAGTAATATCGGCAGTTATCTAGCCGATGTTACTCCTTGATTTATATGCTAATATGAGATCTCTGTGGGAGGGTAGATTTTCGCTCCCTCTCATTTTCCCAAAACACATCGTGCCGCTCCCGCTCCTCTCATCCTATTATACCTTTAGAGAGATAGACTTGATGTAATGCTGTAAAGGATGATGAGGAAGGTTGTGGAAAGTGTTGGTGAAACAGTCCGTTCCCCCGAGGAACGCCCTACCGCGGCGACTTTGGTGGAATGCAGAAATTGTGAGTGGGGCTGTGGAAAAGTGGTGCATAACTTCTGGGGTAAAAGTTTGGTCATCCGGATGGCTTTCTGAGTTCCTTTTTTCACCCAGATAAGCAAGCAAAATCCGAGAAAAAGTTTTCCACACCTCCTAACACCCATTCCTCCTCTACTGACACTCTACCAACACCCAATGTTAGGATAAAAAGTAACAGTCCCGATACGGCCCACTGAGGTAGCCTATTGAGACCTTTGCATAATACCCCATCTGCGGCGTCACTTTCGAGATTCGGGCTTGGTCATGTGCGTTAGCACATTCCCTTCGCCCTCACTCTCAGTTCCTTGCATCTGGGGTGTTCTGCAAAGTCCCTGCCGAAAAAGCACCGCTTTTTCGGCGAAAGACCATTTTGCAAAGGTCTTACTTAGTGTAACCGATATGTCATATTGATTAAGG
>ERZ1673749.399-NODE-399-length-51758-cov-14.653927_pt1 | contig 51758 bp, 52 predicted proteins | sample MGYA00580204_ERZ1673749 | MGnify/ENA primary metagenome ERZ1673749 (study PRJEB41218, sample SAMN15661745) | gut metagenome | host: Homo sapiens | place: Canada: London | collected 2015-08-20/2019-03-30 | study: EMG produced TPA metagenomics assembly of...
CAGAGCAGCTGATTTGTAATCAGCAGGTTATCGGTTCGAGTCCGATCATCGGCTTAGCAATAAGATTTATTATAGATTTTATTGTAAAATAGTATATCGCGGGGTGGAGCAGTCTGGAAGCTCGTCGGGCTCATAACCCGAAGGTCATAGGTTCAAATCCTGTCCCCGCTACTCATGCCCAGATAGCTCAGTTGGTAGAGCAGAGGACTGAAAATCCTCGTGTCGCTGGTTCGATTCCGGCTCTGGGCATTTAATATGGAGCATTAGCTCAGTCGGTAGAGCACTTGACTTTTAATCAAGTTGTCCGGGGTTCGAATCCCCGATGCTTCACTGTTTTAAAACAGTCTAAGTCCTTAAGATAAGGATTTAGGCTGTTTTTTGTTTTATAGAAAAATTTGCTCTATGAAATAAAAATACTCGATATCTCATTTTTATCTCACTCTTGTATATCCATAGGATGTTTAGTAAAATTAGTTTAAATGAAAGAGGAGGTAAGCAGTATGAGAAACAAAAGAGTAAAATTATTTGCGGCAGCATTGCTTTTTATGGGAAGTATAGTTGTAGGCAATAAAGAAGTACAAGCAGCTCAGTGGGAGTATAATAGCTCGGGCTGGTGGTATCAGGAGGATGATGGAAGTTATCCGGTTAATACATGGAAATCAATTAGTGGAAAGTGGTATTATTTTGATGGAAATGGATATATGCTGACAGGATGGCAGAAAATTAATGGAGTGTGGTATTATCTTTATAGTGACGGAGCAATGGCATCAAATAGATGGGTAGGTGATTACTATTTAACCGAAAATGGAGCAATGGCAACGAATACTTGGATTGATGGGTATTATGTAGGCTCTGATGGTCAGTGGAAAAGAAATCAATGGATAAATACAGAGTATGGCTGGTGGTATCGTCATGGAGACGGAAGCTATACAACAAATAATTGGGAGTTTATAGACGGATACTGGTACTATTTTGATGGAAACGGTTATATGAAAACAGGTTGGCAGGAGATATGGGGAAAATGGTATTATCTTTATAGTGATGGAGCAATGGCATCAAATAGATGGATAGGTGATTACTATTTAACCGAAAGCGGAGCAATGGCAACGAATACTTGGATTGATGGGTATTATGTAGGACCTGATGGAAAATGGGTGAAAGATATTTCCATAGTTTATGAAATGGAAGTTGCCAACATTGTAAATAAAGAGCGTGCTGCAAATGGATTAGAACCTTTAGAATATGATTATGAACTTGCTGAGGCAGCCGGTGTGCGTGCAAAGGAGCTAGAGCAAAATTTGTCACATACTCGTCCGGATGGAACATCATGTTTTACTGTTTTGCAGGAATTTGGTATTGAATATTGGATGTGCGGAGAAAATATTGCAGCGGGACAAAGGACACCTGAGCAGGTTATGAATGGGTGGATGAACAGTCCAGGGCACCGTCAGAACATTATGGGTCCATATACACATATAGGTGTAGGGTATTATGTAGATAAGAACGGAAGAATGAATTGGGTCCAGCTTTTTATCGGAAAGTAGTTAAGGCAGACAATAAAAAAGAACCAGAACCAATGAGGGGGGAAGGTTGGTTCTGGTTTCTTTTTTAATATTTTTAAATATTAAAAAGAAGGAGAGCCGGTTTTCTATTCCGGCAATATGAAAAAGAAAAAGATTTTTGAAAAAGTCTTATCGGCTTTTACAAGTTATACTATAAAGGGTAAATGTGATGAATTTGTGATGAAATGATAAAAGAAATGTGAAGAAAAGAAAAAAACAGAGAATATCATTTCTATGTGTAGTGGTGGGAGTTTTGCAGAATAATTTCATAGTATAGGATAATTTTGACATAAAAAAGCAAGAGCAGAAATCTGAGGGGGATAGATTTCTGCTCTTGTTCATTTCATAAAAAAGAAGGAGTTACTGGCAATAGGCTTGCCAGTAATATGAAAAGAAAAAGATTTTGAAAAAAGTCTTATTGGCTTTTACAAGTTATACTATACTATGTAAATAAGGATAATTTATGACGAAATACTAAAAGAAAAATGAAAAAGAGAAAATTTCATTTATTCTTTTTTTATAAATGCTTTTAAATTTCTTATCTTTCTGATTGATAGAAAGGATCGGCAGGATATCCGCCGGCGGATTTCTGTATTCCCCTCTGTATTGCATCTTTGGAGTTTTTCCAGTCAGCATCTTTGTTTTTGTAATCGAATTTGTCACAGAACCATGCTAAATCATCGGTAACTCGCTGTAAGTTTTCTGTCATTAAAGAGAATAATTGTGGGTAAAATTCAGCTTTTTCTTTGTCAGACAATAATTCTTCAGCTGTTTCTACTAAATCACCGAAGTGAGGAAGGCAGAAGCCATTGCTGTTTTTGAAAATCTCCTGAAATTCTTTATTTTTACGATAGAGTTCAAAAAAGGTATCTAAATATCTGGCATAAGTATTCTTGGAATAATCACAGATATAACAGGAGTTATTCTGTTCCTTTACCCAAGTGCCCAAAGAGGTTTGAGGGTTATCGGGATTTAATTTTGCCTTTTTAAAATGTCCCAGCATAGATGCCTTTTTTGGAGAAAACATTTTTATTTGTTGCTGCAATTCTTCATTTTTCTTTTTAAAATGTGTGGTGAGAATAAGTCCGGTACCAAGACGGTTGCCATAGTGAAACATCTTTTTATAGTGGTCTCGGCAAAATCCCATTTTATCGGTTTCTGCCCGTATGTCGTCTTCCATGTAGGAAGCGCCTTGTCCCAAGACAAAGTCCAAAGCGTGTTGTTCCAGATTTCTTTCAATAAAACAGAATGGACATTCATCATTTGCATGAAATGCGTCCATTAGTGGAATGGTGTATATTTTCTCTTTCATAATGCGTCCTCTATTCTTTAATTTTATATATTAAAGGGTATCATAGTTGGGGGTAGTTGAAAAGAGACTTTTGCAGATAAAAATTAGTGTTTGCAGGTTCTTTCAGAGTTTGGTAAGATAGTAAAGTAATGACAGAATTTGAGGAAAAAGGACATGAGAAAAAAGATTGATTTATTAGAAGGATCAATTGCGGGAACCCTTGCCCGTCTGGCTTTTCCTATCATGGGAACTTCCTTTATTCAGATGGGATACAATCTGGTGGATATGATATGGATTGGAAGATTGGGAAGCAATGCGGTAGCAGCAGTTGGAGCAGCCGGTATGTTTATGTGGCTGGCAAATGGATTTACAATGATACCAAGAATAGGTGGGCAGGTAAGTGTAGGACAGCGTTTGGGTGCGGGAAATCCGGAAGAAGGAGCCGAGTTTGCCAGAGGAGCTCTTCGTATGGGAGCATTTCTGGGTGTTTTGTATGGAATTATCAGTTTGCTTTTGAATAAGCAGTTGATTGGATTTTTTAATTTGAACAGTCCGGATGTTATATGGGATGCGAGAGTTTATTTGATGATTACCTGCGGATTGATTGTATTTTCCTTTTTAGATCAGGTTATCGGAGGTATTTTGGCTGCGATGGGAAATACGGTCACTACCTTTCGGGTTACTACGGTAGGGCTGGTGATTAACCTGATTTTGGACCCACTTTTGATTTTCGGCATTGGTCCGTTAAAAGGAATGGGAGTTGCAGGAGCGGCTTTTGCAACAGTATTCGCACAGATAATTGTATTTGTTCTTTATTTAAGAGCAGTATGGAGAGAGCCAATTATTTTTGGGAGAATTCATTTGTGTGTAAGAACACCGAAGCAACATATCAGAGAAATTGTAAAAATAGGTCTTCCTTCTGCTATGCAGGATGCGCTGATGTCTATGATTTCTATGGTAATTGCTCGCTTTATTGCAGGCTGGGGAGATGCGGCAGTTGCGGTTCAGAAGGTAGGAAGCCAGATAGAGTCTATTTCATGGATGATGGCAGGAGGCTTTTCCACAGCAGTAAATGCTTTTATTGCACAGAACTATGGTGCAGGGAAAAAGAAGCGTATTAAGAAGGGATATCGAAAAGCCATTGAAATTATGGCGGTGTGGGGTGTAATTACTACATTGCTTTTGTGGGTATTTCCGGAATTTTTCTTTAAAATATTTATTAAAGAACCGGATGTTATTCCAATGGGAGTGGATTATTTAAGAATTATAGGAATTTCGGAAATTTTTATGTGTCTAGAAGGCGCTGCCACAGGGGCGTTTCAGGGAATTGGAAAGACTGTGCCTCCGTCTGTTACGGGAATTTTGTTTAATGCCTTTAGAATTCCGGCAGCTATGATTTTATCTGCTACGGGCTTGGGATTAAACGGCGTCTGGTGGGCATTGAGCTTATCCTGTGTGTTTAAAGGAACAATTTTACCGCTATGGTTTAAAGTTGTATTAAAAAAATATGAGAAACAGGGAATGGAGGAGGAAGTAAGATGACGCAGCAACAGATTGTATTGATTGTTCTGGCAGCAGTCATTATTTTGGCGGGAATTTTTCTTGCTGTGAAAGGTAAACCGTCTATGATAAGAGAACGCTTTGCCAGTGGGGTTTCACCTGAAAATGAGAGAAAGTTTATGATGACCATAGGCGGAGCAGTTTCTGTCATGGGTTTGGATTTATTGATTTTGCAGCTTTTGTCTTTACGCATGAAATTAAGTTCTGAGCAGACGCTTTTAGTGCTTGGAGCGGGATTGGTAGTGTTTGTGGCAATTATCCTTATTGGACAAAAGTATTACAGAAGATAGGGAGATAGAAGCTATGTTAAACTGTTTTTGTGTCGGCATGGGAGGATTTCTGGGAGCAGCAGCCAGATATTTACTGAGCCTCATTCCTGTACAGGATAAATCAGGATTTCCGTGGAACACTTTTTTTATCAACGCAGCGGGAGCTTTTCTCATCGGCTGTATTTCTGCATTCGCAGCAAAAAAGGGAATAGGAAGCAGCTCTTTGATTTTATTTTTAAAGACGGGAGTATGCGGAGGATTTACCACTTTTTCTACTTTTGCGCTGGAAAGCTATGTGTTAATGGAAAATGGGAAAGGCGTTCTTTCGGTAATTTATATGATTGCCAGTGTGTTGGTATGCTTGGGTGCAGTGATGCTGGCACAAAAAATAATTTAAAATTCTATATAAAAGGAGAGGATAGAGATGAGCAGAGAATATCATATTGAGACAAAATGTATTCAGTCCGGTTGGAAACCAAAGAAGGGTGAACCGAGAATGATGCCGATTTATCAGAGCACAACTTTTAAGTATGACACAACAGAAGAAATGGGCAGATTGTTCGATTTAAAGGACAATGGATATTTTTATACAAGATGTCAAAATCCTACCAATGATTTAGTTGCAGCGAAAATTGCAGATTTGGAAGGCGGAGTTGCAGCAGTGCTCACTTCCTCAGGTCAGTCAGCAATTTTTTATTCTATTTTTAATATTTGTGAAGCAGGAGACCATGTAATCTGTGCTTCTGCTATTTACGGCGGTACTTTAAACGTTTTGGGCGTAACAGCGAAAAAGATGGGAATTGAATGTACTTTTGTAGATGTGGATGCGCCGGCAGAGGAATTGGAAAAAGCGTTTAAACCAAATACAAAGGCTGTCATTGCAGAAACTATTGCAAATCCATCTTTAGTAGTATTAGACATTGAAAAAATGGCAAATCTGGCTCACAGCCATGGTGTTCCTCTTGTAGTGGATAATACTTTTGCTACACCGGTAAATTGCCAGCCGTTTAAATGGGGCGCTGATATTGTAGTGCATTCCACAACAAAGTATATGGATGGTCATGCAGCGCAGGTAGGCGGTGCGATTGTAGACAGCGGAAATTTTGACTGGGAAGCTCACGCTGATAAATTCCCGGGACTGACAACTCCTGACGAGTCTTATCATGGAGTAGTTTATACAAAACAGTTTGGAAAAGCTGCTTATATTACAAAAATTAATGCACAGCTTATGCGTGATTTAGGCTCTGTTCCTTCTCCTATGAACTCTTTTATCTTAAATTTAGGGCTGGAGTCATTAGTTTTAAGAGTGGAAAGACATTGCTATAATGCACAGAAGGTTGCGGAGTATTTAGACGCACATCCGTTGGTTGGAAAGGTGAATTATCCGGGACTTCCACAGGATAAATATCATGATTTAGCGCAGAAATATATGCCAAAGGGAACTTGCGGGGTTATTTCTTTTGAATTGAAGAAGGGAAGAGAAGCTGCTGTGAAATTTATGGACAGCCTGAAGCTGGCTTCTATTGTTACGCATGTGGCAGATGCTAAGACAAGTGTATTGCATCCGGCAAGCCATACTCACAGACAGTTGAATGATGAACAGCTGGTTGCAGCAGGAGTTTCACCGGGAATGATCCGTTTTTCAGTAGGAATTGAGCATATTGACGATATTATCGCAGACCTTTCACAGGCATTGGAGGCTAGCGAAAAATAAGTATGAAATCTTATCAGATTACAGAGTGGAGTCATGAGCTGTTTCAGTTACAGGTAAATCCGAATGGGTTGTATATTGATGCAACCATGGGAAATGGATATGACACGTTGTTTTTATGTGAATTGGCGGGAGAAAGTGGAAAAGTTCTGGCTTTCGATGTGCAGGAAAAGGCAATTATGTGTACAACAAAGCTTTTAAAAGAGCACAATGTGGAAAACAGGGCAAAGCTTTATCTGGACAGTCATGAAAACATGGATGAATATGCAGAAGCAGGAGGCGTAGACGGCATTTATTTTAATTTCGGCTATTTGCCGGGAGGCGACCACAATCTGGCAACAAAGGCAGATACTAGCGTAAAAGCTATTGAAAAAGGTCTTGAACTGCTGAAAAAAGGCGGTGTGATGGCACTTTGCATTTACAGCGGAGGAGATACGGGATTTGAAGAAAAAAATCGAATTTTAGAGTATTTAAAGAAGCTGAACAGCCGAAAGTATGTTGTGATTGTCAACAGCTATTATAACAGGGAAAATAATCCTCCAATTCCTGCGTTTATTGTGAAAAAGGGATAGAATAGCCAAAGACGACATATAATACAAGTAAGAAAATGCAGGTTTTGTATTTTTATGAAAAAAGAAAAAGACGCAGGTATGTTACTTGCAGTGTTGTTTTTGGTATTGCCGTATCTTTTGACTATGATTATTTCGGGCAGAAAGGCGTGTCCGTTAAGCCGGCAGACGGATTTGGAAGAATATATTCCGATTTTAACAGCGGCTCATATTGACTGGGGATATGAGAAAGAAGCAATTCAAGCGCAGACAGTGATTGAGAGAACGAATTTATCTTTAAAAATGAAATCAGAAGAAGCCATGAAGGATATTCGGGAAGCGGCTGATTATTTAAAGAAAAAAAGTATGAGCGGGGAAGAACTGAAACAATTTCGGAGGTTTCAGGAGGCAGCTGTTCATACCGAGGGAGAAGTTCTTGTATTTCAAAAGGAGAAAAGAGAGCTTCCTTATCATCCTCTCAGTCAGGGTAAAACCAGAAGCGGAGAAGAAATTCTGGGTGAAAAGTTTGCTTACATACCCTCAGTGGAAACACCGAAAGATATAGACAGTCCTCTGTATGTAGAGGGCTGTTATTTTTCTTTAAAGGAGTTGGAAGAGAAGATTAAAAAAAGTTATCCTGCTTTTTCCATAACAGCAGAGGCAGAAATCGAAATAACAAAAACAGACAGTGCAGGGTATGTTATGGAAATTCAGATTGGAAATCAGGCGTTTCAGGGAGAACGGATAAAAGAGGTGCTTGATTTGCCTTCCTCTTGCTTTAGCGTGCAAAGCAGTCAAGGGGAAGTGCGTTTTTTATGTAAAGGTATCGGACATGGAATGGGAATGAGCCAGTATACGGCTCACAATCTGGCATTAGAAGGAAAAAATTATGAGCAGATATTGGGATATTTTTTTCCTGATATGGAAATAGAGAAAGAAAAATGAAAAGATGTATAACTTCTGCTTTTCTGGTAATCCTATATTTGAAAACAAGAAAGGGGCGGATGAGCCCACTAAGGCAGAGGTGAAAAATATGAGTAAAAAAGGAAAAATTCGTGTAGCACTGGGAAGCTTACTGGCACTTACTCTGGTAGTTACCTGTGTGGCTGTTTACCAGTCCGGGAGTAAGAGCAGAGCAAATGAGAAAGAATTTGTTAAGGAGAACGAGGAAGATATTGTTGACCAGGCAATAAAAACAGAGGAACGAGAAGAGACAGAGGAAGAAACACAGGATGTAAATACCACAGATGTAGAGGGTACAAGAGAAGTGGAAGACAGTACACCGGAGAGCACAGAGGAGACTGCTCCTGAAACAGTGACACCGGAAACAACACCGGAGCAGACACCTACACCGGAGGCAGAAAATACATCTGCACAGGCAGCAGCAGCGCCGGAAATTAACTTTACAGAGAGTTCCTTAATGGAATGGCCGGTAAACGGACAGGTTGTTTTGGATTATAATATGGATAATACAATTTATTTTCCGACTTTAAATGTGTATAAGCTCAATCCTGCAATCGCTATTTCTTCAGAAGTAGGCGCTCCCGTGGCAGCAGTTGCCAACGGAAAAATTGTGTCTGTGGTAAATAATGAAGAAACAGGGCAGACGGTTACGGTGGATATGGGAAATGGCTATCAGGCAGTTTACGGACAGTTAAAAGACGTACCATTTCAGGCAGAGGAATATGTTTCCGCCGGAAGTATATTGGGATATATCAGTGAACCTACAAAATATTACACAAAGGAAGGGGCAAATCTGTACTTTGCTTTATCAAAGGATGGAGTTTCTTTAGATCCGATGCAGTATCTTCCGTAAAAGAATATCATTCACAAATTCTGACTGGGAGAGTATAATAAACTATGCGGAAAGAAAATCCGCAGCCGATTTTATATTACAGTCAGTATCTTGTTTGAGTAAAATACTTTTTAATCGGCGGCTTGATATATAGAACGTCATGTCTTTGGGCAAGGCGTTCCTTACATAGATTTACGGGAGAAGAAGATGAATTATACGTATATGGTAAAGTGCAGCGACGGCAGTTTTTATACCGGATGGACAAACAATCTGGAAAAAAGGATTGCCAGTCACAATGCGGGGAAGGGCGCAAAATATACAAAAAGCAGATGTCCGGTAGAGCTGGTTTATTTTGAAGAATTTGAGACCAAGACGGAAGCTATGCGCAGGGAATATGAGATTAAACAGTTGAAAAGGGAAAAGAAGATAGAGCTGATTAAGAAATTTTTGTGATATTATAACTTTGAACCGCCACATTGACAGGACTAAGTGTCCGGTATCCATGTGGCGGAAGTTTTTGTCTAGTCTGTGATTTGTTTTTTCAGATAATGTCCTACGATATTAGCAAAGTTGGAAATATCGTGAATATAGGCAAAATCCTTTCCAAAGATTTTTTTTTCTGCCTGAAGGTCTTCTTCTTCGCCTGCAAATACACCTAAAACAGAAATTTTACGATTTCTCAGCCTGCGAATTTCCGTGGCAGTGTCTTTTACCGCAAAATCCAGACAATAGGGCTGCTTTTCTGTTTTTTGACGAGAATTTGCGGCGATGATATCGTTGGGATTTCCATCACTTAATACAATCAGAATTTTATTTTCCTGTGGCTGTTTATCAAGGCTGTCCGCAACAGCTCGAATAGCAAGTCCGTCTCGATTGTTGGCAGAACCATAAAATTCAAAAATATTTTCATCAGCGTCAGAATTGTCCAGGTAATCTCGATATTCATTTAAGATAGTGTAAGAGCCAAAAGTGCAAAATCCCGTTACCCGATGAGGAATTTGTGCAAGGCTTAAAGCACGGCTTATAATAAATCCCTGAAGTGCTACAAGACTTTGACGTCTTTGTTGTGAGCCGCTGGCATCAATTAGGACTTCTACCACAAAATCAGAATTATCTTGTAAAAGCTCCCGTTTAAACAACATAGAATTATCTGTTCGACCTAAATTCCAAAGTTTTTCCGGACAGATTGTGCCGTATTCACTGGTGCATAGTTCTCGTTCTGTTCTGGTGAGTAAAGCTCTTTTTAACAGATTAGAAAGAGATAAAATATTTTGTCGTGTGAGAAGAAAATTCTTTTTATAAACGTGAAGATTTTCTTCTTTTATTCTCTTTACATAATCTGTTTTGGCATTACTTACTGCCTGATTGTGTAGGACACCTTTTGTAATATGGAGCTTGCAGTCTTCATGTATGCCTGTACACATTTGTTTTTGCAAACGCGATTTTTCATTGGGCGGAAGAATACTTTTTCCATAATTCAGTTCAATATACTTTTCCAAATGCTCTGAGGATTGTTTATCAAGAGCCAGAAGCCTGACATTGGATTTATCCTGTTTTCCATTATCTTGAGCATCTACATGGCCGCTGAAAATATTGACAGTATCTTCATCAGAAATTAAGTTATCCTGCTCCTCTGTTTCATCAGATTCTTCAGCAGCAGATTTCAAGCCGGAAGTGTCTCTGCTGATACCTTTAAAATATTCTGCGAAGCCTTTTTCATAAGAAGTATGATAGACTTCATCAATACATTTGCATACATCTTTTACAGAGCTTGCATGAGAAAGTGCAGCGATTTTTAAAAGCAAAGGATGCAGCTTGGGATTTATGGTTTTTTGGTAAAGCTGAAATTCTAAATAGCAATATTCCAGATAATCCCAATCCGTATGAGAAAAGCGAAAAGCATCCTTTTTTAGAGTTTCCCGGAAAGCTTTTCTTCGTATATTTTCAATTCCTTTTCTCTCTGCACAGATTTTTAAGGAAACTGCACTGTCGATACAGAGTTTGGAAATCAGGGTAAGAACAGAAGGTTCTGCTCCATATTGTATTTTCTTTTTTATATAAGTTTCAAAAAAATCGGCATCAAAATATTTTTGGAAAGCGCCTTGCAAAACCATATTGTAGAAAGCAATTTCAGCGGATTTTTGCAGATCTGCGGGATTGATTTTTACATCACAGTTATAATCCTCACTGACTGTCCACAGAAGATTTTGCAATCTGTTTTCCATCATGTTTTCTTTCATTAGAACACATCACCGCTTTTCCATGTATCAGGGATACGAGTCATAACAATATCGCTAATCAGTTCACGTTCAAAGTTATCAAAACTTTTATTGATAATACCCATTTCCACGGCTTCTATTGGTTCTAAACCACCGTGAATAAGTCGGATGGCGCCGATAAGCCCACGCATATCTACTGCCTTTGTGGAAATTTCTCCATTTTTTGCTTTTAACTGTAAGTCTAAAAACAGACCACAGAATTGTTCCAGGGCATCTGGCTTGATGTGAGGAAAGATATTTCTTAAAATCTGTTCTAAACGTTCCATAGAAAGTGGAGGCATATTGATTACCATAAAACGAGAAACAAGAGCCTCATTTAATTCTTTTGTTCCGGCATAGCCATAGTTCATCGTACCAATAAAACGTGTAGCAGGATGAAGGGCAATTTTTTCATAACCGGGTACATCCATAATTCGGCGATAATCCAAAACTGCGTGGAGAACAGCTACCGCATCGTTTTTTGCCATATTAATTTCATCCAGAATACCAAAACCACCGGAAACAGCACATTGATAAATAGGTCCTTGTCTTAAAGTGACCTCATTATTTTTAAAAGTATCTGTTCCGATGAGGCTGCTGCTGTCCGTGTTTACATGAAAAGAAATATTATAAGTGGGACGGCCGAAAATCCATGCTAGATTTTCAGCCAATATATTTTTTCCTGTTGCTTTATCTCCGCACAGCAGCAGGTTTTCCCCTTCTAATAAAGCAGTAACTGCCTGTGTGAGAATTTTAGTTCCGTAAAAAGGCATAGAAGGTTCTATAAGTCTTGCCTTTAGTGAATCGGGCAGTGGATATTGGCTTTTAAAAGAGTCAATACGTGACTGCAAAGCTTCATTGAAATCCATAAAACGCCCCTTTCTGCAGATATTAGATTACCTGCTGAATTTCATAATTATCATTTACAAGTACGATGTCTGCATATTTACCAGGAGTAAGAGAGCCTACTTTTTCATATACGCCAATGCTCTTAGCAGGATTTCTGGTAGCTGCAAAGATAGCAGTTGCTTCAGGAATGCCAAACTCCATAGCTTTTTTCATACAGTCAAAAAGGTTTGTAGCAGAGCCTGCAATTGTGCCGTCAGAGAGAGCTGCGAAGCAGTCCGTCATAGTAACTTCCTGTCCTCCAAGTTCATATTTACCATTTGGCATACCGGTTGCCATCATAGAGTCACTAATTAGAACAACACGTTCATCACCGAACATTTTAAATGTAGTACGGATTGTAGCAGGATGAATGTGGAAACCATCGCAAATCAGTTCTACCATACAGTCCGGTGTATCACAGGCTGCACCTACAACACCTGGATCTCTGTGAGCAAATGGAGGCATGGCATTGTATAAATGAGTTACATGTTTTGCACCCATGTCCATAGCTTTTTTTGCACATTCATAGTTTGCAGTAGTATGACCAATGGAAATAACAACTTCATCTTTCACTTCCTGAATAAAGTCAAAAGCTTTATCTACATTTGGTGCCAATGTAACCAGTCTGATTTGATTTCCGGAGGCTTCATTACATTTTCTGAAGAAAGATGCATCCGGAACAGAAATATATTCTCCGGCCTGTGCGCCTTTCTTTTTAATATCAATCAATGGTCCTTCCATATTTACACCGATAATATGAGCAAGCTCTTTGGATGGCTCTACTTTCGTAGCAGTAGCAAAAATATCCATAAGCTGGTCTTTTGCAAGTGTCATGGAAGTAGGACAGTAGGAAGTAATACCGTGTTCTTTTTCGTACTGTAAAATAACTTTTAAGCCTTCTGGATCTGCATCACAGAAATCATGACCTTTTGCACCATGGCTGTGCACATCTACAAGACCTGGAATAACCTTTAAACCGGAGGCATCAATGACTGTTTTATCTGTTACTTCTGCTTCTGAAGCTACAATTCTGTCATTTTCTACATATAAATCTTTTTGCAGGAAGGTACCGTCTTCCTGAAATACAAAACCATTTTTTATAATCATAGTGAATTCTCCCTTTTCGTTTATTTATATTTTTATTATAAGGAGATGAGAGAGGGAAATCAACTGTTTAAAATGAATATTTAAACTGTTCTAATGGCTACTTTTAAACAGAGAAATAATTCACAAATTTAAACAATAAGGGTATAATTGGTGTTATCAAATGACTAAAAGAATACGGAGGGATAATGTGAAAAAAAATGAAGTAAAGACAGAAAAAACATATATCGAAGGAGTACGGATTAATTTTTTATATGTGGATAAGTATTCTTTTGGCGGAGAGTGGTATATGCCAGAAAGCAAAATTCCATATAGTATGTTGCGGTACATTACAGCCGGAAAGGCAATCTTTATTATAGATGGAAAAGAGATTACTGTAGAAAAAAATCAAGTAGTGTATATTCCAAGAGGATGTGAGTTATCCTGCCATGCACTGGGGAGTACTTTTTCTTTTATGAGTATTCGTTTTAATACGTCTGTGTACTATGATGGCGGAGATTTTTTGAAAGATTATTATGAAATGCCGGATGTTTTAGAAGATAGGGGAGAAAAGGAATATTTTGAAAAAATTTATGATGCCATACATTTAGAAGGGGCAGAGCGCATGTTCTTAGTCAGAGGATATTTGGAATTACTGATTGGAAAGATTATTGAAAGAGTAGGAAAGGACAATGCACATTTGAAAAGAGAGGTATGGAGGAAAGAAAACTCTTTAAATTCAGGAACAGAGCGTATGGATGAAAGAATTCGTTCTGTGGTGGATTTTATGGTGCTACATCCCACAGAAACATATACTACAGCTAGACTTTGTGAAATGGCTGGATTAGGAGAAACAAGATTTCGCAAGCTCTTTAAAGAGCAAACGGGAAAAAGCCCGGGAGAATATTTACGAGATATGCGAATGACTGTTGCAGGGAGAAGGTTACTTTTGTCAGCAGAAAGTGTTAGCGATATAGCATATAGTGTTGGGTATGAAGATGTTAATTTCTTTATCCGCGTATTTAAAAAATATTTTGGTGTAACTCCTAATCAATATAGAAAAGTATCCAAGGAATAGTGCGGAATAATCCTATAAAGTGAGGGAAAATATATAAAAATGTATGGTTTTATTTGGACGAACCTTTAGTAATTATACAAAATAACCAAAAAACTCTTTTCTGAAACAATAGAAAAGAGATTTTTTTGTTAAAAAATAAAGAATACACAGATGTGGAATAAAAAGTGTTGTTTTGTGCTACTAATAAATGGATATTCTGTGGTATTGTCTAAAAAAAAGAAGTAAAATTTCATTATCAAAAGCGAAATCCACAAAAAAAGAACGGGATATGTGGAAAGCGTTATAAAAAGGAACGTAAAATTATAGATGAAAGGAGTTAGATTTTATGAAAAAGAAACTAGCGTTATTATTAGCAGGAATTTTGGCATTGGGATCTTTTGCAGGTTGCGGAGGTGACTCTGGAAGTAAGGATAAAGGAAAAGAGCAGAGTTCTGTGAATGCAGACGGAGAGCTGGAAGGTGATATTACATTTTGGCATTCCTTTACACAGGGAGGAAGATTAGATACCATCCAGGCAGCAGCAGATAAGTTTATGGAAGAAAATCCAAAGGTAAATATCAAAATAGAAACCTTTTCTTGGAATGACTTTTATACAAAGTGGACAACAGGACTTGCTTCAGGAAACGTGCCAGATATGAGTACAGCTTTGGTTGGTCATGTAACAGAAATGATTAACTCAGATGCATTAGTTCCTTTAAATGATTTAATTGATGATATTGGAAGAGATAAATTTTCAGAAAATGCATTAAACGAAGGTACTGTGGATGGTAATAGTTATTCTATTCCATTATATTCCCATGCAATGGTTATGTGGGTGAGAAAGGATTTGCTGGAACAAAATGGATTAGAAGTACCTAAAACATGGGATGAATTATATGAAACAGCTAAACAGCTTACAAAAGATGGAATTTATGGATTGTCATTCCCATGTGGTTCTAACGATTTTCAGGCGACAAACTTCTTAAATTTCTATGTTAGAAGCGGTGGTGGAAGCCTTTTGAATGATGACTTAACAGCAAACTTGACTAGTGATTTGGCAATTGAGGGAATTAACTACTGGTTGAAGGTTTATGAAGATTGTTCACCAAAGGACTCTGTAAATTATGACGTTTTAGATCAGGCAACTTTATATTACCAAGGAAAAACAGCATTTGACTTTAACTCTGGTTTCCAGATCGGTGGTGTTCAGCAGAACTCTCCTGATTTATTACAGTATGTAGATTGTTATCCAATTCCTACTATAGACGGAAGTGAACAAAAGGGAATTACAACTTCTAATCAGCCGATTGTAGTATGGAAAAATTCAAAACACCCTGATATCTGTAAAGAATTTATTAAAACTCTGTATGAGGAAGAAAATTACTTAGATTTCTTGGCATCCCAGCCGGTAGGTATGCTTCCATCTATTTCTGGTATTGAAGATTTAGATGCATACAAAAATAATGAAACTATTCAGCAATTCCAACATGCAGAAGAAGTTATTAGTTCTCAGATACCAGGGGGAACAGCAATTGGATTTGAACATGGTCCAAATCTTCAGGCTGGATTAATTGTAAATCAGCATGTTATAGAAGAAATGTTCCAAGATATCATTACTAATGGTACTGATGTTGAGACGGCAGCGAAAGCAGCAGAAGAGGAATTAAATACATTATTTAAGGCTGCTGCACAATAAAAATAAAGTGAGGCTGTTGCCATAATATAATTTATAGCAACAGCCTCTAAAAGGAGATAACACATATGAAATATATGAAAAATAGAGACTTAACAAGATGGTTATTTGTATTACCAGCGATTATTGTTGTATGTGCCTTATTTCTTTATCCTATTTGTTCAAGTATTTTTTACAGCTTTACAAACAAGAACCTAATAAGACCAACTTACAGCTTTGTCGGATTCGATAACTACGTAACAATTCTTACAGACGAAGCATTTTGGAGTTCATTTTTTAACTCATTGAAATGGACCGTTTTTTCCTTAGTGGGACAACTTTTAGTGGGATTTACTGCAGCATTAGCATTGAACAGGGTAAAGCATTTAAAAGGTGTGTATAAAACTTTATTGATTATACCGTGGGCATTTCCATCTATTGTTATCGCATTTTCATGGAAATGGATATTAAATGGTGTATATGGTATTTTGCCAAATCTTTTAGTACAACTAGGAATTTGCGATGAAATACCTCAGTTTTTAACAGAAAAAACGTTAGCGTTTGTGGTATTAGTTTTGATAAATATATGGTTTGGAGCACCAATGATTATGGTTAATGTACTGTCAGCATTGCAAACAGTTCCACAAGATCAATACGAGGCAGCCGAAATTGATGGTGCGAAAAAATGGCAGTCATTTCTTTATATTACAGTTCCTCATATTAAAATTGTTATGGGACTTCTTGTAGTTCTTCGTACAGTATGGATATTTAATAACTTTGATATTATTTATCTGATTACAGGAGGAGGTCCAGCAGGTTCTACGGAAACTGTACCAGTATATGCATACAATATGGGTTGGGGAACAAAGTTACTGGGACAGTCATCAGCAGTAACAGTTCTGTTGTTTATATTTATGATGGTAATTTGTATTGGATATTTTGCAGTTATCGGACGTTGGGAAAAGGAGGATAAGTAATGAAACGTAGACAGGGAAGAGTTGGAAATGCAGTATGTCATGTTTATTTACTTATTCTGACGAGTATTGCAGTATTTCCTCTTTTATGGATTTTGATTTCATCAGTTAAGGGTAAAGGTGAGTTGACAGGAAATCCTACAGGTTTTCTTCCAAAAACAGTGACTCTAGATTACTTTGAACATGTTATCAATGATTTGGGATTTATAACTAATATTAAAAATAGTATTATTATTTCTCTGATTACAACAGTTATTGCAATTACAATTGCATCTATGGCAGCGTATGGAATTGTAAGATTTTTTCCTAAATTCGGGGCAGTTATGTCTAGATTTTTAGTGACAACATATATATTTCCTCCGATTTTGCTCGCAATTCCGTACTCAATTGTTATGGCAAAATTGGGATTGACGAACACAAGAGTAGGTTTAATTATCGTTTATTTATCATTTAGTATTCCGTATGCGGTATGGTTATTAGTAGGGTTCTTTAAGAGCGTTCCTATTGGAATTGAGGAAGCAGCTCGTATAGATGGGGCAAATAAGATTATGGTATTCGGAAAAGTTGTCCTTCCCTTGGTTGCACCAGGTATTGTTGCAACAGCTATTTATACATTTATTAATGCATGGAATGAATTTTTGTATTCTTTGATTTTGATTAACGACACAGAAAAAATGACAGTTGCCGTGGCTCTTCGTTCTTTAGATGGAGCAGAAATCCTTGATTGGGGAGACATGATGGCAGCGTCAGCATTAGTAGTAATACCTTCTATTATTTTCTTCTGCTTAATTCAAAATAAAATTGCAGGTGGATTATCAGAAGGTGCAGTGAAATAAAAAACATAACGTGAAAGGAGATTTTTATTATGGTAGTAAAATATGGAGTAGTAGGTGTAGGTTATTTTGGAGCGGAGCTGGCAAGAATTTTAAAGAGATTGGACGATGCAGAAGTAACAGTTGTATATGATCCGGATAATGGTCAGAAAATTGCTAATGAGCTTGGCTGTGATGCAGCAGCTTCGTTAGATGAACTGGTAGCGAGAGAAGATGTAGATACTGTTGTAGTTGCTACACCAAATTATTTACATAAAGAGCCAGTTATTAAGGCTGCACAGCACGGGAAAAATGTATTCTGTGAGAAACCAATTGCTCTTAGTTATGAAGATTGTGATGAAATGGTTAGAGCTTGTGACGAAAATAGAGTAACTTTTATGGCAGGACATATTATGAACTTTTTCCATGGAGTACAGAGAGCAAAAGAGTTGATTAATGAAGGTGTAATCGGAAAAGTTTTATATTGTCATTCAGCAAGAAATGGCTGGGAAGATGTACAGCCATCTGTATCATGGAAAAAAATTAGAGAAAAATCAGGTGGACATTTATATCACCACATTCATGAATTGGACTGTGTACAGTTTATTATGGGTGGTATGCCGGAGGCTGTTACTATGACAGGCGGTAATGTGGCTCATGTAGGTGAAAATTTTGGTGACGAAGATGATATGCTGTTTATTAATGCAGAGTTTTCTGATAATCGTTTCGCAGTAATGGAATGGGGGTCTGCTTTCCACTGGCCAGAACATTATTTGTTAATTCAAGGAACAAAGGGCGCAATTAAACTGGATATGTTTGATGCTGGATGTACTTTAAAGGTTGATGGAAAGGAAGAACATTTCTTACTTCATGAGACGAAAGAGGAAGATGATAATAGAACAAGCATTTATCATGGAACAGAGATGGATGGTGCAATTCAATATGGAAATCCAGACAAAATACCTCCATTATGGTTACAAGGAGTCATGAACAAAGAGATGAGATATCTTAATGAATTGATGCACGGAATGGAACCTTCTGATGAATTTAGACCACTGTTGACAGGAGAAGCAGCGAGAGCAGCTATTGCGACAGCTGATGCTTGTACAAAGTCAAGATTCGAAAACAGGAAAGTAGCATTAAGCGAAATTATAGGAAAATAAAAATATAAGGCAGGAGGAGAGGACATTTCATAGTAAAAGTTGAAGTTCTCTCCTTTTAAATTTCAAAATAATGGAAGGTTTTGTAATGAAAAAACGGAATAAAAAAATAATGGCGGTTTTTATGGCATTAACGCTTACTTCAACAATTGTACCAGCATATTCTTACAATGTATGGGCAGGAGAGAAAGAAAATAATGCAAATATTTCTGTAATTCCACAGGGACTTATATTGGAAAAGGAGAATATTGATATTGAAGAGGGAAATACCTATGACTTAACGAATGAGACAGGTGGTGATATGATACAGTCATTAGAAGAAGGAACAATTATAGTTTCATTTACATCTACAGGGACGCAAGCTTATCAAAGTCTTATTAGTGCAGGAAATTCTACAAAGAGAAATCGAAACCGATATTTTCATCTATATATTACAGATACAGGTGCTTTAGGAATGGAATTACGAAACACGGATGAGGTGTTTAAATATACATTAAGTCGACCGGCTGCATTGAGAGGTTCCTATAAAGGTGAAATAGCAGAAAATACAGTAGCTTTTAAAGCTGATAAAGAGAAGAAGGAGTACAAAATTTTTGCTAATGGAGAATTACTTGCTACATTAAAACAGGAAGACTTTAAGTTTATTAAAGATATAAGTGGAGTAAATAACGTTCAGCTTGGAGGAACGATGAGGGATGGAGCAGTAGGATATCCATTTGAAGGAACTATAAAGAATGTAAAAGTATATAGTAATCCGTTGAGTGACGAAGAATTACTAGAAAGTACAGGAAAAACTACTTATGGAAAAAATATTTTTTATGCAGGAGATGAGACCGGCTCTAATTATTTTAGAATTCCTACATTGTTAACTTTAAGTAGCGGAACAGTGGTTGCTACTGCAGATGCCAGATATGGAGGAACACATGATGCAAAAAGTAATATTGATATAGCTTTTGCAAAAAGTAAAGACAGTGGAGAGACGTGGAGTACTCCAACACTTCCTTTAGTATTTGATGATTATGCAGCTCAGGAAATAGACTGGCCAAGAGATTCTGTAGGAAAAAATGTACAAATTAATGGAAGTGCCTCTTTTATTGATTCGGTAACAGTAGAAGATAGTACTACCGGCAGATTATTCTTATTTGCAGATGCTATGCCTGCTGGAATAGGATTTTCCAATACAGCTGCTGGTTCTGGATTTAAAACAGTAGATGGAGAGAAATATGTAAAACTTCATTGGCACAAAGATCCAGCTAATACATACAATTATACCATTCGAGAAGATGGTATAATCTATGACGATAGGACAGGAATGCCTACAGAGTACTCGGTAGATGGTGATTATGATTTGCTGAAAAATGGCGAATATTTAACTCAGAAACAGTATGATGTTCATTTTGAAGGAACAAAACTGATTGAAGAAAAAAATGATGTAGACGTTAATATGAATATCTTCTATAAAGATTCTTATTTTAAAGTTTTGCCAACAAATTTTATTGTAATGAAATATAGTGATAATGAAGGTGAAACATGGTCAGATATGCAAATTCTTGGAAGGTTTAAAGAGGATAATCAGAGAGTCCCATTATATGGACCAGGAGTAGGAACGCAGATTAAAAATGGTGAGCATGCAGGAAGAATTATATTAACAATGTATAATAGTATATCAGCAGAATTTGGATTCCTGTATAGTGATGATCATGGAGCTAATTGGAACTATGTTACAACAGATTTGGGCGGAAGTGGAACTTTTGCAGAAGCACAAATTGTAGAATTACCGGATGGTACACTTCAAACTTATATGCGTACAAGTGTAGGGAAAATAGGTGTTATAACAAGCATTGATGGAGGTACAACATGGACAGAGCAGGAATTTGTTCCTGGCATGACAGCAGCATCTTATGGTACACAGCTTTCCGTAATTAGCACAAGTCAGCTTGTAGATGGAAAACCAGCAATTTTATTATCAGAGCCAGCTGCCACAAATGGTAGACGTGGAGGAAAGATATGGGTTGGTCTTGTAAATGATACAGGGGCAGAAGGATATGATAAATATGACATAGAATGGAAATATTGCTATTCAATTGATAATGATAAATATGGATTTGCATATTCTTGTATGTCAGAATTGCCGGACGGAAATATTGGAATTTATTATGAAAAATATGATTCATGGTCAAGAGACGAGCTTCATTTAAAAAATATTATGAAGTTTGAGAAATATAGTCTTGATGAATTAACAGGCAATAGTTGGCTAATTAAGTGAAATATGTAAGTGTGACAGGAGAGACAAAAATGATATACGACGAAATAAAAAACATATCACGTTATCGTGGAATTTCTTCTAATCTGGACACCGCCATTGATTTTCTGGAAAAAACAGATTTAAAGAGTCTTCCACTGGGAAAAACAGAAATTCTGGATGATAAAGTATTTGCCAATGTTATGGAGGTACAGGCAAAAGATGAGGAAGAATTAAGTTTTGAAATTCATAAAAAATATATGGATATTCAGATTGACGTTGAAGGTACAGAACTAATTCTTATCGGTCTTGGTGAATTTACGGAAAAAGAACCGTTTTCAGAAGAAAGAGATTTCGGAAGCTGTACAGCAGAAAAAAGTGCGCGGATGATTATGGGACCGGGAAGATTTATTGTATGTATGGCACAAGAACCTCATCTTCCCAGTGCAGCGGCAGGTGATGAGCGCAGATTAAAAAAATGTGTGATTAAAGTAGCAGTGGAAGATTGAGTCAAAATTGAGTACTGAAAAGGAGAAAATTATGAAACAAAAGTTGGAGCAGCTTAAAGGACATTTAATTGTATCTTGCCAGGCATTACCTCATGAACCGCTGCATTCCTCTTTTATTATGGGAAGAATGGCAAAAGCAGCAGAAGAAGGAGGAGCAAAAGGAATTCGCGCCAATACGAAAGAAGATATTCTGGAAATTAAAAAGAATGTAGACCTTCCGGTAATTGGAATTGTGAAACGTGATTATGATGACAGTAAAGTTTATATTACACCTACTATGAAAGAAGTAGACGAACTGATGGAAGTGAAACCGGAAATTATCGCTGTTGATGCTACCATTGAATTAAGACCGGGTGGATTGACATTAGATGAATTTTATCATGATATTCGCAAAAAATATCCGGATCAATTATTGATGGCAGACTGTTCTACTGTGGAAGAAGCGTTGCATGCGGATGAGCTCGGATTTGATTTTATCGGAACAACTCTTGTAGGTTATACAGAGCATAGTAAGGAAGATAAAATTGAAGAGAATGATTTTGAGATTATTCGTACAATTTTAAAAAATGTAAAACATTGTGTAATTGCGGAGGGAAATATCAATACCCCTGAAAAAGCAAGGCATGTAGTAGAATTGGGCTGTTATAGCGTTGTAGTTGGTTCTATTATTACCCGTCCCCAATTAATTACAAAGTCTTTTACAGAAGAAATGAAAAAAGCAGAAATTTAAAGTGAAATTTTAAGGAGGAAAATAAAATGGCAAATTTAGAAAAATATAAAGGAATTATTCCGGCATTTTATGCTTGTTATGACGAAGAAGGTAATGTAAGTCCTGAAAGAGTTCGTGCATTGACACAGCATTTTATTGACAAAGGTGTAAAGGGAGTTTATGTAAACGGTTCTTCAGGAGAATGTATTTATCAGGGTGTAGAAGAACGTAAAATTATTATTGAAAATGTAATGGCAGTTGCAAAAGGGAAACTGACAGTTATCAATCATGTTGCATGTAACAATACAAAGGACAGCGTAGAATTGGCAAAACATTCTGAAAGTGTAGGTGTTGATGCTATTGCTTCCATTCCTCCAATTTATTTCCGTTTGCCGGAGTATTCAATTGCGGCATACTGGAATGCAATCAGCGAAGCAGCGCCAAATACAGATTTTATTATTTATAATATTCCTCAGTTAGCAGGAACGGCTCTTACTATGAGTTTGTTTGCTGAAATGATGAAAAATCCTAGGATAGTGGCTGTAAAAAATTCTTCTATGCCTACACAGGATATTCAAATGTTTAAAGCAGCGGGAAAAGAGGCAAAAGGAGAGTTTGTAGTATTTAACGGACCGGATGAACAGTTTGTAGCAGGACGAGCTATTGGAGCAGATGGAGGTATTGGAGGAACTTATGGTGTAATGCCTGAGTTATTCTTGAAATTAAATGATATGATTGCAGCAGGTGAATGCGAAAAGGCAACAGAACTCCAGTATGATATTAATGAGATTATTTACAAGATGTGTTCCAGTCATGCAAATATGTATGCAGTTGCAAAAGAAATTCTTCGTATTAATGAAAATCTGGACTTGGGCGGCGTTCGTCTTCCTTTGGAGAATTTACAGGAAGCAGATAAAATGATTGCAAAAGAGGCAGCAGATATGGTAAATGCTGTTAAAGAAAAATATCTGTAGAAGATATAGATAATAGGGAAGAAAAGGAGCTGGCATTATGAAGACATATATATGTATTGATATTGGCGGGACTTCCATAAAATACGGTATAATTAAAGAAGACGGGATTTTTCTTGTTACCGGAGAAATGCCTACAGAAGCCATGAAATACGGTGGTCCGGGAATTATGAGAAAAGCGGAAGCGATTGTGGAGAAATTTTTACAGGAATATGAACCGGAAGGGATTTGTGTGTCAACAGCAGGCATGGTAGACTGTGAAAATGGTAAAATTACTTATGCAGCTCCGTTAATTCCTGATTATACAGGAACAGAAATTAAGAAAATTTTGGAAGAACGATTTCATTTACCGTGTGAAGTGGAAAATGACGTAAATTGTGCAGGATTAGCAGAAAATTTTAATGGAGCTTCAAAGGGAAGTAAAATCAGTGTTTGCTTAACCATAGGAACGGGAATAGGCGGTGCAATTCTTATAGACGGAAAGGTGTTTCACGGATTTTCCGGAAGCGGATGTGAAGTAGGGTATATGCACCTTCCGGGCGGAGAGTTTCAGGATATGGGCGCCAGCAGTATTCTTGTAAAAAAGACAGCAGAATATAAAAGTATATCACCGGAAAGTATTGACGGAAAATATGTGTTTGAACATGCAAAGAAGGGTGATATGGATTGTGTTCGTGCCATTGAGGAAATGTGTGACGTGCTGGGGATGGGAATTGCCAACATTTGCTATGTAGTAAATCCCGAAGTCGTGGTATTGGGTGGAGGGATTATGGCTCAAAAAGAATATTTGAAAGACAGGATAAGGATAAGTCTGGATAAATATCTTTTGCCTTCTGTAGCTAGATATACCTGTCTGGAATTTGCTAAAAATAAAAATCAAGCAGGAATGCTGGGAGCATTTTGTCATTTTAAAGAAAGACATTAACAAAAAAGGGCAGCCGTTGGATTTCAACGACTGCCTCTTGCTATGCGGAGGATTTACATTATAGATTAACCAAAGTATCTCTTTAAGAGACCTTCAAAAGCTTTACCGTGACGAGCTTCGTCTCTAGCCATTTCATGAACTGTGTCATGGATAGCGTCAAGGTTAGCAGCTTTAGCACGTTTTGCTAAGTCAAATTTACCGGCAGTAGCGCCGTTTTCAGCTTCAACACGCATTTCCAGGTTTTTCTTTGTGCTGTCAGTAACAACTTCACCTAATAATTCAGCGAATTTAGCAGCGTGTTCAGCTTCTTCCCAAGCAGCTTTTTCCCAGTATAAACCGATTTCAGGATATCCTTCTGTGTGAGCAACTCTAGCCATAGCTAAGTACATACCAACTTCGGAACATTCACCTTCGAAGTTTGCTCTTAAATCAGCGGCAATATCTTCGCTAACGCCTTTTGCAACGCCTACAACATGTTCAGCAGCCCAGCTTTTTTCTTCAGACTGTTCTACAAATTTTTCAGCGCCAACGCCGCAAACCGGACATTTTTCAGGAGCTGTATCGCCTTCATGAACATAACCACATACACTACATACAAATTTTTTCATAATAATAATCTCCTTTTCATTTAAATAATTTTTGCTATGAAATCTGGCATTGCCAGGTTTTTTTAAAGTAATAACAGTAATGATTACTATTTTAATTTAACATACTTGACTATATTTGTCAACTACTTTTTAATAATTCTTTTTCATTTAAACAGTCATTGCATAATCCATAAAAAGTAGTAGTCTGGTCCGTTATTCTTCCATCAATATTAGCAGCAACTTTCTTTACCATACAGTCGAACTCATTGTTTTCCACATCCTGTATACAATGGCAATGTGTGCAGATAAAATGACTGTGCGGTTTCGTATTGCAGTCAAAGCGGTCAGGGCTGTTTCCGGTAGAAATCTTTGCAATTTCACCGAGCTCCACTAAAAGTGACAGATTACGATATACAGTTCCCAGACTGATATTTGGAAATTCACGTTTAATTTCAGCATACACTTGGTCTGCAGTAGGGTGTTCCTTACATTTTTGAACATATTCCCGAATACATTCTCTTTGTCGGCTGTATTTCAAAGTAGCCATATATTCTCCTTTCTGCCAGAAAAACAACTGACGAATTAAATAATAGTAATTGTTATTGATATTATACTATCATATTGGATTAAAATAGTCAAGTATAAAAAAGAAATTTATGAAAAATAGAAAAAGGCTGCTGAATTAAGTCTTTTTCTAAAAAGAATATGCTTAATCCAACAACCTTTTGTCAGCGGAGGATTTATATTATAGATTAACCGAAGTATCTCTTTAAGAGACCTTCGAAAGCTTTACCGTGACGAGCTTCGTCTCTGGCCATTTCATGAACTGTGTCATGGATAGCGTCAAGGTTAGCAGCTTTAGCACGTTTTGCTAAGTCAAATTTACCGGCAGTAGCGCCGTTTTCAGCTTCAACACGCATTTCCAGGTTTTTCTTTGTGCTGTCAGTAACAACTTCACCTAATAATTCAGCGAATTTAGCAGCGTGTTCAGCTTCTTCCCAAGCAGCTTTTTCCCAGTATAAACCGATTTCAGGATATCCTTCTGTGTGAGCAACTCTAGCCATAGCTAAGTACATACCAACTTCGGAACATTCACCTTCGAAGTTTGCTCTTAAATCAGCGGCAATATCTTCGCTAACGCCTTTTGCAACGCCTACAACATGTTCAGCAGCCCAGCTTTTTTCTTCAGACTGTTCTACAAATTTTTCAGCGCCAACGCCGCAAACCGGACATTTTTCAGGAGCTGTATCGCCTTCATGAACATAACCACATACACTACATACAAATTTTTTCATAATAATAATCTCCTTTTCATTTAAATAATTTTACTATGAAATCTGGTAAAACCAGTGTTAAAACAATAATAATAATGATTACTGTTTTAATATAATATACTTAACCAAAAAAGTCAAGTATATTTTTGAAATTGTTTTTTATGATGATGCCAGAATTAAAAGTTCTTTTCATAGTATTAGCAAAAATAAAAAAGTTAATCTTTTCCTTGATTTTTAAAAAAATAAGGTGTAGTATAATAAATATCAATAAGTAGTATTAAAAACTACTTATAAAGATAAATAAAACCATAAAAGAGCATTCGAAAGAAAAAAGTATCATATACTATCTTTATAAAAGCAAAGGAGTGACTGACATGAAACTGAAAATTAAAGACCCCGGAAGTGCAATTACCCATTTTATTGGATGTATTATGGCGATTTTAGCTGCTCTGCCGCTGCTTTGGAAAGCGGCAAGAGAGCCGGATTATATCCATATTATTGCGATGAGTATTTTTATATTGAGTATGATTTTACTATATGCGGCAAGTACGATTTATCATACGGTAAATTCAACAGAAAAGGTAAACCGCAGACTCCGCAAGCTGGACCACATGATGATTTTTATTTTAATCGCAGGGAGTTATACACCGGTTTGTCTGATTGTTTTGAAAGGAAAAACAGGATTGTTGCTGTGTGCCGCTGTGTGGATTACGGCAATTATCGGAATTATTGTAAAAGCATGCTGGATTACATGCCCCAAGTGGTTTTCTTCTGTAATTTATATTGGAATGGGCTGGCTGTGCGTATTTGCTTTTGTTCCGATTGTACATTCCCTCTCTCCGGCAGGGTTTGGATGGCTTTTGGCAGGAGGAATTATTTATACAGTAGGAGGAATTATTTATGCGCTGAAGCTTCCTATTTTTAATTCCCACCATAAAAATTTTGGTTCTCATGAGATTTTTCATCTCTTTGTAATGGGAGGAAGCGTTTGTCATTTTATTGTGATGTATTTCTTTGTAATGCCTATGCCGGCATAAGATGTGTAAAAAGAGAAAAGAATGTGGATAAAGCAGATAAAATAAAATCCTTTTGTGGATGAAATTTTATCTGCTTTTGGTTTGTAGGAGATTGCGTTATATGAAACAAAAAGTTAAATCAGTCCAAAATGTTCCATAGCTTTATAAATGCCGTCTTCTTCAACCGAAGCAGTAACATAAGAGCAAACGTCTTTAATAGGCTGTGAAGCATTTCCCATAGCGATGCTGTTTGGAACAGCTTCTAACATTGCTCTGTCATTTTCACTGTCACCGAAGACATAACAATCTTCTTTAGATTTTCCAAGATGTTCGCAAAGAAAGTCAATTCCGCTTGCTTTTGAGTAGCCTTTTTGAATGATTTCATACATATTATTAGAGCGGTCAATGCACTGGAAGTATTGAGATAAGTAAGATTTTAATTCCTCATTTTCCGGTGTAGGAGGAAGCATTGCGAGGATTTTATCATAAGTGAGGGTATCACTGTGCAAAATGTCTTCAATATTTTCTCCTTTAATTTGGAAAAGTTTTTCCGCAGCATTAATCCATTTTTCGGCATTTGCAAGAGTATAATCAAAATAAACAGCATGAGATGCTTCGTAAAGTACAGAAACTTTATGTTCACGCAGTTTATATATAAGCTCCTTACAAAATGTATTGGTAAGTTTTTGAGAGAAAAGTTCCTTATCATGAAGAAAAATATTGATGCCGCAGCCGCAGATATAGCCATCAAAATTCAAATCGGTTATTTTTTTAGGGAGACTGGTTCTTGTTCTTCCGGTATTGATAAAGAGAAGATGTCCGTTGTCACGGGCCTTTTTTAAGGCAAGCTTTGTGCTTTCAGGCATAACTCCGGGACCTTCTGTAATCAGTGTACCGTCTATATCAAAAAATAAAAGTTTGGAAGTCATAGAAAAAACGTCCTTTCTGGTAATAGGGTTAAAATTTTGTATTCTATGGGGTATTTTAGGACAGAATGGGAATATTGTAAAGTGTTAATCAAGTCAAAATCGTATCAAAACGTGCCAAAAGATTGATACGATTGACATGATTTGATGAGTAAATGTATAAAAATTCCTTCCTGTACAGATACTATTTCCAGAAATGGAAATTTTAACAGATGGAGGAATTTTTTTATGAAAGCGACAGGAATTGTAAGAAGAATTGACGATTTAGGCCGAGTAGTAATTCCAAAGGAAATCAGAAGAACTTTAAGAATAAGAGAAAGCGACCCAATGGAAATCTTTACGGACAGAGAGGGACAGATTATTTTGAAGAAATATTCTCCTATCGGTGAGCTGAATACGTTTGCGAAAGAATATACAGAAGCGTTGGCACAGGCAGCAGGCTGTATTGCATGTATCGCAGATAAGGATCAGATTATTGCAGCGGCAGGAAATGGATGGAGAGAATATGAGCAGAAAACCATTAGCAGGGAACTGGAAGAACAAATTTCAGATAGAAAAAATATTTGCGCCGCAGAGCAAAAAGAATTTATCAGAATTATCGAGGGAGACAAAATGGAATATGCGTCTCAGGTAGTATGGACAATTACCTGTGCGGGAGATGCAGTTGGTGCCGTGATTATTTTGGAAAAAGAGGGCGGTCGTAAGTTTACGGATACAGAACCAAAACTGGCACAGACAGCAGCAGGATTTCTGGGAAGACAGATGGAACAATAGTAGAAATGAGATAGATATAATTCAGCCATAGAGCGGTGCGTTGACGTGAACGGTTGCTTATGGCTGAATTTTTAATAAATTCTTTTCTATTCAATAGAAGCCTGTCCGACTTTTTTTAAAAGGTCTGATTTTATTTTATAAAGCTCATCAGACAAATCTACATAAACTTCCTGTGGGTTGGCAAAACGTCTTGTTTCGTCCCATAAAGTATTCAACTCTTTGCGGCAGATTTCCTGAATTTCCATGACGGAAGGTGAGGTATAAACACATTCTCCTTTCAGGAACACCGGTACGAGAAGCTCTCGTAAAGTGTATGAGCCGCCCGGAATTTTTGTCTTTTTCCATGTGGCAATAGGGTCAAAAATAATCATATCTTCATCAGGATTAAATACTTCGTGTTCCATACAGATTAAATCAGCACGGATTTTTCCGGTTTGTTTATCATAAATTCTTTGAATAGTTTTATTTCCCGGATTTGTGATTTTTTCAATGTTTTCGGAAAGCTTGATTTTTGGTATAAAATCAGCATCATCTTTATTCTTAATAGCAGCCAATTTGTAAACGCCGCCAAAAGCCGGATTATCATTACAGGTAATCAGATTTGTTCCTACTCCCCATGAATTGATTTTTGCACCCTGAGCTTTTAAGCTTTCAATTAAATATTCGTCAAGGTCGCTGGAAGCGGAAATAATAGCATCTTCAAAACCGGCGTCAGACAACATTTTATAAGCTTGTTTGGACAGGTATGCCAAGTCACCGCTGTCAATGCGAATACCATAGCCTTTTAAATCAATACCGGAGTCTCTCATTTCTTTAAATACACGAATGGCATTAGGGACACCGGAATTTAAAACATCATAAGTATCTACTAATAAAATACAGGCATTTGGATAAAGCTGGGCATAGGTTTTAAATGCTGTATACTCGTCAGGAAAACTCATAATCCAGCTGTGAGCGTGAGTTCCTTTTACAGGAACTTGGAACATCTGTCCTGTAAGTACGTTGGAAGTACCGATGCAGCCACCGATAACAGCAGCTCTTGCGCCATAGAGTCCTGCATCAGGTCCCTGTGCACGGCGAAGTCCAAATTCCATAATGCCATCGCCTTTTGCTGCGTAAACAACACGGGAAGCTTTTGTGGCAATCAGGCTTTGATGGTTCAGCAGATTTAAAATAGCTGTTTCGATTAACTGAGCTTCCATAACAGGTGCAATTACTTTTAAGAGAGGTTCTCTTGGGAAGACAACCGTTCCTTCGGGAACAGCATAAATATCACCTGTGAAATGAAAGCCTCTTAAATATTCCAGAAAGTCTGTATCGAAAATTTTCAGGCTTTTTAAATAATCGATGTCATCCGGGGAGAAATGGAGGTCACGCACATATTCAATAATTTGCTCCAATCCAGCAGCAATGGCATATCCGCCGCCACAGGGATTTTTCCTGTAAAAGGCATCGAAAACAACAATTTGGTCTGTGGGATTTTTGAAATATCCCTGCATCATAGTCAGTTCATATAAATCAGTCAATAATGTCAGATTTAAAGCTCTCATATCATAGCGCTCCTTTGCATTTTGTGCAATCAGCTTGTTTTGCACTTTGTGCAGATATTATACCACGTGCGCAGAAGAATTAAAAGGTTTGTGTTAACTTCATTCCGTGATATTCCTCTAAAGTAAGTCCTGTAAGAGAAAGATATAGGGAAAGTGTTTTGCCTACAAACCGAATATGCCATGGTTCAAATGGATATCCGGTAATATGTTCTTTTCGTTTGGGATAGCGCAGGATAAAGCCATGAATGGGTGCATGTGCTTTTAACCATTTTCCTTCTTTTGTATCAGAGAAGCTTTCTTCTAATTCAAAGTTTAAAGAGGGGCAGGAGACATCAAGGGCAAGACCGCTTTGGTGTTCGCTGGTTCCCGGAGCTGCCACAGCCGTACTATTTCTTTTTAAGGCATTTTCATATAATTGTTTTTGGCTTAGATAAGAACGGTATCCGGAAACGCCCACGAGAGAAATACGGTCTAAGGAAGCCTGTTCAAATAAAGCTTTTGCTGCCGCGGCAGCGTCAATATCCAGCATTTTGCGTTCCTCATTGGCGGAGGGGGCAAAGGGGATTTGTGCAGTTGTAAGGTGAGTCGGTATATAATCAAATGCTAAAGGGACAGAAGGGTTAATAAGCTGCGTATAGGAAAACATAGAATAAGCACCTGCCTTTTTATAGTAAGTACAAGATATGCGGGTAACGGGGAAAATAGAACTAAAATTTCTATATTTTTTTAAAAAATAGAGAAATATAGAAAACAGAATTTCAAAATGCTCTTTAGTATGATAAGACAAAAGAGAAAAAATAAGAAAAATGCCTAAAAAATAAGGCTGAAAAGGGGCTGAAACAGAAAAAATAATTTTGAGCATATTACTACATTGAAGTGCGAAAAGTCAAAAGGGAGAAGTGTTATTGGACATATTGATGAATGAAACAGAAAGTGCTATCATACGCATTGTAAAAGATAAATATATTTTAATTGAAAAGGAAAAGAGGCAATCACTATGGAAGCAAATGCAAACGTAGTAAATAAGAAAAAAAGTTTTAAGGAAAAATTTCATGATTATATGATGGGAATGTCAAAAATTGTACCATTTGGCTTGAATGATAAGGAAGACAAGTATTATCACAGCATTTTTAATTATGATAAATAAGAGATAAAACAAGGGAAGATAGGGCTGAAAAGTCGCTGTCTTCTTTTTTAGTTTATTGGATAAAAGAGACAGAAGATTAGTAAAGAATATTATTTATTCGGCAATGAATTCCTGAGCGAAAGGCGAGATTAAAACCAGTGTTAATGTCAGTTAAGAGAATATCCACATTATTTAGCTTAGTGGAGCTTAATGCAGGATTATAATTGATAGTTATTGGACCGCTATTTTTCCAAAAAATATCAGTACTTTTAGTAAAATTTAAAGCTTTTTTATACATTTTAGATGTGGGGGAAATGTTATGTGGTATAATTGCTGTGCTGATGGCATTACCATGAAGAATATCATTAAAGAGTTTTTGTGGTCGGCGATAACCGTTTGAATGATAAATTTGATTTTGAATTCCCATTAGGTGAGGAAAGTTTGATTTTTCACCAATAAGAATAAAACTTTTTCCATGATATGTAATAACAAAATAGAAAGTTTTTAAATAATTTTTTTGGAAGAAAACAGCACATTGTTGTATGTCTGTTATATTCATAATACCTCCTTTTTATTAAACAAAGACTCTTAGTAAATTCCAAGAGTCTTTGTTATCGGCAATCGTTCACGATTATTTTTTTAACAGGGGAGTGCCCGGATTAGCCGATATAATTCCCTCAGCAAGTGAGCCTGTGTTTTATTTCTTACTCTTAGTATACCTGTTTTTGACAATAAAATCTACTCGGAAAAATACACAAAAATCCATAGGTTGCAACCAATGCTTTTTTGGGAACAATGTCAATGGATTTTCATATCTCCCCGTGCTAAAATGTCTGCAATGGTAAGCTATTCAATATCGTATATCGCATCATTTAAAGCTTATTCCATTATCTATATGATTATAGTTATTAGGGAGGTACAGTATGAACGATACGAAGATTGACGCAATATTTGAAATATTGCAAACCATTACAAAAGATATCACTGATATGAAAAAAGATATGTCTGACATGAAGAAAGATATGGTCAATATGAAAGAGGATATTCAGGGATTAAAAGAAGAAACGAAGGATATAAGGCTTCACATTGAAAATGTAACAGATAAGAACATATCTTTATTGGCAGATAGTCATTGTAAGTTATTTGAACGATTGAATGAAAACAATCAAGCATTGAGCAATCAGCTAGCATATCAGATAAAAGTAAATTATTTGATTTCTGACATGGAAAAAATGAAGCAGGAAGTGGCAGAAATTAAAAAACATATCTCATAATTCAATAGAAGGTGTAAAGTCATTAGACATTCTAATGGTTTTACACCTTTTTTACGTTTATTTCTCCAAAACATGATAGTTCATATCTTTTCTTTCCGTTAAACTAAAGCACAGATTGCTAAGGCGGGAAGGAGAAACAGGATGTCAGAAATTACATTGAAAAATGTTTCAAAAATATATGAAAACGAGCAGTACGCAGTCAGAAATGTAAATCTGGAAATTCAGGATAAAGAGTTTGTGATTTTAGTAGGTCCATCGGGGTGCGGAAAATCCACAACGCTTCGTATGATAGCGGGACTTGAGGAGATTTCAGACGGAGAGCTTTACATAGATGGAGAATTTAGTAATTATTGTGAGCCCAAGGACAGAGATATGTCTATGGTTTTTCAGAATTACGCCCTTTATCCCAATATGACAGTTTATGGAAATCTGGCGTATGCGCTGAAAATCAGAAAAGTACCCAAAGATGAGATTAAAAAAAGAGTTCATGAAGTAGCGAAGATTTTGGAAATCGAGCATTTATTGGATAGGAAACCAAGCGCACTTTCAGGAGGACAGAAGCAGAGGGTAGCAATGGGAAGCGCCATTATCCGAAAACCGAAGGTATTTTTAATGGATGAGCCCCTGTCTAATCTGGATGCAAAGCTTCGTACGCAGATGCGTATTGAGCTGGCAAAGCTGCACAAAGAACTGGAAACTACCATTATTTACGTAACACATGACCAGACAGAGGCAATGACGCTGGGAACTAAGATTGTGGTAATGAAGGATGGATTTGTACAGCAGGTTGCTCCGCCGGCAGAAATTTATAATAATCCTGCAAATTTGTTTGTGGCAAGCTTTATCGGAGCTCCGTCTATGAACTTTTTTGAGGCATGGGTATCTGTTGAAGACGGACGTACACTTCTTTATTTAGGCGGAAATGAGCTTGGAAAGAAAATCTATCTGGATGGAGAAAAGGGCGAAATTCTGCAACGGGAGAAAAATGGCGAAAAGGTAATTTTAGGAATTCGTCCGGAGGATATTTACGAATATGAGGAAGCGAAAAGACGAGGTTTTGAGAAAAACAGTGTGGGTTTGGAAGAAACAGTAATTGCCAGAGAGCTTTTAGGAGCGGAAGTTGTTTTATATTTTCAGGCACAGGGAAGAAATCAGGCAGTGCGCTTAAAACCGGAAAATGAAACAAAACGAGGAGAAAGTATCAGCTTCTATTTTGACACAGAAAAGCTTTACGCTTTTGATATGGATACACAGGAAAATCTATTCTATAAGGAGGATTTTACTCATGAATAAAAAGAAAAAAGGCAGTTTATCCCCTTATGGATATTTATTGCCGTGTATGTTGATTTTTGCAGTGTTTTTATTTTATCCCTTTTTTAAGACGATTTATTTGAGTTTTTATAAAACTGATAAGATGGGGCAGGCGAAGCTCTTTGTAGGATTAGATAATTATACAGAATTGTTAAGTTCTCCATCTTTTTTAAATAGTTTGAAAGTGACTTTGATTTTCGTAGGGATTGTTGTGGTAGGAAGTATGCTTTTGGGATTGATTACTGCAGTTTTGTGTAATAAAGCATTTCCGGGAATTCGTTTTTTCAGTACGGCGTATGCGCTGCCCATGGCGATTGCGTCAAGCTCCGCAGCCTTGATTTTCAAGCTGATGCTTCATCCTTCTGTTGGAATTGTAAATAAACTGCTGGGATTTGATATTAACTGGTTAAGTAATCCGGAAACAGCGCTGTACTGTGTGGCAATCCTCACAGCATGGTTAAACAGCGGGATAAATTTCCTGTACTTTTCCGCAGGGCTTGGAAACATTGACAATACCATTTACGAAAGAGCTTCCGTAGACGGAGCAAGCGGTGTGCAGCAGTTTTTCCACCTTACTTTACCGGGGCTGTCTCCCATTATGTTTTATACATTAGTAGTAAATATTATTCAGGCATTCCAATCTTTTGGTCAGATTAAAATCCTCACTGAAGGAGGTCCGAATGAAACCACAAATGTCATTGTATATTCTATTTATCGGGATGCTTTCTTTAACTATCGTTTTGGAAGCGCTGCGGCACAGTCTGTAATTTTATTCTTTATAGTAATGCTCATTACATTGGTAATGTTTCGTATAGAAAAGAAAGGAGGGAAACCATGATAAACACAAAGGCTTTGCGAAAAAGAAGAATAAACACAGGAATACGGGTTTTGATTAATGTGATTACAGCGGTTATCGTGTTAATCCCCCTTTTGTATGCGGTAAGCATTGCATTTATGCCATCCGGGGAGCTCTTTACTATGGATTTGAATTTATTTCCGAAAAATCCGACTATTGAAAATTTTAAACAGGCATTTGCAAGTGTGCCGTTGCTTCGATTTATTGTAAACTCCTTTATTATGGCAGCATGTATTACATTGGGACAGATTATTACCTGTTCTCTGGCTGCCTTTGCCTTCTCCTTTTTGGAATTTAAAGGAAAAGGCGTGTTATTTATGATTGTTATGGCTACGATGATGGTTCCGGGAGAAGCAACAATTATTTCCAACTATCTTACAGTAAGCCAGATGGGGATGTTGGACACATATTCCGTATTGATTGTACCTTACCTGACATCGGCAATGGGAATTTTCCTGTTCCGGCAGTTTTATAGCACTTTTCCAATTTCTTTGTACGAGTCTGCAAAGCTGGATGGGTGCAGCAACCTGAAATTTATTGTAAGAATTTTGATACCTCTTACAAAATCAGCAATCGGCGCAATGGGTGTTTACACCTTTATTAACGCATGGAATATGTATATGTGGCCGCTTTTAGTAACAGGTTCTGATGAAATGAGAACCGTACAGATTGGTATCAGTATGCTGGACAGTGTAGACTCTCAGTCAATTACACTGATGATTGCAGGTGTGGTAATGGTAATTATTCCTTCAATATCCATATTTATTGTAGGACAGAAACAGCTTATTCGAGGAATGTTTGCAGGAGCAGTAAAAGGCTGACAAAGAAAGGAAAAAAGCATGAAGAAAAAATTAATTTCAGTAATTTTAGCAGGAACAATGATTATGGGAACTCTTGCAGGATGCGGAGGAAACAAGGCAGCAGAAACAGGAAACAAAACAGAAGGTAAGACAGGAGAGACTCAAGAGACAAGTGGTGCAGAAGAAGTCGAAATGGCTGATGCTTCTGAGGTGGATGGTACAGAAATTTCATTCTGGCATTCCATGGGCGGTGTCAACGGACAGGCGATTGATACGCTGGTTAAGAAATTCAATGATGAAAATGAATATGGAATTACCGTAAAGGCGCAGTATCAGGGAGAATATGACGACTCTTTAAATAAACTGAAAAGCTCCCAGATTGGAAATATGGGGGCAGATTTAGTACAGGTATACGAAATCGGAACCAGATTTATGATTGAGTCGGGCTGGATTACACCTATGCAGCAAATGATTGACGCAGATAACTATGATTTATCCCAGATTGAGCCAAATCTGGCAGCATATTATACTATTGACAATCAGTTATATTCTATGCCTTTCAACTCTTCTACACCGATTATGTATTATAATAAGGAAATGTTTGAAAAAGCAGGCATTACAGAAATCCCAGACAGTCTGGAAGGAATTGAAGCAGTTGGTGAAAAGCTTTTAAATGAAGGCGGAGCAGGACAGGTAATTTCTTTAGGAATTTATGGATGGTTCTTTGAGCAGTTTATCGGAAAACAGGGATTGGAATATGCAAATAACGGAAACGGAAGAACAGAAGCTGCTACAGCAGTTGCCTTTGACTCAAACGGTGCAGCAGCAAATATTTTAACCGCATGGAAATCTCTTTATGATAAAGGTTATGCACCAAATGTAGGAAAAGGCGGAGACGCAGGTCTTGCAGATTTTTCAGCGGGAAAATCAGCCATTACACTGGGTTCTACAGCTTCCTTAAAACAGATTTTACAGGATGTAAACGGAAAATTTGAAGTAGGTACTGCATACTTTCCTAAAGTAAAATCCACAGATGAGGGTGGAGTTTCCATTGGTGGTGCATCTTTATGGGCATTAAACAACAATGATGCTAAAAAAACAAGAGCAACCTGGGAATTTGTAAAATTCCTGATTTCCCCAGAGTCACAGGCATACTGGAATGCACAGACAGGATACTTCCCAGTAACAACAGCAGCACAGGAAGAACCGGTATTTAAAGAAAACGTAGAAAAATATCCACAGTTCCAGACAGCAATTGATCAGTTACATGATTCTTCACCAAAATATGTAGGTGCATTGTTAAGCGTATTCCCTGAAGCAAGAGCAACGGTAGAGTCTGAAATTGAAAACCTTCTCAATGGAAATGCAGATGTAAAAACGGCAGTAAAAAATATGGCAGATGCTATTAACAAATCGATTGAAGAATATAATCTTGTAAATCAGTAACAGAGGTGAATGAGCATGACAGAAATATTTGCTCACAGAGGTGCCAGCGGTTATGCCCCAGAAAATACACTGGAGGCTTTCCGTCTGGCAATGGAGCAGGGAGCAGACGGCATTGAACTGGATGTACATCTGACAAAAGACGGAGAAGTAGTGGTTATTCATGATGAAACTCTTAACAGAACCAGCGATGGACAGGGAAAAGTAAGAGATTATACATTAGAAGAATTGAAAAAATTTTCCTTTCACAATCATATAGAAAAATACAAAGGAGTTCAGATACCGACCTTAAAGGAAGTGCTGGATTTGGTTGAAAATTCCTCCATGAAGGTAAATATCGAATTAAAAACAGGTATTTACTGGTACGAAGGAATTGAAGAAAAAACCATGGAAATTGTGAAAAATAAAAAAATGGAAGGTCGTGTTATTTATTCTTCTTTCAACCACTATAGTATTCAGAAAATATTAGAGCAGGATATTCATGCAGAAACGGCATATTTGTTCAGTGATGTAACTCTTAATATGGAGAAATATGCAAAAGAGACAGGTGTAAAAGGACTGCATCCGGCAGTTTACCACCTGAAAATGGCAGATTTTCTGGAAACTTACTTAAACAGTGGGTTAAAGGTGCGTGTGTGGACGGTGAATAAGAAAGAAGATATGAAAATGTTTATGGATGCAGGTGTAGATGCGGTGATTACTAATTATCCGGATATAATTTAGTTGACGAACCCTTCCAAACTGTGCATAATAGAAAACAACTGACAAGACAGTTGAGATGACAGTTAAGAAGGGGAAAAGGATATGAAAGAATTTTTAAAGAGAAAAAATATTATTTTTTCTGCAAAGAGGTACGGAATTGATGCCTTAAGCGCCATGGCACAGGGATTATTTGCTTCTCTGCTGATTGGTACAATTATCAGCACATTGGGAGAACAGCTGGGAATTGATATTCTGGTAACAGTAGGAACTTATGCAAAAGGTGCAACAGGTGCGGCAATGGCAATCTCCATTGGGTATGCATTACAATGTCCTCCGCTGGTGCTGTTTTCACTGGCAGCAGTAGGAATGGCAGCCAATGAGTTGGGTGGAGCCGGCGGCCCTCTGGCAGTATTGGTTGTCACAATTTTTGCAGCAGAATTTGGAAAATTAGTATCAAAGGAAACGAAAATAGATATTATTGTAACTCCATTTACAACCATTGCCGTTGGTGTGCTCTTATCCTTATGGTGGGCGCCGGCAATCGGTTACGCTGCAAGCAGTGTAGGAAATGCTATTATGTGGGCAACAGAGCTGCAGCCATTCTTTATGGGAATTGTAGTTTCTGTGATTGTGGGAATTGCACTGACACTTCCAATCAGCAGCGCTGCAATCTGCGCAGCGTTATCTCTTACCGGGCTTGCCGGAGGAGCAGCAGTAGCAGGCTGTTGCGCACAGATGATGGGATTTGCAGTAATGAGCTTTCGTGAAAACAAATGGGGCGGACTTTTTGCACAGGGAATTGGAACATCCATGCTTCAAATGGGAAATATTGTGAGAAATCCAAAAATCTGGCTGCCTCCTACTTTAGCGTCTGCCATTACGGGACCATTGGCAACCTGCCTGTTTCATATGGAAATGAATGGAGCAGCAGTAGCTTCCGGTATGGGAACTTGTGGCTTTGTAGGTCAGATTGGCGTCTATACAGGATGGGTAAATGATATAGCAAGCGGTGTAAAAGCAGCCATTACACCTATAGACTGGATTGGGATGGCTTTAATCTGCTTTATTCTTCCGGCAGTGTTTACATGGCTGATTGCTATTCCTTTTAGAAAATATGGATGGATTAAAGAAAATGATTTGAAATTAGACTTATAATTATAGGAAAATGGTGTTATAACAAAAAATTACGTTATGGCGCCATTTTTTTAATATTTGTTAAAAATAACTAAAATCAACCAAAAATTTTATAAATTTTGGAGACGAAAAAAAGTATGATTTGTTGAAAAAGAGAGGGGATAGTGTTACAATAATTACGATATAATATGCTTATTACATTTATATTGGTCACCAAAGACAAAAATACTAATGAATATGAGACTTCAAGATTGATTGGTGTCCGATTTGCAAAAATACTGAATTTTTGTGACGGGATGGATTTTGAAGTTAAAAATAATTACCCCCTCCCCCTTAAGGAAGTTTAGATGTATAAGGCATTTTAGTAAATTTTTTAGGGGGGGGGGGTAGTTGTGCAATGAGGTAAAAAAGTTATGAAAAGAATTGATTTACACTGCCATGTTTTGCCGGGGGTGGATGACGGAGCAGCGGACTTTGGAGAAAGTCTGCGTATGCTGAAATCTGCTGCTAAGCAAGGCGTGTATGCAGTTGTTGCAACTTCTCATTATTCCAGACAGTTTCGCAATGAAGAACCGGAACGATTTAGGATGTTAAGAGAAGAACTGCAAAGAAGAGCCCGAATAGAAATTCAGGAGAATTTTACTGTTTATTCGGGACAGGAGGTTTTCTATACAGAGGATGTAGTAGAAAAACTGGATGAAAAGAAGCTTCTTACTTTAAACGGAAGTTCCTATGTACTTACAGAATTCCATCCTTCTATGCCATATTCTATGATTATTAATGGTGTAAGGGAATTGACTATGGCACAGTATACACCGATTATTGCTCACTTTGAAAGGTACTCTGCATTAAGAGAAAAGGGACGTGTGGAGGAATTGATTCAAGCAGGTGCTCTCATGCAGATGAATTATAAGCCTATTGGAGGTAAATGGTATGAGGAAACAACCAGATGGTGCAGAAAGATGTTGAAGGAAGGAAATGTTCATTTTCTCGGAAGTGATATGCACAACATGAGAACGAGAAAACCGGAACTTATGGAAGCTTCGCACTGGATGGAAAAACATCTGGATAATGAATATATGAAGGATATTTCTTATGCAAATGCAGAGAAAATTCTGGAAAATAAAATTTTATAAAGAAAAGGATTGAGATGATGGAAAATACGCGTGAAGATGAATTAGAAATTGATTTAAAACAGATTTTTTATGTCTTGAAAGAAAAAATACTGGTTATTCTGGCAGTAGGCTTGCTGTTTGGCTGTCTCAGTTGTGTTGCTACAAAGCTTTTGATTACTCCCACGTATACATCAACCTCCAGTATGCTGCTGTTGACAGATCAAGGGCTTGAAACAGTATCTGATGTGCAGATGGGAACACAGCTTACAAAGGATTACAGTGTACTGATTACAAGCCGTCCTGTTTTAGATGAAACAGTGAAAAACTTAGACTTGGAGTTGCCATATGAGGAACTAAAAGAAAAAATTTCTGTGGAAAATCCGGAAGGAACACGTATTTTAAATATTACAGTAGAAGACTCAGAGCCTAAGATGGCACAGAAGATTGTAAATGAGGTCGCATCTATATCTTCTCAGTTCATTGGGGATAAAATGGAAGTAAAAGCGCCAAAGATTATTGATGAAGGTCAGCTTCCAACGCACAAGGCAAGCCCGAACATGAAAAAAAATGCGCTCTTAGGACTTCTTTTAGGATTATTTTTAAGTGCAGGCATGATTGTAGTAGTAGCGATTATGGACGACACGATTAAGACAGAAGAAGATATAGAAAAATATTTAGGACTGTCCACATTAACCAGCGTACCGGACAGAAAAGATTATATTAACGAAAAGAAACACGGTAAAAAGAAAAAAGGTAAGAAGGGGAGAAAATAATGGAACAGAAAGTCGTATTAACAGATATCAGAAAAAAAGATTATTTTTACGAAGAAGCGATTAAAACCCTTCGTACAAACATTCAATTTACAGGTAAAAATGTAAAGACGATTATGTTTACAAGTTGCTTTCCTAACGAAGGAAAGAGTGATGTGACTTTCCAGTTGTGCCAGGAAATCGGAAATATGGGTAAGAGAGTGCTTCTGATTGATGCGGATATTCGTAAATCTGCTTATGTAAACAGATATCGCATTAAACAGAAGGTTAATGGATTATCTCAGTATCTAAGCGGGCAGTTGGCAAAGGAATTTCTTATTTACCAAACGAACTTTCTTAATGTAGATATTATTTTTGCGGGACCTATGGCGCCTAATCCTTCTGAGCTTTTGGAGGAGGAAGCATTTCGTGAGTTGCTTGCTGAAGTTAGAGGTTGTTATGATTATATAATAATTGATACACCACCGGTGGGAAGTGTTATTGATGCGGCGATTATTGCAAAGGAAAGTGATGGAGCTGTGTTAGTAATTGAAAGCGAACGTGTGAGTTATAAGGTGGCACAAAAATCTATGGAACAGTTGGAAAAAACCGGTTGCAAAATACTGGGCGCTGTTTTAAATAAGGTAAATATTGAGAAAAACAAATATTACGGAAAATATGACTACTACTATAAAAGTAAATAGTAAAAAAGATAAAAAGGCAGAGAAAATATAATGAAGAGAAAGAAAAAAAGCTCATGGGCATGGAACTTTTTGCTGTTAATTATATGCGCGGCTCTGACAGTGGCTTTGGCAGGATTTATTGCATGGGATTCAAAGACAGAAGCAGCAAAAAATGAAAAGCTGGTACAGGAAGCAAAAAAAGGAAGCAAAAAAGAAAATATAAAAGGCGAAAATAAATCGGAAAAAGAGGATAACGGCAAGGAAGAAGATGAAAAGCCGAAGGAAGAAAAAAAGGAAGAGCCTCAGATCCCGGCAGGGATTTCTTTCTGGGGTGATGAGTTTTTTACAGCAGAAAGCGAACTGCAATATTCTTCCAGAGTAAAATTAGAAGAAAAGCTGAAAGCGGAAGGATATACACTGGAATATGCAAATAAAACACTGGCCGGTGCAGGGACTTTATCAGTAATGAAAATGGCGGGAGTACCGCAGACTGATTTGGACAAATATATTGAGAAGCACAAAGCGAGTGCAGGAAATGCAACTCCTTCGGTGACAGAAACAGGAATTCGTGACTTAACTGCTGAGGAAATGGATCGTTTTGATAAAGATTATATTCCGATTATTACCATGGGATATTACGGAGGATGGAACAAAGACCCGAAAGAACTGGCAGAACAGCAGCAGAAAGTTCTGGATACTTTCGGAGCGAATAAAGATAAATTCATTGTTGTCGGTGTGAGACCAATGGATGGCAGCGTAGATATACCGGAATATGAAAGAGTAATGAAAGAAACATGGGGAGAACATTACATCAGCACTATTGATATCTGTACTGTGACAACAACAACGGCAGACGGACAGACACAGGTTGCAGATGCACTTTATGATAAGTTGTTAGAATTGGGTTATATTGTAAAATAAAAGAAACTAGAAGAAGCAAGAGGTGGGAGCATGTATAGAAAGAATGCCAACAGTTGGTTAAAACATTGGGACTTTATATTATTGGATTTAATTGTTTTACAAATCGCATATATCTTTTCCTGTGTGATAAGGAATGGATGGGCACAGCCCTTTCAATCAAAAATATATATTACCATAGATATTGTAATTTGTTTTGCTGATATTTGTGCATTATACTTTCTGGAGTCCCACCATGGAATTATGCGAAGGGGATATTTTCTAGAATTTCGCAGCGTGGTACATCATGTGACTATGATTGCGATTATAGAAGTATGCTATTTATTTTTAAGCAAAAATGGAGAAGAATTTTCCCGTATTTCCTTTGTAGTGTTTTATATAAGTGGAATTTTCCTAGTCTATATAGAACGGATTTTATGGAAACGATATTTACTTCACTATAATAAGAACTTTGCAAAGAAAAGAAAAATTATTGCGGTGTTCTCCAGTGAAGATGCGAAAAAATTACTTGAGCAGGCAATTGAAAAGCCTTATAAAGAATGGGAAATTGTAGGTATTGTGCTGGCAGATCGAGAGGACATGGTAGGTCAGAATATTCTGGGCATTCCTGTTGTGTGTAAGGCAAATGAAATTCCGGACTATATTCAGACTAAATGGATTGACAGTATCTGGATTCATTTGCCGAGAAAATATCAATTGCCGCTGGATTTAGTTAATACTTGTATTGAAATGGGAGTTGCAGTACATAACACATTGGTAAATGTAAACACTTATGCCGGAACAAAAGAAGTGAGAAAGATAGGCAGTTATCATGTACTTACCGCCAGTATTAATATGGCAACACCATTGCAGCTGCTGGTGAAGAGAAGCATGGACATCTGTGGAGGGTTTGTAGGATTATTATTTACAGGAATTGCAACATTGTTTTTAGCTCCTGCAATCTACATTGCATCTCCGGGACCAATTTTCTTCTCTCAGGTGAGAATTGGAAAAAATGGAAGAAAGTTTAAAATTTATAAATTCCGAAGTATGTATATGGATGCGGAAGAACGAAAAAAAGAACTGATGAGCCGAAACGAAATGCAGGGATTGATGTTTAAAATGGATGCGGATCCACGAATTATTGGCAGTGGACCAGACGGAACAAGGAAAGGTCTGGGCTGGTTTATCAGGAAAACCTCTCTGGATGAGTTTCCGCAGTTCTGGAATGTGTTAAAGGGAGATATGTCTCTGGTGGGGACAAGACCACCAACAGTAGACGAATGGAATCAATATGATTACCATCATCGTGCACGTATGGCAATTAAACCGGGTATCACAGGTATGTGGCAGGTAAGTGGAAGAAGTGATATTACGGACTTTGAAGAAGTGGTAAGGTTGGATAGAGAGTATATTGAACACTGGAATATCGGGTTGGACCTCAAGATACTTTTGAAAACAGTATTGGTTGTTTTTAAGGGGGCGGGATCAAAATAAATGAGGAGTGTGAAGACTACCATGCTATAATGTGGGATTTTTTAAAATTTCGCTTAAAAAGTTGTGTAAAAGGATTGTCGTATTAGTCTTAAAGAAAAAATTATGATCTATATAAACTTAGTAGTGTCATTGTATTAGATAGAGATATACATGAAACTATTATTGAATGGGTGCTTGTAATTACAAATACTAATAATGCAGTAGAATATCTTTTGTAGAATTGAGAGGATGAGGCGTTCATCAATATTGATGATAGTGTTCCATATCCAAAAGAATTGATTGAAAGATGTTCGGAGATGGGAATTATAGTGCATCTGAATCTTGTAAAAGTATTTGATGGTGTATTTGGAGAATAATCTATTGGTCCGAGTTGATGATTATACAGTTATTATAACTAGCATTAATGTTATAATTATGAAACAGACATTTATGAGATGGTACCATTGATACCTCTTGCTGGAATTATTGGTTGTATTGTTACAGGAATATATTAGGAAAATGGTAAAATATTTAAGATGTATAAATTTAGAAGCATGTATATGGATGCAGAAGAGAGTAAAACAGAGTTGATAAAAGAAGATAAGATGAGTAGCAATCTTATGTCTTAAATAGATTTTAATCCAAGAATTATTGGAAATAATATACTTCTAGGTGGAACAAAGAAGAACGGAATTGGGCAATTTATAAGATCAACATCTTTGGATGAATTCCATGGTTCTTTAATAGGTTTACCGGAAAAATGAGTCTTATAGGATTTCGTCTGATTCTTAAGTCAGAATATGAACAATATGATTTTCATCCTCGTGAAGAATTGCTATGAAACTAGGTATAGCTAGAATGTGGCAATAAGTGATATTACTGATTTTGAAGAAGCCATAGGACTTGAATATGGAGTATATAAGAAATTGGAGTATGGGATTAGATTTTAGGATTTCGTTTAAAACAATTAAAACTATGTTACATAGGGATGGATCAGTTTAAGAGAAGTAGGAGATAAAAAATATGGACAAAAAATTAAAAGTATGCTTGGTAGGCTCTTCAGGAGGTCATCTTACACATTTATATATGTTAAAACCTTTTTGGAAAGATAAAGAGAGATTTTGGGTTACATTTGATAAAGAAGATGCAAGAAGTTTATTGAAAGGTGAAAAATTTTATTCAGCATACTATCCTTCTAATAGATCAATTAAGGCATTAATCATAAATACATGGAGAGCTTTAAAGATTTTACCAAAAGAGAGGCCAGATCTTATTGTTTCTTCTGGTGCAGCGGTTGCGGTTCCATTTTTTTGGTTAGGGAAAGTATTTGGAGCAAAAACTATTTATATTGAAGTTTTTGACAGAATAGATGCACCAACCATCGCAGGAAAAATGTGTTATCCTGTAACTGATAAATTTATTGTAGAGTGGGAAGAGATGAAAAAAGTATATCCTAAGGCAATTAACTTAGGTAGCATATTTTAAAAGTGAGGAAATTAAAATGATTTTTGTTACAGTAGGTACACACGAACAAGCGTTTAATCGTCTGATTGAATATATAGATAATTTGAAAGAAAAAGAAGTTATTAAAGAGGAAGTTATTATTCAAACTGGATATAGTACGTACAAACCTAGGCATTGCAAGTGGCAAAAATTATTTCCATATCAAGAAATGATTAAATTGGTAAACGAGGCAAGAATTGTTATAACTCACGGGGGACCATCTAGTTTTATTATGCCATTACAAATAGGAAAAGTGCCTATAGTAGTGCCTAGGAAATTTGAATTTAGTGAACATGTAAATAATCATCAAGTGACTTTTTCAAAAGCTGTTGCTGAAAGAATGGGGACAATTATAGTTGTGGAGGAATTAGAAAAATTAGAAAATATAATTTTAAATTATGATGAGTTTGTTAGGAAAATGGGAAAGAAACTTAATAGCAATAACGAAAAGTTTAATAACAGTTTGTGTGAAATAGTAGAAGAAATGTTTGGGGGGAGGTAATAATGAAAAAAGTTGGTATTATGTCAATGCAACGAATTGCAAATTATGGTTCATTTTTACAAGCATATGGTTTGAAAAGAATATTAGAGGAACTGGACTGTGATGTCCAGTTTGTTGATTATCATCCAGGAAAAACACTTATTCCAGCTGCTGGTGGTACTGGTATAAAAAGAAAAATATATAAAGTGATAGAAACATTATGTTATAAAGCACCATTAAAAGAAAAAATAAAATTTATAATGTATAAAAAAAATTATGCTGTAAAGTATTATCCTTTACTTGGAATAGGTGAGATGAATTATTCACCTAAATTAGATGTTTTAGTAATTGGAAGCGATGAGGTTTTTAATTGTGTTCAAAATAACACTAACGTGGGTTTTTCAAGTGATCTTTTTGGTAGAAATAATAATGCTGATAGAGTAATTACATACGCAGCTTCTTTTGGAAATACTACGTTGGAAAAATTAGAACAGTATGATGTTACGGAAAAGGTAGCATCGTATTTGCTAGATATAGATGCTATTTCTGTGAGAGATAAAAATAGCGGATATATTGTTAATAAATTGACAGATAAGGAACCAAGGTATAATTTAGATCCTGTATTGATTTATGATTATATTGGGAAATGTAGTAAAATACCAAGTGAGGTTCAAGAAGATAACTATATGATTCTTTATGGATATGCAGGGCGTTTCAGCAAAACAGAATGTGTAAAGATTAGGGAATTTGCAGAACAAAGAGGATTGAAAATATTTTGTATAGGCGGAGTTCAAGATGCATGTGACAAGTTTATTGATTGCGATCCGTTTAAAGTAATTGCTTATTTTCAGCATGCATCATACATAGTAACAGATACATTTCATGGGACAATTTTGTCGATTATTTCTAGTAAAAAATTTATTTCTGTTGTTAGAAAAACTGGGTATGGAAATACTGAAAAACTTGTAGATCTTCTCGAAAGATTAGGTCTAAAATCACGAGTTGTTAATTATTTGGATCAAATTAATAATGTGATAGAAACACATATTGATTACAGTAAAGTTCATAAAATAATCAGTTATGAAAGAATTAAGAGCTATGATTATTTAAAAAAAATGATTTTTGAATAATCATAGGATTAAGGGAATGGAGTTAATCATGAGCATAGGGCATAAAATAAAATACTATTTGAGTTCTTTTATTGCAGCATTTAAAGCAAAAAAAGTGATACCAGTTATAGAAACAATTGATTCTAATGAAGAATTTAAAGGAAAAGTAGCGTTGATAACTGGTGGAAGCGGTGGAATAGGAAAAGCCATTTCTAAGTCATTAGTGCAAAGCGGTTGTAAAGTTGTACTTTGTGGAACTAATCAAGAAAAATTAAATAAATGTGTTGGAGAAATGGGCATTAATTGTAAAGCTATTGTTTTAAATTTAAATGACATTTCTAGTTTTAATTCAATTATAGATGAGGCTTATAATTACTTTGGTCAATTAGATATACTTGTTAATGCAGCGGGAATACACAATCCGGGAAGGTTTACTTCTTTTCTTACAACGGAAAAAGAAGAATTTGATAATATTATGAACATTAATGTAAAGGGAACATATTTTTTCTCTCAAGCTGTTGCTAAAAAAATGATTTCTACAAAAACCAAAGGTCATATTTGTATAGTTACGTCGCAATCGAGTGTTGAACCAGCGTGGTCTTCATATAGACTATCTAAATGGGCAGAAAAAGGTTTAATTCAAGGAATGGCACAAGAATTATTAAAACAAGATATAGTGGTAAACGGAGTGGCACCAGGGCCAACTGCCACAGCGATGCAAGGTTATTTAAAAGGAGAGAGTATCTATACTGACACAAATCCTGCGATGCGCTATGCAATGCCAGAAGAAGTTGCCGAAACTGTAAAATTACTTGTTAGTGATAGGGGGAATATGATAGTAGGGGATACTATTTATATTTCTGGTGGAAGAGGAATTGTTGAAATTAGATAAAGGGAGAAGTAGATATGTATAATGATGGTATGCCTTTGGTTTCTATGATAATCGGAATGTACAAAGGTGAAAATTATATAGAAGAATGTATAGAGTCAGTTCAAAAGCAAGATTATAAGAATTTAGAGATAATTTTGATAGATGATGGTTCTCCTGACAGATGTGGAGAAATTGCAGATTTATATGCAAAAAATGATTCTAGGATTAGGGTTATTCATCAAAAAAATTCAGGTGTAAGTATATCTAGAAATAATGGTTTAGATGTTGCGAAAGGAGAATATATATGTATTATAGATCAGGATGATATTATATCCCGAGATTATGTAAGTTATTTTTATAATTTGATAAAAAAAAATAATGCAGATATTGCTTTAACGCCAACAGCTGATAAGTTCTTCGAGAAAGTAAAAGAAGACAATCATAAAGATAGGTGTGAGATTTGGTCAGGAGAGCAAGCAACGATTGAGATGTTGTATCACAAGGTAATAATTGCACCATGGAACAAAATGATTAGTAAAAAATTATTGGATGAAAATCATGTTCGTTTTAATCCGAATTTTTTTGGAGGCGAGGGATTTGCTTTTTCTATTGAAGCGTATCAATATGCAAATAGAATAGCAAAAGGAGAAAAAAAAGTATACCATTATCGTGTAGGGGATCCTGAAAGTGGCGCATCAAAGTTTAGAGAGTCTTCTGTTGAAAGTAGTATAAATGCTCAGCAGTATATAAGAAATGTGTTAGTAAAAGAAACCCCTGAATTATTAAAAGCGTGGAAATTTAGCAATTGGCATACATATTGTGATTGTCTGAATATGCTGGTTGGATGTGAAGCAACAAGGGAATATTCTAAACTTTATAAAACTTTAAAAACAAAGTGTAGAAAAGATGCATTATGTGCGCTTACAGCACCGGTGTCTGTTCAACAAAGATTAAGAGGGATTTTATTTGCTGTGAGTCCATACATGGCATCTAAAATAATCAATAGATTTAGAATAAGAAAATTTAAAAATAATTAAGTTGGAGAATAAATAAAAATGAGAATATTAGTTACAGGTGCAAATGGGTATTTGGGGTCTGGCGTTGTTAAAGCTATTTTGAACAATGATGTTGAAGTTGTAGCAGTGGATTTTAAGACAGATCATGTAGATTATCGGGCAAAGAGTATAGAGTGCAATTTGTTTAATGTTGAGGATCCATTTAATTATTTTGGTAATCCAGACATTCTTCTTCATATGGCATGGAGAGATGGTTTTGTTCATTATTCGGATGCCCACATTCAAGATTTACCTAAGCATTATGAATTTATTAAAAAGATGGCGGAATCGGGGTGCAAGCATATTGCTGTTATGGGGAGTATGCATGAGGTCGGTTTTTTCGAAGGAAGTATTAATGAAAATTCGCCATGTCATCCCACAACACCATATGGTATTGGGAAAAATGCATTAAGAGAATTGACAGAAATGATATGTAAAAAAAATAAAATTATATTTCAATGGTTAAGAGGATACTATATCGTTGGAAATTCAAAATTTGGGTCTTCTATTTTTTCAAAAATTACAGCAGCTGCCGAAGAAGGAAAAAAAGAATTTCCATTTACTTTAGGACAAAATCAATATGATTTCATCGATTATCCTGATTTTTGTTTACAAGTTGCAGCAGTAGTGAGTCAAAATAAGGAGCAGGGCATTATTAATATTTGTTCTGGAAGACCAGAAAAGTTAGCAGATCGTGTTGAGAGATATATAAAAGAAAATGGATATAATATTAAGTTAAAATATGGAGCTTTCCCTGACCGACCTTATGATTCAAAAGCTATTTGGGGTGATAGTACAAAAATTGAAAAAATAATGGGGGACTTAAAATAATGGGAGTAATAGAAATGTTAAAGAAATCTGCTATATCTCTTTCTAAATATGTTCAACACAAAAACACTGATAAATTGGTTGAACAAGTGTTGGATATAGCAAATTTTGAATTAATTGAACAAAATCCACCTAAAGAAGTAAAAAAGGTAATATTTGTTACGCCTTATATGAGAAAACATAGTGGGGGATTGACTTCTGTATTAAGAATTGCAATGCGGTTAAGCGCAAATAATATAGATGTATTTTTTACTTGTCCAACTAATGATAATTGTCTTGAAATGAAAAAAAATGCATGTGATAACTTAGCGAATTACGAAGCAAATTATCTTTCCTGGATAGAAGCGAGAAAAATGGAATATGATTTTGTTATTGCAGTTCAAGATACTTATATATATTATGCAAGAAAACTTAAGGGTTATTTGATTTATTTTGTTCAGGATTATGAACCTTATTTTAATCCGGTTGGAGACAGATATTTTTTGTCTAAAAAGGCAATTGAATTGGGGGAAGATATAATATCATTAGGTAAATGGAATTTGCAAGAAATTAGACGAAACGTTGTATTGGATAAATTAGGGAATTTGTATAGTATTGACTTTCCTTTTGAAGTGTCTGAGTATCCTTTGACTAAAAAAGATTTTAAAAATATTTTGGAGAAAAAAGAAATTAACATTGCCGTGTATATAAAAAGAGAGTCGAAGCGACTTCCAGGAATAGTAATGAATCTATTGAATCATTTATATGATGAATATAAAAAAGAGGATATAAAAATTAATATATATTATTTTGGATTGCATAATGTTGAGAAAGTTAAATATGGTGTAAATCTAGGGCGTATTTCCAAATCTGAAATTAGAAATTTATACGACAAATGTGATTTTGGAATGGTTGCTTCAATGACAAATATTTCATTAGTCCCATACGAAATGATTGCTAGTGGATTACCTGTAATAGAATTTAGAGATGGTTCATATTCATCATTTTTAGGAGAAGATACGGCAATTTTACTTGAAAGTTTTTCTCATATGGAATTAAAAGAAAAGCTAGATAATTATATCAAAGATATTTCTCAATTAAATCATTTATGTGATAGAGCTCAAGAGAAAATAAAGAATCTATCTTGGGATATAAGTGGGAATCAATTTGTAGATATTTTGAAAAAGATATCTGCAAATGATTAAATTAGTAAAGGACAAGCACATGAAAAATATTCTTTTATTTATGACGGATTTTTATGGATATAATTTAGATATCATAGCAGAAATGAAGAAACAAAATTGTAAAGTAAAATGGTATCAAGACAAAGTGGAATTTTCAATCTTAGAAGTTTTGTGGTCTAAATTATTTAATGGGTACAAAATAAAAAAATTCAATAAATATTTTAATGATATTATTGAAAAGGAAAAAGAAAATAAATATGATGAGATTTTGATTATCTTTGGTGCAGGATTTATGAATGCTGACCACTTACATCTTTTAAAAAAAACATTTCCAGAATCTAAAGTGGTTTATTATGCTTGGGATTCTGTTGCAAATTTTTCGGCAATTAAATCATTATTAATGAATGCTGATGTAGCATATTCATTTGATAAAAAAGATTGTAGTAGGTATAATGCGAAATTTTTGCCGTTGTTTTATGTGGAAAGAAACAATGATGTAAAAAAAGATACCAAATGGGATGTTTCAACGATAATGTCGTTTTATAATAAAAAAAGCAGTTCTTTGCTTAAAATAATTAATTTACTACCAGAGAATATGAGAAAGTTCTTTTTTCTTAGAATTAGAAGTAAGGAATATTATTTGTTTATGAAGATTTTCCATAGAAATAATTTCAGAAAATTCAAAGACTATTTTACTTTAAAAAGTTTAAATAGAAGTGAGTGTTTAAGTGTTATTAGAAATTCTGTTGCAGTGATAGATTGTCCAATTCCAAATCAAAATGGCTTAACAATGAGAACATTTGAAGCATTAGCAATGAATACTAAAATCATTACTTCGAATGTGAATATATGTGAATATGATTTTTACTCGTCAAATAATATATTTGTTGTTGCTGCTAATGCAGATAATATTCCACCTAGTTTTTTTTCTAATCCATTTGATAAATCATTTGAAATTAGTGATAGATATAGTCTAAAACATTTTGTAGAAGTGTTAATTCAAAAGTAAGCGCTTAAATTTCAGCCGTTGATAGAAAAATATCCGGCTACTTTTCAGTA
>ERZ1673749.402-NODE-402-length-51525-cov-6.117292_pt1 | contig 51525 bp, 43 predicted proteins | sample MGYA00580204_ERZ1673749 | MGnify/ENA primary metagenome ERZ1673749 (study PRJEB41218, sample SAMN15661745) | gut metagenome | host: Homo sapiens | place: Canada: London | collected 2015-08-20/2019-03-30 | study: EMG produced TPA metagenomics assembly of...
TGGTCTTACCATGGTCTACGTGACCGATGGTACCGATGTTAACATGCGGCTTGGTGCGTTCAAATTTTGCTTTTGCCATTTTTAACCTCCTCAAGTTACGATACTATTTTACGATTATATCCAATAATGCGATAAAAGGCTATTTCTCGAGGGATTTCTATCCCTATCTCCCCCACAATCCCGGATTCAACGGGAATCCTTGGTGTCCTCTTCCGGAAACACTTCGCTCTTTTCTGCCAAGGGTTCTTATATCGTAATCAATGGTAACCGCGAACCCCGAGAGAAAACGAACAAATTTATTAAAAAATTTCTCAAAACAATTGACAGGGAAAACCGGCTTTGCTACTCTATCATTGTTCAAGAAAGTAAATAGTAAGCACTGAAAATTTTTAAAAGACGATCCGGCGAGGTCGAAAAGATTGGAAGTCATTTTATATGGAGATGGAAGGTCCCCTTTCATTTCTTTTTCCATTTTTCCCTCACATTTTTGTGAGGCTTTTTTTTATTTCCCTTCTGCCGTCGTCCTGCTCTCTGTATCGCTATGGCGATCTTAGCTAACCGTGAAGGAGTCCGGTATGAAGAAGGTCTGTATCGTTATGGGCAGTGACAGCGATCTGCCAATCATCAAGAAAGCAACAGATATTTTGAAAGAACTGGCAATCCCCTTTGATGCCTTCGTATGCTCTGCGCATAGAACCCCCGAAGAGGCTCGGGAGCTGGCAGTGTCTGCCAAGGAAAAGGGATACGGGGTCATTATCTGTGCGGCGGGTATGGCAGCGCATTTGGCAGGAGCCTTTGCAGCGAACACCACCCTTCCCGTTATCGGAATCCCCTGTGTTTCCCAAAATTTGGGTGGCATGGATGCCCTGCTTTCAACGGTGCAAATGCCCTCCGGAATCCCTGTTGCCACCGTTGCCATTGACGGCGGGAAAAACGCCGCCCTGCTCGCAGCGGAAATTCTTGCTCTTGGTGATGAAACATTGGCACAGGTTCTGGAAGATCGCCGGCAGGCAGATCATGACAAAACCGTCAAGAAGAACGAAACAATTATGGAACGTCTCTAGCGTCAAACGCAAAACTTTGGAGGAATCTAAAAATGGAAAACAAAATTGTATATACCGGAAAGACCAAAAATGTTTATGAACTGGAAAATGGAAACTATCTCCTGAAGTTCAAGGATGATGTAACCGGAAAAGACGGTGTGTTTGATCCCGGTCAAAACCAGGTAGGTCTCACCATTGAAGGCGTTGGCGACATCAACCTCCGCATGTCGATTTACTTCTTCGAAAAAATGAAGGAAGCCGGCATCAAGACCCATTACATCAATGCGGACCTGGAAAACACGACCATGGAGGTCGTTCCCTGCAAGCCGTTCGGAAAGGGCCTCGAGGTCATCTGCCGCAATAAGGCGGTTGGCAGCTTCTATCGTCGCTACACCGAATACTGTGAAGAAGGAATGGACCTTCCCTCCTACGTGGAAATGACCTTCAAGAATGATGAAAAGGGCGATCCCCTGGTGACCAAAGACGGTTTGATTGTTTTGGGCGTTATGACCTCGGAACAGTATGATGAGATCAAGGAAATGACCAAGAAAATCACAAAGATTGTTGCGGACGAGATGGAAAAAAGAGGCATGGTTCTCTATGATATCAAGTTCGAATTTGGCTACGATAAAGACGGTAACGTGCTTCTGATTGATGAAATCGCCTCCGGCAACATGAGAGTCTATAAAGACGGTGAATACGTAGAGCCGATGAAACTGTCGGAACTCTTCTTCGCCTAGGAGTTTTTATGGGCGGTTTTTTCGGCATCGTATCAAAAAAAAATTGTATGCTGGATGTCTATTTTGGGGTCGACTACCATTCCCACCTGGGTACCTCTCGGGCGGGAATGGCGGCCTATGATCCGGAGATCGGCCTCCAGCGAAAAATTCACATGATTGATAATGCTCCCTTTCGGAGCAAATTCAAGTACATTTTTCAGGAGATGAAGGGGCAATCCGCGATCGGATGCATCAGCGATTCGATGCCTCAGCCTCTTCTGCTTCGCAGCCATTTAGGAACGTTTGCAATCTGTGTTCTCGGCATGGTGAACAATGAGGAAGACCTCATCACGCAGTATCTGAAAAACAATGGAGCCTACTTCGATGCCATGACGGGAGGACAGGTCAACACCACGGAATTGGTGGCAGCCCTCATCACCCAAAGAGAGTCCTTTACGGAAGGCATTCAATTTGCCCAAGAGGTTATTGACGGCTCCGCCTCCCTTCTCATTCTCAAGGAAGACGGTTCCCTCCTCGCTGCCCGTGACCGACTGGGGAGGCTGCCAATCAGCATTGGCAAAAACGAGGAGGGATACAGCGTCGCCTTTGAATCCTTTGCCTACACCAAGCTGGGCTACGAGTTCGTGAGGGAGTTGGGACCCGGAGAAATCGTGGAAATTCATCCGGAGGGAATCCGGGTGCTGGCAGAAGCCGGAAAGAAGATGCGAATTTGCTCCTTCCTGTGGAGCTATTACGGCTATCCGACTTCCTCTTATGAGGGGGTCAACGTGGAGCTCATGCGCTATCGCAACGGCGCCATCATGGCCAAGCATGACCGGAAAAACGGATTGTGTGACGATCTGGATTCCGTGGGTGGCGTTCCCGAATCCGGCATCCCCCACGCTCTTGGCTATGCCCAGGAAAGCGGAATCCCCTATCGGCGGGCTTTCATCAAGTACACGCCCACCTGGCAGCGGAGCTTCATGCCCCCCCACCAGGAAGCGCGAAACCGAATTGCAAAGATGAAGCAGATTCCGGTAAAGGACCTGATTGAAGGAAAAAATTTACTCTTTGTGGATGACTCCATCGTGCGCGGCACGCAGCTGCGTGAGACCGTGGAGTTTCTCTACTCCAACTGTGCTAAGTCCGTCCACATGCGCTCTGCCTGCCCTCCCTTGATGTACTCTTGCAAATACCTCAATTTCTCCCGTGCCAACAATGAGATGGAACTCTTGGCAAGAAAGATCGTCCATGAGTTGGAAGGGGCGCAGGGCGAAAAGCATCTTGAGGAATACAGTGATGGGCAAAGCGACCGGGGTCATGCGCTCCGGCAATGCATCTGTAAAAAGTTGCACTTTAGCTCTTTGGAATTTCAAACCCTGCAGGGAATCACCGAAGCCATTGGGCTTCCTGCCTGTTCCCTATGTACCTATTGTTGGAGTGGAAAGGAGTAAGCCATGAACGAACAATCCAAATCGGATCGCTATGCCCAGGCCGGCGTGGATATCACGGCGGGCTATCGGTCGGTGGAGTTGATGAAGGATGACATCAAGCGCACCCATCGCCCCGGAGTTATCTCGGATATTGGGTCCTTTGGCGGCCTTTTTCAACCCGATTTAACGGGCATGAAAGAGCCTCTTCTCGTGAGCGGTACCGATGGGGTGGGCACCAAGCTCAAGCTCGCCTTTCGGCTCAACAAACACGACACCGTGGGGATTGATTGTGTCGCCATGTGTGTAAACGACGTCATCTGCTGTGGAGCGGAACCCCTCTTCTTCCTGGATTACATCGCCTGTGGAAAGAATGTGCCCACGCGGATTCAGGAACTGGTCAAGGGTGTGGCGGAAGGCTGCGTGCAGGCCGGCTGTGCGTTAATCGGCGGTGAGACCGCAGAAATGCCGGGATTTTACCCCGAGGACGAATACGACCTGGCAGGATACTGCACCGGAATCGTGGATAAGGAAAAGATGATCTCCATGGATTCCGTGAACGAGGGAGACCTTCTCATCGCCCTCCCCTCTTCCGGTGTTCATTCTAACGGTTTTTCCCTGGTCCGGTCCATCATCGACCTGGATAAGGAGGACCTGACCACCGCCCGAGAGGAACTCGAGGGAAAATCTCTCGGCGAAGCTCTTCTCGCTCCCACGAAAATCTATGTGAAACCGGTGTTGGCCCTTCTGAAAAAGGTGAGCCTCCATGGGATTGCCCATATCACCGGTGGCGGCTTCTATGAGAACATCCCCCGCTGTTTACCCGATGGGTTCAGCGCGGAAATCGATCGCTCGCTGCTTCGCATTCCTCCGATTTTTCACTACCTGAAAGAAAAGGGCAAGCTCTCCGAAAAGGATCTGTTCAACACCTTTAACATGGGGGTAGGCATGATCCTGGTGGTGGACCCCGAGGACAAGGACCGGACCCTTTCTCTCCTGCGGGAAAGCGGAGAGGATGCCTATGTCTTGGGACGCGTTATTTCCGGTAACCATCGGGTAGAATTTATAGGAGAATAGAATGGAAAACAACACCGCCTCTCTGGCCGTTTTTGTTTCGGGAGGAGGGACGAACCTACAGGCTCTGATGGATGCCCAAGCGGATGGAAAATTGGTTCATGGCTCCATCCGCCTTGTCCTGTCCAACCGCAAGGATGCCTTTGCCCTATGCCGAGCAAAGCAGGCGGGGATCCCTCATCGAGTGCTTGCTCCCAGGGACTTCTCCGGTTCCCGGGCCTATGAGGAAGCTCTGCTCAAAGAATTGGGGGACCACAAAATCGACCTCATTATCCTCGCCGGTTATCTGGGGAAGATTTCCTCCCTGCTCATCTCGCACTACCCGAACCGGATCATCAACATTCATCCCTCCCTCATTCCCTCTTTTTGTGGGAAAGGCTACTATGGGATTCATGTCCATGAGGAAGCGCTGAAGCGAGGCGTAAAAGTGAGCGGGGCCACCGTCCATTTTGTCAATGAGGACCTGGATGGCGGACCCATCATTGCCCAAAAAGCAGTGCCCGTTCTCCCCGACGATACGGCAGAGGACCTCCAGCATCGGATCATGGAGGAGTGCGAATGGGTCCTTCTCCCAAGGGTTGCTGAGGAGCTGAGTCAAAAGCTTGTGGATGAACATTAGAAAGAGAGATAAAAATGATGGAAGGAAAAGAGATCATCGACCAGTTGGCGGGGAACCGCTATCCCGGTCGGGGAATCCTGGCGGGAAAAAGCCCGGACGGAAAAAAGGTCCTCATGGCCTACTTTATCATGGGAAGAAGTCAAAACAGTCGGAATCGAATTTTTGTCAAAGAAGGGGACGACCTCTTTACCAAGCCTTTCGATCCCTCTGCGGTGGAGAATCCCTCCCTGATCATCTATCGCGCCGTTCACCAGGACAAGGACTATGCCCTTCTGACCAACGGCGACCAAACGGACACCGTCCTGCAGGCCCTCTCGCAGAAAAAGAGCTTCGAAGAGGCCTTACGGAGTCGAACCTTTGAGCCGGATGCCCCCAATTTCACGCCCCGCATCTCTCTTCTTGTGGAAGATTTTTCTCGGCAACCGACCTTCCGTTTTAGCATCCTGAAAGCCTGCGATAGCGAGGGTCTTGCCTGTTCCCGCTCATTTTTTGAATATCCTGCACAGGCAGGGGTTGGTCATCTCATCCACACCTATGAGGGAGACGGCTCTCCTCTGCCCTCTTTTTTGGGAGAGCCCCGCTTGTTAACCATCAAGGCAGGGACCTGTGAGGAGCTTCTGGATACGGTATGGCAGGCACTGGATTCACAAAATCGCATCTCGCTTTATGTGGCGAGTCGAGACCTGGAGAGTGGTCGGCTGGAGGAAAAAAATCGAAACGCCCGCCAGGAAGAGGAAGGAAGGTTCCAATGAAAGAATTATCGTTAAAGTACGGCTGTAACCCCTCGCAGAAGCCCGCAAGGATTTTCATGGAAGACGGGTCCGACCTGCCGGTAAAGGTGGAGAATGGACGACCCGGCTACATCAACCTGCTGGATGCCCTCAATTCCTGGCAACTCGTCCGAGAATTGAAGGAACGCTTCGGAATACCCGCCGCCGCTTCCTTTAAGCACGTGAGTCCCACCTCAGCGGCCCTGGGTCTTCCTCTTCCCGAATCCCTGAAGAAGGCCTGCTACCTGGAGGGAAGAAAAGAGCTGGACGAATCCCCCCTGGCCTGTGCCTATGCCAGAGCTCGGGGAACGGACCGCCTCTCCTCTTTCGGTGACTGGGTCGCCCTGTCCGAGCCCTGTGATCTTGCCACCGCTCGCCTCCTGAAAATGGAGGTGTCCGACGGCATCATCGCCCCCGGATATGAACCGGAAGCACTGGAATTGTTAAAGAAAAAGAAAAAGGGGGGCTACACGGTCTTATCCATCGATCCCGGTTATCAGCCGGCAAACCTGGAGACGAAGCAGGTTTTTGGGGTGAGCTTTGAGCAGAAGCATAACTCGCAGATTCCCGACTTTTCGGATCTTGACGAAATCGTAACGGAGAACAAGGACCTCCCCCGGGAGGCCAAACGCGACTTATTGGTGGCCCTGATCTGCTTGAAATACACCCAGTCCAATTCGGTGTGCTATGCCTATGATGGGCAGGCGATCGGTGTGGGTGCGGGACAACAGAGCCGCATTCACTGCACCCGTTTGGCAGGCAACAAGGCGGACACCTGGTTTCTCCGGCAAAGCGAAGACGTGTTATCCCTTCCCTTCCTGCCCAAACTCAGTCGAAATGCCAAGGATAACGTCATCGACGGCTACATCAATCAATACGAGGAAGATGTTTGTCAGGATGGGATTTGGCAAAAATACTTCAGCCGGAAGCCCGAGGTCTTGACTGCCGAGCGAAAGAAAGAGCTCCTCTCCCGGGTAAAAGGAGTTTCCCTGGGATCGGATGCCTTTTTCCCCTTCTCGGATAATATTCAAAGAGCCCTGCAAAGTGGGGTCTCCTATGTTGCTCAGCCGGGAGGATCCGTCCGGGACGAGGAGGTCATCGACTGCTGTAATAAACACCAACTGGTAATGTCCTTTACCCACCAGCGCCTATTCCATCACTAAAGAAAAGAGGTCCTATGAAAGTCGCAGTAATCGGCGGAGGCGGCCGGGAACATGCCATCATCAAAAAACTGAAAGAATCCAAAAAGGTCGAAGAACTTCACGCACTGCCCGGAAATGCAGGGATGGAGGAAGCTCTCTGTCATCCGGAGATTTCTGCCACCGATGTGAATGCCGTTGTTGCCTTTGCACAGAGGGAGCACATGGACTATGTGGTGGTAACGCCCGATGATCCTCTGGCTCTGGGCATGGTGGATGCCTTGGAAGCGGTAGGGATCCCCTGTTTCGGTCCCGAGAAGGCCGCCGCACGGCTCGAAGCCAGCAAGGCCTATGCCAAGGAATTCATGAAAAAATACGGAATTCCTACAGCCTCCTACCGGCTCTGCCATTCCGCGGAGGAGGCACTGGAGTTTTTAAAGAGTCATCCCCTCCCCCTGGTCTTTAAAGCAGACGGCCTGGCTCTGGGAAAGGGCGTATTCATCGCAAAAACCGAAGAAGAAGCCGATCAAGCCATCCAGACCCTGATGGTGGACCGAAAATTTGGGGATAGCGGAAAAACGGTGGTCATCGAAGAGATGCTGGAGGGCCCCGAGGTATCCCTGCTGACCCTAACCGATGGAAACACGGTCAAGGCCTTCCCCTCTTCCATGGACCACAAGAGAGCCCTGAATGGCAATCGGGGTCCCAACACGGGAGGCATGGGCTGCATCGCCCCCAATCCCTTCCTGACCGATGCGCTCTTCCAGGAATGCATGGAGACCATCGTCCGTCCGACAATCGTCGGCATGCAAAGAGAGGGTCATCCTTTTAAGGGTTGCCTCTATTTTGGCCTCATGCTCACCCAGCAGGGTCCCAAGGTCATCGAATACAACAGCCGTTTCGGGGATCCGGAAACGCAGGTCCTTCTCCCCTTATTGCAGTCGGACCTGCTGGAGCTGATGATGGCGACCACCGAGGAAAGGCTGGACAAGGTGGAGATGAACCTTTCCAACCGGGCGGCCTGCTGCCTCGTTCTCGCTTCCGGAGGCTATCCCGGTCACTATGAGAAGGGGAAGGAGATCCATTTTCCGGCCGATCTCGCCTCAAAAATCATCTTCTGTGGGGTCAACCGAGATGCCAAAGACGGCGGCTATTACACGGCGGGGGGACGCGTCCTAAACCTGGTGGAAACGGGATTGACGTTACCGGATGCCATTCATCGGGTCTACCAGGATGCCGAGAAGGTGACCTTTGAAAATTGCTTCTATCGCAAAGACATCGGTGAGAGTGCATTAGCCGCCCTAGAAGGGCAAACACAAGGCAAACGCGGAGAGGAGTAGGCATGATACAACGAATTTATCTGGAACGGAAGAAGGGGCTCGACCAGGAGGCAAACCAACTCCTGGAGGAGATCCGGAATCAATGGAATATTACGTCCTGCACGGGACTGCGCATCCTGGTCCGCTTTGATGTGGAAGGCCTGAGCGAAGAGGAAATGGCCCAGGCCATTCCCACGGTCTTTTCGGAGCCTGCGGTCGATCAGGTCGTGGAAGACCCATTTTCCGCCTGTGACCACGCCTTTGCGGTGCAATATTTACCCGGCCAGTTCGATCAGCGGGCGGATTCGGCGGAGCAGTGCGTGCAGATGCTCACGCAAAAAGACCGTCCCCTCGTGCGGAGCGCAAAGGTCTACCTCTTGCAGGGCCAGATCAGCGACCGGGACTTCCAGCGCATCCGGTCCCATCTTATCAATCCCGTGGAGGCTTGCCCGGCTCCTTTGGACCTTCCCGACACTCTGACGGTCCCCGCTCCCCGTCCCCGGGCCATCGAGACCCTGGAAAACTTCCGAACCATGTCTCGAGAGGAACTCGAAGCCATGGTGAAAGACCTGGGCCTCGCCATGGATGGAGACGATCTGAAGATGACCCAGGACTACTTCCAAAGTCTCCGACGGGACCCCACCATGACCGAGATTCGGGTTTTGGATACCTACTGGTCCGACCACTGCCGGCACACCACCTTCCACACCATCCTAGACCATGTAACCATCGAAGATGAGTCGATTGACAAGGCCTATCGGCGTTATTTGGCAACGCGAAAGGCACTGGGACGAACCAAGCCCATCTGCCTCATGGATATCGGCACCCTGGCAGCCAAGCAGCTGATCAAGGACGGTCGTCTCAAGAACCTCGATGAATCCGAGGAGATCAACGCCTGCACCGTGAAAACCAAAATCAAGGTCGATGGCAGAGAGGAAGAATGGCTCTTTCTCTTTAAAAATGAAACGCACAACCATCCGACAGAGATTGAACCCTTCGGAGGAGCCGCCACCTGTATCGGCGGAGCCATTCGCGATCCCCTCTCCGGTCGATCCTATGTCTATGCCGCCATGCGGGTCACGGGTGCCGGCGATCCTCGCACGCCCCTTTCCGAAACCCTTCCCGATAAGCTCCCCCAGCGCACGATCTGTAAGAAGGCTGCAGACGGCTATTCCTCCTATGGCAACCAAATCGGTCTGGCGACCGGCCAAGTGACCGAGATTTACCATCCGGGCTATGTGGCGAAGCGGATGGAGGTCGGCGCGGTGGTGGCCGCTGCCCCCCGGGATCATGTTCGAAGAGAACGCCCTCTCCCGGGAGATCTTGTCCTCTTGGTCGGCGGTCGCACGGGTCGAGACGGAATTGGCGGAGCCACCGGTTCTTCCAAGTCCCACACCAGTGAATCCCTCCATACCGCCGGTGCGGAGGTCCAAAAGGGCAATGCCCCGGAAGAGCGGAAGCTTCAACGCCTTTTCTCGAAAAAAGAGGTGAGCCGCCTCATCAAGCGCTGCAATGATTTTGGCGCCGGCGGCGTCTCCGTGGCCGTGGGAGAGCTTGCGGAGGGACTGGACATCGACCTGGACAAGGTGCCCCTAAAATATTCGGGCCTGAACGGCACGGAAATCGCCATCAGCGAATCCCAGGAGCGAATGGCAGTGGTCATTGCCAAGGAAGATAAGGAGCTCTTCTTGCAGGAAGCCGAGAAGGAAAACGTGGAAGCCACTGTCATCGCCAAGGTTACCGAAGAGGCCAAGCTCCGCATGTCCTGGCAGGGAACCGCCATTGTGGACCTGGATCGGTCTTTCCTCGACAAGAATGGCAGCGAAAAGCACCAGGATGCGGTGATTCCCAAGAGGAAGAAAAAAGAATCCCGGGTCGCTTCCGCTTCTGCCTGCGACCAGCTAAAGGCATTATTGACGGACCCGAATTTCTGCTCGCAGCAGGCCTTAAGCGAGCAGTTTGACTCCACGGTAGGGGCACGCAGCGTCCTTATGCCCTTTGGGGGACGCCACCAAAAGACGCCCATCCAGGCAATGGTCCATACCCTGCCGGTAATGGAGGGGCACACCGATAGTTGCTCCTTCATGGCCTATGGCTTTGATCCCTATCTCAGCCAGGAGGATCCCTATCGGGGAGCCTACCTTGCTGTGGTGGATTCCGTTAGCAAGCTCATTGCCACTGGCTGTCCGAGAGACCAGATTTATCTGACCTTCCAGGAATACTTCGAACGGCTTCGCAATGATCCCCTGCGATGGGGAAAACCGTTGGCTGCCCTCTTAGGCGCCTTTGAAGCCCAGCTCGATCTGGGCTATGGCGCGATTGGGGGAAAAGATTCCATGAGCGGAAGCTTTGAGGATCTGGATGTGCCCCCCACCCTGATTTCCTTTGCCGTGGGACTGGGCACCGTGTCCACCGTCACCAGCGGCGAGTTTAAAGGCGAGGGCCATCCCGTCACTCTTCTCCTTCCCAAGGAGGAAAAAGAGCGGCAGATTCCGGAGACGGAATCCCTCAGCCGGCTGTATGATGACCTGTCCGAGGCGATGCAGCGAGGAGAAGTTCTCGCCTGCCGCAGCCTGGACCGTGGTTCCCTCTTAACGGGTCTTTATAATATGGCGATTGGAAACGGCATCGGCTTCCAGAGTATGACCTCGATCAACGATCTGCTTTCCACGATCACGTGTCCCTTCGGGGCCTTCCTTGTTGAAAGCGAAAAGCCTTGGAAGCAATCCCACCACTACCGGTCCCTGCCCCTCGGACAAACCGTGGGCAAGGCCAGCCTGTGTCTGGACGGAAATTCGCAGTCTCTGGACGAATTGCTTTCGATTTCGGAAGCGACTCTTTCCTCCATCTACCGGCTGGCACCCAAAAAGAAAGAGGAGAAAGAGCTTCCCCGTCTTTCTGCCAAGAAAGAAACGGGAATTTCCTATGCGTATCCCGCCCTTGCGAAACCCCGTGTGCTCATCCCCGCCTTCCCTGGAACGAACTGTGAAATGGACTCTCTCCGGGCGGTGGAGGATGCCGGCCTGGAAGGAAGGGTCTTTGTTCTCAACAACCTCTCCGGCGAAGGCATCCAGAAGAGTATCAATGCGTGTCGAAACCTTCTTGACGAGTCCCAGATGCTCTTCCTGCCCGGTGGTTTCTCCGGCGGCGATGAACCCAACGGCAGTGCCAAGTTCATCAGCTCCTTCTTCCGCAATCCCGAGTTGGAAGAGGCCCTTGGCCGGCTGATTGACGAACGAGCGGGTCTCGTTCTCGGAATCTGCAACGGCTTCCAGGCACTCATCAAGCTCGGTCTGGTTCCCTATGGAAAAATCGTTGCGCCGGATCCTCACTTAGCCACCCTGGCAGGAAATACCATTGGGCGTCACCAATCCAAGATTGTAAGGACCCGCATTGTCTCCAACCGGTCTCCCTGGCTGAGCAAGGTAAAAGTCGGACAGGTATTCCGGGTGCCCATCTCCCACGGAGAGGGCCGCTTCCTGGCCACCGATGACCAGGTGAGACAATTGGCGGAGCAGGGGCAAATTGCAACGCAGTATGTGGATGAGGAGGGCCAAGCCAGCATGGATCCCAGATTTAATCCCAATGGATCGGTCGGTGCGGTCGAAGGCATCACCTCTCCGGACGGTCGCATCTTCGGAAAGATGGGTCATGCGGAGCGAATCGGCAAAAATCTCTACAAGAATGTCCCCGGAGAATACGATCTGAAACTCTTCCGGGCCGCGAAGGAATACTTCAAGAACTGAGAAGAAATCTTCTGTCAAACAAAAAGGACGGTTCCCCATGGGAAACCGTCCTTTTTAACATTCTGTTTGTTCGTCAGACAAAATATCCTCTTTGAAAAAACTCCTCCGCCGCTTGGGCTATTCCAAACTCATTACAGGGGCCGGTGACGTAAAAAGCCGCCTCTTTCAAATCGGGAAGAGAATTGCCCACTGCCACGCCATAGCCCGCTTCTCTTACCATCTCCAGATCATTTAAATAGTCTCCACAGGCCATGATCTCGGAATCCCGGATTCCCAGCTGAGAGGCATAGAAATGCAACGCGGACCATTTGGTCACGGATTCCTCCATGGCTTCCAGATAAATGGCTCCGGAATAGGTCACCGATAGACCGGGCAGCTTCCGCAACTCCCTTTCAATGAGCTTTCCCTTTTCCGGAGTGACCGTGTATTGCACCTTGACGGAGTGGTAGCGGTCCCAATGATCCGACAGAAAGGGATCACAGATCACACTGCACTGGTAAAGCGTGCCCCGTTCGTCCTCCTCGATTCGCAAATGCGAGAATCGATCATTGAGGAGGCGAGGAGTCACGAAAGCTCCACTCCGGTCGTAAAAGTGGAAATACACCTTGTATTGATTCGACAGGTCCAATATCTTCTCCATCAGGGATTGCGAAATCTCCTTCTGAAGCAGGACCTTGCCCGTCTCATCTTGCACCAGGGAGCCATTGGAGCCAATGGCAGCGGCGTGAATACCTGCCCGGTCAATGAGATAGCGGACCGAACTGATCGACCGGCCGCTGATGAAACAAAGTTTTACCCCTGCCTCCTCCATTCGCTGTAAGGCCTGAATGTTTTCCTTTGGCACTCTTCCATTTACGAGCAGGGTTTCGTCTAAGTCTGTTGCGAACAACTTAATCATGTTAATTCCTATTCTACTTGGAAAGTTTTTGAATCACTTCTTCCATCTCTTCCAGCTTCTTTTTTACCTGGTCAGAATCCGAGGAATCATAAGCGCTCAGCACACAGTGGGAAAGATGAGCCGTCAGAATGTCCCGATTCACCCCTTTTAAAGCGGAAATCACCGCCATAATCTGGTTGGAGATATCGATGCAGTAGCGGTCCTCTTCCACCATGCGGACCAGGCCGTCCACCTGTCCGGAGGCAATCTTGAGGCGGCGAAGGATGGAGCTGGGCTCAGCCTTCATTCACATCCTCAATTCCCGTTACCGTGTATCCGGCTTCCTTGACCGCCTCCTTGATTTTATCATCTTCCACGGGCTGGCTCAAATGGACCAGGGCCTGGCCTTTTTCCAAGGAAACGTCCGCTTCCACGCCATCCAGACCGTTTAAGGCCTTGCTCACATGCTTCTGGCAGTTCTGGCACATCATTCCTTCAATGGTTACAAGCTTCTTCATTTTATGATCCTCCGTTTTCTTTTCTTCCTGTTTCTCTTTCTTCATCGTTGCACGTTGCTTCTCTTCGGCTTCTTGCTTGTCTTCCGGGGAAGTTCCCAAAAAGGTCCCCTCCGAATCCTTCTGATCCCTAGATTCCCCCTCCGCCGAATGTGCATAGGCCAGTGAATCGGTCTTTCTCATGCTGCTTAAGTGCAGGGCGTTGGTTACCACAAAAAGGGAACTCAGGCTCATGGTAAAGGCAGCAATCATGGGATTCAGGGTGATTCCAAAGGCGGGATACAAGACTCCTGCCGCCAAGGGAATACAGATGACGTTGTAAAAGAACGCCCAGAACAAGTTCTGCTTGATTTTTTTCAGGGTGCGCTTGGTCAGGTCTACGGCGAGGACCGCATCTCTCAAGTCGGAGTGCATCAGCACGATATCCGCGGACTCAATGGCCACATCCGTACCCGCTCCAATGGCAATTCCCACGTCCGCTCTCGCAAGGGCCGGAGCATCGTTAATCCCATCGCCGATCATGGCGACGCGTCCCCGGGCCTTTCCCTTCTGGACAAATCCATCTTTGTCCTCGGGCAACACCTCCGCCTTGAAATCGTCCAGCCCGATTCGGCTTGCCATCGCACGAGCGGTCTTTTCGTTGTCCCCCGTGATCATGACCGTTTTGATTCCCTGCTTTCCAAAGGCGGCGACAGCCTGAAGGCTTCCTTCCTTTACGGGATCCTGAGCTGCAAGGAAACCGGCGAAAGCCCGGTCCATGGCAACATACATGGGCGTCTTTCCTTGGTCGGCGAGTTGAGTCGCCTCCTCATGCACGGCATGGGTGGCGGAAAGAATGCCCTCTTCTTCCATGAGCCGCCGGTTCCCGATGAGGAGGTCATGGATCCCGTCCTTCCCATGGACCTTTCCACGGATTCCTCGTCCGGGAATGGCTTGGAAGTCATCCACAGGAAGAAGGTCACCGGTCCAAGCCTCCAAAATCGCCTCGGCCAGGGGTTGCTCGGAACCCTGCTCCAAAGAGGCTGCCAGCTGTAAAAAGTCCCTCTCTCGAGCGGAATCCTTCGGTAGGCGGTAATCCTTCCCTTCCTTGTCATAGACCAGGCAATCCGTCAGGCGGGGATGGCCCTTCGTGAGGGTTCCCGTCTTATCCAAAAAAACGGTATTGACCTGTTCCAGCACTTCCAGAGCTTCCGCATCTTTGATGAGAATCCCCCACTCGGCCCCCTTTCCCGTTGCCACCATGATGACAACAGGGGTTGCAAGTCCTAACGCACAGGGGCAGGAAATGACCAATACGGAAATGGCCAGGCGCAGAGCAAACTCAAAGGGTTGACCCAGGAGCAGCCAGACGATAAAGGTGACCAAGGCAATGCCAATGACCGCCGGGACAAAAATGCCCGCAATCTTGTCGGCCAAGGACTGAATCGGCGCCTTTCCCGCATTGGCATCCTTTACGAGCTCTATGATCTTGGAGAGGGTCGTGTCATCTCCAACGGCGGTGACCCGGAAATAGAAGGCACCATTCTTGTTGATGGTCGCTCCCGTGACGCGATCTCCCACTTCCTTGGCGACGGGGAGAGACTCTCCGGTGATCGCGGACTCATCGATGGAGGTCCTGCCCTTGCTGATTACCCCATCCAAGGGAATGCGCTCTCCGGGACGAATGGAGACAATGTCTCCTTCCCGAACCTCTTCGATGGGAACTTCCTCTTCTTTTCCCTCCCTGACCAATCGGGCCGTGTCCGGTTGCAAATCCATCAATTTTTGAATGGAGCCGGAGGTCCGAATCTTCGAGCGAACTTCCAAATATTTTCCCACGGTAATCAAGGTCAAAATGGTCGCCGCGGATTCGAAATAGAGGTCATGGCGATAGCTGTGGACAATCTCGGGATGGGAGAAGCCCATGCCATAGCTCATTCGGAAGAGGGCAAAGACCCCATAGAGAAAGGCCGCCGAAGAGCCCACCGCAATCAGGGCATCCATGTTGGGGCTTCCATGGAAGAGGGAGCGGAAGCCGCGGATAAAATAGCTCCGATTGACGATCAAAATCGGGAGGCTGAGGAAGAGCTGCACCAAGGCAAAGGACAGACTCCCCTCCATACCCTGCATCCATGCGGGCAAGGGGGCTCCAAACATGGTCCCCATGGAAAAGTACATTAAGATGGCCAAAAAAGGAATGGATATCCACAGCCTCTGCTTCATGGATTTTGCCTGCTCCTCAAAGACGGCGCTCACCGATTCGTGGCTCTTCTTGGCCTTCTTTTCCTCGGGTAAACTGGCGGAATAGCCGGCGCTTTCCACCGCCTCGGAGATTTCCGTTGGTCCCAACTTATTCTCCTGATAGTCCACGTCCATGGAATTGGTCATCAGGTTCACGGAGACCTCTCCCACACCATCCAACTTGCTGACGGCTCGAGTGACGGCGGCTTGACAGGCCGCACACGTCATCCCTTTAACATCGAAACGACGGTGGACCATATTCTCCGAGGAACTTTCCTCGTTATTTTTAAGTTGATTTTTACTATGTTCTTGACTCATGCTTTCCTCCTTTCTGGTCTGATTATACCCTAACTGGGTATTGGTGTAAAGGCCCGGGCATATTTTGTCTGTCCTCCAGAGACGATAAATGGCCAACAGAGTGACAGAGAGATAGAACAAATAATGCCCCATGTTGAATGAAAATCGAAAACCCTTGATGGAGGAGCAAAGAACCAGAAGAAAGACACCGGGAAAATTGACGACCTTTTCGATGAATTCTTGGAAACCTGCCATAAAGAAATGGGAGACCAAGCAAGACAAAAAACATTAACAGCACAAAAAAAATAAAATTTAAAAAGAGCACCTGCGGTGACAGCTACCTAGGGATTATTTGTCTTAAAAGCTCGAACGGTAACCAGCTGGCCGCTAATGGAACAACGCACGCCAAGACACATCTCGATGAACCATTCCTGTCAATCGATTTATGATAGATTCTTCTATATAAAACAAAAAATGCTGCCATCCTTTTTGAACCTCTCAACAAAAAGGATGGCGGCATCTATAAATAAACTCGGTTTTCTGCCGGAATTGTTTCTTCCCCTCTGCGATGTGCCGTCACATAGAGAATTTGACGGTCCCTTCCCTCCCGTTGGAGGAAACACATTGCTCTTTCCGCTCGCAGGTCATCATAGTAGACAAAAGGATCATCAAGAATCAGGGGAAAATCCATGCGGGGGCGTAAGGTAAGCTGGAGGGCATATCGCAGAGCGAAATACGCTTCCTCCCTGGCTCCGCTGCTCAGCCGCTCCTCCTCTAACAGATCGCCTTCCTTCTCCTCGCACCGTAACTTCCAGTCTTTTCCCACAAAAAAATTCTTTCTCGTTCCGGTAAGTTGTGCATAGATATCGCTGGTCAGTTGGTTGATGGAAGGGGACAACTGATTGCTATATCGGTCCTTCGCCTCCTCGAGGCATCGCTTCGCCAACTGCAGGGCCAGTAAATCTTTGTGATCCTCCCGGTAGAGGGATATCATGCGTTTCCGCTGCTCTTTCAAGAATTCGGAATTCCCTCTTCCCTGTGCACTCTGCTCCAAGCCGCTTTCCTTTTGCGCAAAGGCAATCTGCCGGCTCTCTTGGGTCTTGATCCATTCCTCGAGCTCCCTCTTCGAAAGGGAAACTTGTTGAAGCCGATGTTCGATTGCCTCATGCCCCTCTTGTAGTTTCCTCTCCTCTTGAGGCTTTGCCAAGGGCAATTTCTCTTTCCGGAAATTTGAAGTCTCCGCCTCGCCCTGCAACGAGGATAGCTCTCTCGCAAGGGCCTGCAAATTGGCTTTTTTTCTGCGGTCAAGGTTCATTTTCCGTATGATAAAAAAAAGATTCCCGATCGCAGAGAGGAGAAAAATGCCCATGAAGATCAGCATCATCTCCAAGTTCCTCCTCCATCCGAAGTAGAAACTGGTGAGCAAACTGAAAACACTGAAGACAAGGAGTGCAAGGATTCCCAGCAAAGAACTATTTTGTCCCTTCCAAATTTCCTGTTGCTTTTTAATCTGTAGAATCTTCTCTTTGTGAGCTATCTCCCGGTCGTTTGCTTCCTCGTTAGAGGGTTCCTGCGGTTCATGGAGCCTCCGAGACAGATCATTTTTTCGCTCCATGAGTCGGCCGAGCTCCAAGGTTAGATCGTCGAGTTTCTGCCGAGCTTGGATTAATTTTTCTTTCTCGATCTCTTTACTCGCGAAAAGCTCCTCGCTTTCCTTCCTATGAAGGTCCTCTGCCTGTCTCACTTCGAGAATCTCCTGATCCAGTTGCTGGATTTTCTTTTCCAACCGATCCAAGCGTCCCTTTTCCCCTCGACGATTTCGCAATTTTTTCTCCGCTTCGTCCAGCCGTCGATAAACATCGCTGTAGTTTGCATCTTCCGAAAAGTTTCCTTGTTGCAGGATTCGATCCTCTAAACTTGCAGCTCTCGACCTTTTCGGATCTTCGATTTTTCCTCCCTGAGGGCGAAAGAAAATGGTGTTCAAAAAACTGTTTTCATCCAAATCAAAGAAGTAGTGACCGGGACTCTCCGTCTTTGGCAAGAGAAGGCGCTCCTTCGAGGGGTTGCGGTAAAGGGTAATCCGGTCGGACTGCTGACTTTTTCCCAAGATTCGCTGCAACCGGTAGTCCTTCCCCTCATGATGGAATTCCACCCCGACCATCACTTGTTTTCCGTGTTCGCTATATTTTTTCCGCAAGTTTTTGCTGAGATCCTGTTCCCTTCCCGAATATCCATAAAAGGCCAAACGTAGGGCGGTCAACATGGTCGTTTTCCCCGATTCGTTGGGCCCGTAAATCCATTGAAAGCCGCTCCCCAGTTCCCAGGATTTTTGGGAAAAGGCAGCAAAATTCTTACAGAAAATCTTTTTTATCTCCAACGTCAACCTCCCTCCCCTGGAAAGCCTGCCATACCAATTCGAGCGCCCGTTTTGAGAGTTGGACCTCCTCTTCCTGCCTCCTCCGGAGGGCATGCTCCTGTTTCTGAAGGAGCAGATTCACAACCGCTCCCCGGATACTCTTCTCCTGCCGAATCGCATCCCAGGATACGGCAGGAAGGGACTCGTCCAAGAGCTCTAAATAGATGCCTTCCCCTGCGAAATGCGTTCTCAGATAATCCATGGGAAGTCCTTCTACGAATGGGCTGGCCCCCTTCAAATGGAATCGGTAGGCATTTTGATTGCCCGCGACCAGCATGCTCTTCAGGCCTTGTTCCACTTTTTCGATCGAATCCAGGCCATCCAAATGCAGTTCTTTTTCTATAAACCGGAGCTTCGCCCAGGGCTTGAAGGTCAAGGAAAGCATCCCCTGTTGAACCCTGCCCAAATAGAATCCCTTCACGCCGGGTTCATCGAAGCCCGTTGGTGTCAAACAGCCGCTATAGGCATAACTGGTCCCGGATCTGCGCACGGGTTCACTTCTGCGATGAATATGGCCCAAAGCGACGTAATCAAAGTAAGCGGGAGGAAGTTTCGAAAGGTCCAGTGGATTATACACACTCTCCCCCTGTCCATGAACCAAGTCTGCATGGACCAGATAGATTCGAAATATCCGGCGTGCGGATTGCCCGAATTTTTCCAATGAATTCTCCGGGAATGAGACCTGCTCTAAAAAGCTTACCGGCTGGTGTGGGCTGCGAAAGGCAGACCCGCAAACCTCCACCCCGCCATCAAGAAGCGAAAAGCAGGTGAAATCTTCCGTGAAAATGTGCACCGATTCCGGCCAGGGCCATATCTGATAGGGACTTCCCGGCAAATAGGGATCATGGTTTCCCGGAGCAATGAAGACCTGGGTGTGGGTCAACCGGGCCAAGCCCTGCAGAAGGGAGGCCCGAATCGATTCCTCAAATCCCGCCTCCAAAAAATCTCCCGCAATCAGGAGAAGGTCAACTTTCTGATCCTGACAATACTCCAGAAGGCGGAGAAAATCTTCCAGACTTTCCCGACTCAGGTCCCCTCCCAGCTTTCCGAGCCCCGGATGCGGACTCCCGAGATGAAGATCTGCGGTATGAACAAAGCGGATTGTGTCTTCCCCCATCGCCCTACTCCTTCTCTCCGATTTGATCCTGAGTGGATCCCGCCGTTTCCAGGCCTGCGGAAGACTCTGCCGGAATCACATAGAGAGAAAGCAGTTGCTTGCCAAGCTTCTCCCAGAGTTTTTGGCAGAAGGCATCCGTCCCTTCGGACCTTAAGAGGAACCAGATCACATCCCGCTCCGGATCAAAATCCAGCGTGTACTTGGCCCAGGACCGTCCCCGTTCGTCTCTGGCGTGAAGAACCGTTGCCCCATAGGCTCCTATCTCTCGCGCCTGCTCGATGACGGGGCCCGCCGTTCCATGGTCAATGGTGATCACCACCAGGTCCCGGTGCTCCTCCGTCTCCCTGACAGGCTCCAAGAGGGCCTCCATGGGCACGCCCTGCTTCTCTTCTCCCGGAATCCGCCGTTTCTGCTTCCTTTTATACAGAGCACCGAGAATCATGATTGACAGCACCGGGGTCATGGCGATCAGGGCAATCACCCCAAAGCCGTCCCGAAGCACGTCCGCCGTAGGCCACTCCCCGGCAATCCCCTGCGTAAAGGCAAGGACAAAGGTAGCCGCCATGGGCCCGGATGCCACTCCACCCGCATCGTAAGCGATCCCCACAAAGAGGTCTTCCACATAAAAGGAAAGGAGAATGGCCAGCAAAAAGCCCGGCAGAAGAAAATACCAGAGTTCTATTTCCGGAATGGTAATCCGGAGCATGGACAGGGCCAGGGCTACGCCTACCCCGATGGAAAGAGTTAACCGAATCATATGGGCCGGGATATGGCCTGCGGTCACATCTTCCACGCTTTCTCCCAACACGTGCACGGCGGGCTCTGCGGCCACCACGATGAAACCGAGAAGAAAGCCACTCACGATAAGGAAGCCACTGTAGTCCCGACTTAATCCCTGTCCCAGCAGGCGTCCCATCTCCATGAAGCCGGTGTTCGCTCCCAGGAGAAAAAGGGTGAGTCCCAGCAGGGTGTAAATCAAGCCTCGACTGATGCCAAGCAGTTCCCTCTTTCCCAGCTTAAAGCGCAGCGCATTCAGCAGGTAAAAGAGAAGAGCCAGAGGGGCCAGTGCCAACAGGGATTCCTTCAGCGTGGGCATAAAACCCGCCAAAAAAGGCTCCCCAATCCCCTGCACGGCGGCGATATTCTGCGCCTCGCCCTGAATCTGTCCCTGCCCCGTGACGATGGAAAGCAGGGCAACCGCTAATATGGGCCCGGAGCTCATGATCCCAACCAAACCAAAAGAGTCATCTTCCGCCCGACCGCCCTTGATATTGGAGAGGCTGAGGGACAGGGCCAAGATGAAGGGCGTTGTCAGGGCCCCGGTGGTTGCTCCGGAGGCATCAAAAGCGATGGCAAGAAATTCAGAAGACGTGAAGATGCCCAGAACCGCAATCAGGCCATAAACGAGGGCCATCATGATCCGAAGGCTTTTTGAAAAGAGGATGCGAAGGGCGCCCAGGGCAATCATGAGACCAACTCCCGCAGAGATGATGATCACAAGAAAGCGAGCCTGCAGGGCCCCTCCGGAGGCATCCTGAATCTGCTCCCCCAAAATGAGGAGGTCTGGCTCCGCAATGGTTATCAGGAAGCCCAAAAGAAAGGCGAAGAGAAGGGCAAAAATCAGCTTGCCGGAATGTGCGACCACCTGTGCCATGTGAGCCCCTATGGGTTCCATGCTCTGGTCAACTCCCCAAAGAAAGACTGCCAGTCCCAAAAAGAGCAGGGCGGCACCCAATAGGAAGCGAAGTATCACAGCCTGTTCCACCGGTACAAAAATGAGCGTCATCAGGATGACATAAATGACCACGGGGAGGAGAGATTGGGAAACTTCTTTTAATTTCGCTTGCAGTGCATTCATCTAGTCCTCCCTTCCCTGATACAGGCCCGTCTGGTGCGTCACGGGGAGGACGAAAAGAATCCCATTGCCGGGGGAATCCAGGGAGAGCCCGCGGATCAAACGCTCCCTGACGGAAGCAATCTGCTCCCGTCGCATCAGCATGAGGACGATATCCTTCTCGGGTTCAATTTTAATGGGGAATATCGTCCCCGCGGGAACTCCCGCTCCTCGCCCGTGAAGAATGGTTCCCCCCACCGGTTGCACCCGGTTGGCGAGGTCGATGCAATCCCGGCTTTTTCCGTGATCCACGATCACAAGCATGCAGTGATATTCCAATTGGGAGGAATCCAACCGCCGGTTGTCGGGAATCTGTCGCTGTTCTTCAAAACGGCTGAGGGGAAGCGTGAACGCAATCCCTCGATTCTTCTTGTTGAGGCGAAATTCCTCCTTGAGCAGTTCATGAATCGGCAACAGGGAATCCTCCCCGACCACACAGAGAATGACCTCTTTTTGGGTTTCATCCAGGCCGAAAAAGGCCAAGACGCGATTCCGTACGGTCCCCTCACCCAGCATGACCAGGCCGTCATGAATTCCGAAGGGGCGTAATTCCGTCAAAATTTTTTCTGCCCGTCCTCGATTGACGATGACGATGCATAGACTATTTCGTTTCATGGTCCCTCCCATCCAAAATTTTTTGTGTTAATTGATCCGGACCGGTTTGTTTTGCCTGTGCCCGACTTCCCTCGATCCGGCTTCTGACTAACTTATAAAAGTCATGGGCGGAATAGACCACCGCCCCTTCCTTGCGTACAATCAGCTGCTCTCCTCCATCGGAGCTTGCAACGATAACATTATAGTGTCCCCGGGACCGGTGGCTGAAGCGCTGAATATAGTGGTCTGCCGTCTCTGCCTCTGCGGTATACACCACATGAACCGGACCGTGGTCTTCCCCATGCTCCCCATCTTTCACGCGATAGGCATCAAAGACCACGATAATCTCTTCGTCACAGAGGGCATCATAATGTATCATCTCCTCGATAAAGTGACTTCGTGCATTCCCCAGGTTTTCCCGGACTTCTTCCCGATAACCCGACCAGGCATGGAGGAGGTTATAACCGTCCACCAAAAGAAAGGTCTTTTCTCCGCTCTTCCAAACCCGACTGTGCCCCACATAATCATCGTTTTTCTTTTCCTTGGGCTTCTTCTTATGGGGATTTCGGTTTGCAAAAAATGTCTGCCGAAAAATTCGATCGATTTCGTCCTGCCCCACCGTCCAGCGGGTTTCCTTGACCGAGCGCACTTTCTCCTCCGCCTCCTCTTCCGGGGAATCATCCTCCTTCTCTTGCAAGGAGAGAGGTCGACAGTGGGCATACCGGTCCACCTCGTACCAGGGGACTCCAAAACCTGCGCCATGGCTGCAAAAAATCGATCCCGGCGGGTAGGTCCGATCCTTTTCTGCTTGGTAGTCACTTTGTGCCAGATAGCCTTCCTGGTCCTCCATCGGCTCATAGCCCGAGAACTCCAGATGGGGTTCCAAGCCCTGCTTCTGTGCCCGGTCCAGAAAATATGGCCCCAGCTGGGCAAGCGGTCCTCTTCCCTCCACTTCTTGCACCGGTGGATTTCCATGGCCCAGGCCCCTGCTCTTGGGCTCCATACAGCCATATTGGGTGAGTTCCTGAAGAAGACGACCCAGATGCGTGACCTCCACCTGCAACCGAAAGGCCACAAATGGCTCCAAAACCCGGCCCGGGGCCCGCATGAGGCCGTTTCGAATGGCCCGCCGACAGGCTTCCGCCATATCTCCACCCGAAGTATGGGGACCGCTCGCTCCATTCACGAGCACAAAATGCAGATCGGTCAGGGATTGTCCGGCTAAAACGCCCGGAACGTCCTCCCGGAGACAGATTTCCCGAATCTTCTCCTGGTCACTGTGGCTCAGGATTTCCTCGGAAAGCCGGCTGGAAAAGCGTTTCCCGCTTCGTCTCTCTCCCGGCTCCAGATACAAGTGGACCTCTGCATAGTGGCGAAGAGGTTCATAGTGGCCGATGCCAAGAGCCGGCGCCAGGATGGTTTCCTTCCTCTCCACCGGCATGAAACTGAATTGAACGGAAAGACCTTCCCTCTGAAAGGCATCTTGCAGAACCTCCAACCGCAGGGGTCCCATCACCGCCAGGGTCATTCGAGCGGGATTCTGCCGGATTTGCGGCAGGAGTTCCGGAAACTCTTCCGCCTTTTGCAGGAGTAATTTCTGACAGTGTGCCAGGTCCTCCTCTCCCGGATTTTCCAAAACAAGTTCGTAGCGAAACAGGGGATGAAGCTGAGATTTTAGGCTCTCGCTCTCTCCCAGGCCCTGCCCGGCCTGCAGGGATGTGGGCCCGATGAGACAGACCACATCGCCCGCCCCTGCCCGTTGACAAGTCTCATAGGTCTCTCCATTGTATCGACGAAGCTCATGAACCTTTTCTCCTGTCAAAACCTCCTTGTTCGAGAGGCTTCCGGTGAAAATCCGAAGGTGACTTTTCTTTTGCCCCTCCGACCAATCCACCTGATACACATACGCAGAAAAGTCACTTGGCTCCCCGGGCTTCTTGCCGGGTCCCAAGGTCTCTAAGGTGTCAAGCAAAAGAGAAATGCCCTTCTCATAGAGGGCCGATCCGAAGATACAGGGAAGCCACCTTCCCTGTTGAAATTCCTTCCTCGCATCGATAGGAGTGAGCTTGCCTCGGTCCAAAAATCGAGTGAGGAGCTCTTCCGAGAGCAGGGCAAGCTGTTCCGCCTGCGTCTCCTCGGAATCCTGGAGGAAAACCGGAGAATCGCCGAGGGCGTGCTCGAGATCTTTTTTTAGATCCTCCTTCTCAATCCCCACCTGGTCCATCTTATTCACGAAGAGAATACAGGGAATCCCATGGGTCTTTAATAATTGAAGAAGAAATTCTTCCCGACCGGCGAAGCCCTTCTTCCCGGAGAGGATCAAAACGGCGACATCCATGGCAGGGAGGCTTCGTTCCATTTCCGGCGAAAAGTCATCATGACCCGGGGTATCCAGGAGAATCCATTCCCGATCATGGCGAAGGAAACGACCGATTTTCGAGCGAATGGTGATGCCTCTCTTTTTTTCCATGTCTCCCGTGTCTAAAAAGGCATCCCCGTGATCCACCCGTCCCAATTCGGAGATGAGGCCGTTGGCTCGGAAAATCGCCTCCGCCAACGTCGTTTTGCCAGAGTCCACATGGGCCAATAGACCAATGCATAAAGGCCTTTTTGCTTCTGTCACGGCTTCCTCCTCTCTTGCACCATTCTTTCCGCTGGGTTAGGATAAGGACGAGAAACAAGAGAAGGAGCAAGCATGGAAAATTCAAACATCGTGGTTCTTGTCGAACCGGAAATTCCTTACAACACGGGCAACATTGCCCGAACTTGCGTGATTACCAATACGCCCCTGCACCTGGTTCGTCCTTTTGGGTTTCAACTTACAGACCATTATATCAAACGTGCGGGAATGGATTACTGGGACCAGGTAAATTTAAAAATCTGGGACAGTTTAGACGCTTTCATTCCCTTTATGGAAGAGAAGGCGAAAGAGGGCAGCCAAATTGTTTATGCAACCACGAAAGCAAAGCAAAGCACGGGAGATTTGAAAGTAACCGGCCCCACCATCCTCCTGTTTGGCAAGGAATCTGCGGGCCTCCCCGAACCCTTCCTTTTTCAACATCCGGAGCGCTGCTATCGAATCCCCATGGACGACAAACAGCGGTCCCTAAACCTTTCGAATTCGCAGGCGATCTTGCTCTATGAGGTGCTTCGCCAGCAGGGATTCCCCGGTCTGCGATAACCAAAATAAAAAAAGACCGGACCCATGGGTCCGGTCTTTTCTCTTTCGCTGTCACGCAGACAACCTTGTTACTTGTCCTCTTTGAATTGACCAACCAGCTTTTCCATCACTTCATCGTTGCCCTTGTGCTGCTTCTTGTCCGGATTATCCACCCGCTCCTGAAGAGCATCATAGCTTACGAGCACATAGTGAGGATGATTGTTTTTAAGGATAACAATCGATCCGATCTCGTCGACCTGCTTTGCCACTCGGGAAAAGTTTTGATTTGCCTCGGTCATAGAGACCAAATGTTCTAAATTAATTTTCATACCTACCTCCATTGTCGTTCATTGTCATTGTAACATGAATTGTTAGGAAACAAGTAATTTTATATGGAAAAATTAAAAGTTTTTTTCATCTAAGGTATAAAAGTACCTTTCTTAATGGAGAGTCCCCCCCCTCACGGCGATATCCTCCTCGTGCTCCAGTGCGGCAGACAGGGCAAGCTCAATCCCACGGGCCATATCACGTAAGGCCATGCTGGGCATGGTGGGCCGGTCCACAACCTGATCGGGAATGAACGGGACGTGAAGAAAGCCGCCGCGAGCCCGGGGACACTCCTTGTCCAGCGTGTAGAGGATGCCGTACATGAGGTGGTTACACACAAAGGTTCCCGCAGAATTAGAAACCGATGCCGGTAACTTCCCCTTGCGAATTTCTTCCACCATGGCCTTGATCGGTAAAGTCGAAAAGTAGGCGGCAGGACCATCAGAACGAATCGTCCGGTCAATCGGAGCCTGCCCTTCATTGTCCGGGATTCGCGCATCATCCTGGTTTATGGCCACGCGTTCGAGGGTTAAGCCGCTTCTTCCCCCCGCTTGCCCAACCGCAAGAACAAGGTCCGGTTGCCAAGCGCGAATTTCCTTGGCAACACGATCAATTGACTTGCCGAACACCGTCGGTACTTCGATCTTTCGCACCTCCGCGGCAAGTTTTCCCGTATCCACGGCCTTAACAGCCTCTAAAGCAGGGTTTGTCGTTTCCCCATCAAAGGGATCAAAAGCTGTTAGTAAGATTTTCACGTCGTTTCCTTCCTCTCATTTCTCAATGCATCGGTCCCGGTAAATGTCCGGTCCTAAAACGCCAAAAAATACAGCAAAAAAATATGTAATAGTAACAAGACAAAGGCAACCGGCACCTGGGCACGAATCACCCCGTAGTCGTCTTTCATTCCCAGCAGGGAGACAGGCACCAGGTTGTAATTCGCCGCCATCGGCGTCAAAAGTGTTCCACAATAGCCGGCGGTCATGCCCAGAGCGCCAACGATGGCCGGGTTTGCCCCCTGTTGGACAAGAAAGGGAACGCCAATTCCTACTGTAATCACCGCGAAGGCTCCAAATCCGCTTCCCATGATCATGGTAAACAGGGCCATGGAGAGGCAATAGACCACACAGGCCACAAAGTGGTTCCCCGTGGGAATCAATACGGCAACCAAACCGGCCAAGACCGTGCCAACGCCCGCAACCTTATACACACTTCCCAATGCCGCGAGAAGCTGCGGCAGAATTCCGGAGGTTCCCACATTGTCCAAAAGGCGGATCCCATCATCAACCAGTTCCACGGGATGGGCTCCCGTCACAAGAAGGGTCGCAACCGCACCAAGAACGCCGGAGATTCCAATGGCGTTGTTGACCCCCAGTTTCGGGAAAAGTTGAGCGACAAAAAAGGCGGAAAAAGCGAGAATGCCCACCGGAAGAAGGATCCAATAGCCGATGCGGTTCGCTTCTCTTCTGCTGTCCGCCGGGTTACATTCCCGGTGTCGCGTTGGCACGACCCCCTTCAGCAAGGAGAACAGACCCATGAGTACGATGAGCGCGCCGGTAATAACGGGAGGCAGGTAGGAGCCAAAGGCAAAGGCAACAAAGAGGCAGAACCAGAAAGCAAAGCTGGTATATCGCTGCCATCCCTGATTCCTGCGCCAGGAACGAATTCCCAGCAGCAAGAATAACAGTCCCACCGCCCCATAAAAGACGTTGGCCGTGCTCTCCGAGAGAAGAGCCCATTTTGCATCCGTCATCCCTGCTCCCCTCTCTTCGATTTCGCTTTCTTTTCCCCGCCGAACTCTTTTGCGATCTTTCGGTCAAACCAGGCAAAATAGACTCCGGAAACGATCAGGGAAAGAAAAGCAATGGGCAAGGACCAGAGGGCCACACTCTTGGCTTCCACCATCCCATATCCCTGTTCCACCATGGTGGCGGCAATCATCATGGTGCCCGGAGAACCCAAGAAAACATCCTGGCCAAAAAAGCCCGCAAAGTTCTCGGAGGCGGCACTGAGCCCCTTCATCCTTTCCCTTTCCCCTTGCGGCAGCTGGCCATATCGTCGTTCCGTAGATGCCTCAACCATTGGTAAAATCAAGGGACGAATAAATTGAGGATGCCCCGAAAGTCGTAGAGAGGCTGCGGCAGCCAGGGTGCGAATGGTCTGGTAGAGCATGAGAATGCGACCGGTGCTGGCGGATTTCACGCCGGAAATGAGGTCCATGGCCTTCTCCCGCAAGCCGTGTCGCTCCAGGACACCGATCACCGGCAGAGTCAGCACAAAAAGCGTCGCCAGACGCTGGTCCAGAAATCCTTTTCCAAGAATCTCCAGAACCTCTTGCGGGGATTTGCCGGCAAGAAGACCCGTTGCCAGTCCGGATAAAACCATGATCGCAATCGGATCCATCTTCAGGGCAAAGCCGATAATGACGATCGCCAAGCCGAGAAGTAAAAACAGGTTCATAGGTACTTTCCTTTCCTCGGATTAGTTGTGAGGAAGATTCATCGACAAATTATCTTATGAATCGAATTATTATTCATTCCATTGGAAACATAACTAATATAGCCATCGTAACACTCCGATGACCTTTTTTCAAAAAAATTTAGTTAGAAGTGGCTAATTCTAGCCATTAGCCTTCCATATCCTGATGCAAAGTATCACGGTTGATGGTGGTATAAAAGAGCTTCTTAATCTTTGCGGGATCCTGCTCCAGACTGAGAATCCAGAGAAGTTTGGTGAAGGTTGCCGCCAGGGTCATGTCATAGGCCTCCAGGAGCCCGTATTTCTCCTTCATGGACCGACCGACCTCATAGATGGACATCTCACTGCCTTCCAGCGAGACCTGGGTCGTCATGACCACAATCTTCTTCTCTTCCATCATCTTGCCAACGACCTTTTTATAGTCGCCGTGCTCATAGCTGGGGAGCCCACCAACGCCAAAGCTCTCAATTATCACTGCCTTATAGCGTTTCCCCATTGCCTCCAGCATGCTGGGATCGAGCGAAGGGACCAGTTTGATGAGCCCCACCGAGGGATCCATCTGGGAATAGAATCGAACATCCCCCCCTTTTCGGTCCTTATCGTCAATGTAGAAATAAATCTGCTGGTCTTGAATGGTGGCAATCTCCGGAAAATTAATGCTGTCAAAGGCATTGTAGCTCTTTGTCCGGTCCTTTTGAGCCCTTGTGCCACAGATTACTTTCCCATCAAAGACGACATTGACATCATGGGCTCGATCCTCTGCCGCAAAGCGAAGGCTGTCCTTCAGATTCTTCCGCGCATCCGTGCTGTCCAGATCAATGGGCTTTTGTGAACCCGTGATCACGATGGGCTTGGACGAATTCTGGACCAAGTAGGAAAGAGCTGCCGCCGTATAGCCTAAGGTATCCGTGCCATGACAGATCACGAAGCCATCGTATTTTTCATAATTCTCTTCGATGCAGGCAGCCATTTTCCGCCAGTGTGTGATCTGAATGTTGGTGGAGTCCAGGTTCATCAACTGCAGCGGGGTCACATGACAAAATTCCTCGATTCCCGAAACATAGTATAACAGCTCTTCTGCGGGAATCTGAGGGGTTAGTCCATGTTCCCCCTTTCTCGAAGCAATGGTCCCTCCCGTGGCAATCAATAAGATTTCTTTCATCCTAACTCCTCCTCTCTGAATCCTGTTTTGCGCCTTGCTGCTTTAACTGCAGGCGGAGAAGCATCTCATAAACAGGCTCCAAGTGCAAAAGTTCAACCACACAATATGCAAAAAACACCACCAGCCCAATGGGTAAGAGATAGAGAAAGGATCCGGTGAGCTCGATGGCCAAAAAGATGGACGTGATCGGGGAACGCACAATGGCTGCAAAATTTGCTCCCATGGCCAGGGCGGCAAAAAGAATCACCTCATCGGAAGAGATCAGACCGATATGGACAAGAACCTGTCCAAAAATGTTTCCCGTGAGAGATCCTAACACCAGCATGGGAAGGAATATCCCTCCCGGCATGCCCGAAGAAAATGCCACTAAGAGGAGAAGGAGCTTTGCCCCGTAGAAAAAGGCCAGGCTTCCCATCCCGGGGTTTTCCCCCACGGGAAAGAGCATCATCTCCTGGCCCGATCCAAAGAGATTCGGATCCCATAGGATCATGATCCCCGTTAACAAAAAGGGCAGGATCACCTTCCAGGAAATGGGACCCGGCAGTCTTTGATAGCCCTGCTTAAAATAATAAATGCCTTTGGTGAAGATCGGCGCCAGGATCCCAATGAGCACGCCTAAAAGAGCAAAGAGTGCATAGGAGCTCAGGGGGAGACTGGGAAGATGGCCAAGGTCAACTACCGGCTTGTTTCCCACAATCCAGGCACCGCAATAAGCCGCAAAAAGGGAGGCTGCCATGGAGGGAAAGAGGAGGGACTTGTGGAAACAGGCGTGCAATTCCTCAAGGATAAAGGAAACTCCCGCGATGGGGGCCTGAAAGGCCGCCGAAAGACCCGCAGCCGCTCCCGCTGTGATGAGGAGCTTTCTGTCCGCTTCCTTTTGTTTGCTGATTTCCGCCAGAGCCTGACCCATGCCCGCTCCCATCTGCACGGAAGGGCCTTCCCGTCCCAAGGTCAGTCCCATGGATAGGCCAATCAGGCCTCCCAGAAACTTTTTCGGCAGAAGACTCTGCCAGGAAACTCTCATTCGATCCGTTAACTGACCGGTCACTTGAGGAATTCCGGAGCCCCCAATCTTGGGATCCGACTGGGTTAATAGTCCCACAATCCCACCCAAAACGGCGCTGAGCAGTAGGACAATAAGTCCGTTTCCGAGAGACTGCCGTCCGAATTGGTAAAGGGTCTTCGCCTGGGCGCTAAAAAAAGTGACCAGAAGTCGATAAGCGCTCAAAACAATTCCCACAATGAGTCCGAGAATGATTCCGTAGATGATTAACCGTAAGATCCCGCTTACGTTTTCTTTGTTTTCCTTCATAACTCCTCCTTTTCTTTTCTATGATAGTCGATGAACGGAATTTGGGAAAGGTTAAATTATGGGAAGAGGAGAGGACCGGATCCTACCTGGGCAAATGTGGCACTTTTGCCGGACTCCCCCTCCTCTTTCGCTTCCAAAAAAAGAAGGACCACAGGGGTCCTTCTTTGATGACGGGCAATTCTTACGGTCTAGAAGTCAATTTCTTTTCCGTAGTAAGCTGCCTGATAGATCTTCTTAATATCTTCCGGAGAGGTCTTGCGAGGATTCGTAAGCGTGCAAGCGTCCTTAAAGGCATTTTCGCTCATCTCATCCAAGACCTTGAGGAAATCTTCCTCCGGAATCACGGTGTTCTTTCCCTCCCGGATGGTCGGAGCAATTCCCACCATTTTGTTCAAATCGCGAACCACATCTGCCATGTTATCCACGTGCAGAATTTTCTCCAAGACATCGTAGCGATTCGTTTCCTTTCGGTTGTAATCGATGATATAGGGCAACATCATGGCGTTCGCTTCCCCATGCGTTAAATGGAAAATTCCGCCGATTTTATGGGCCATGCTGTGTACAATTCCCAGGGAGGCATTGGAGAAAGCCATTCCCGCTAATGTGGAAGCATCATGCATCTTGGTTCTCGCTTCCATGTCCTTTCCGTTTTCTACCGCCTTGGGGAGATACTCCATCACCAGCTCAATGGCACGAATCGCCAAGGGAGAAGTATAGTCGTCCGCAGCCGTTGATACAAAGGCTTCGACGGCATGGGTCATCACGTCCATTCCCGTTTGTGCCGTGATCTTTGCCGGCATGGTCTCGGGAAGACGAGGATCCACAAGGGCCACATCGGGAACAAAGTCCGGATGAACGAGAGGATACTTGATTTCCTTCTCGGGGTCGGTAATCACAGAGAATGCGGTGATTTCCGACGCGGTTCCGGAGGTCGAAGGAATGCAGATGAGACGCGCCTTCTGACGAAGGGGTGGGTTGTCGAATTCAACCATCTTTTCAAAATCATAACCGGGATGTTCGTAGAAAATCCACATTGCTTTGGCGGCGTCCATGGCAGAGCCACCACCAATCGCCACAATCCAATCCGGCTGGAATTCTTCCATCTTCTTTCCTCCCGCAAGACATTCCTGCAGGGTGGGATCGGGATGGACTCCATCGATCAAAGCGACTTCCAAACCCGCCTTTTCCAGCTGTTCTTTCGCTTCATCTAAGAAGCCGAACCGCCGCATGGAAGATCCCCCGGTGACTAACATTGCTTTCTTTCCCTTAATGGTAGAAAGATACTCGAGAGCACCCTCCCCATGGATAATCTTGTTGGGAACACTAAATACTGTATGCGCCATTGTTACCTCCTCTTACTTCATCGTCGTTATCGATGCGGTTATTAGCATGTTTTTTTCTATTTGATAAACATTTAACGCCTATTAAGTGTACCTTATTGTTCAAAAAATAACAAGTGAAATGGAAAAATAAAATTTTTAGAAAAAAAGTTTGACAAGCTATGAATTTTTGTTTATCCTTTGTTCATCCTAAAAAAAACCAGTTGCAGAGAAGAGTAATTCGTGGATGGATCCTACAGAGAACTCCCCTAGCTGAGAAGGAGCGGAGACAAAGCGGATGAACATGGTCTTGAATGGGACGGCTCGATGAGGGTCGTACGGGAACTCCCGTTACAGAGTGTAGAGTATGTTGGTACTTGAAGGTGGCCTTCTCTTAGAAGGCAAAAAAGGTGGTAACGCGGAGAAATTCGTCCTTTTTGTCAACAGACAAAAAGGACGTTTTTTTATTAATATTGAGGAGGGAAAAGAATGATCGAATTAACTGATGTCACCGTCCAATTCGGTGAAGTCAGGGCGGTTGATGGGGTCACACTCACCGTAAACCGGGGAGATGTCTTTGGCATCGTTGGATTTTCGGGAGCCGGAAAATCAACGCTGGTGCGCACCATTAACCTGCTTCAGCCCCCGACCTCCGGGTCGGTAAAGCTGCAGGGGGAAGAGCTCACCCGCTTATCGGCAAGGGAGCTTCGAAAGAAGAGAAAGAAAATCGGAATGATTTTTCAAAGCTTCAACCTGCTTTCCTCCCGGACGATTCTTGAGAATGTTCTCTATCCGATTCGACGGGAAAAGAAGAAAGCAGACGGAAGCCCTTGGACAAAAGAAGAGAAAAGGGAAAAGGCAAAGCATCTCCTGGAATTAGTGGGAATTCACGATAAGGCGGATGCCTATCCTTCTCAGCTGTCCGGAGGACAACAACAGCGCTGTGCCATAGCTCGCTCCCTGGCATCGGATCCGGATATCCTGCTCTGTGACGAAGCGACCAGTGCCCTGGATCCCAAAACGACCAAGCAGATTCTCGACCTTTTGCGAAACGTGAATGAGCAGCTGGGAATCACCATCGTCATCATCACCCATCAGATGGATGTGGTGAAAGAACTCTGCAATCGCTGTGCCATCATGGAAAACGGCCGGATTGTGGAATCCAGATCGACCATCGATATCTTTGCCCATCCGCAGGAGAAGCTGACCAAGGAGTTTGTGGAGTCCTCTTCGGATACCGAAAACACGCTGGAGCGGCTTCGCAATCACCAAATCGAGCGGAGTCCCGGGTCCTTAGCCCGCATCCGATATGTGGGAGAAGCAGCGACGGAGCCGTTAATAACCGCGATTTATAAGAACTTTAAAGTGGAAACCAACATTCTTGCCGGGGGCATCGAAACCATTCAGGGGATCCCCGTGGGAAATCTAATCGTCGAGCTCGTCGGCCCGGATGAGGCGTTAAAAAGTGCCATTACCTATCTTTCGGAACGACAAACCGATGTGGAATTGTTAGGAGGTCAAAATGGATTTTAGCTATGCCTGGTCAATCCGAGATCGTTTAGTGAGTGAAACGCTGGATACCTTCTATATGATGTTCTTTTCGGCCATCGTTGCGGGGATTATCGGCATTATCTTGGGAGTGCTCATGGTCACCACGAAAAAAGGTGGATTATTGGAGGCTCCCCTCTTCAACAACCTGTTGGATAAGGTCTTGAACCTGCTTCGTGCCGTCCCCTTTATCATTCTGATTGCGGTGATTGCTCCATTAACAATCTTGATTATGCGGACCCGTATTGGCACCAACGCTGCCTTGGTGCCGCTGATTTTTACGGCCGCCCCCTACTTTGCCAAGCAAATCGAGCAAGCCCTCTCGTCCATCGATCCCGGGCTTATCGAGGCAGCGGTTGCCATGGGAGAATCGCCGTTTCACATTATTACCTCGGTGTATCTGAAGGAGGGGCTCCCCCAAATTGTTCGGGCTTCTGCCATCACCTTAATCAGCCTTTTAGGATTAACCTCCATGGCGGGAACCGTCGGGGCAGGAGGAATCGGCGAACTCACCATCTCGCTGGGATACAACCGCTATAAAACGGACGTGACCCTGGTTTCCTTGGCGATCATTCTGATTTTGGTCTTCAGCATTCAGGCAATTTCCAATTTCATCATTCGAAAAATCTCCCATTAAAAGGTTCGAGTGCATGAAAATCTCAATACACGTCGGCCGTCCCTAGCAGCGGAAACGCTGGAACTCACCATTCTATGGAGGAATGAACATGAAAACCACGATTTCTAAAAAATTATTCGCTATTTTGAGCATCTTTGTTTTGTCGCTTGCCCTGACCGCCTGTGGCTCCGGGGAAAAGAAGGAAACATCGGAGACCGCAAAGGGAGCAACGGCTTCCGGCAAGGAAGAGAGCAAAGAAGCGAGCCAGGAAGACAAGGGCTCGGAGAAAAAAGAAGAAAACCAAAAGAAACCCGAGGAGATTAAAATCGGCGTCGTCGGAGAAAATGACGAGGTTTGGGATGATATTGCAAAGCGGTTCCAAGAGGGAGAGGGCATCAAGCTCAAGTTCGTTCACTTCACGGAATATAGCCAACCCAATGAAGCCCTTGCTTCCGGAGACATTGACCTGAACGCCTTCCAGCACAAGATCTTCCTGGAAAACTACATCAAAGAATCGGGTCATAAACTCACCATCATCGGCGACACGCAGTTGGCCCCCCTGGGAATTTACTCTCGAAAGATCAAAGATGTGAAGGAACTCAAAGAAGGAGACAAGATTGCAATTCCTAACGACCCCACCAACGGAGCTCGTGCCCTCTTCCTTCTTCAGACCGCGGGTCTGATTAAAGTGAAGGGAAATCCCGGGGAATTGATCACCGTGGACGATGTCACCGAAAACAGCAAGAAACTGGAAATCATCTCCTTGGATGCCTCTCAGACCGCTCGCGCTCTTGACGATGTCACCGCTTCCTGCATCAATAACGGTGTTGCCACCGATGCCGGCTTCAACCCCGTGAAGGACTCCATCTTCCTGGAGCCCGTTGATGAGAATTCGAAACCCTATATCAATATCATCGTCTCCCGTCCTGAGGACAAGGATAACCCCTACTTCAACAAACTGGTAAAGAAGTATTACCAGACACCGGAGACGAAGAAGATCATTGATCAGACTTCCAAGGGTTCTTCCATCGCCGCTTGGGAAGGAGTGAGCAAATAATGGCAAAGATTGATTCGGACATTCTTCAAATCGAGGACCAGCTCATCGAGTTCCGTGAGTACCTCCACCGGAACCCGGAGCTTTCCCTTCACGAAGAAAATACCGCTCGCTTTGTCCGCGAAAAGCTGGATCAATGGGCCATCCCCTATGAATGTGTTGGAACCGGCACGCTTGCTACCCTGAAGGGTAGCAAGTCCGGTCACACGGTCCTCCTTCGGGGAGACATGGATGCCCTTCCCCTCCAGGACCTCAGCGAGGCTCCCTATGCTTCAAAAAACGAGGGTGTCTGTCATGCCTGTGGCCACGATGCCCATACCAGTGCCCTCCTGGGTGCCGCTAAAATCCTCAAGGATCGGCAGAAGGAAATTCCCGGAACCATTAAGCTCTGCTTCCAGCAGGCCGAGGAGATCGGACAGGGAGCTCGCCGGTTTGTCAAAGCCGGCTATCTGGACGATGTGGACTTTGCCTTTGGAATCCATGTGTCCAGTCCTCGTCCCAGTGGGACCGTCTCCTTGGTTTCCGGACCGATCAACGCATCCTGCGATATTTTTACCATCAGGGTTCATGGGAAGGGCGCCCATTGTTCTCGGCCGCAGGACGGAAGGGATGCTGCCTTGGCGATTGCCTCGATCCTCGTCGCTTTGCAATCTATTGTCTCTCGGCAAAGAGATCCCTTGGAGCCTGTCGTCATCTCGATCGGAAAGCTCACGGCGGGAAGCGGATATAACGTGATCGCCGAAGAAGGATCGCTGGAGGGAACCCTCCGCTGTTTTGATAAAGACCAGCGGAAGATCTATTTGGAAAAGATTGCATCCATTTCCCGGGCGGTTGCAGAAGTCTATGGCTGCCGGGCGGAGTTTGAAAGCTACAATGCAGCGAATCCCCTGGTCAATGATCCGGCAACCACGCGCTATGCACAGGAAATCGCACGCGGTATCGTAGATGAAGAAAAACTCGAATGTCAAAGCCCCGTGAGCCTGGGCGCGGAAGACTTTGCCGATTTTTCACAGGCAACCCAAGCGGCCTTCGCCTTCGTGGGAACCCAGAAGGATGAAAAAACCTCCTATGCCCACCATAATGGCCACTTTGACATCGATGAGTCCCAGCTCAAGCTCATGGTCCAACTCCATGTGAATGTGGCCTTAAACAATACCGATTGGAAAAAAGAGGAGGCGGACATCTAGTCCCCCTTCTAGCCGATATTTTCAACCCCCCTCAAAAGAAAGCGCCGGAAGGAAATCCTTCCGGCGCTTTCTTGCATCATTTTCTGCTTCAACTACTTCTTCGCCTTGTCCATCATCTTCGAAACCGCTTCCAAAACCGCCTTCGAGGAATTCGTTGCTCCCGACACGGTATCTACCGCAGCGCTTTGCTTACGAATAATCTCCGGGATCAGTTTTTCTTCGACTCCCTTAAACATCGCCGGGGTTTCCTGTTGCTTGACTGCCGTGATCTTCGTAATATATCCCGCTTCTACGGTCATCTCCACCGTTACCGGTCCATTGTTTCCTTGCGCGGTCTCTTGGTAGTTTCCATCCTTAAACTGGGCAGCAACGCCCTCATCGGGTTTTGCTTCCCCGGCCTGGGATTGCGGTGCTTTCAGGTCGGTCTTGCCGCTGCCCCCATGGGCCAGGGCATATTCTCCCGCTTTGGTCCCTGCTTCACGTCCAAAGACCACAATGTCACACACCGCATTTCCACCAATTCGGTTGGCTCCATGGACCCCTCCGGTCACTTCTCCGGCGGCAAACAGTCCGGGGATCGCTTTTCCTTCTTTATCGAGGACCAGTGTTTCCGTGTTGATCTTCAGTCCGCCCATGGTGTGGTGGATTCCGGGTGCCACGCGAATGGCATAGAATTTCGCCTGATCAATCGGCTTTAATCCCGTGCTTCTTCCGAATTCGCTGTCCTTGCCCGTGGCAACAGCCTGATTATAGGTTTTGAGAGTCGTCACCAAGGTCTCAGGATCCACTTTCATCTCCTTAGCCAAGGTTTCCAGAGACTCGCCTTCCAAGGTGTATCCCTTCTTGATATATTTTTCAACGGCCTTGTTATTGTCACGAACCTTTTGGTCAAAAAGAATATATACGGAGGATTCCTTCTGTTTCAGTTCCGCCTGAGACACCACATCGCGGGTTTCCATCTCATTGATAAAGCGCTTCCCCTCCAGATTCACGAGAATCGCTCCCTCGCCGCGAAGAGCCTCCGTAATCAGATCAGAAGTCGATTGCTCCACCGTGGGGTGAATTTGAATCTGGTCCAGGTCCACGGTTGCGGCGCCCAGCTTTTCCGCCATGGTGAGGCCATCGCCTTCTGCACCCTTGGTATTGGTGGTTACAAAGCCTTTCAGCTCCGGTTTCAGCTTGCTGACCATCTCCAGATTTGCTCCAAAGCCACCCGTTGCAAGGATTACCGACTTTGCATGGAGGGTCATCTCCCCTTCGGGTCCCACTGCCTTCACGCCAACAACATTCCCCTTTTCGTCCCGGAGAAGTTCCGTTGCTCTGGTGTTTAAAAAGAGTGGAATTTCTCTTTCCTTCAATTTTTCAACGAAGTGCTCCACTAAAAAATTCCCAACGGCACTTCCATCCTTGGGACGATGGATTCGTGCAACAGAGAATCCTCCACTGAAGGTCACATTGCTTAAAGGCATGCCCAACTTGTCCAGCCAATCAATGGCCTCGGCAGAATGGTCCGCCAGATATTTCACGAGGGCTTTATCATTCTTATCATGTCCCCCTTTTATGGTCTCCTGCGCAAAAAGCTCTTTTGAGTCCTTGATTCCGGCAGCCGCTTGGAATTTACTCTCCGCCGCATTCATTCCGCCGGTGGCCCGCGTTGTGTTTCCTCCTGCCATGGCTTCCTTTTCCAAAATCACGACGCTGGCACCACTTTCCTTCGCCGTTAAAGCGGCACTCATTCCCGCACCGCCGGCACCGATGACAACAACGTCCACGGAGCCTTCCTTGGCCGTCTTGCTTTCCTTGGATGAGGTTTGCTCTTCCGAGGAAACGCCTTGCGAGGAAGAGCTTGCCTGCGCGCTGTCTTTCTTTTCCTCTTTCGTGCCACACGCTGTGAGCACGAGGGTCATGGCAACAAGCATTGCCAACAGTGAATGATTAAAAAATTTTTTCATAGTTCCTCCCTGAAAAAAATAATTGATAAAATATTACCATATTTTATTTTCTGTTACCATCCCTACTAAAAAAAAAGAGCCCCGAAGGGCTCTCATGGGATTTCGATTCGGCATACCCATTCCTTATAAGCTAACTGTTAAGAGCATGGGTTTGAGACGATTTGAACGACGTTATATTATGATCTCTCTCTTAAGGATTTCCCGGGTTCCATCATTTGGACAACGAGCCCGAAGGATGCTCCCGTAAATAATAACAGGGCTATGCCAATGGGATTAATGGAGGTGAAGCCTCCCATGACAAAAGCAATACAGATAAATAGGATGGCTCCTATAATCGGATAAACAAATTTCATCAATTCCTCCTGTTCGCAGGGTGCCGAATCAGGCTACCCACCCTGGTAGCCGACTCTCACACAATGCTATCGTATCGAAGGACTTAGATATTATTGCTCCACAGACGGCACTTTCGCTGCCGGTGCTTTGACCGCTTTTTATTCCCATTTACCATTAGAATATCTCATTCCGCCCCCTCCGTCAATGGAGCCCATGAAAGCGAGGCACATTCGCGGTATAATCAAGAAAAGGAGGTCGTTATGTCTCAAAAAATTATTACGCCGAATCAATTTCAGACAAGCCATTGGTCAGGTGGGGATACCACGCAGCTTTACATTTATCCGGAAGATGCAAACTTTTCGGATCATGATTTTCTCTTTCGGATTTCCTCTGCCACCTTTCAATCCACCGGTTCCCGCTTCACCGATTTCAGCGGCTACCACCGGTATCTCTGCGCTTTAAAGGGGCAGCTGTCCGTGGCCCACAACGGCGAAGAGCTTCGTCCCCTCGCTCCCTACCAGATCGAAGAATTTTCCGGATCCTGGGATACCCGTTCCACCAATTCCCTGGATTGCCGCGATTTTAATCTCATTGTTCGGGAGGATCTTTCCTCCTCGGTAAGAGTAATGAATCCCAAGCAGGAAGTTCGCTCCCAATGGGAAAGCAGCTGGCTTGCGGTCTTTTCCGTGGGAGACTTTACGCTGGAATATGCAGGCAAGCAGCATGCGCTTTCCGGAAAAAATCTCTTTCTCATCGAAACAGACCGGTCTCAATCCTTGTGCCTGCTTCAGGCAAGCAAGCCGGTTCTTCTACTGGAGATCGAAAAAAATAAACCGGCATAAAGAAAAGAACCGGCTCCCTCGAGCCGGTTCCCTTTTCTTTAGTCTCTTCTCTTAGCGATTCAGGTTGTTTTTCTTTTCCTCAATCACCTTTTTTGCGTTGTCCCACTGTTCCTGGACCTTTGCACCGCCTTGTCCGAAGGTGTCTTTGGCTCCCTCTTTCACAGAATTAAAGGCGTTGCCTGCCGCTTCTTTTCCCTCATTAAATTTCTCACCAACGGAATCCTTGAAGCTATCAAAGCCGCTCTTTGCGTTGGGATCTGCATCCTTTCCTTCCAACTTTTCTTTCACGGAATTTACTGCATTTCCAACCGCTTCCTTGCCTTCTTCAAATTTTTCGCCAACGGTCTCTTTGAACTCATCAAAGCCATTCTTATCTCCCCCGTCAACCTTGTCTTTCACGGAGTCTGCAGCATTGCCAATGGCTTCTTTTCCTTCTTCGACCTTTTCCTTGACAACGCCCTTGCCCTGGTCAATCTGTCCTTCGGCCTTTAACTCGGGGTTGTTGGTTAAATCTCCCACCGTCTCCTTTACTTTGCCAGCCACTTTATCAAAAAATCCTTTATCCGCCATTATTATCCTCCTAGGTTCTTTTGCTGAGAGAAAATGCATTCTCTTTTTCAACTTACTTAGTAAATACCCATTTCTAATGAGTTAAGCGAAAAAACACTAAAAAAACAGCTACTTCTCCAGCTCGGTAAGGAAGGCTTTCACATAAACGGGTAAGTCCTTGGGGTTTCTCGCTGTCACCAGCCCCCCGTCCACAACGGGAGCTTCGTCCAACCACTCTGCCCCGGCATTCATCAAATCCTCCTTGATCGCAGGAGTAGACGTCACCTTTTTCCCCGCAACCACACCGGCAGAAACTCCTACCCATCCCGCATGACAGATCATGCCAACGGGTTTGCCTGCTTCCACAAAGGCACGAACCAGGGCAAGGGCCTCCTCCTCGGTACGCATTTTGTCGGGGGCATAGCCCCCCGGAATCAAGAGTCCCTCATAGTCCTCAGCCTTGGCATGGTCAAAGGAAAGGTCTGCCTGTTGATGGAGGCCTTCCTTTCCCTGATAAACTTTTGCCTCAGGACCGGCGATATCCACTTCAAAGCCCGCTTCCTGCAAGCGATAATAGGGGATCAAAAATTCACGTTCATCAAAATAATCTGCAATAAATGATAATACTTTTCGCATATTCATCCTTTCTCCATTGTCCAGCATCGGTCCTGCATTTATTTTTTTCTATACCCAGAGATTCCATTTGTAAAAGGTTCCCCTTTTCAAGAACATTGGCTACACTATTAATAGAGAGAAAAAGGAGGAAAGAATGAGAAATTGGTGGAAAACCAAACAACCCAGTCAAAGCTCGGAGACGCTCCGGCTTGGCTTGATGCTTGCATTTTCCGGCGGTTTCCAGGATGCCTATACCTATAACGTGAGAAATGAAGTGTTTGCCAATGCGCAAACGGGAAATATTGTCTTACTCAGCCAGCACCTTTTCACGTGTCAATGGGGGATCGCTCTGAGCTACCTGCTCCCCGTTCTCACCTTTGCCTGCGGTGTGTTCCTAGCCGAGAACCTTCGTCGATATTTCCTGTCCCACACGCGAATTCACTGGAGACAGTCCGTTCTCCTTTTAGAAATTCTCATGCTCTTCATTGTGGGCTTTCTGCCCCATCGGATGGATTCTGTTGCTTCCATGCTGGTGTCTTTTGCCTGTGCGCTGCAGGTACAGTCCTTCCGAAAAATTCATGGCTATGGCTATGCGAGCACGATGTGTATCGGAAACTTGCGAAGCGGAACCGAACAGCTGAGCGGCTATATGAACACAGGCTCTCCGGAAAAACTCCTTGCCGCTTTTCGCTACTATGCGATTATCTGTTGTTTTGCAATCGGAGCCGGGATCGGGGCGTTATCCTCATTTTCATTAGGCATCCCCGCCATTATGATCTGTTGCCCCATGCTCTTTTTTGCCTATCTTTTTATGAAAAAAGAGCTTCGCTAAAGCGGGGAAAATCTTTGTAAATCCTTGCAAGTGGAAGGTTTTTTTACTATTATGGAAGAAAAATTTTTGAGCGGGAGTCGATTGCTGCTCCCATTGAGAAGGAGGAATCATGGCAACCTATTTTAATGAAGCATCCCATACATTCAGCGAGTATCTGCTGGTCCCCGGCTACTCTTCCAGCGAGTGCCGCGTAGAAAATGTATCCCTGAAAACACCCCTGGTTCGGTATAAAAAAGGGGAAGAAGCCAAATATTCTCTGAATATTCCTCTGGTCTCCGCGATTATGCAATCCGTATCCAATGACAGTCTGGCCATTGCCCTGGCCCGAGAAGGCGGTGTTTCTTTTATCTATGGTTCCCAATCCGTGGAGGATGAGGCGAACATGATCCGCAGGGTCAAGGAATACAAAGCGGGTTTTGTTCCCAGCGACTCCAACATTTCCCCCGAGGCAAGCTTGCAGGATGTGCTGGATCTGAAAAAGAAAACCGGTCACTCCACCATGGCGGTCACCGAAGACGGAACCCGGCATGGTAAATTGGTGGGCATTGTTACCAGCAGAGACTACCGTTTGAGCCGGATGGATCGGGAGGAAAAAGTAAAGAACTTCATGACCCCCTTTGAAAAGGTCATCACCGGCAAGGACACCATGACCCTGTCGGAGGCGAATGATATTATCTGGAACGAGAAACTGAATGCCCTGCCGATCATCGATAAGGATCAACGCCTCAAGTACTTTGTCTTCCGTAAGGACTATGATTCCCATAAGGAGAATCCCCAGGAGCTTTTGGATGACAAAAAGCGTCTGATTGTGGGCGCAGGAATCAACACGAGAGACTATGCAGAGCGGGTTCCCGCCCTGATTGAAGCGGGAGCGGACGTTCTTTGCATTGACTCCAGTGAGGGCTTCAGCGAATGGCAGAAATTAACCATTGATTGGATTCGTGAGCACTATGGAGATTCCGTGAAAGTGGGTGCCGGCAATGTCGTCGATGGCGATGGCTTCCGCTTCCTCGCGGACTGTGGCGCGGATTTCGTGAAGGTCGGAATCGGCGGTGGCTCCATCTGCATCACCCGAGAAACCAAGGGGATTGGCCGCGGCCAGGCCACCGCAGTGATTGACGTCTGCAAGGCAAGAGATGAGTACTACAAGGAGACCGGAATCTATGTTCCCGTTTGTTCCGATGGAGGAATTGTCCACGATTACCACATCACATTAGCCTTGGCGATGGGTGCGGATTTCTGCATGCTGGGCCGCTATTTTGCTCGTTTTGAGGAATCCCCCACCTCCAAGGTCAACGTCAACGGTTCCATCATGAAAGAGTACTGGGGCGAAGGATCGGCACGTGCCAGAAACTGGCAGAGATATGATCTTGGGGGCGATGCCAAGCTATCCTTTGAAGAAGGGGTCGATTCCTATGTTCCCTTCGCCGGCACACTAAAGGATAATGTCAACCAGTCTCTTCATAAAGTGAAGGCGACCATGTGCAACTGTGGAGCGTTAAGCCTCGAGGAACTGCATGAGAAGGCAAAGCTCACCCTGGTTTCCTCCGTCAGCATCGTCGAAGGCGGAGCCCACGATGTTCTGGAAAAGTCCTCTCAGCGGAGAAATTAGTCATGGTCATGGAAAAACCAACTTGGACAGAAATCAAAGATGCGGCACGGAATCTTACGGGATTCCGCTGCCGCATTTGTCGTGAATGCAATGGGATTGCCTGCCGCGGAGAGACTCCGGGCGTCGGCGGAAAAGGGAGTGGCCTTTCCTTTATCCGAAACTACCAGGCCTGGCAAAATATCCGCCTGCGCATGCATCCCCTCTATGAGAAGAATGCCTCCTTTTCGACGGATCTTATCTTCCTCGGTCACCGCTACCAGATGCCCATCTTTGCGGCTCCAATCGGAGCCCTGACGATGAACTATGGTGTAGAGCTCTCCGATCGGGAGTATGGGGAGGCGCTCGTGACGGGATGCCAAAATGTGGGCAGCCTTGCCTTCACGGGAGATGGCATCCGGGATTCCTTTTATTTGGATCCCCTGGAGGCGATTGCCTCCCATGGGGGCGAGGGCGCTCCCACCACCAAGCCCTGGGGTAGAAAAAAGCTCGAACAGAGAATGCAGGCCGCCCAAGCCGCGGGAGCTCGTGCAATCGCCATGGACATCGACGGCATTGGCCTATCGGTGATTCAGCGTTCGGGTAAAGACGCGGGGCCAAAGGGGCGAACGGAACTTCAGAAGATCATTCAAAACGCACCTCTTCCCTTTATTATAAAAGGTGTCCTGACTCCCGAAGATGCAGAAACCTGCGTGGAGGCCGGTGCGTCCGCCATTGTTGTTTCCAACCATGGGGGTCGTGTCCTGGACCTCTCGCCCTCCACCGAGGAGTGCCTGGAAGAGATCTGTGACAGCGTTGCGGGAAGAATCCCGGTTTTGGTTGACGGAGGAATCCGGTCAGGGGTTCATGTCTTTGCTGCCTTGGCCTTGGGTGCCACCGCTGTTTTGATCGGAAGACCCCTTCCCCTTGCCATCTACGGGGGCCGAGAGCTTGGGGATCCCTCAGCTGCCGTGAGCACGTATCTTTCCATGATCCAAGAAGAGCTGCTTGCCACCATGCACATGACCGGCTGCTTCCGCTTGGAGGATATCCGAAAAAATGGTAGAAAGCTGTTGACCTGCTAGGTTTCTTCCCGAATCGAAGCATGGAAAAAGAGCCGACCCATGGGGTCGACTCTTTTTAATAAACAAAGCTGAGAGTTAATTAGTAGAGCAGGGACTCAATGGTTTCAATCAAACCGGTAACGGCAATGTGAGAAGGACGAATCTTCCAAACTTCTTCTCTTGCCCGATCAACGGCTGCTCCGGCTTCCGGACGTTTGTCTCCGGCCATGATTGCCTTCTGCAGTTCCCATTTGAGTTCTTTTAGGCGCTTAACTTCGCTGGGAAGTGCCGTGGTGTCTTCACTGTTCTGGGCTTCCGCTACGGCCTGGTCCAGACGATCGGAGAGCTGATAGATTTCAGCAACGGTTGCCTGGGGACGAAGCCGTCCGTTCGTAATGTCGGCGATTTCTCTGTCGAGGCGTTCAATGATATAGGTCGGCTTGTTCTTTAACTCGTTATACTTCATGAAACGAGCTTTATCCAACTTCACATCCAGGTCGGCACGTACATACAGGTTAGCGGTATCGTTCAAGCCCATCTCCGGATAGGACAGGAGCTTGTCCTTCAATACCTCAAACTCAGCCATGTAGGTCTTCATGTCCTCCACCGTGTGGAAGGGAGAAACGGCAATGACAAGACCGGCAAATACATATTCCGCAATCTCTGCATGAGCGGCATCTACCTTGTAACGGAGCTGGGTCGTTGCAAAACGAATGGCCCGGCCGATGCGGCCTAACAGAATCAGTCTCTGAGGAATGGAGCTGAGGTCATAAACATCAGCGATTCCGAACTTCTGTGCGGTGTGGTCGATATTGTCGCTTAACTCCAAGGACTTGCTGTTGAATTCTTCGACCATTTCCTTGTCCGTCTTGCGATGAATCTTCAAGCCATTCACTTCATCCCGAATGTTCTTGATCTGCTTTTTGTAGTTTGCTGCATCATCCATTTCCAGCTTCACATCTTCTGCCGGGCTATCATTCTCCAAGCCCTTTGCATATACAGCGGCGGGTGCTGCTTCCACAAACAAAAAGCTGAAAGCCAGCATAAAAGCGACTACCTTTTTAAACTTCTTCATGTTCTTCTCCTTTTCTTAGATTCTGCCGAGATGCTTAACGAAACTCAGCTTCAAAAACCTGTTCTGCCTCTTTCAACTGCACTTCGCCCCGGAACTCTTTTCTCCATACACCGAATTCAAAGCCATTATAGGAGACAGATCCTTTTCCCTTTTGCAGGTAAACCGTTTTGGTTATGGATTTTTCACCGGAGCTCACGACGACTTTCGCAGGACCCGTGTAAGCCTGTCCGTTTTTCGTTGCTTCCACGGCAACTTTAAAGATGCCTGCCTTGCGATCGGATACCGTGACATTGGTGATCTTATAAACGGGCGTCAGCGCCGGATCCGTAACCGTTACGGTCAGCTTCTTGGCAATTCCGTTGGCAGACTTCACTTCAATTTGTGTTTTTCCTGCCTTGTGGGCGATGACCTGCCCCTTCTCGTCGACCGTAACCACCGCATCGTTTAGGGAGCGGAAGTGCAGGCTCTTATCGATGGCCCGATCCGGGAAAACAAGAACTTTCTTTGCCAGGTTTGTCTGCTGACCCACGGAAAGCTTCAGAACATCCAGGGTAAAGGAGAGATCCTTTACCTCCGTTTTCTCCGTGTATACGGGATGTTTCGGGGTGTTGTTCTTGGTGTTCAGATACGCATCGCTGTCGCCGTCGGTTTTTAACATGGGCAGGGATTCGGAGTATTCCCCGGGATTCAAGATCGTGAGATCAAAATATCCCTTTGTTCCATTGTCCAGAGCGACGGCCGTGATCTTTACGCTGCCGGTCTTCAGGGGAACAATGTCTCCGCCAACCACGCGAGCCACATAGGAATTCGAGGAGTAGAGAATCACATTTTGATTCTTTACTTCCGCCGGAAGAATGACCGGGGTGATCTTGGCACGTTTATCCACGTTCAGAGCTCCCGCATTGCCTTCCATGAATTCAATCTTCTTGACGCGAACCTTGGGACCGGCAACCCGCTCGATGGCTTCCTGCAGCACTTTCTCCTGCTCATCCAGCTCACCACAGGTCACGGTGATTCTCCACCACAGTCCCACGGACTTTGCAATGACCTTATCCAGTTCCTTTGCCTGGAAGCGACGACCGCTGCGATTGGCCTCGTTGCGAACCTTTCTTGCCTCATCAATGGTCCTATGATAGGCGGCCTTCTTATAAATGGTTGCGATGTCCTGGGGCGTCAGGTCGGGGTATTGGAGCAGTTCTTTTTCCAATTCTTCAAACTGGTTGATATAGTCCAGGATCTGCTGCTCACTCGCGAAGGGATTCAGGACGAAAAGGATGCCCACGGTGATATACTCGCCCAGCTTCGTGTGCGCGGCCACCACCTTGTTGGATAACTCCGTGGATCCAAAGCGGATCGCACGACCGATACGAATCAGAAGCTGAATTCTTACAGGGATGGTCGTCAAATCATAAATGCTGCCTCCCACGTCTTTTTGACGAGAGATGCTGTTGCCCTGCTTTAAATTCTGCTCATATTCCGTGATCTCTTCATCCAGCCGCTTTCCGGCTTCCTTAAACTGAGAAATTTGCTTCTCATATTTCTCGTCCGGAGCCTCAATGCCTTCCACGCTCTTCACTGCCTTTGTTAAATCTGCGCGAACCTCGGCAATTTCAAGCTTTTGACCTTCCGTGAGCTCAATGGTTTCCTTTTTCTCGGGCTCATTCAGGTCCAGTCTTGCTTTCGAATCCTCAGCATCCGTTTCCACCGCCGCATCATCCTCCAATAAAGGACGTGCATAAGATACGGCCGGTGCCGCAGCACCAAGGGTCATGACGAGAGCCAAGAACAAACTGGTGTACTTGCTACGTCTTCCCATACCTACCTCCTTCTATTGTTTGAAAGCTACTTCTGCTTTATTGTGTGATTTGGACTTTCGAAGGAAAACTCCCGATAGGTGTCTTCCAATTTGAACACACTATGGAAACTCTTCTTCCAAACTCCAAAGTCGCCACCGGTATATTTGATGGTACAGATTCCGTTCTTGCAATCTGCCGTATCCGACCGGAAGGTTCCTTCCGATTCGGTATCCACAATCACCTTTCCGTTATAAGGCTTGCCATCCTTTTGAATGGCGACCCCAATCTGGAAGATTCCAGCGACTCGTTCACTGACTTTGATGTCACCGATGCGAAGATCATGACTCATCTGGGCGGCTAACTTGGGTCCCTTGACCATAAACACCGGTGAAGAGGAGCTCTTGGAAAATTGATACTGAATCGAATCCTCCAGGTCCCGTAGCTTGATCTTGCTGGTGAAATCCGTTCTCCAGATGCCAAACTGGCCGCCATTATAGGTGATGGAACCCTTGCCCTGACTGAAGTAAACCTTGGAAGTCACGGTCACCGGATTCTTCGTACCATTTCCTGCAACGGTGGTAACCGTGGCGGGACCGGTGTAGCCCTTACCATCCTGACCCGCTTCAAAGGACAGGGTGAAAACTCCTCCCTTGCGCTCCGAAACGGTAAACTTGCTCAACTCCAGAGGGTGCTTTTCATATTTCGGAAGCACGTGCAGGTCCATGGTCTTCTGCAGGCCATTATTAGTCTTGACGATGACCTTGGTGTTGCCCACGCGCAGGGCGTGAATCACACCTTCCTTACTGACGGTCGCCAGGCTGGAATTCTGAACCGTAAAGCTGAACTTGGGCTTTGCGGTCTCGGGATACACGAGAATCTTCTCGGCCAGGTTAAATTCCTCTCCCTCCCGAAGCGTTTTTGAGGGCACAATCAGATTCAGGTTTCGAGCCACTGTTGGGTCCTCATAGGGTTTAGGCGGATCCGGAATCAGGGTATCATCAGGTCCCACCGGTTTCTCCGGTTCCGGTAGCTCGTCGTTGGGTCCGATCACGGGAATCGGATCGCTGAAGTCGTACTTCAAATCCTTCGGAATCACCTCCAGAGTCATTCTTGCTCGGACGATTCCTCGAGAGACGCGACACTCCACAATAATGGAAGCCTGCCCCACCTTTTGGGGAACGATAATTCCATCCTCCGTCACCTTCACGGTCTTGATATCCGAGGAATAGAACTTCAAGCGCACATTCTTCAGGTGCGAGGGCGTTATCACCGGGGTGACTTTGCCCTTCTCATTGACGTGAATGTAACCACCCGTTCCTTCCCGGAACTTCAAATCCGTGACTTCGTCCGGCTTTACCTCCGGCTCCTCCGGATTGTCCGGCTTCTCGCCATCGTCAATGATCTTTCCCGTCGTCGTGATCGCCTTAATGCATCCATTCGCATTGGCGACCTCTTTCGTCAAATCGCTCCATTTCTCTCCGTCCGGAGAAACATAGGTCTCTCCCGCTTTCGCGGAAGCCTTCGAAGAATATCCCTCAATCTGCGTCTCAATCGGGAGAGGGAAACGGTAGTTGGATTTTTCGGTGTTCATCTCCGCAATGATAGCGAAGCTTTCTCCCTCATCCAGGTCCACGGGCTTGATGTTTACCGTGTAATATCCCGGATAACGGAAGGTGCCACTGGCCACCTCTACCCGTTCCTTGGCCAATTGCGAGGTCTTGCTGACATGACGAACGAGATAGATCTTATAGTCCGTCATCATGCTCACGGAGAACAAGCCCACTTCATGGAGCTTTTCCTTGCCCTTCGCGGTGAAGACATTGCCCATGAAGCCTTTTTTGTTATAACCCACCGACCGGGTGGCTCCAAAGGGATCATATTGATAGATCCGTGCATTGGGGTCCTTCTTTTTGGGAATGAAAATCGCATTGCTCTTGCCACAGAAGGCATCCTCATAGGACACGTAATAATAGCCGCCTTCCATGTAGGAACTTCCCCAAGAGTTTTTGCAGATCCATGCTCCGTCCTCATTGGGGCGGGAGTTGAAGGACTGTTTGGGAAAGCTGTCATCCCATCCCACGATGGTTACCGCATGATCATCGCTTCCGCCGCCGGGATTGTAATAGCTCTTGGTTCTGGCATTCTCATAATACTTGGAGCTATTGATGGTCGTGTATACACCGCCATAATCCATGATCGCTTTCTTGATGTCTGCGGTATCCTGAAAATTATTGACATCCGGCAGATAGAGAACCTTGTCAATATCTAACACCCGATTCAAATTGGCGGGAGACGTGCTGATCACCGGATCATAGGGATCATCTTTCTCAGAGATGGGACCATCTCCCCTTGCCAGATAAGCCGTGGAAATGTCGCGGTTACCGCCATCATTGGGGCCCCAGTCGAAGCCATGACTGTTACGCAAGTGTTTCTCACTGAGATCAAAGTTGCTTCCCATGTGTTTCAGCACCGACTCCATCGAGCCGTAGGTTGCGAAAGCCCAACAGGACCCATTCAGTCCCTGGCTACGAACGGGGGTGACCCGTCCCTGCTCCCTCAAGTCATACATGGAGGGGATTTGAGCAGCTCGGCTCCTCACCCTTCCAAGGACCTTGGGCTTTTGAAAGTTCACCGCCAGGGGAGCGGCTTTCTGTCCCTTTTTAAAACTGCCGGATACCGGACTCAATTCCAACTTTTCCCCGGTTACCCCCTGGTCGTCCACCAAGACTTTCTTGGTGGATGATGCCGGCTGAGCCGGTTTCTGCTCCGCTGCAAGGGTCGTTCCCATGGGAAACACAAGCAGAGTTGATAAAAAGATTGCCGATATCTTTAACAGGCCTTTTTTAATCATCATTCACCTCACTTTGTTCGCAGGAGGTTACTTTACCGTAAACGATACTGTCCTCCTTTGTGGTGCATATCCATTGCTTCTTGCATCAATTACCACTTCATATTCGCCCCGCGCCAATGCGTAACTATAGTAGCGGAGCAAGCCGTAATATCCGGTACATCCCGATTCGGTCCATTCATCTCCTGTGGTCTTATTATGAATATGGAAGTCCATACAAACATTCGATAGGCGGCGTCCCTGTCCATCGCTGGCAACCACCTTGACAACGGCATGACCGCCTCGGCAAAGACTCTCACTGTTCGCACTGATGTCCAATTGGAAACTCGGTGCGGGAGTCGGATCCACAGGCTCCGGATCGGGATCTACCGGGGTGGGATCCACAGGCTCCGGATTGGGATCTACGGGCGTTGGATCAACGGGTGTTGGATCCACCGGTTCCGGATTATCCGGCTCCGGCGGAACATTGGTGCCCAGTGCTTCCGTAAAAGCTTTCACACAAACATTTGCGTTAGCTCTTTCATAGATGACATCGCCCCAATTCTGTCCATCATAGGAAATGAAAGACTGTCCCTGGTTGGCTCTTGCCCGAGAAGCAAAGCCCCAAACCGGTGCCTCAATGGGAATCGGATAATAGTAGCCGGGGGTCGTAAGCTTCACGATGGGAGCGAAGTAAGCGCCTTGAGGAATTCGTTGAGGATTAAACTTAATGGTGTGGTAACCGGCAAAGCGGAAACTTCCCTGAGCCACTTTCACCCGTTGGTTGAAGCCACTGTTACCGCCAATGTTCGTATTCACATAGACTTCGTAATTTGCATTATTGGAGGGAACAAAAATTCCCACTTCGGAAATCTGAGAAGCTCTTTGCACAGGTCCAAAGACATTGGAGAACCATCCCGTGGTCCCTCGTCCGATATTGGAGGTCATGCCCAGGGGGTCATGGTACCAAACGGATTTTCCGGCCTGCCGATTCTGTAAGACAAAGATGCAATTCCCCGTGGCGATGATAGAGTCATAGTAGGAAACATAATAATAACCACCAAGCCGACCCCATCGGCTTCCCCAGCTGTTTTTAACAATCCAAGCTCCGTTTCCCGGAGGCGTGATGCCGAAATTATAAGCACTGTAATTGTCATCCCAGCCGACGATGGTGACCGCGTGATTTCCCCATCCATTCCCCGCATTGTAATGGCCCATGGTTGAGAAATTGGTAAAGGCTTCATTGCCATTCACCGTGGTGTAAGCAGCCCCGTATTGCATAATAGCCTGTTTCAAAACCGCTTGGTCATTCACGTTTCTGACATCGGGAATGTAGAGGGCTTCTTTTAATTCCTTGGCCATGGGAAGACCGGAAGGAGAGCTGAAGTCGAAGGGACTGTAAGGTTCATCCCTCTCCCAAATCGGACCGGACCAGCGAGACATATAGGCTGCGGATATATAGCAGTTTCCGCCATCCTTGGGACCCCAGTCAAACCCATGGGTATTTCGCAGGTTCTTTTCACTGAAGTCGGTATTCTCACGAGGCATCAATACGGACTCCGCGGAACCGTAGGTCGCAAATGCCCAGCAAGAACCGTTGGGGCCTTGATCTCGAACAGGCGTGACGCGGTTTTGATCCCGAAGATCGAAACGAGCGGGTAAACGGCTCTGCCGTTGCCGATGTTCTCCCTGTAAGGCAGCATAGTTGGTATTGATTTTCAGAGGTGCTGCCCGGTATCCAAAACGGGGATCGCTCGTTTTTTCTGCCCGCTGCCGGTTGAAGTCGGGATTGATGGGGGCTTCATTCACTTCCAAATGTTCCACGGTCAAGCCCTTGTTCAAATGAAAGCCCTGGCGATTTTCTCCGGTCTCCAGAGAAACTCCGCTATCCCCCGTATCATCTTCGAGTGCCTGAGCGATGGGAGCTCCCGGTAAAAGTAAGGCCAAACTAAGTAATAAGCTAAGAAAGAATTGTGTTGCCCGACGGTTCTTCATGGTATCCTCCTTCTTGATGTCACTTGTTTAAGAATCAAAAGATCCGAAGATAAACAAGTGAACCCCCCGTCCTGCGATCTTTTCCACCGATGGAAACCAACATCGATG